>Ga0209131_1001284_pt1 | contig 17404 bp, 16 predicted proteins | sample GraSoi_2013_40cm_FD_185826 | JGI IMG/M metagenome (GOLD analysis project Ga0209131, IMG submission 185826) | Grasslands soil microbial communities from the Angelo Coastal Reserve, California, USA - Sample 9_17_2013_40cm (SPAdes) (version 2) | ecosystem: Environmental > Terrestrial > Soil >...
GGCGATCCGCGCATGCTCTCGGGCGGCATCGCGCAGGCCCTGATCACGACGGCGGCGGGCCTGTGCGTCGCCATCCCCGCGCTCATCGCCTACCGCTACCTGCGCGGCCGGGTCGATCGCATCGTGATTGAAATGGAAAAGGACGCGATCCAGCTGGCTGACGCACTCGAGGCGGCGCAGCTGGCCGCGCGCGGCGCGGGCCCATGAACCTCAAGCCGCGCCGCCACGAGGAGCCCGAGATCAACATGGTCTCGCTGATTGACGTGGTGTTGATGCTGGTGATCTTTTTCATGTTGTCCTCCAGCTTCGTGGGCGAGGGGCGGTTGCGGGTTCACCTGCCCCAGGCTTCCTCGGTGCCGATCGTGCGAGCCGTTGAAGTGCCGCTGGTGGTGACGGTCACCGCGGGCGGCAGCTACCTGGTCAACAATCGCGAGCTGGTCAATGCCAGCCCCGATACTCTGCGCCGGGCGATCGAGCAGGAGGCCCCGGCGCGGCGCGACTTCCCGGTGAGTCTGCGCGCCGACGGCCGCGCGACCCATCAGTCGGTGGTCACGGCGATGGACGTGCTCGGCCAGCTTGGTTTCGCACAGCTCAATTTTGTCACCATGAGCGCCAGCGAGGCCCCGACGCCTTGAACTCCACGCCCCGCGCCATCGACGCCGCCGCGGTGTACCGCCGGCTGCTGCGCTACGCCCGGCCCCACTGGGGCATGTTCCTGATCGGTGTGGCGGGCATGGTGATGTACGCCGCCGTCAGCACCATCACCGCCTGGTTCGTCAAGAAATTCCTCAATGCCGCCTTCGTGGCGCAAAACCTCGAGGTGCTGCGCTACGTGCCGGCGGGCATCATCCTGCTGTTCCTGCTGCGCGGGGTGGGCGATTTCCTGGCCAACTATTTTCCGGGCTGGGTCGGCCGGCAGATGATCAAGGCGATCCGCGCCGACCTGTTCGCGCACTACCTGCGCCTGCCCACGGCCTGGTATGAGCGTGACTCGACCGGTCCGATGCTCTCGCGCCTGACCTACAACGCGGAGCTGGTGGCCGACGCGGCCACCAATTCAGCGACGGTGCTGATTCGGGACACCCTGACGATCGGTGGACTGGTCGCCTACCTGTTCTGGCTGAACTGGCGGCTGGCCGCCTTCGCCATGCTGGCAGCCCCGGTGATCGCGCTGCTGGTGGGGAGCGTGAACCAGCGGTTTCGCCGCTACAGCACCCGCATCCAGAATTCGATGGGCGATGTGACGCGTCTGGCCAAGGAGGCCATCGATGCGCATCGCGTAGTCAAGGTCTTCAATGCCCAGGAACACATGCAGGAAGCCTTCGGGGCCGCCAATGAGCTCAACCGCCATACCAACATGCGATTGATCTCGGCGCGCTCCAGCAGCAATCCGGTCGTGCAGCTGATCGCGGCCCTGGGACTGGCCAGCGTGGTGTACGTGGCGATCCGCCAGGTGGAGGGCGGTGCGATGCTGGTGGGGGATTTTCTCGGGTTCCTGACCGCGCTGCTGCTCGTGCCCGAGCCCTTGCGGCGCCTGGTGAGCGTCAGCGGCCCGCTGCAGCAGAGCATCGCCGCAGGTGCCAGTGTCTTTGAAGTGATCGACGCGCCGGGCGAGCCGCAGGGGGGTACACGCACCCTGACGCGCGCGCGCGGCGAGGTCGAGTTCCGCGGCGTCGGGTTTACCTATGACGTCGAGAAGGGCAGTGTACTGCACGATATCAGCCTGCGTGTCGCCGCGGGCACGACCGTGGCGATCGTGGGGCGCTCAGGCAGCGGGAAGTCGACTCTGGTCTCACTCCTGCCGCGATTCTACGATCCGGCTGCCGGTGCCGTGCTGCTCGATGGGGTCGACATCCGCGAGTACCGCCTGACTGACCTGCGCTCGCAGATCAGCCTGGTGAGCCAGGAAGTCGTGCTGTTCAACGACACGATCCGCAACAACATCGTGTTCGGGGCCCGCGGCGTCGACGCCGAGGCCGTGGAAGCCGCGGCTCTTGCCGCGTACATCAGCGATTTCGTGGCCGACCTGCCCCAGGGACTCGATACGATGGTGGGGGACCGTGGCCTGCTGCTCTCAGGCGGCCAGCGGCAACGCATCGCCATCGCGCGGGCGTTGCTGCGCAACAGCCCGATCCTGGTGCTGGACGAGGCGACCTCGGCGCTCGACACCGCCTCGGAGCGGCACATTCAGGAAGCGCTCGAGAAACTGGTCCGGAACCGCACCACTTTCGTCATCGCGCATCGGCTCTCAACCGTCGAGCACGCCGACCTGATCGTCGTGATGCAGGATGGCGCCATCATCGAGACGGGTACCCACACCGAACTGGTTGCCGGCTCGCAGGTCTACGCGCAACTGCACCAGCTGCAGTTCAACGTGTGAGGTGCGTGTCCGCAACCCATGAGTCTCGAGACCTGGCTGCAGCGGATCTGGTATGGCGGCGCTCACCCGCCCTGGTGGTTGCGAAGGCTCTCGCCGGTGTTCGGATTTCTCGTGCGCAGCCGGTACTGGCTGTACGCGCACGGCTGGCGCCGGCAGGTCCGCGTGGCGGCGCCGGTCATCGTGGTGGGCAACATCAGCGTTGGCGGCACGGGCAAGACACCGCTGGTCATCTGGCTGGCGCTCCGGCTCGCCGGACTGGGACTGTCGGTGGCCGTCGTGTCGCGCGGCTATGGGCGGCGTGCCCGCGAGGGCGTCGCGCCGGTGCTGGCGCCAAGCGGTGCGGATGAGGTCGGTGACGAAGCGCTGGTCATCGGCCGGCGCGCGCAATGCCCGGTCTATGTCGGGAGCGATCGGGTACGGGCGGCGCAGGCGGCGATTGCGGCCGGGGCGGCCGTGGTGATCGCCGATGACGGGCTGCAGCATCTGCGCCTGGGGCGCGATGCCGAAGTCGCGCTGATCGACTCGCAACGCGGTTTCGGCAACGGCGCGCTGCTGCCGGCCGGGCCGCTGCGCGAGCCGGAGGCCCGGCTCGACACCGTCAGCGCCGTGGTCTGGAGCGTCGAAAGTTTCGGGCCCGGAGCGGAGGAGCGGTGGGAGCAGGGGCGGCGGCCGGGTTTGCGCATGCTGCTGGCGGGCAGCGAACTGCAAGGCGTCGGCGGTTCTGGCAGGGGCTGCGCGCTGGCGAGTTTCGCAGGCCAGCGGGTTCACGCGGTCGCAGGGATTGGCAACCCGCGGCGCTTCTTTGCGGCGCTGCGGATGGCCGGGCTGCAGCCGATCGAGCATCCATTCCCGGATCACCATCGCTTCCGGCCAGGCGATCTGGAGTTCGGCGATGCCCTGCCGGTCATCATGACCGAGAAAGATGCCGTAAAATGCCACGCCTTCGCACCGGCGCAATGCTGGTACCTGCCGGTGACCGCGCGCTTCGCGCCGGGCCATGAAAACGCCCTGCTGGAGAGAATTCTGATGGATGCACGCCTGCTCGATATCCTGGTCTGTCCCCTGTGCAAGGGCCCATTGCGACTGGCGAGCGAAGCCTCCGGCAAGGTGCTGGTGTGCCGCGCCGATCGCCTCGCCTATCCCATCCGCGATGGCATTCCGGTGATGCTCGAGGAAGAGGCGCGCCTGCTCGAAACGACCGATCCGCTGCTGGAGCGCTAGGGTGTTCAAGGTCGTGATTCCGGCGCGCTACGCCTCCTCGCGCCTGCCGGGCAAGGTGTTGCTCCCGCTGGCCGGAAAACCGATGTTGCAGTGGGTCTATGAGTGCGCCTGCGCCGCGCAGGCTGATGAAGTGGTGATTGCCACCGACGATGAACGCGTCGCGGCCGCTGCGCGAGCGTTTGCGAAGCAGGTGATCATGAGCGAGGCCGGACATCAATCCGGCACCGATCGCGTGGCTGAAATCGCCGCTCGCCTGGGGTGGGGCAATGGCACGATCGTGGTCAACGCGCAGGCCGACGAACCGCTGCTGCCGCCGCAGCTGCTGCAGCAGGTCGCTGCCGTGCTGGCGCAGCACCCGCAGGCAGACATCGCGACGCTGGCGACACCGATCGACAATCTGGCCGAGTTCCTCGATCCCAACGTCGTCAAGCTGGTCACCGACGAGCGCCACAGGGCGCTGTATTTCAGCCGCGCGCCGATCCCCTGGGCACGGGACGGTGCCCCGGCCGGATTGCGCAGCCAGACTCGGTGGCAGGGCGCACGGCGGCACCGGGGGCTCTATGCGTATCGTGTGGCAGCGCTGCGCCGCATCGCCTCGCTCCCGCCCTCGGCACTGGAGACCACGGAAAAGCTTGAGCAGCTGCGCGCGCTGGAGGCCGGTTTCGACATCCGGGTTGCCGACTGCTCGGTGCCGCCGGGACCGGACGTCAACACTTCGGAAGACTACGCCCGAGTAAGCGCCCTGTTCGCTGCCCGTTCATAGAAGCTGACACCCGGATTCAAACAGTCGATTGAGTGCGTGTTAAACAACTACTTGCAGCGCTTGCCAGTCGCAACTACAGTCTGTTTAAGGCAGGTCAAGGGCACACTCAGTTTGAGTTCGGCAGGCGCGTCGTTGGAGCGAGTTGCGAATTGATCGAATGACCGGAACCGGCCTTTTCAGTCAATGGGGCCGTTAAATGTTCTGCGGCGAATCCGCCGGTCATAATGGACCCGCGGGACCGCGGCTCGTTGTGGGCCGTGATAGCCGCAGGGCAAATTAAAAAAAGACAAAAAGAGGCGATCCGCCATGAGGAAAGTCTGGAAGATACTCCGCTGGACTGGGCTGGCGGTGCTGTTGGTCGCTGGATACTCAGGGTATCGGATCGGCTTCGGCAAACCGTTCACGATGAACGAACTTGCGAACCGCCAGGCGTTTCTGTGGCTGGTCAAGAACCCCGAAGTGTTCACGCAGGTAGGGATCGTCGACGGCACTGTCTTTGACTGGCATTCCAGCAAGCTCGCAGCGGTGGGAGTCAAGAAACGCGACGATGACTACGCGATGGCGGAGCGCTTCGTAAGACAGGTCAAGGAATTCGATCGAGCCAAGCTCGATCGCCAGGATCAGGTGACCTACGACATCCTGCTCGACCAGTGGGACACGGCACTGTCGTTCAAGCGTTTTGACTGGCTATCGTCCGAAGGCCTGTATCCGATCGCGCCAATGTGGGGCACGCAGGTTCAGTTGCCTAATTTTCTGGAAACACAACACACGGTGACGAACGACAAGACGGCGCGCAACTATGTCAAGCGGCTCGAGGCAACGGGGGACAAACTCGACGCGGTGACCGGGGAAATGTTGCGGCAGGCAAGAAGTGGAGTGGTGCTGCCCATCTCGCTGCTCGAGAAGGCCGAGAACGGCATCACGGAGACTGTGAGGCCCAGCCCCAAGGACAATCCGCTCGTGACCACCTTTGTCACGCGGATGGAGAAGGTGAAGGACCTCGATGCCGCCGAGCAATCAGAACTCGCACGTCAGGCGACCCAGGCGGTCAAGGATCGCGTCTACCCGGCTTACGCCCGCATGACAGAGGCGCTGGAATCCCAGCGCGCGGCGGCGACGAATCAGGCAGCCGGCGTCGGTCGGTTACCGGACGGCGCGGCATACTACGCCGCGACCCTCAGGCAGATGACGACCACCGACTACACGCCCGAGCAGCTGCACGCACTTGGACTTTCGGAGGCGTCGCGCGTCACCGCCGAGATGGACGGACTCCTGAAGTCGCAGGGTCTGTCGACCGGCACAGTCGCCGAGCGCGTACACGCGCTCCACAAAGATCCACGCTTTCTGCTGCCGAATACCGATGAAGGCCGCAAGCAGCTGCTCGCCAAGTACCGGCAGATCCTGGACGAGGTCAATGCGCGCATGCCGGAGTACTTCCGCACGATCCCGTCCGGGAAGCTACTGGTCCAGCGGGTGCCGATCTCGGCCGAGAACAACGTCGCCGGCGCCTACTACCAGGGTGCCGCGATGGACGGGTCGCGGCCGGGAACGTTTTTTGCGAACCTGAGGGACGTCAGCGAAACGGCTACTTGGACGATGAAGACGCTTGCCTACCACGAGGGCATTCCGGGGCATCATTTCCAGGGCTCGATTGCGCTGAATCTCAAGGATTTGCCGCTGATCCGCCAGCAAACCCTCTACTCGGCGTACGCGGAAGGCTGGGCGCTCTATGCAGAGCAGTTTGCGGCTGAGATCGGCATGTACAAGGACGATCCGTTCGGCGATCTCGGGCGGCTCGAGGCTGAGCTTTTCCGTGCAGCACGGCTGGTCGTGGACACGGGCCTGCATTCCCAGGGCTGGACCCGCGAGCAGGCGATCGCCTACATGGTCACCACAACGGGCATGAACGAGAGCGAGATCATCACCGAGGTGGAGCGCTACATGGGCCTGCCAGGTCAGGCCTGTGCTTACAAGGTTGGGCAGCTCAAGATCCTCGAGTTGCGTGACCGAGCGAAGGCGGCGCTGGGACCAAAGTTTAATCTCAAAGACTTCCACGCGGTCGTGCTGGAAAACGGGGGTGTGCCCCTAACCCTGCTTGAGAAGCTGGTTGACGAGTGGATTGCAAGGACCAAGACCTAGCAAGTCAGGGCTGATCGTTTTGCCGAACGAGGCGTTCAATTCTCAGGCAGCATGGGTTGTTGTTCGATAGTCGTTGCTGTTTGAACTCTGGCGCCGTTATCCGACTGCACGACAGCGGTCAAGGACCGCACCGGTTCAATTCGAGCCGACGGGCGCAATTGCGTGCCTTCACACCAACAACCGATTGATCGAAGGAACGGCAGTTCTGGATTCATACCGGGGCGGCGAGCTGAATTGTATTGAGCACTGGACGCTGGTTACTCATCGTTCCGCACGTCGCTGTGCCACGATTTTGGCTCCGGCGCCGAGGACCACACCACCTGTGGCGGAGACGCAGGCGGCGTCGGCGCGGCCGGCGCGGGCGCGCCTGACGCTGGTGCGGCCGCGGGCGGAGCAGCTACAGCCGGCGGTGGCGCCGGCGGCGCGGCCCCCGGGGGTGCCGCCTCGAACGCGCCGAGGTTCAGTTGCGCCTGGCCGGTGCCCTGGCGTGCGGGCTGAGTCCAGCTCATGGCCGGCTCGTTCCCCGGAGTGCCTCCGCCCGTGTCGCCCGGCGGATTGGTAGTGCGCTGCGCCTCGCCCGGTGGCGGGCCGTTGGTAGTCGCCTGGCCAGGGCCCGCCTGCGCGGGATTCTGCTGCGGTCGGTCTCCGCCTTCGCGATTGGCACCGCCGCGACGGCGCCGGCCTCCACGGCGCGAGCGGCCGCCGCGCTCACTGCGTTCGCCCTCCGGCCGTCGCGGTTCAGCGCCCGGCCCATCGCGTACGGGATCCGCCGGCCGCGCCTCGGCGCGTGGTGCGTCGTGGCGAGGCGGCTCGGCGCGCGGCGCGTCGGGACGCCTGGGCTCGCGGTTGAACTCATCACGCGGGCGTCCTTCACGGCGCGGCTCGCCGCGAGGGCCATCACGGCGCGCTCCACCGCGATCGCCGTAGGGTCCGCGGCCACCGCCACGGCGTGGGCCGCTGCGATCGCGATGATCTCGATGATCCCGCTGATCGCGCCCGTCGCGCTGGGCATCGCCGCGCCCCGCACGGGCTGGCCGCGCGTCGCGCGTCGCGGCGCTGTCTCCGCCGCTGCCCACGAAGAACCGCTTCATGCGGGCCCACAGGCCGTAGCCGGAACCCGGCGACGCTGGCGCCGGACTGGCGGCAGGAGCCCGTTCCGGCGGAGCGACTACCGGAGCGGCGGTCGGAGGCAGGAAGGTCGCCACGGCGGGTGCCTCGGCGGGCGGTTTCTTATCGCGATCCAGTGTCGGATCGGCGATGGCCGGCGCCGCGGGCATCTGATAGCTCACCTGGTTGTGTTCCGGGAGCGCCACCTCGTCGTCGCGGATGCGGCGGAAGGAATACTCCGGCGTCTGGATGTGCGGATTCGGCACCAGCACGATATTGCTATGGGTCTTGTCCTCCGTATCGCGCAGCCAGTCGCGTTTCTCGTTCATCAGGTAGGTGGCAACATCCACCGGCACCTGGACGATGATGCGCGAGGTGCGCTCCTTGCGGGCGTCTTCGCCGATCAGGCGCAGGATCGAGAGGGCCAGAGATTCCACGCTGCGGATGCTGCCGATGCCGTTGCAGCGCGGGCATACCAGGTGGCTCGACTCTCCCAGGCTCGGACGCAGGCGCTGGCGCGACATCTCCAGCAGCCCGAAGCGCGAGAGGCGGCCGATCTGGATGCGCGCGCGATCCATCTTCATGGCCTCGCGCAGCCGATCCTCGACCGCGCGCTGATTCTTGACATCTTCCATGTCGATGAAGTCGATGACGATCAGGCCGCCGATGTCGCGGATGCGCAGCTGGCGGGCTATCTCATCGGCCGCTTCCAGGTTGGTGTTGGTGGCGGTGGCTTCGATATCCGAGCCGCGGGTGGCGCGAGCGGAATTGATGTCGATCGAGACCAGCGCCTCGGTGTAATCGACGACCAGGCTCCCGCCCGAGGGCAGCTGCACCTTGTGGGCGTAGGCGGATTCGATCTGGTTCTCGATCTGGTAGCGCGTGAACAGCGGAATATCGTCGGTGTAGATCTTGAGCTTGCGTTGCGCGTCGGGGGGCATGAAGCGCTGCATGTACTCCTGCGCCTTCTGGAAAGCGCCCAGGTCATCGCACAGCACCTCGCCGATGTCGTCACCGAGATAGTCGCGCAGCGAGCGCGTCACGGCGTCGCCTTCCTGGTACACCAGGAACGGCGCGCTGCGCCCGCTCCCCGCCTGGGCGATCGCATCCCACTGGGTGCGCAGGTTGTCCAGGTCCCACTGCAGCTCCTCGACCGCGCGGCCCACGCCGGCGGTGCGGATGATCGCGCCCATGCCCTCGGGCACGTTGAGCTGGCTCATCACCTCGCGCATCTGGTCGCGGTCCTCGCCCTCGATGCGGCGCGAGACGCCCCCGGCGCGCGGACTGTTGGGCATGAGCACCAGGAAGCGCCCGGCCAGGCTGATGAACGTCGTGAGCGCCGCGCCCTTGGTGCCGCGCTCTTCCTTCTCGACCTGCACCATCAGTTCCTGGCCTTCGGTCACCAGTTCACGGATGTTCATGCGCCCGCCCTGCGGCGGGCTGCGGAAGTATTCCTTGGAGATTTCCTTCAGCGGGAGGAAACCGTGGCGCTGCGCGCCGTATTCGACGAAGCAGGCTTCGAGCGACTGCTCTACACGCGAGATTCGCGCCTTGTAGATGTTCGCCTTCTTCTGTTCCTTGGACGGGATCTCGATCGATAAGTCGTAAAGCTTCTGGCCGTCAACCAGCGCGACACGCAACTCTTCCTGCTGAGTTGCATTGATAAGCATTCTCTTCATTTGCCCCTACCACTTTTGCGTGAGGGGCCGACCGGACAGCGCCGTGCCTGTAGACAGGCGGCGCTGCGGCATCAAGCGACACAGCTGGGAACCCGAAGATTGAGTGACGGCGCATCCGCTGGGGCATGGATTTGTAGTTTCTGCCGCCCACACAGGCAGCGCCGGAAAACCTTAAGGTTCGCTGACCTTGAGCGGTACCTGCCTACTGGCTCTACCTTTCGGGGAGCTGCAAATGAGGCGAGGTCCTTGATGACCCTGGTCGGCCGAACTCTTGCGATGGCCTCGAATTCGAGGACCAACTACTATGCGGCCGCGTCGGGCCGCGCACTTGCCGCCGCGCGTGGACTAGTAACCTTGTAGAGGCCAGACCCGCCGCGGAACCCGCCCAGTATAGCGGCAACGCGCTTTAGAAACAACGATTTACGTTGGGGGCAGCTTTTGACCACCGAATCGCGGAAATCCGGCCACGGCGCCAAATCGGCCGCACAGCAACATGTGGTGGCCGCGGAGGAGGCCGGCCAGAGGCTCGATAAGCTTCTGGGCCAGCTGCTGCCGGCCGTGCCGCGCACGCGCATTTTCCGGCTGATCCGCAAGGGCGAGGTGCGCGTCGATGGCAAGCGCTCCAGTCCGGAGCGGCGGGTGCTGGAGGGGGAGCGGGTGCGCGTGCCGCCCGTCCACGAACGCTCCGAGTCGGCACAGCTGGCAGTGGCCGGTGCCGCCGCGCGCGTGCCCCCGGCACTCATCGCCCGGGTCAGTGGGGCGATCCTGCACGAGGATGAGCGGCTGCTCGTGCTCGACAAACCCGCCGGACTCGCCGTTCACGGTGGGAGCGGGCTGAGCTATGGGGTCATCGAAGCGCTGCGCGCCGCGCGCCCTGGTGAATCGCTCGAGCTGGTGCATCGTCTCGATCGCGATACCAGCGGCATCCTGATGGTCGCCCGCAAGAGTTCGGCCCTACGCACGCTCCATGCCCTGCTGCGCGATGGCAGCGTCGAGAAGAGCTACCTGGCCCTCGTGGTGGGTCGCTGGGAGCTGGGCCGCAAGCTCATCGACGTGCCGCTCCTCACGGAGGCCAGGGTCGGCGGCGAGCGCATGGTGCGCGTGGGCGAAGGGGGCAAGTCAGCGCGCACGCGCTTCCGGCTCGTGCAGCAGTACGGATCACGCGCCTCGCTCCTCGAAGCCACACTGGAGACCGGCAGGACACACCAGATCCGGGTGCACGCGGCCTACTGTGGTCATCCCGTTGCCGGTGACGTGAAATATGGCGACGCCGCGGCGAACGCCGTGCTGCGCGAGCTCGGAGTCTCGCGCCTGTTCCTGCACGCGCACAGTGTGTCCTTCGAATGGCCGCAGGGTGGTGCGGAAAGCTTCAGCGCCCCCTTGCCGGCGGATCTCAAGAGCGTGCTGGACGCCCTGGGTGTCAGGGCACGTGAAACCCGCAAGCCCGCAGGCTCGCGGCGAGCCTGATCAGCGGCAATCCGATCAGCGCCGTCGGATCGCTCGTCACGATGCTCTCGCACAGGCTGATCCCTAAGGCCTCGCTGCGCAGGGCACCCGCGCAGTCGAAGGGCTCGTCGGCGGCCAGGTAGGCGTCAATCTCGCGATCGCGCAGCGAGCGCAGCACGACGCTGGTCCGATCCAGGAAGCAGTCGGCAAAGGCACGGTCGCGATGGAGGACGGCCACGGCCGTGTAGAACTGCGCGGTGCGGCCTGACTGCTGGCGCAGTTGCAGGCGGGCTGCGGACGCATTGCCGGGCTTGTCGAGGATCCGATCCTCGCAGGCCGCCACCTGATCCGCGCCGATCACGACCGCGGTGGGCGCCAGGGCCGCCACCGCCTCGGCCTTGGCCAGAGCCAGGCGCTCCGCACGCTGCTGTGCGCCCTCGTGCGCGCGCAGGTCCTCGAGGACCTCTGGCCGTCGCACTTCGAACGGGATCTTGAGTCGCGCGAGCAGTTCGCGCCGGTAAACCGAGGTGGAGGCCAGAATAAGTCCGGGCGCAATCGACACACAATCACCAGTGCAGAAACAAGGGCTTAACTCACCAGCGGGCTTTGACTTGCCGGCGGCAGCTACCTATCATACGCGCCCCATGCCGCAGGGCTGGTCCAAGCCGCGTGATCTTGATCGACTGGCCGAGCAGCGCGCGCAGTTCGAGTTCGAGATTCCATTGGGTGACCTGCCGGGTATTCCCGCCGAATTTTCGTTCGCCGCGGAACCGGTGCAGGTATGGTTGCGGTTTGGCCGGGACCGTGGAGTGGCGGTGGCCGACGTGCGTTTGCGGGCCGTGCTGCAGCCACAGTGCCAGCGCTGCCTGGGCACGATGCGGCTGCCGATCGAGGCTGACTCGCGGGTCGCCATCGTCGACAGCGCGGCTGCGGCGGGGCGCGCACCCGAAGAGCTGGAGACTTTTCTGGCGCCGGACGGCCACAGCAGCCTCGCGGCGCTGGCCGCGGAGGAAATGCTGCTGGCGCTGCCGATCGTGCCGCGACATGCTGAAGGCGAGTGCCTGTTGGCGGCGGGCGCGGTCGAAAGTGTGCCGCTGAGCTCGCCAGGCGTCGCGGCTGAGGGAGAGACGCAGCGGCCGTTCGCGGACCTGCGTGCGATGTTCGAACGCAGCAAGAATTGAAGGGTTAGGATCGATCAGTTCAGGAGTTGGATAGCTATGGCCGTACAGAAAAGCCGCAAGACCCCGTCCAAGCGCGGCATGCACCGCTCGCACGCCCGGCTGAAGAATCCGGCGCTGTCGATCGATTCGCAGTCCGGGGAGAGCCACCTGCGCCATTGCATTACGCCCGACGGTTTCTACCGCGGGCGCCGCGTGATTGAGAAGGTCAGCGCGGAAGATAAGGCCTGAGAGCGCGCTGGCGCCACGGGAGATTCCCGGTGATGCGTTCCCGAATCGTCGGCACAGGCAGCTACCTGCCGGCGGGTGTGCTGACGAATTTCGATCTCGAAAAACGCATGGACACCACCGATGCGTGGATCCGTGAGCGCACGGGCATCGAACGGCGTCACATCGTGGCACCGGGGGAAACCACGGTCGACATGGCCGAACACGCCTCACGCGCCGCGCTGGCGGCGGCCGGCCGTTCAGCCGCTGACATCGATCTGATCATCGTCGGTACCTGCACGCCCGACCTGGTGTTTCCGAACGCGGGCGTCATGCTGCAGGGGCGGCTCGGGAATCTCGGGTGCCCGGCGCTCGGCGTCGAGGCGGCGTGCAGTGGCTTCATCTACGCGCTCTCGCTGGCGGACAAATTCATCCGTGCGGGCGAGGCGAAGCTGGCCCTGGTCGTCGGCGCCGAGTCGCTCTCGAAAATCACGAATTACAATGATCGCGGCACGGCCATTCTTTTTGGTGATGGCGCCGGTGCCGTGCTGCTTGCGCCCAATGCCGAGCCGGGGATTCTCTCGACGCACCTGCACGCCGATGGCTCCTACCTGCCGCTGCTTCGCTGTACCGGCGGCGTGTCCGCGGGGCACGCTCCGGACGGGGATTTCATCTCCATGGCCGGGAGCGAAGTCTTCAAGGTGGCGGTGAACATGCTCGCTCGCGCCGTCGACGAAGCGCTCGAGACCAACGGGGTGAAGCGCTCGGAGCTGGATTGGCTCGTGCCCCACCAGGCGAACATCCGCATCATCCAGGCCACCGCCCGCAAACTCGAAATGCCGATGGATCGGGTCATCGTCACCGTGGCCGACCACGGCAATACCTCCAGCGCCTCGGTGCCGCTGGCGCTCGATATCGGGGTGCGCGATGGACGCATCAAGCGCGGCCAGTTGCTGCTGCTGGAGGCGTTCGGCGGCGGATTTACCTGGGGATCGGCGTTGATCAGGTATTGAGGGCGCAGACGCCGCCTCAACGCGAGAGGAGCGCAAACTACGCCTTTAATCGACGATACGAGTTTCTGGCGCCTTGCGCCGGATTGGACGCCGCCTGTACCATGGCCAACGTGAGCCTATGGCGACGCCTCAGACGGTACGGCATGGCAGTGCGGGCACTGCTGTCAGTGCTGGCCGTCGCGTTGGTCCTGAACGGCGTCGCCTACCTCGTGCACGACCACGGGGTGGAGAGCCTCAAGGGCTCGCTCGCCCACCCTGAACTTTGCAGTTATTGCGCAGCCTACGGCGGTCTGGCCGGGGCGCCCGCTGACCTGCCGAAGGTTCAACCGCCGATCCCGCTACCGCTGCTCACGGTGCTGCTCGTTGCAGCACCGCTCCTGCGCCGTCATGTGACGGCCGCGCGTCCGCGCGCACCTCCGACCCGCTGATCTTCAAACGCTGAACGGAAGCTCGTCCGTGCTCCCTGTGGGTGCGGCCGTGGCCATCGCACAAGGCCGTTGGTCTTGCCTGCGAGTCACTCCATCTGCTGAGGATCAGATCCATGAATCGTTCAAACTCTTTGCGGGCGCCGCTCGCTGCTGTGCTTATCCTATTTACGGGAAATGCCGCTCGGGCGGCGGATGTGCCGCCAACCGATTCCGCGGTCACGTCCGACACGCTCGAAACCATAGTTGTAACGGCTAAGCGCCTGGATGAGGCCCGCAACGGCCTGTCACCGGACACGGGAAGCTCCATCTACCGGCTTAATCACGACGATCTGGTGGCTCTGCCGCTCGGCGAAGCCACGCCGTTTAACCAGGTCATGTTGCAAGCGCCCGGAGTCGTCGGGGATTCCTTCGGCCAGCTTCACGTGCGTGGAGATCACGCCAATCTGCAATATCGCATCAATGGGGTCGTGATCCCCGAGGCCATCACCGGCTTTGGCCAGACGCTCGATTCCCGTTTTGCCAACCAGCTCAATTTTCTCACCGGGGCACTCCCGGCCCAATACGGCTATCGGACGGCAGGTGTGATCGACATCCAGACCAAGGGCTACGTGCCCGACAAGAGCGGCAGCGTCAGTTTGGCCGGCGGCAGCCGCGATCAGGGCGAGGCGGGTGCGGAAGCGGTTGGCTCGAGCGGCGCATTTTCCTATTCACTGATTGGCTCCTACCTGCGCAATAACCTGGGCATTGAGAATCCAACGCCCGAGCCGGATGCGTTGCACGATACGACGAATCAAGCGAAAGGCTTCGGCTACCTTTCATACATCCTGGATGACCGGAGCCGTGTCAGCCTGATGTTCGGGATCTCCGATAATCACTTTGAGATTCCCAATACGCCCGGTGAGATTCCGGTCTTTGTACTCGCGGGAGTACCGACGGTCGATTCGGCGCTGCTCGATGCCCGGCAACAGGAGCAGAACAGCTTCGAGGCGCTGAGTTATCAGGGGGCCGATCGGAAAAATCTCACCTTCCAGGTCTCCCTGTTTCATCGACATACCACGGTGCATTACTCGCCTGATCCGGTAGGGGATCTCGTCTTCAACGGCATCGCCGCAGATATCCACAGGACCGATGAGGAGACGGGACTGCAGGCGGACGGAAGCTATCGCCTCGGGGATTTCCACACCCTGCGCATGGGCGTGTTCTTTAACCAAGAACAATTTACCGTGGGCAATTCAGCCACCGTATTTCCGGCGGACGCGGCCGGCAATCAGACCAGCACCAGCCCGCTGCTGATCCTCGATGACTCGAACATCGACGGTCACACTGCCGGTGTCTATCTGCAGGACGAGTGGCAACCCTTGAAGGCCCTGACGATCAATTACGGCGCCCGTTACGACCGTGTCGACACCGTGGTTGACGAGCAGCAGTTCAGTCCACGCTTCGGGATGGTTTACAAGGCCTCTGAGGCCACCAGCCTCCACGTGGGTTATGCGCGCTACTTCACCCCACCGCCCACGGAAAAGATTGATACCACGACCGTGGCCAAGTTCCTGAACACGACCAATGCGCTGCCCTCCGATGCTAACACCGCCGTGTCCTCGGAACGCTCCAATTACTACGACGCCGGCATCAGCCAGAAATTCGGCCCGCGTGTCACGATGGGCCTGGACGCCTACTATCGTGAGGTCAAGGATCTCCAGGATGAGGGGCAGTTTGGCAACGCGCTGATCTTCTCGGCGTTCAATTATGCCGAGGGCCGCATCTACGGCGTGGAAATGACGACGAGTTACCACGCTGATCATCTGTCCGCTTACGGCAACCTGGCGTACTCGGTAGCCAAAGCTCGCACGGTGGCTACAGGGCAGTTCAACTTCGATGACGCGGAGTTCGCCTACATTGCCACCCACTGGGTGCATCTCGATCATGACCAGCTCTGGGCCGGTTCCGCTGGCGTGTCGTACACCTGGGCCACTAACACCCTCAGCGCCGACGGTCTCTTCGGCAGCGGCTTGCGGCGCGGCTTCGCGAACAGCGAGAGCCTGCCCTCCTACGGGGTACTGAATGTGGCGGCGAGCCGGCTCTTCAGTTCGCCGGGAATCGGCAAGCTCGACGTGCGCGTCTCGCTGCTGAACGGCTTGGACCGCGTCTACCAGTTGAGGGACGGTTCCGGCATTGGTGTCGGCGCGCCCCAGTTCGGACCCAGGCGGGCGGTGTATCTCAGTCTGAGGAAGGATTTCTGAGGGCGCCGCGAACCCCTGCGGCCAAAAAAAACGCCGCGCATTAGGCGCGGCGTTTCCTTTCCGGCTGTGACGCCGGAGAAATCAGCCGAAGTGACTTACTTCGAGACCGACTTCTTGAACATGCGATCGATCTTCTCGTTGGTCGCATCAACGCCAGACTGGGCAGCCTGAGCGGCAGCCAGGGCCTGGTTCGCCGTGCTCTGCGCATTGGCAGCCGCAGAAGCAGCAGCAGAGGCATCCGAAGACGCCTTGCCCGCAGCGTTCTCGGCGGAACGGTCCGCCTTGTGCGCAGCCAGGTCTGATTGCAGCGTGCCGACCTGCGTCTTGAGAGCGTCAACTTCTGCCTGCAGTGGCTTCAGGTCCGTGCAGCCTGCGAGTGCGAAGACAGCAGCTGCGGCAGCCAGCTTCACAATAATTGCCTTGTTCATTTGCGTAAATCCCCTTGAAATTCGAGTCTGGTAAGTCCCAACCGCTCCACGCCAGCCGCATTGCGCCGCCACGTGTTTGCTGCGGAGGCGCAACTTGACCAAATCCACGCGTGGATTGCAAGAGTCACAGCACGGACCGTCGGCGGGTTGCGACAGATTTTTCAAAGCCTTAGGAACCTTGCAGGCCGGCCCCCGTTCGCTTGTGTTCGCTCGCCTACTGTATATAATCACAGTCATGTCAGATCTCACTCCCCGACAGTCCCAGGTACTGCAGCTCATCCGCCAGGCGCTCGTTGAAACCGGCATGCCCCCCACACGCGCCGAGATCGCTGAGAAACTGGGCTTTCGCTCACCCAATGCGGCCGAAGAACATCTGCGCGCGCTGGCGCGCAAGGGCTGCGTCGAGCTGGTTCCGGGCTCTTCGCGGGGCATTCGCCTCAAGGATACGCTGCGGGTGCAGCTGGGCCTGCCGCTCATTGGTCGTGTCGCAGCCGGCCGGCCGATCCTGGCCGAGGAGCACATCGTCGATCACCTCGGCGTGGACCCCTCCCTGTTCCAGCGTCCGCCGCACTACCTGCTGAAGGTCGTGGGCATGAGCATGAAGGATGCCGGCATCCTCGACGGCGACCTGGTGGCGGTGCATCGGACCGCCGAGGTGCGCAACCGGCAGATCATCGTCGCGCGCCTGGAGAGTGAAGTGACGGTCAAGCGCTACCGCCAGCAGGGGTCCATCGTCTGGCTGATGCCCGAGAATCCCGAGTTCGAGCCGATCCGGGTCGATCTGCAGCACGAGCCGCTGCTCATTGAAGGTGTGGTCGTCGGGGTGTTGCGCCGCAACGCCTGAAAATCGGTCAGTCGTCGCGTGACGCCCGGGACTTGCGGGCCGCTTGCGAGGTGACGCTGTCGCCGATGTCGTAGTCCTCGAAGTCGCTGATCTGTTCGGCGGTCAGCTTCTGTTCCATGCGCCGCTCCAGGCGCCGCCAGGCCGGTTCGCCCGCTTTTGCCGCCCGTCGCTTGGCGGTCTCCAAATCCTTCATGACGCGGTCGACATCGATACCGTCGTCGTCGACGATCTCGTCGCCGTCGTCATCATCATCGAATTCTTCGGTCTCCGTGGTTCCACTCATGGCCGTTGTTCCGGGCGATGAAGTTCCGTGGGGCGGAAAATAAGTCCA
>Ga0209131_1001285_pt1 | contig 17401 bp, 14 predicted proteins | sample GraSoi_2013_40cm_FD_185826 | JGI IMG/M metagenome (GOLD analysis project Ga0209131, IMG submission 185826) | Grasslands soil microbial communities from the Angelo Coastal Reserve, California, USA - Sample 9_17_2013_40cm (SPAdes) (version 2) | ecosystem: Environmental > Terrestrial > Soil >...
GGCTGAGCGTCTCGTCGGCCTCGCGCCGCGCATCGGCGATCGCCTGGTCGGCGGTCTGCTGGGCCAGCGCCAGCACCCGCGCCGCGGTATCCATGTTGTCCTCAGCCGAAGACTTCATCATCGGCATCGGCTCAGGACGCCGTTCCGGCTCCCGCATTGGCTCGCTCGGCATCAGCTCAGGGCCGTCCATGTGCGGCGAGCTCAGCGGCGCCGCCATCTTACCCCCGCGGAGCACCTCAGCGAGCTTGGCGCGCAGCTCCTCGTTTTCCTGGATCAGCCGGTCGAGCTCAGCCTCGACCTCGTCCAGGAAGGCGTCCACTTCTTCCTCATCGTAGCCAGGCCTGAGCCTGGTCGTGCTGAACTGCTTGTTCCGCACATCCGCGGGCGTCAGTGGCATGTTCATGTCTCCTTGGCGCGTGAGTCCCCTAGCAGGCTACCTGCATCAGAATCTGCTTACTACCGATAGCAACACAATGATCACGAGAAACAACAGCGTGTAGCTCAGGTCAAGGGCAACACTACCGAGCCGCACAGGCCGAAGGTAGCGCCTTAGGAATCTCAGCGGCGGATCCGTGGCCGTGAAGATAATCTCAGCCACTCTGGCCAGGATGCCGCTCGGGCTCCATGTCCGGCTGTAGTTCTGAAGCATGTCGATGATCAGCCGCCCGATGAGCAGCAGCAGGTACAACCACAAGATGTAGTAGACGACGATCAGGAAGATCCTCACGGCCTCACTCCGACCCGGCGCGCGTCACGCCCGCATTCCGCCGCCACGTGTTGCCTGCCCGCATGCGCTTGACTCCGACCGTTTCTGACTCTGGCCGGCCACGGCTCCTCGGTGAGGAACCTGACCGGAACTAGCTCTGGTTGAAGAAATCCCGTTCCGCGATCCTGGCCTTGTCTTCGGCCGTGACCTCCACGTTGGCCGGCGAAAGCAGGAAGACCTTGTTCGTGACCCGGTCGATAGAGCCACGCAGCCCGAAGATCAGGCCTGCGGCGAAGTCGACGAGCCGCCGCGCGTCGCTATCGATCATCTCGGTCAGGTTCATGATAACGGGAGTGCCCTCGCGAAAGTGCTCGCCTATTGTCCGTGCCTCGTTGTACGTGCGCGGGTGCAGTGTCGTGATCCTGGCCAGGTCAGTGTGCACGGTATCGGAAGGGGAACGCTGGTCGGGCCTGCCACCGCCGTCGTCAGCGACGTATCCGCCGTTCGCCTCAGGCGCGCCGGCGTGATCGGAGTACTCGGTGACGTAGTCACCATAGTCGTCTGCCTCACCGTACTCGTCGGTGTAGGGCTCGTCGTAGCGATGGTCGTCTTCCACCAGGCCGAGATAGACCGCCATCTTGCGCATTGCGCTGGCCATCGTCGTCAGTCCTCCGTCATGCGGCTGTGTGGCAAACATCGGCACAACCCAAGCTCACGCCGCGTGCCACGCGTCGGACATTACCTGACGAAGGGCTGCCGGCCGCCGAGCAACGCCGTACCGACACGCACATGTGTCGCACCTTCGGCAATGGCCTCCTCCAGGTCACCGGTCATGCCGGCGGAAATGATCGACGCGTCAGGATGAGCGGCGCGAACTGCGCTGGCGACCTCGGCCAGCCTGCGGAATGCCGGCCGCGGCGGCGCGCCGAGCGGCGCGACCGCCATCACGCCGCCGAGCGTGAGGCCGACCTCGGCTGCGACCGCATCGGCCAAGCGGGAAACATCGCCTGGCGCGGCGCCACCCCGCTCGGCTAGTCCGGGGGGGCGACCCCCCGGAACCCCCCGCTCGGCTAGTCCGGGGGGGCGACCCCCCGGAACCCCCCGCTCGGCTGACCCGGGGCCGGGCTCGGGACCGAGATCGACCTGAACCAGACACGTGATGACGCGGCCGGCGGCACGGGCCCGGGCGCCGAGGACCTCGACCAGCCGCAGCCGGTCAACCGAATGAATCACGTCCGCGTACCTGACGACGCTCCTGGCTTTGTTCACCTGCAACTGGCCGACGAAGTGCCAGCGCGGTCTTGGATCCAGGTCACGGCATTCGGCAGCCTTGCGCGCCGCCTCCTGGTCCCTGTTCTCGCCGATGTCGGCCACGCCGAGCTCGACGAGAAGCCGCACGTCAGAGGCAGGGAAGGTCTTGGTGACCGCGATCAGGGTGACGTCGTCAGCGGGCCGGCCAGCCGCTTGGCAGGCTGCCGCGATCCTGGCCCGGACGGCCTTGAGGTTGGCACGGAGCTCGTCAGCACGGCCGTTCCCGCCTGTCATCTCGTCATCATTGCCCGAGCCAGATCAGCCCGGCGAATCGCCCGGTCGTACCGTCCCTGCGGTAAGAGAACAACTCGGCTGACTCCGCCGTGCACCGCAGGTCGTCGGCGACGCTGGCAACACCCAGGCTTGCCAGCTGGCCGCGCAGGCCTGCCCGCACGTCGATTCCTGGCGTCCCTGCCCGTGTCGTACACGCCGACCCGGGTACCGCTGCGGCGACCTCGGCGCGCATGCCGGCCGGCACCTCGTAGCACCGACCGCAGATGGAGGGTCCGACGATCGCGTGCATGCGCCCGACCTCTGCGCCGGCCGCTGCCATTGCGGCGATCAGCGCGGGCACCACCCCGGCGGCCATGCCAGGCCGGCCGGCATGCGCGGTGCCGACGATGCGGGCCGCTGGGTCGGCGACTAGCACAGGGGCACAGTCCGCCGCGAGCACGCCAAGCGCCACGCCTGGCGAGTCGGTGTAGGCGGCATCGGCCTGCGGGCTCGCGTCCCCCCGCAGGCCGCCGGCCCGGGGTGCGCGCAATCCGGAGACGTACACCACACCGGCTCCGTGCACCTGGCGCATCCATGCTAGGCGCTTAGGCCCCGGCCCGATCGCCCGCAGCGCACTGGCCCTGTTGCTGGCCACCGCCGCCGGATCATCACCGACGGCGTCGCTGAGGTTTAGCGTGCGGAAAGGACCTGAGCTCACTCCCCCGGCCCGATCGGTAAAGAGCACGCTGACGCCCTCGCAAAGAGGCTGGGGCCGCGCCGCGCCGCGCATGGTGTTGGCCGGCTCGCTGAGCCAGCTGCTCATTTCAGAAAGTCGGGCACGTCGAGCTCGTCGTCTTCCTCGAAGACCACTGACTTGCGCCGCGTACTCGCACCGTCGGCGGGTCTGTCCTGCCCGGCCGGGCCGGGCAGGCCAGACCCCGGCCCTATACGATCGGCGCCGCCCTGGACCGCCCCGTACGCCGGCCGTGGCGGCGGCACCGATTCGGTTGCCGAGGCTGGCGGCAGCTGCGGCTCAGCAGCCTTCGTGCCGTTCCCTCCAGCCGAGGCGGTCACTGCCGGAGCGACGGATCCGGTGGCCGCGCTCTGGTCAGGCTCATGCAGCGCCGGGCCGGCGTGCACAGGGTTGTCCTTGAGCCCGGGCAGCGTCACGGGCCGCCATGGTGCACCGAACGCATCAGATCCCTGTGACGGCTGGTAGGCGGCTATCGGGCGGGCCGTCCGCGCGCGGCCGGTCTGCGTCTCATCGAATCCAGCGGCGATCACCGTCACCCGCACCTCATCGCCGAGCGCGTCATCGATGACAGCCCCGAAGATTATGTTGGCGTCTGGCGCGGCGGAGTTGGCGACTAGCTGCGCAGCCTCGTTGATCTCAAACAGCCCGAGGTCAGAGCCGCCCTGGATAGAGAGCAGCACACCGTGCGCACCGTCGATACTCGCCTCGAGCAACGGGCTGGAGATGGCCATCTCGGCGGCCGCGACAGCGCGGTCGTCGCCGCGCGAGGAGCCGATTCCCATCAGCGCCGAGCCTGCCCCTGACATTACGGCCTTGACGTCGGCAAAGTCGAGGTTGATCAGGCCAGGCGTAGTGATCAGGTCGGTGATGCCCTGGACACCGGAGAGCAGGACCTGATCGGCGGCCTTGAAGGCGTCAAGTACGCTCACATGCCGGTCCGAGATCGACAGCAGCCTGTCGTTGGGAATGACGATCAGGGTGTCGACCTCGCTGCGCAGCCGCTCGATCCCCGCGTCGGCCTGAGCCGCGCGGCGCTTGCCCTCAAAGCCGAACGGCCTCGTGACCACGCCGATGGTCAGCGCCCCGAGGGACCGCGCGACCTGGGCAACGACGGGCGCTCCGCCGGTGCCTGTCCCGCCCCCTTCCCCGGCGGTCACGAACACCATGTCCGCGCCTTTGAGTACCTCCTCGATCTCCTCGCGGTGGTCCTCAGCGGCCTTGTAGCCGACATCGGGATTAGCGCCCGCGCCAAGGCCCCTGGTGAGATCCCTGCCGACATCCAGCTTGACGTCGGCATCGCTCATCAGCAACGCCTGGGCGTCGGTATTGATAGCGATGAACTCGACGCCCTTGAGGCCCTCTTCGATCATCCGGTTCACGGCATTGACGCCGCCGCCGCCAATGCCGACAACCTTGATAACCGCCAGATAGTTCTGCGGTGCTGCCACGGAGGGACCAGACCTTCCCGTTCGTTGCCTAACGCGGGACCTGCCACACGTGCCGGCCGCCCGTCACTGCGGGCTGCCTGCTAGGCCGGCCGTGCTGCTCGCCGAGAAGCTCCCCCGCAGCGGCACAGCAGTCTCCGCTATCCGGCATGCCAACTCTCACCCTCAGGTTGAGATTTAGAGTTATGTCAAGCTACGGACTGTAAGGGACAGTAGAGTTGCTCGGCGCCCCTGGTCAACCAGGCTCGCCGGGACCGATCAGGTGTGTCGCGAAGAGTGGCTTGCCCGTGACGATCGGTGCCCGCCCGACGGCTGGCCGACGGCCCGCACCGGTCGCCCGGTCACCGCTGTGGCCGGGTCGCTGACATCGTAGTAAGCGACCCTGGTCCGGAGCAGGACCGCCATCTCGCTGGCCTTAGCGGCTCCGTGCCCCGGGCTTCCCCACCGCACCTGGATCCCGCCGCGCAGAATCAGGATGACGTCGGCGGGGCCATCTGCTCGCACCGAGACCACGCGGCCGCGCAGCCAGGGCGGCAGGTTCCTGACGACGGCTCCGGCCGCGAGCACGGACCGGTTGCGCCGCAGCGGCCAGGCCGTGCTCCCCGGCTGGCCTAGCCTCACGAGCCCGGGAGGCGGCCGCGCCGACCACCTGAGCACCACCCCGTAGGAATCAACGAGGTCATAGCCATGGTGCGCAGGCATGGCGAACACTGCCGTGCGCTGCCTGGTCCAGATCACCACGGCATCAGGCCAGGAGAGGGTCACCAGCGCTGACTGCACCTGCGTGATGCGTTCGACCCGGCGCGCCGCGGCGCGGGTGTCGATCCGGATCAGCGGAGTTCCCGTCCTGATGCCCGCCGCCGCGAGAACCGTGGCCCGCGGCACCGCGGAGCCGGTGACCCGGACTGAGCGGACAACCAGGAAGCTCGAGCCGAGGAGCGCCCAGGCGACCCCGGCGATCAGTCCGGCAGCCGCGACGCCGAAGAACGCCGCCTTCCAGGGATCAGGCCTGCGGCGACCGACACCAGCCGGCCGGCTCATCTGCCGCCATCGCCCGTGGCGTCATACCGCCTGCCGTCGGTCGCGGTGTAGCTGGCGACGGTGTCGCTGACCGCGGAGCCCCTGTCCGCCCGCCTGCGCAGGGCCGCCACGATCAGCGGGCCGAGCTTGGTCACGTCGCCTGCCCCCATCGTCAGGACCATGTCACCCGGCTTCGCGCTGTCGGCGATCAGCCCCGGCAGGACGCGCCGGTCAGGACAGAAGACTGCCCGGCCGCCAGGGACGGCATCGGCGACCATCGCGCCGGTGACGCCAGGCTCTGGATCCTCCCTTGCCGCGTAGACGTCGAGCACGAAACTCTCGTCTGCGAGCCCGAGCGCCGCCCCGAACTGGGTGGCGAAGATTCTGGTCCGGCTGAACAGGTGCGGCTGGAACACCACGATCACCCGGCCGCCCTCGGCGATGTCACGCGCGGCGCCGAGGTCGGCCGCGAGCTCGGTCGGATGATGAGCGTAGCTGTCGAGCACCCGGACCCCGTCGGCGTTGCCCTTGGGCTCCATCCGCCGCCTGGCGCCGCGATACCCCGCAAGGCCTGCGGCTACGCCGTCGTGACCGAAACCCAGCTCCGTGGCTGCGGCGTAGGCAGCCGCGGCGTTCAGCGCGTTATGCCTGCCGGGCACCTCCACTCGAAGCTGGACGCTGCCGCGGCCGGCCCGCACGCTGCGCCCGCCCGGCGTGAGCTCGAATTCGGTCGCCATGCCGGCCGGGGTCACGGCGGTCAGCCGGTAGTCGGCACCCGGAGACTCGCCGTAGCTCACGGACCGCAGCGCCGCAGCGGGTCGCGCGAGCGCCGAGGCGGCGACCTTGCTCGCCCCCGCATCATCCGCGCAAGTGACAAGGAGCCCGCCGGGCGTGATCCTGGCCGCGAAGGCCTCGAAGGCCGCCTCGATCTCGGCGAGGTCGCCGTAGTTATCGAGATGATCCGCTTCCACACTGGTGACGACCGCGGCGTCGGGCGAGAGCATCAGGAACGAACCGTCACTCTCGTCGGCCTCGGCAACAAATGCCCGTCCGCCGCCCTCGGCCGCTCCCAGGCCGGTCTCGGCCAGAATCCCACCGATCACATACGCGGGATCGGCGCCGCAGCGGCGCAGCACGGTAGTGATCATGGAGGTCGTAGTGGTCTTGCCGTGAGTGCCTGCGACGGCTACGCACTGCCTGCCGAGCATGACGCACGCCAGCGCCGCAGCCCGGTGCAGCACCCGCATGCCCATCCGGCGTGCCTGCGCGAGTTCGGGGTTGTCGGCCCTGATCGCGCTCGACATCACGAGCGTGTCAGCCGAGCCGAGGTGCCCGGCCGAGTGACCCACACAAACCTGCGCGCCGAGCGCGGCCAGCTCGTCGAGCTGCGAGGACGCCGCAGCATCGCACCCCGAGACCGCGACTCCCCTGGCGAGCATGATGCGGGCGATGCCGGACATGCCCGCGCCGCCAATGCCCGCGAAATGCACCCGCCCTAGTTCGCCAAGCGGAACTGGCTCGACCGCCGTCACCAGGCCCATCACGATCCTCCCGTCACGTCTGTGCCCGCGGCCCGCGATGACTGCCCCGATGACTTCCGCCGCGCCCGTCACGCTTGCCCCCGCCTGTTCCGTCCGCAACGGCGAGCACCTGCTTCGCCAGCCTGATGTCGGCGTCCCTGCTGCCCATACTCGCGGCTGCTCTCGACATCGACGCGACGAGCTCGTGGTCGAGTAGCACTCCGACCAGGACGTTACGGATCCACTCCGGGCTAAGGCTGGCGTCGTCGACTATCAGGCCGCCGCCGGCCCGCTCCACCGGCAAGGCGTTGAGCCGCTGCTCGCCGTTGCCGTGCGGCAGCGGGACGTAGGCGGCAGGCAGCCCGACGGCGGTCAGCTCCGCGCAGGTCATGGCGCCTGCCCGGCATAGCGCGAAATCCGCCGCGGCGTAGGCGAGGTCCATCCTGTCCAGGTACTCGATGGCCACGTAGGGCACGTCACCGTGCGGCACGCCAGCCGCCTGGCCCCAGCGCGGCCCCACAATGTGCAGCACCTGAATGCCGACGGACAAGATGGCGTCTGCGGCGCCGAGCACAGCCCGGTTCAGCGATGCGGCGCCCTGCGAGCCGCCTGTGACGAGAAGAACGGGCAGGTCCGGGCGCAGGCCGAAGTGCGCGCGTGCCTTCTCGCTCAGCGCGAGCCGGTCGAGCCAGGCGATCTGGCTGCGGATCGGGATCCCGATGTAGGTGGCATGCCGAAGCCGCGTGCCCGCCTGGCCGGCGAAGACATGCCTGGTCAGCACCGCACCGATCCGGTTGGCCAGGCCAGGCCGCGGATTGGCCTCGTGCACGATGATCGGGACGCGACGCAGCCTCGCGGCGAGATAGCCAGGTGTTGCCACGTAACCGCCGAAGCCGACGATCACGCTCGCTTCTGCACGGTCCAGCACGTCTACGGCTGCTCGCACGGCACCGATCATCTGGCCAGGGACAGCCAGCAGCGCTGGGGTCAGGTAACGCGGCAGCGGGACGGCGGGGATGAGGTCAAGCGCGTAACCGCGGGCGGGTATGACCTTGGTCTCCAGCCCCCGCTCTGTTCCCAGACAGGTGATCCTGACCTCTGGATCGATCCGGCGCAGCGCGTCAGCTAGCGCCATGGCCGGCTCGATGTGGCCGCCGGACCCGCCGCCGGCAATCACGACGCTCCGCACTTCGACACCTCACTGTGGTCGGTTAGGCCGCTGCGCCCCCGGTGTTCGCGGTCGCGAACGCTGCGACGCACCCTGCGGCGCCGGCCCGCGGCTTCCGGCAGCCGGCCGCGGCGCCCGCGCGACGGCGTCCGCCTGCGGCCTCCTCCGCCCGCTGCGGCCAGCTTGGACCGGCCGGGTACCCGGGTCTGCAAGCCTAGACGGTGCTGGGCGGCGCGGCTGCTCAAAACCGGCTGATTCTGGCCCTGCCCTGCGCTGCGACGCCGACGAGGGGCCACCGCCCGGCCGGGCGGCCGGGCGGCGAAACGCGCCCTCCGGCCTCGACGTACTGGCCGGCGCCAGCCGCGGCTTGGCCGGAACGCGCGACGATGACCTTCCGTCGCGCGTGATCCCCTCATCCCTGCGCGCGGCGGCTCCCAGCCTCCGCCACCAGCGCGGGCTAGCCATGGCCAGAGCTTCCATGGCGCCCGGTTCACGCCTGGCGAAGCACAGCAGCATGCCGATCGCCGCCATCGTGGCAAGCACTGAGGACAGCCCCTGCGAAATCAGCGGGAGCGGAACGCCGGTGATCGGAAGGAGGCCGATGACGGCGCAGACGTTCACTAGCGCCTGCACCACGATCCAGGCCGTAGCTCCTGCGGCCGCCAGCCGCATGAACGGATCGGTCACTCTCCTGGCGACCCGCAGCCCAGCGTAGGCGAGCCCGCCGTAGAGCAGCACGACGCAGCCGGTGCCGATCAGGCCGAGCTCCTCGCCCAGGATCGCGAAGATGAAGTCCGTGTCAGCGTTCGGCACCCAGCCCCACTTCTGCTGGCTGTCGCCGAGGCCGACACCGAACAGGCCGCCCGAGCCGACCGCGTACTTGCCCTGGATCAGCTGCCAGTCGTTCGACAAGGTCGGGTTAAGGAAGTCGGCGATGCGGCCCGAGCGGTACTGGGCGACCTTGACCAGCAGCAGGAGGGCGAACATGATCAGCCCGAGAATGCCGGCGAAGAGCCTCGCCGGGGTGCCGATCACCCAGAGCAGCGCAAGGAGAATGACCAGCAGCAGGAACGTCGTGCCCAGGTCGTCGCCGAGGATCACGAGCAGGGCTACGACCGCGGCACCAGGCAGCAGCGGTATCAGCAATGTCCGCCAGTCGTTGAGCTGCCCGAGCTTCTCCTTCCTGGCAAGCAGGTCGGCTCCCCAGATCAGGAAGGCAAGCTTGGCGAACTCAGACGGCTGCACTTGGACGCCGCCGCCTACGTAGATCCAGCGCCGCACGCCAGCGACCGGCACGCCGAACGCGAGGACCAGGACCAGGCCGGCGATCGCCGCGAGGAGCAGCGGGAATGCCACGGTCCGCAGCAGTTTTGGGGGCAAGCGCGCGAGCACCCACATCATCGCCAGCCCGGCCAGCGCGCCGATCAGCTGATGGACGAAAACGCTGTAGGGCGAGCCGCCCATGTCGAGCTGAGAAGCCGACGAGGTGGACAGAACCATCACCAGGCCGACCGCGAGCAGCAGCCCGCTTGTCCCGAGAATCAGGTAATACGACGTCAGCGGCCGGTCAAGCGGAGCGAGCGCGGCCCGTAGCCGCCCGAGCCCGGCCGCGCTCACCGCGGCGCCGCCAGCCGCCTGACTGCGGCGGCGAATGCGTCCCCTCGCGCTGGGTAGTCGCGGAACATGTCGAAGGACTGCGCGGCAGGGGCCAGCAGGACGGTGTCCCCAGGTTCTGCCAGCTCGGCCGCCGCCTTGACTACGAGGTCCATTGCTCCAGTGTCGGTGCCGGTGACCTCAATAACCGGGATCTCGGGCGCGTGTCGCGCCATTGCGGCCGCGATTATATCGCGGTCGGCTCCGAACAGCACGGCGCCGCGCAGCCGTGCGGCAGCGGCCGTGATCAGCTGGCCGAGGTCATCGGCCGCGCCCGTGAGCAGCCCCCCGGCGATCCAGACCACCGGGTCGTAGGCCCCGAGTGCTGCCGCGGCGGCGTGCGGATTCGTCGCCTTCGAGTCGTCGATATAGTCGACTCGCCCGACGGTGCCCACCAAGGCGATCCGGTGCGGATCGGGCTCGAACGCTAGCAGGCCGGCTTTGATCGGCGCGGCCGGCACCCCGTAGGCCCTGGCCAGCGCCGCAGCGGCGAGCGCGTCGGAGACGTTGTGCGGCGCGGGCGGCCGCGCGCGGGCGGCAGGGTCAGGACCAGACACGTCAGCGACGGCGGCGAGCCGGACACCAGCGGGCTCGTCCTGCGGGCTGAAGGCACGGTCCAGCATGAAGCCGCCACAAATGCCGAGCTCCCCGGGACCGGGCTCGCCGAGCCGGTACATGGCCGTCCCTGCGGGTGTCGGCCCGGCAGCCACATGACCGGCCTGCCGGGCCGCGGCATCAGCCACCATCCGCGCCGATCGCTCGTCGTCGGCATTGCCGATCGCCATCGTGCGCGGCGCGAAGATCCTGGCCTTGTCGGCCGCGTAGGCCTCCAGCGAGCCGTGCCAGTCCAGGTGATGCGCCGCCACGTTCAGCACCACGGCGGCGAACGGCTCGATGGTCGCACTCCAGTGCAGCTGGAAGCTAGACAGCTCGACGGCCACAACCTCATAGGGCTCAGCTTCGGTTACCACGTCGGCGAGGGACGTGCCGACATTTCCGGCCGCAACCGCGCGGTTGCCCGCAGCCGTGAGCATCAGGGCAAGCATCCGTACCGTCGTGGTCTTGCCGTTCGTCCCGGTCACTGCGAGCCACTGCTGCCTGGCTCCGCTGGGCAGCCAGGGCCGCAGCCGCCAGGCCAGCTCCACGTCGCCCATTACTTCGACACCAGAGCGTGCGGCGCGGACCAGCAGGGGCGCGTCCGGCTTCCAGCCAGGCGAGGTCACCACGAGATCGGTGCCGGCCGGCAGAGTGGCCGCTGCCTCCGGCCCGAGGAGCACCCGGACCCCAAGCCCGGCCAGGTAAGCGGCGACCGCGCGCCGGTCCTCATCGCTGCGCGAGTCCACGGCGGTAACCACCGCGCCGCGCTCGGCAAGCACCCGGGCAGCTGGTGGCCCGGAAACGCCGAGCCCGGCCACGCAGACCCGCCGTCCGGCCAGGGCGCCTGCGAAATCGGCGGCACCGGGGGCTGGCACTACGACGGCAGCCATTCGACGTAGAAGATGCCGAGGCCGAGCGCGACGAACAAGCCGGCGATCAGCCAGAACCTGATCACGATCGTGGTCTCGGCCCAGCCGATGAGCTCGAAGTGATGCTGCAGCGGTGCCATCTTGAATACGCGCCTGCCGGTCAGTTTGAACGACCCGACCTGGATCATGACAGACAATGTGATGATCACGAACAACCCGCCGAGTATGACGAGCAGCAGCTGGGTCTCGGTGCAGACGGCGAGGCCGGCGAGTACCCCGCCGAGCGCGAGGGAGCCGGTGTCTCCCATGAAGATCCGCGCGGGCGGCGCGTTCCACCACAGGAATCCGAAGCACGCCCCGAGAACCGCGGCGGCCACCACCGCCAGGTCGAGCGGGTCCCTTACCATGTAACAGTTCTTGGCCAGGGCCACCGTGCAGTCGTTGCGCAACTGCCAGTTCGCTATGAGCACGTACGCGGCGAGCACGAGGATCGCCGCGCCGGTGGCCAGCCCGTCAAGCCCGTCGGTTAGGTTCACCGCGTTCGAGGTGGCGCCGATCATGATGACGATCCAGAGCACGAAGGGCAGCACGCCGATTGCAGGCCCGAAGTCACGCAGGAAGGACAGCGATGGATTCGCGGGCGTCAGCGCCACGGCGTCGGGATGGTTGATCACCTCGATTGCGAAGATCGCGCCGACCACGGACTGGCCGGCGAGCTTAGCTCCACTGCGCAGCCCGAGGCTGGTCTGCCGGTAGATCTTGATGAAGTCGTCAACGAATCCGACCAGGCCGAGGCCAGTCATCAGGCCGAGCACGAGGATGCCAGAGGCGGACATCGGATCGCTGGTCAGGACGTGACCTACGACGTAGCCGATCAAGGTGGCGATGACGATGACAGTGCCGCCCATGGTTGGGGTGCCGCGCTTGGTGGCGTGCGCGGCCGGGCCTTCCTCGCGGATCAGCTGGCCATAACCGCGCCGACTGAAGACCCTGATCGCCAAGGGCGTGCCGAACAGGGCCAGGATCAGCGCTACGCCCGCCGTCACGATAATCGTCCTCATCGGGCGACCTCCCCAGCGGCAAGCGCCAGCGCAATCGTCTGCAGGCCGGCCGCCCGCGACGCCTTGACCAACACGACATCACCAGAGCGCAGCCGGTCGCCGAGCGCGGTGAGCGCGGCAGCGCCGTCGGGCACTCCGATCAGCTCGCCGCTGAAACCGGTAACGGTCTTGGCTCCGGTCAGCATCGGCGCGGCCTCGTCTCCTACCGCGATGAGCCCCGCCAGCCCGCAGCGTGCGGCTGCCGTGCCAGCCTGCTCATGAAATTCCCTGGACCGCTCGCCAAGCTCGGCCATCCGGCCCAGGACTGCGTAGGCGGGCCGGCCGGCGGCTATCACCTGCAGTGCCGCGAGCGCGGCGGTCACCGCCTCGGGGCTGGCGTTGTACGCGTCGTTGATGACGATCACTCCGTCCGGGCGCTCGGTGACCTCCATCCGCCACCTGCTTTGCGCGGTGGCCGCTGAGAGCCCGGCGGCGAGGGCGGTCGCGTCCATGCCAAGCTGCGCGGCTAGCGCGGCCGCGGCGAGCGCGTTGGTGACGTTGTGCTCGCCGTGCAGGCGGAGTTGGACCGGTGCCGACCCGTCCGGCATGTTCAGGGTGAAGCTAGGCCTGCCGAGCCCGTCCAGGCTCACCGCGGTCGCGCGCACGTCCGCGTCCGCCGACCGGCCGAACGTCACGACCCGCGCGGCAGTGTCGGCCGCCATAGCGGCGACCAGCGGGTCGTCGGCGTTCAGCAGCGCCACGCCGTCGGCAGGCAGTGCCTGCGGCAGCTCGGCCTTGGCCGCCGCGATCTGCGTCAGGCCGCCGAACTCGCCCGCATGCGCGTTTCCGACGCACAGCACGACCCCGAGCCGCGGTGGCGCGATCCTGCACAGCGCCGCGATGTGGCCGGGACCTCGTGCGGAAAGCTCGGCAATGAGATACCTGGTGTGCTCCCCGGCCCGCAGCACGGTAAGGGGATGGCCGATCTCATTGTTGAACGAATTCTGCGGCGAGACAGTCGGCCCCAGCGAGCCAATCAGCTGCGCCGCAAGGTCCTTGGTCGTCGTCTTCCCTGCCGAGCCGGTGATGCCCGCGATCACGAGGCCGGGCAGGCGGTCGACCACTGCCCTGGCCAGGCGGCCGAGCGCGGCAGGAACGTCGGCGACAAGCAGCGCGGGCGTTCCGGTGCGCCGCGTGCCGAGCATGACGACAGCGCCCGCGGCAGCGGCATCAGCCGCGAAGTCGTGGCCGTCTGCGCGTTCGCCGGGCAGCGAAGCGAACAGAGCGCCTGGACCGGCCTCCCGTGAGTCGATGACGACCGGACCGGTGACAACAGCCGCCGGGTCAGGCACGCAGTCCAGGTTCGCGCCGGTGATCTTAGCGATCTGTTCGATCGAAAGCGGGATCACGCGTCCTCCGGCCAGTCGGCTAGCCGCGCCCTGGCAAGCTCGGCATTGGACCGGTCAGCCTTGGCCCGCTCGGCCAGCGCTCGCGCAGCTACTTCGCGGTCATCGAAGGGGATGACCTGATCCTCCACATACTGCCCGCGCTCATGGCCCTTGCCGGCAATGAGGACGATGTCTCCCTTGGCCGCACCGCTAATTGCCACTCCGATCGCGGCCGCGCGGTCAGGTTCGACGATCACATGCGCCCGGTCCTTGGGCGGCACCGAGAGCGTGCCCGCCAGCATGTCGCCGAGGATAGCCAGCGGATCCTCGGACCGGGGGTTGTCATTGGTGAAGACCGCGACGTCAGCAAGCTCGACGGCGATGGCCCCCATCAGCGGCCGCTTCGCCGTGTCGCGCTCACCTCCGCAGCCGAGCACGATCCGCAGGCTGCCCGCGGTGACCGGCCGCAGCGCGGTCAGCACGGCCTCGACGGCGCCAGGCTTGTGGGAGTAATCCACGAGCACCGTCAGGTCCTGGTCGGTTCCTACCCGCTCGAGACGGCCGGGCACGCCGGGGCATGCGGCCACGCCGGCGACCGCTTCGGCGAGGTCCACCCCGGTCTCGACCAGTGCGACGATCGCGGCCAGCGCGTTGGCCACGTTGAACGGCCCGGGCAGTGTGATCGACGCATCGGCCTCCACCCCGCCGGGTCCCACAATCTGGAACGCGGAACCGTCCGCTCCGCACCGGACGTCCGCGGCGCGCCAGTCGGCGCCTGACCGGCCGGTCGCCGAGTAGGTCGTGACCGGGATGGGTGACCGGTTGGCGAGCCTGCGGCCGCGGGGATCATCGACGTTCACCACGGCCGTCTTCGAGTAGCGCGGCGTGAACAGCTCGGCCTTGGCGGCGAAGTAGCTGTCCATGTCGTGATGGAAGTCCAGGTGGTCCTGTGACAGGTTGGTGAACACGGCTACCTCGAAGGAGGTGCCTGCCACCCGGCCGAGCGCGAGCGCGTGACTGGACACCTCCATCACGGCCGCCGTTATCTTGTCTTCTGCCATGACCGCGAAGAGCGCCTGCAAGTCGGTGGCTTCTGGGGTCGTCAGCTTGCTGGGCTCCACCGCGGCACCGATCCTTGTCTCGACGCCGCCGACCAGGCCGGTCAGATGCCCAGCCATCCGCAACCCAGACTCGATCAGGTAAGTCGTGGTTGTCTTCCCGCTGGTTCCCGTGACGCCGATCAGCGGCAGCCGGATCGACGGATCGCCGTAGATCCAGGAGGCAACCTCGCCGAGCCTCGCGCGCGGATCGGCCACCACGAAGACCGGCAGTCCGCTGCGGATGGCCCGGTCCCGGCCGGCCGGATCGGTGAGCACGGCCACGGCGCCGGCCGTTGCGGCCTGCCCGCAGAACGCCGCGCCGTGGTGCCTGCTGCCCGGCAAGGCAGCGTACAGGTCACCGGGCTGGACGGCGGTGGAATCATGGGTGATCCCGCTGACCCCGCGGAGTCCGTGATGGATAAAGGACGAGTCAACGTCGGGCTGCCTGAGACCGAGCAGCGTGGCAAGCCCGCTGAGCGGGCGCACCGGGACATATCTGGGGCGAAGAGCCGCTGGCACGGGCTGAGGTTACCTCGCTTCAGTAGTGCCCGGAGCGCCCGCGTCGAGGAACTCGCCGCGCGGCCGCTCAAGGCACGGTGAGTGGGACGGCCGGGACATGCCCTCCACCCGGCGGGATCTTCATGCTCGCCAGGGCGAACTTCATCACCGCGTTGAAGACCGGCCCGGCGACGTCAATGCCGAAGTAGGGGCCGTTGCGCGGGTCCTGGAGGTTCACGGCGACCACGAGCCCGCTGCTCTTCGCCGGGGCAATGCCAATGAAGCTCGATCCGTAGAAGTTGCGCTGCCGGGTCGCCTCCTGTGCGGTACCTGTCTTAGCCGCCACGGTGTATCCGGGAATGAGGCCCCACGGCTCCCCTGCCCGGTTGTAGACGACCGGCACTTGCTCGAGTATCCGCATCAGCTCGCTTGCGGTGTGAGCTGACATCACCCGCCTGACAGCCGGGCGCGACGCAGGCACGTAGCGGCCAGAACTGGTCGTATGGCCGACCACCACGGATGGCTCGACCCGGACGCCGCCGTTGGCGATCGTGGCGTAGACGCTCGCCATCTGCAAGGCCGTCACGCTAACGCTCTGGCCGAACGAGATTTGGTAGCGGGTGTTGCTGGCACCGCCGGTCCACTGGTTGGGCGGCGCCAGCAGGCCACTGGTCGCGCCAGGCAGGTTCAGGCCTGCGTCCGAGCCGATGCCGAGCGCGCGGAACATGCGATCCTGCTCAGTCGGTGTGACATGGTCGGCCACCTGGATCATGCCATCGTTTAGCGAATGCGCGATGATCCCCGCGATCGTATAGCGCTGGGTCTTGTGCGGCTCGGCGTCGTGATACCAGGCGCCGTGCCAGTTCATAGCGTCGGGCACGACGTAGCTTGAGGCAGGCGTCAGCCGCGCGTACTGGAAGGCGGCGGCTGCCGTGATCACCTTGGCCGTGCTGCCTGGCGCGAACACGTTCTCGACCGCGATGTCCCTGGTCGCTGGCAAAGTGGCCGGCGCGACCGGATTGAAGGTCGGATACTGCGCCAGGGCGAGTATCCGGCCGGTGCTCGGTTGCATGACCACGACCGTGCAGTTCTTGGCCCGGGTCTTTGCTACCTGAGCCGCGCACTCCTGCTCAGCCTTCCATTGGATATCGGACTGGATGGTCAGCCGCAGGTTACCCGCCGGAGCTGCGGCCTTGACCGTGGACTCCGTTCCCGGAATGGGCAGGCCGTTCGTTCCCTTCTCGTACACCACGGTGCCGCTCCGGCCGGTGAGCAAGGAGTTGTACGCCAGCTCAAGGCCGGCCTGTCCGGTCATGACGCCATTGCGGTGATCGGTGTGGGTGAACCCGAGCAAGGGAGCGGCCAGGTCACCGGCGGGATAGGAGCGCTGGTACGCCGGCGCCAGGGCAACGCCCGGCAGCCCGAGCTTGCTGATCGCATCTGCGGTCGACGCGACAACCGAGTGCTTGAGAATCACGTAGTCGGGCGAGCTCGGATTCTGCAGCAGCCAGAGAATCTGGCCCTCCTGCATCTGCAGCACTCCAGCCAGCCTGCCGGCGACGTCTGCGAGGGTAGTGGACTTTTTAATTAGCGGCGGGTCGGCATAGACGGTGTCGGTCCGCACGGTCATGGCCAGGACTGCTCCGTCGCTGCTGGTGATCTGGCCGCGGACGGACGGCGTGGTCTGCCTTATCACGCGCTCCCTATGGCCCAGGTACCGGTACCGGGAGGCGTCAACGCCCTGCAGCTGCACAAGTCTGCCCATTACCACGGAGATGGCGAACGCGACAAACAACAGTGTGACGTTCAGGCGGCGCGCCGAGCTTGTGCGGCGCAGCGGCCTTCGTGGCCAGCCGCGCCGCGCAGGGCGGTGACGCGGCGCGGGCTTCCTCGTGGGGCCGCTCCTGGGCACTCGGCTCGTGGGATGCCCGTTGCGCCGCGGCGGATCGCTGCCTGCCAGGCCGGGGGGACGACCTCGCTGAGCCCCTCGCGATGCCGGCCCGGGGGGACGACCCCCGGGAGCTCTTCGCGGTGAATGACCTGGCCCCGCTGCGTGCGGCGGCACGCCTGGACGCGAGCCGCCGGGGCGCCGCTTGGCGGCCGCCGCCTGCCGGCGGCG
>Ga0209131_1001287_pt1 | contig 17397 bp, 18 predicted proteins | sample GraSoi_2013_40cm_FD_185826 | JGI IMG/M metagenome (GOLD analysis project Ga0209131, IMG submission 185826) | Grasslands soil microbial communities from the Angelo Coastal Reserve, California, USA - Sample 9_17_2013_40cm (SPAdes) (version 2) | ecosystem: Environmental > Terrestrial > Soil >...
GCCTGGCCGAGATCCTGCCGCTGCGCAGCGACGTGAAGCAGAAGCTCCTCGAGCTCACCGACGCCACGCTGCGCCTGGCGATCCTGCACAAGTTCCTCAAACAACAGAAGTTGCTCTGAAATAAGAGGGTCAGACTCCAATATTCAAGCTTGCGACTATTTGCGGTCGCGAATATTGGAGTCTGACCCTCTTATTCCAGATAGCAGCTTGCGTACCGGCGACGGCAGCGCCGCGCCCGCGAGGTCGCTCAACGCGAGCCACGTCGCGCTCTTTCCTTCGCCCACGCGCGTACCTTTGCGCACGTGGATGCGCCAGGGCGCGACCTCGAGCGTGAAATGCGTGAACGCATGCTCGAACGGCTCGAGGGCCTCCACGCTCGCGGCCTCGATTCCCCAGTCGCGCGCGAGCGCCGCCTCGGGACGCTCGGCGGCGTCGGCCTCCGGCAGCGACCACAGTCCGCCCCAGATGCCGCGCGACGGACGCTTTTCGAGCAGCACCTCGCCGCGCGAGACGACCACCAGCATCGCGATCCTGCGCCGCCGCGGCGCCGCGCGCGGCCGCCGGCCGGGCAGCTCGGCGATTCGATTCTCGTTCAACGCGATGCAATCGGCGCTCACCGGGCACAGGAGGCAATGCGGATTGCGCGGCAGGCAAACGCCGGCGCCCAGATCCATCATGCCCTGCGTGTATCGCTCGATGCCGCTCCGGGGCAAGCGCGCTTCGGCCACCTCCCATAGCCGCGACGCGACCTGGGGGCTCGAGGCGTCGCCCGCGATTCCCGCATGCCGCGCCAGCACGCGCCGCACGTTGCCGTCGAGGATCGCGCGCCTCTCGCCGCTCGAGAAGGCGGCGATCGCCGCCGCGGTGGAGCGGCCGATGCCGGGCAATCGCGCGATCTCCTCGAAGGCCTGCGGAAAGCGGCCCGCGTGGTGCCGGGCGACCTCACGCGCCGCGCGGTGGATGTTGCGCGCCCGGGCGTAGTAGCCGAGCCCGCTCCACAGCGCAAGGACCTCCTCCTCGCTCGCCTGCGCCAGCGCGGCCACGCTCGGAAACCGCGCGACGAAGCGCTCGTAGTAGGGAATGACGGCCGCGACCTGCGTCTGCTGCAGCATGATCTCGGAGAGCCAGATGCGGTAGGCATCGCGCGTGCCCTGCCACGGCAGCCCATGGCGGCCATGGGCGCGCTGCCAGCGGGTCACGCGGGTCGCGAAGTCGGAGCGGGGAGAGGTTCGTCGGGCCATGGGCGAGCCCGAGTGTAATCGCCCTCACTGGCCGGTGGGGTAGGTCTCCGGCGGCTCGACCGTGTGCCGCGCCACGCGCTCCAGCGGCCGCAACGCGCGCGTCTCGTCGATGTGGATCATGTAGTCGAACTGCTCGACGAGGTGCGCGTGGAAATAGTGACTCTGGCGCTCGGTCTCGGGCCGGTAGATCACGCCGATGGCGCGCTGCAGGCGTTCGGCGTGAACCTCCTCGGGCAGGCCCCGCGCCTGCAAGAGCAGCATGAAGCGCGGCGAGCCTGTCGAATGGAAGAGGTCTTCGTAGCTGCTCGGCAGCCCGGGACGCACGCGCTTCGTTTCCGCCGGCGCGTCCCAGTCGGAAGCGGCGGTGACCGTTCCCATGTAAGTGCTGAAACCGACGTTCACGCACGCGTGCGCGTGACGCTCGCGCACGAGCTCGCCGAGGTTCAACTCGCCGCGCCGTCCCATCTCGGTCGCGCGGGCGTCTCCGAGGTGGGAGTTGTGCGCCCAGACCACGACGCGCGCGGCGCCATGGCGGCGCTCGAGATGCCGGGCGAGCGCCCCCAGCGTCTGCGCCATGTGGCGGTCGCGCAGGTTCCACGACGACACGCCGCCCTGGAACATGGTGCGGTAATACTCCTCGGCGTCGATCACCAGCCGCGCGTTTTGCTCCGCGTCGAAGAACTCTTCGCTCGCCACGTGGCCGTCGCGAGAGAGGTATTCGCCGGCGCGATTGCGCAGCTCGACGAGCTGGCCGATCACGTCCTTCTCGCACGGCTTGCGCATCCCGAAGGCGGTGGCATAGCCATAGGCCTGCGAGTCCTCCTCGAAATGATCGAAGCACGCGTAGCGCCCGCGGGCGCGCGCCGCGGCCTCGGGATCGACGCGGTCCAGGTACGCCAGCACCGCTTGCGCGGAGGTGAACATGCTGTAGAGGTCGAGGCCGTAGAAGCCCGCCTTCATCGATGCGGAGGCGTTGCGGTTGCGCAGCCAGGCGACGAAATCGAGGACCACTTCGTTGCGCCACATCCACGCGGGGAAGCGCTTGAAGCCGGACAGCGCCGCATCGGGTGTGGCATCGTCGTCGTGGCCGTGCACGAAGCGGTTGACGCGGTAGGCGTCCGGCCAGTCGGCCTCGGCGGCGACGGCGTTGAAGCCCTTCTCCTCGATCAGCCGGCGCGTGATCGCCGCGCGCTCGGCGTAGAAGTCGTGGGTGCCGTGCGAAGCTTCGCCCAGGAGGACAAAGCGCGCATCGCCGATTGCGTCGATCAGCCGGTCGTAGTCACTGCGCGCGCCCACCAGGGCTTGCGCGAAATCCGCTCTGAGCTTCATGGTTCGGCCTCGGTATCTCCGCCGCGGCGCGCGCCAGCGCGTCGTGGACTTCGTCGTCGGTGGTCTGGCCGAACTCGTCGTACCAGAGGCCCACCGCACGGAAGGGGTCGGGAGTGATCGCGCAGACCACCTCGTCTACGTCGCGCTGCAAGCTCTTGCAGATCGCCGGCGCGCCGACGGGGACGGCGACGACGACGCGCGCGGGGTTGCGCTTCTTCAACGCTTGGATCGCGGCGCGCATCGAGGCGCCCGTGGCCAGCCCGTCGTCGACGAGGATCGCAGTGCGGCCTTCGAGAGGTGCAGTGTCGCGCCCGTCGCGGTAGGCGCTTTCGCGTCGCTCCAGCTCGTGGAGCTCGCGCGCGGCGACCTCGTCGATCACGCGCTGCGGAATGCCGAGCTCGTCCACCGCCTCGCGATTGAGCACGCGTACTCCGCCGCTCGCGATGGCACCCATCGCATACTCCTCGTGGCCGGGCACGCCCAGCTTGCGCACCACGAAAACGTCGAGCGGGGCGCGCAGCGCGCGGGCGATCTCGTAGGCGACGGGAACGCCGCCGCGCGGCAGGCCCAGGACGACGACATCGGGCTTTCCGGCGTATTTGGCGAGGAATTGCGCGAGAAACCGCCCCGCCTCGGAGCGATCATGGAATGGCCGCGTGCCGAGGCCGGTATCGCGTTCGGCGCCTGCGGCGCGCGTCGCGGTGCGGCCGAGAAGATAACGGCGGAACCACTCCGCGGCGAGGGCCGCGGCCGGCGCCAACGTGCCGGGTTCCTCGAAGAGGTGGGTGGCGCGCGGCACGAGCACGAGGTCTTTCTCGCAATGCAGGCGATCGTAAGCGGCCTGGTTCAGCTCGATCACCGCGGTATCGCGCGCCCCGACGATGAGCAGCGTCGGCGCGGCCACGAGCGCGAGATCGCTTCCGGCGAGATCCGGACGGCCGCCGCGCGAGACCACCGCGTGCACGGTTTCGCGAAGGCGCGCCGCGGCGATGAGTGCGGCACCCGCGCCGGTGCTCGCGCCGAAGTAACCGATGGCGAGGCCGTGCGAGCCCGCGCCATGGGACTGCGCCCACTGCGTGGCCGCCACGAGGCGTGCGGCGAGCATCGGAATGTCGAAGCGCAGGTGCGCCGTGACCCGGTCTTCGCGCTCTTCCTCGGGCGTGAGCAAGTCGAAGAGCAACGTCCCTATCCCCGCGGCGTTCAAGACCGAGGCGACCTCGCGGTTGCGCGGGCTGTGGCGGCTGCTGCCGCTGCCGTGCGCGAACAGCACCAGGGCATCGCCCGCGCCCACGGTCGTGAGGATGCCGTCGAGGACGCAACCTGGCGCTGCAATGCGGATCTCTGCTGAAGACATGCGAGCCTCAGGCGGGAGGGAGTTGCGCTCGAACCTCGTCGCGCAGCGGCCGCGCATTTGCCGCTCCGAGGAGCGAGAGGAACCATGCGACCGCGAGCTCGGAGGCCATCGCGAGCGTGCCCGGCTCCTCGAAGTGGTGCGAGGCGCGCGGGATCACGGCGAGCTCGCGCGTGCAGCGCATGCGCGCATAGGCCTCGCGATTGATCTCGAGCACGTGCGCATCGCGTTCGCCCACGATGAGCAACGAAGGCGCGGTGACGAGCTCGAGATACGCACCCGCGAGATCGGGGCGCCCGCCGCGCGCCACCACCGCGCTCACGCACTCGTCCTGCTGCGCGGCGGCGATGAGAGCGGCCGCCGCACCCGTGCCGGAGCCGAAATACCCCAGCGATGCCGTGCACGCATCGCCGCCGGAAAGCAGATACTCGGTCGCCCGGACGATGCGCCGCGCGAAGAGCCCCACGTTGAACCGCAGGTGGCCCATGTGCCGGTCGCTGTCTTCCTCCTCGGGGGTGAGCAAGTCGAGCAGGAGCGTGGCGATGCCCGCGCGGCGAAGGACGGCGGCGACCTCGCGGTTGCGCTCGCCACCATGGTTCTCGCCGCAGCCATGGACGAGCAGCACGAGCGCGGAGGCGCCGCCCGGAAGCTCGAGCGTGGCGTTCAACGTTACCCCGCGCGCCGCGATCTCGAGCTGCTGCCGCGTAACCATGCGCACTCTTCAGGCGCCGGTTTCGTCCGGCTTCGTCTCGCCCGAGGCGACGAACTGCTGCGTGCGCTTGATGGCGCGGCTGGTGCGCTCGGCCGCCGTGTGCACCGCCGCCTCGGTGGCGTCCTGGAGGGCGATGCGCGAATTGGCGTACTTCTCGCGAACGAGGTCGCGGCGGCGCTTGCCGCTATCGGGGTCGAGGAAAAACATGAGCGCGGCCCCGAGGCCGATGGCGCCGAGGATAAACAAGCCGCTGAACCCGGACGATGTGTCTTCTGCGCGGGGCGATGTCATGGGGCCTCCTTGCGGCGTCAAACAAGATAGACCCCGCGGGCGCGCCCTCGTTCTCGCGAATAGTCGTTTCGGAGGGGTGGAGCGGGTGAAGGGAATCGAACCCTCGTCGTAAGCTTGGGAAGCTTCTGCTCTGCCATTGAGCTACACCCGCGGCCGGGGAGGATTTTACCGCCATTCGCGCCGCCGCCCGCCGCGTTGGCGCCCTTCCACGGCCACTCGTCGCACGGTGGGGGTCCCATCGGGGCCCTCCGGCGGTAGGATTGACGCGCCATGAGCAAAGCCCCTCCCTCGCTCACCCCCTTCGTGCGCGAGCACTTCCACCCCCTGGAGATCATTCCGTACTTCCGGCGCTTTCCCTACAGTTTCGGGCGCGACTTCCTCTATACGTTCATCTGGAGCGGTGCCATCGGCGTGGTGTTCTACTTGCTGAACGCCATGGGTGCGGGAAAGATGCCGTCGCTGCGCGCGTTCGGGTTGTACATCCTCATCGCGAACGTGATCGGCTACGCCATCCACGCCTTGTTCCACGCCGGGTCGGCCCTGGGGCTCGACAACGCCGCGCGCCGCGCGGGTTTCGTCGCCAAGGTGGTGTATTTCAGCCTGCTCCCGCTCATGGGCGTGCTGATCGGCTTCTGGATCGTCTCCTTCATCGTCGACGTGGGCTTTCGCGGCTGGCTCACCGACCCCGCCGCGATCATCTCGATCACGACCACGAGCCTGGTCATCTCGACCATCATGGCCGTCATCTTCTTCTGGCGCGAGCGCGGGGCGGTGGCGGAAGCCGCACTCGCCCTCGAGCGCGAGCGCGCGCAGCGCATCGAGCGCGAAGCCGCGCTTTCCAACTTGCGCGCGCTGCAGGCGCAGATCGAGCCGCATTTCCTCTTCAACACGCTCGCCAATGTTGCGAGCCTCGTGGACCCCGATCCGGCCAAGGCCAAGCGCATGCTGGAGAGCTTCATCCGTTTCCTGCGCGCCTCGCTCAACGCCACGCGCCGGGAATCGACCACCCTCGGTGAGGAAAAGGAGCTGATCGGGTCGTATCTCGACGTGCTGCAGGTGCGCATGGGAGCGCGCCTTCGCTATCGCATCGAGATCGATCCCGCGGTCGAGTCGTTCACGCTTGCGCCGATGCTCCTGCAGCCCGTGGTCGAGAATGCGATCCGCCACGGACTCGAGCCCAAGGTCGAAGGCGGCGAAGTGGTCGTGAGCGCGCGCCGCGAAGGCGATCGCGTGGCGATCGAGATCGCCGACTCGGGCGTGGGATTCGCTCCGGTCACGCGCGGCGGCGTAGGACTCGCGAACCTTCGCGACCGGCTGAAGCTGCTCTACGGAGAGGCGGCCTCGTTCGACATCGGCGAGAACGCTCCCGCGGGATCGCGCATCACCTTGCGCCTTCCGGCATGAACGCGCGCGCGCTCATCGCCGACGACGAGGTCCATCTCGCCGAGCACCTGCGCGCCCGTCTTGCCGAGCTCTGGCCCGAGCTCGAAGTGCTGCCGCTCGCCGCCAACGGCCTCGAGGCGCTGCGCGCCATCAACGAGGACGATCCCGACGTCGCCTTTCTCGACATTCGCATGCCGGGCCTGACCGGCATCGAGCTGGCACGCCGCGTCGATACGCGAACGCACGTGGTTTTCGTGACGGCATTCGACCAGTACGCGGTGGAGGCCTTCGATCGCGAGGTGGTCGACTACGTTCTGAAGCCCGTGACCGACGAGCGCCTCGCGAAATGCGTCGAGCGGCTGAAGCGCAAGCTCGCCGCGGCGGAGCGCCCGCCCGCGCTGGACGAGGTCCTCGCGAAGCTCGCGCGCGCCATCCCCGGGTCCACCGGCAAGCTGCGCTGGGTGCGGGCTCTCAAGGGCGAGGTGGTGCACCAGATCGCGGTCGACGACGTGCTCTACTTCCAGGCCTCGGACAAGTACACGTGCGTGGTCACGCGCGACGGCGAATCTCTCATCCGCCTGGCGCTCTCGGAGCTGGCACCCCAGCTCGACACGGAGGTCTTCTGGCAGATCCACCGCGGCACCCTCGTCAACATGAACGAGGTCTCCTCGACGCGCCGCGACATGAGCGGACGCGTCTTCGTGCGGCTGAAGGACGAGAAGACCGAGTTGCCGGTGAGCCGCGCCTACAGCCACCTGTTCAAACAGATGTGACGACGTCGAAACGTCGTCATCCCGGTGAAAGGCCGGGATCCAATCTATAATTTATTCATGTCCGCGCCCATCCACATCGTCTTGAACGGGGCGCCCCGGGAATTCCCGGCCCCGCTCACCTTCGACCAGCTGCTCGACGAGCTTGCGCTCGCCGGCCGCAGGCTCGCGGTCGAGCGCAACGGCGAGATCGTCCCGCGCAGCCGCTTCGCGGGCGAGCGGCTCGCCGACGGCGACCGCATCGAGGTCGTGATCGCCGTGGGGGGCGGTTGAGGTGTCCGTGAACAGCGATCCCCTCGTCATCGCCGGCAAGTCGTACGATTCGCGGCTGTTGGTGGGAACGGGGAAATATCGTGATTTCGACGAGACGCGCCTCGCCATCGAGGCGAGCGGCGCGCAGATCGTCACCGTCGCCATCCGCCGCACCAACATCGGCCAGAACGCGGGCGAGCCGAACCTGCTCGAGGTGCTGCCGCCCACGAAGTTCACCATCCTGCCGAATACCGCCGGCTGCTATACCGCGCAGGACGCGGTGCGCACCCTTCGCCTCGCGCGCGAGCTGCTCGACGGCCACGCGCTGGTGAAGCTCGAAGTGCTCGGCGACGCGCAGAGCCTGTATCCCAACATGCCCGAGACGCTCGCCGCGGCGAAGACGCTCGTGGCCGAGGGCTTCGAGGTGATGGCGTACTGCAACGACGATCCGATCATGGCGAAACAGCTGGAAGAGCTGGGATGCGTGGCGGTGATGCCGCTCGCCTCGCTCATCGGCTCCGGCATGGGCATCCTCAATCCGTGGAACCTGCAGATCATCATCGACCGCGTGCGCGTGCCGGTGCTGGTCGACGCGGGCATCGGCACCGCGTCCGATGCAGCGATCGCTATGGAACTGGGCTGCGACGGCGTGCTCATGAATACCGCCATCGCGAAGGCGAAAGACCCGGTGCGGATGGCGCGCGCCATGAAACTCGCGGTGGACGCGGGACGCGAGGCATTCCTCGCCGGACGGATGGCGAAGAAGCCCTACGAGGCGAGCCCGAGCTCGCCCGATGCGGGACTAATCCAGAAGTCTGCTTGACCCTCTCCCCAGCCCTCTCCCAAGGGAGAGGGAGAACTTCAGAAGCGCCAGCTCACGCCCACCGAGACCTGGTCGGCCTCGAGGTCGCTCGCCAGCGGGGAGCCCAGCGGCGAGTAATGCTCGACCTCGGCGCGGATGCCGAGGGAGCGTGTGAAGTCGTAGCGCATCCCGAGCCCGTAGCGCCAACGCGTGCCGCGCGCCACGGGGCTCAAGAGCGAGGTCGAATAGGTCGAGAACGCGTTGGCCGATTCGCCGCGATGGGCGCCGAGGCGGCCGTAGAACGAGAAGCTCCTCCACACCGGGACCGTGGCCACGGTGTCGACGCCGAACCCGGTGGCGCGGAAAGCGGAGGCGATGTTGCCGGGGCCCGAGAAGATCTCACCCGGGGTGCGCGCGAAATCGACGAATTGGCTTTCGACCGAGAAATAGCGCGAGTACTTGTAGCCCAGCTTGAGGCGGAATCCGCTCTCCGCGAGGCGCAGCGGCGTGACGCCGTTGGCCGTGCCGGAAGACTCGAGGGAGAAGAAGCCGGCGGGGGCGGGCAGGCCGGACTTCGGAGGCTTCAGGCCGCCCAAATAGTCCTCACCCACGGCCGCCAGGGGAATGGCAGCCACGGCCAGCAGGGCGAGCGAGCTTAGCCTCATTGTTTTCGCGTCCTTTTGCGGTCAATTTAGGCTTGAGCGGAAACGGTGTCAAATGCCGGATTCTCAGGTAAAAGTTCCCATGCCCCACCCCCCAATCCGAAGCTATGTGCTGCGCCAGGGCCGCTTCTCGCGGGGGCAGCAACGCGCCTACGAGACCCTCCTGCCGGCCCTGGGGCTCGCCTATCGCCGCTCTCGGCTCGATTTCCCGGCGGTCTTCGGCCGGAGTGCCCCCTTGGTCGCGGAGATCGGTTTCGGCATGGGCGAGACCACCGCGCGGATCGCGGCCGCGAACCCGGGCAACGACTACCTCGCGATCGAGGTCCACACGCCGGGGGTGGGGAGCCTGCTGAAACAGCTCGAAGCCGGCGGCATCGCCAACGTGCGCATCGTCCAGCACGACGCCGTGGAAGTCCTCCGCGACATGGTTCCCGAGTCGTCTCTCGCGGCGATCCACCTTTTCTTTCCCGACCCGTGGCCCAAGAAGCGCCACCACAAGCGCCGCTTGCTGCAGCCGGAGTTCGCCGCCCTGGCCGCCTCGCGGCTCGTCGCGAACGGGCTCTTGCACGTGGCCACGGATTGGCAGGACTATGCCGAGCATGTGCTCGCGGTGCTGAGTGCCACGCAAGGACTGCGCAACACCACCGACGGATATGCACCCCGCCCCGCGTGGCGCCCCGAGACCAAGTTCGAGCGCCGCGGCCTGGATCTCGGCCACGCGGTGTGGGACATCCTCTTCACCAGGACCTGACATGACATCGATGCAATCCGGCCGTAGGCGAATGCTGCGCATGCTGATCGCGAGCGGCGCGTTGGGCGCGGCAGGTGCCGGCGGAGTGATTTCGCGCGCGCTCGCCAAGGGCGACATGCCGCCCGGCGTGAACCGCATCGAGGGCTCCGCCGAGGTGAACGGCCGCCCCGCGCGCATCGGAACGCCGGTGAACCTGGGCGATCGCGTCTCCACCGGCAAGTCCAGCCAAGCCGTCATCGTGGTGGGAAGCGACGCGTTCCTCATGCGCTCGCAGACCACGATCGAGGTGGGCGGGCGCGGTGGAGTGCTCTCGGAGATGCTGATCACGACCGGCAAGGTGCTCTCGGTGTTCTCGCAGAAGCCCGTGGCGATCAAGGCGGCGAGCGCCTCGATCGGCATTCGCGGCACCGGGGCCTACATCGAGGTGGGACTCGCGGAGGTCTACTTCTGCCTCTGCTACGGGGAGGCTCTCGTCGACGGCCCGGGAATGTCGAGCAAGCTCGTGAAGACTACGCACCACGAGCAGCCGCTCCTGCTCACCGACGATGGCGGCATCCTGCGGGCGCAGCCCGGCCCCTTCCAGAACCACAGCGACGCGGAGCTGATCATGCTCGAGGCGCTGGTGGGGCGCGAGCCGCCGTTCATGAAGGACGGGCAGTACCCGGCGAAGAAATATTGATCGGAATCGTCCGCATGGGCGGTTGCTGATCCGGCAGGAAGGGCTCGAGCAGGTCGTTCAAGAAGCGGCGTCCCTTTTGCGTGGGCCGGATGCTCACGTGGTCTCGTTCGAGCAGGCCCGCGCTTTCCGCGGCCTCGAGCTGCGCGCCAATGACGTTGATCGGAAGCCCGGTGCGCTGCGTGAAAAGCGCCGCCGGAAATCCGTCGATGAGCCGCAGCGCGTTCAGCATGAACTCGAACGGCAGCTCCGCCGCGAGCACCTCCCGCGATTCCTGCAACGGCTTGCCTTCGGATGCGCCGCGCAAGTACGCCTGCGGCTTGCGGCTGCGCTGCTCGCGCACGATGCGGTCGCGAAACGAGATCTTGCCGTGGGCCCCGGCGCCGATGCCGAGGTAGTCGCCGAAGGTCCAGTAGTTCACGTTGTGGCCGGCGCGGTGCCCGGGCCTGGCGAAAGCCGAGGTCTCATAGTGGCCATAGCCGGCATGCGCCAGTGCGGCCTCGATCGCTTCCTGCATGTCGGCCGCGACGTCGTCGTCGGGAAGCTGCGGCGGGTAGCGGTGGAAATGCGTGTCCGGCTCGAGCGTGAGGTGATACGCGGAAACGTGCGCCGGGCCGATCGCGATCGCCTCGCGCACGTCGGTGAGTGCTTGATCGAGCGTCTGCCCCGGCAATGCGTACATGAGATCGGCGTTGACGGTGGGGAAGATCTCGATGGCGGTGGCGAGCGCGCGCCGCGCCTCGTCGGCGCCGTGCACGCGTCCGATCGCAGCCAGCCGCGCGTCGTCGAAGCTCTGCACGCCGATCGACAGCCGGTTCACGCCCGCCGCGCGGTAGCCGCGAAAGCGCTCGACCTCGAACGTTCCCGGGTTGGCTTCCATCGTCACCTCGGTGTCGGGGTCGACCATGAGGCGCGTGCGCACCGCGGTGAGCAGTCGATCGATCGATTCCGGGGCGAACAGGCTCGGCGTGCCGCCGCCGATGAAGATGGTGTGCAGGCGGCGACCCCACACGTCCGGCAAGCTCGCCTCCAGGTCGGAGACGAGGGCGTTTATGTATTCGGCTTCCGGAAGCTCGCCGCGCTTCTCGTGCGAATTGAAATCGCAGTAGGGGCACTTCTTCAGGCACCACGGGATGTGCACGTAGAGCGAGAGCGGCGGCAGCTCCGCGAGCCTGACGGCGCTCATGCGCGCGCGCGGCGCGCCTTGGCGCCCACCGCCACGAGGCGCGAGAGCTCGCGCGTGGAGGGAACGCGGCGCGTGGCGTCGGTCGAGCTCGCCTCGTCGCGCGCGAGGTTCTCGATGATGGCGAGCAGGATCTCGCGGCTGCGTGCGATGTCGGCCGCGGGGAGTCCCGTCACCGCGATGCGGTTCACGTCCTCCGCGAGCGGAACGAGCTTCGCCTTGAGAGAGCGGCCCTTGGGTGTAAGGAACACGTACACGTTCTTGCGGTTGTCCGGCATCTGGCGGCGCGAGACGTAGCCCAGTTGCTCCATCGCCTTCAGCGCCGAGAAGGTCGTCGGCTCCATCACGCCGGCCTCTCCCGAGAGCTCGCGCTGCGTGAGGCCGTCGTGCTCCCAGAGGATGCGCAGGAAGGTCCAGTGGCCGAACGAGACGCCATGCTGGGCGAGGCGCATCTGCAACGCCCGCACCAGCGCTCTCGTGGCGTCCTTCACCAGGTGCGCGAGGCGGTCGTCGGGCACGGCCTCGCGCCAGTGCCGCAGGATCTCCTGCGTGGGTTGTTTCCTCATGATTTGAATGGTACCTGCAGGTTCAACGCGACCTCCGCGCCTTCGCGCGACGAACGCAGCATCGCCGCACAGACTTCGAGCGTGGCGCGGCCCCATTCACCGTCATGCGCCGGCCGCTTGCCGAGGAGTGCCGCGTCGCACAGCTCGTCGATCACTTCCGCGCGCGGCACCGCGGGCTTGGCGAAGGGCTCGAAGTCGCGCGTCGCATCGCCGTAGATCGTGAGTCCCATGGAGGTGGGCCGCAGGTCGGCGCGCTCGCAGGCGACGATCAACAGGCCGAAGTGCTCGTGCCACGGCGTGCCTGCCGGCGGCGCATACGCCGCGCTTCCGTAGGCGCGGGCGTTCTTCGCCGCGACCTCCGCGCTTGCGCCCTTCGTGGCGGCGAGCGCACGGCGCGCGGCACCGTAGATTTGAGTTTCCTTGGGCAGCCCGAGCTCGCTCACGCCGCCACAGAACTCGTCGCTGTCGAAATGGCCGTAGCCGCTATAGGAAAGCGAGGCGAAGGCGCCGCCGGCGAAGGTGAGGAGGGCGCTGTACGCGCCCTCGGTTGCGCGCGCCGGATCCCACGCGCCGGAAACGCTGCGCACGGTTTTCGCGAGGCCGCCCGCGAGCATGCGCACGACGTCGACCTGGTGGGCGGCCTGGCTGAAGAGCACGCCGCCGCCGCGCGCGGTGTCGAGCTCCTCGGGGCGGCGCGGGCGATAGAGAAAATCGGTGAAATTGAGCGCGGTGATCATGCGCACGCTGCCGACCGCGCCGCTCGCGACGATCTCGCGGGCTCTGCGCACCGGCGCATCGAAACTGTGGCTGTGCCCGACAACGAGGTGCACGTTGGCACGCTTCGCCGCGGCGATCATCGCACCGGCTTCGTCGAGTGAAAGAGCCATCGGCTTTTCCACCAGCACGTGCTTGCCGTGGGTGGCGGCCTCGATGGCGTGCTCGGCGTGATGCTGGTGGGGCGTGGCGATGTAGACGGCGTCCACCGTTTCGTCGGCACACAGGCTCGCGACGTTGACATGGGACCTTCCGCCGAATTCCCGCTCGAAGCTCGCGCGTGCCTCGGGGCGCGCGTCCGCGGCGGCGACGAGCTGCACACGCGGGTGCGCAGTGAACGTGGGCAACATGAGCGTGAAAGCGCGGCCAAGGCCGGCCACGCCGAGTCGAAGGCGGCGAGGGGCCATCAGCGGTCGATCACGATTTCGGGCGAGAGGGCGCGCGACACACAGATCATGATCTGGGTGGCCTTCTCATCGTCCATGAGGACGAGGTCGCGATGGTCGGCCTCGCCCGAGACGAGGCGGGTGCGGCAAGTGCCGCAGGTGCCGCTCTCGCACGAGCTCGGCGCATCGTGGCCGCGCGAGCGAATTGCCTCGAGGATCGAAGCACCCGGCGCCACCCCGATGCGCTCGCCGGAGCTCGCGAGCACGACCGTGAACGCCCGGTCTTCGGGCTTGCGCGCGGCAGCCGCGTCGATGAAGCTTTCGAAGTGGATCGCGGAGCGCGACCAATGACCCGTCATGTCGCGCACCGCTTCGAGCAGCGGCCGCGGGCCGCAGCAGTAGACGTGGGCGGCGGTCGGCTTCTCGAGGATGGGCCAGAGGTCGAACGATTTCTCCGGGTTTCCCTCGTCATGGTGGATCACGACCTTGCCCTTGAATTCGTCGCCCGCCAATTCGTCCCTAAACGCGGTCGCTTCCGCCGAGCGCGTGCAGTAGTAAAGCATGTAGGGCCGCCCCTCGGCGTTGAGCCGGCGCGCCATCGACAGGATGGGAGTGATGCCGATCCCGCCCGCGATGAGGATGAAGGACCGCGCGCGAGGGTCGAGGTCGAAGGCGTTGTGCGGTTGCGAGACCTCCAGCGTGTCGCCGGCATGGACGTGGTCCACCAGGTCCACGGACCCGCCGCGTCCCGCCGGGTCGCGCTTGACCCCGAACACGTAGCGATCGCGCTCGGCCGGATCGTTGCAGAGTGAGTACTTGCGCAGTGAGCCGTTGGGTGAGCGCACCGTGAGGTGGGAGCCGGCGGTGAATTCGGGCAGGGCGCAACCTTGCGGATGGCGCAGCTCGAAGACGAATATGTCCGCTGCGGCCTGCTCGGCGCGGCGCACTTCGAGCGTCAACGGCATAGCCGCGGTCTGGGTGGGCATGATAATCTTAGAGGGCTAACTTACACCATCGCCTGCGGGGTGCGCAATGCTCACCAGCCTTGAGAACGATCTGCTGTGCCGCGTCGAGGGCGACGCCGCGATGGGTCAGCTCATGCGCCGCCACTGGATCCCGGCCTGCCTCACCGAGGAGGTCGCCGAGCCCGACGGCGCGCCGGTCCACGCGCGCCTCTTCGGCGAGGACCTCGTGATCTTCCGCGACACCGAGGGGCGCGTCGGCGTGCTGGACGAGCATTGCCCGCATCGCAGGGCCTCCCTCGTCATGGGGCGCAACGAGGAATCGGGGCTGCGTTGCCTTTATCACGGGTGGAAGGTCGACGTCGCTGGCAACGTGCTCGAGATGGCTTCCGAGCCGGCATCGAGCGGCCTGTGCAGCAAGGTGAAGCACAAGGCCTATCCCACGCGGGAGTGGGGCGGCTTCGTCTGGGCCTACATGGGGCCGGCCGAGCAGGTGCCGGAGTTCGAGCCGCCGGCCTTTGCGCCGACACCCGAGACGCGCGTTTCCATCGTGAAGGTCCAGGTGCCGTGCAACTGGGCGCAGATCCTCGAGGGCGCGATCGACTCGGCGCACAGCTCGAGCCTGCACTCCACCGACATGCCGCCGGCGCGCGTCGACGGCGCCAAGGCCACCGAGTCGGTGTGGCCGCGGCCCTCGACCGACAAGGCGCCGCGCCTGCAGCTGCAGCAGACAACCTTCGGCTTCCGCTACGCCGCGATCCGCCGGCCGATCGCCAATTCCGCAACGCACGACTACATCCGCATCACGCTTTTCCAGGCGCCGTTCTCCGTTCACATCCCGCCCAACAACATGTACAACCTGTCGATCCTGCACATCCCGCAGGACGACACCAACACTTATTTCTATTTCGTCGCATGGAGCGACACGGGCCCGGGAATCGACCAGGAGGCGTGGCGCAAGTTCTGCGGCGCGCAGCTGGGTGTGGACCTCGACTGGAAGTACCGCAAGCAGCGCACGCGCGACAACAACTATCTTCAGGACCGCCAGGCGATGAGGCTCGGCGACTTCACCGGCATTCGCGGCATCCCCATGCAGGACATGGCGATGTGGGAGACGATGGGAGCCATCGCCGACCGGGGCAAGGAACGCCTCGGCGCCAGCGACCTCGCGATCGTGGAATTCCGCCGCATCATGGTCGACGCGGTTAAGGCATTCGCAAACGGGGCGCCCGCCATCGGCACTGTCGTCCCGCGCGTGCCGCACGCGAAGCTGCGCTCCTTCGAGGGCATCGTTCCCAAGGCGACCGACTGGAGGACGCTAAACGTGGCGCCCGAAGAGAGATCGCCTTCCACGCCTGCCGCGCGCGAGCACGCGGCGGAGTAGAACCCGGGAGGGTCGATGAGGCTGCTGACGGCTGTTGCACTCACGCTTGCGTTCGCCGCGCCCGCTGCCGCGCAGGCCCCGCCCGACCTCGCCGCGATCGCGCGCCTGCAGGGCGAGGCGCGCACGAAAGCGCTCGTCGAGGGCGCGCGCAAGGAAGGCGAGGTGATGGTGTACCACTCGAGCCAGCTGGAGGACCTGAAGCCGGTCTTCGACGCGTTCACCCAGAAATACGGCGTGAAGGTGCGCAACTGGCGCTCGAGCTCGGAGAACGTGGTGCAACGCACCATCAGCGAGACGCGCGCGGGCCGCCGCGAGGTCGACTTCATCGAGAACAACTCGCCGGAGATGGAGGCGTTGAGCCGCGAGAAGATGCTTCTGCGCGTGGATTCGCCGCACTACGCCGACCTGCGGCCGAACATGTTGCCCGCGCATCGGGAGTACGCGACTTCCACGATGGACGTGTTCGTGCAGGCCTACAACACCGAGAAGGTGAAGCGCGAGGAGCTGCCGAAGACTTTCCAGGATCTCGTCGATCCGCGCTGGAAGGGCCGGCTCGGCATCGAGGCCGAGGACCAGGCGTGGTTCGGCACGCTCTTGAAGGACATGGGCGAGGCGAAGGGCGTCAAGCTTTTCAGCGACATCGTCGCCACCAACGGCATCTCCGTGCGCAAGGGCCACACGCTGCTCGCGACCCTCGCGGCCTCCGGCGAAGTCCCGCTGGCGCTCACCGTGTACAACTACAAGCCGCCGCAGCTCAAGGCCAAGGGAGCGGCGGTCGACTGGATCGTCCTGCAGCCGGCCATCGCGCAATTGCACGCGGTCGCCGTGCTCTCCAAGGGGTCGCATCCGCACGCCGCAATGCTGCTCTTCGATTTCTTCCTGGGCGAGGGGCAGGCGATCCTCGCGGCGCGCAATTTCGTGCCGTCCAACAGCAAGGTCCCATCGCCGTTCGGCGACATGCCGATCAAATACATCGACGCGGGCGAGGCCATCGATAAGCAGGATCAATGGACAAAGATCTACCAGGACATCTTCATCAAGCGCGCCGGCAAGTGATCCTTCACGAAGGCGACGGCGATCACGTCCACGAGATTTCGGTGGGGCGCCGCGGCGAGCTCACCGAGTACATCTGGAAGGTCGAGAACGTCGAGCTCGCCACAGTGGGCATAGACATCGGCAGCTCGACCTCGCACCTCATGTTCGCCACCGTGCGGCTGCAGCGCAAGACGCAGGCCCTCTCGAGCGCCTTCGTGGTGGTCGAGCGGCGCATCCTGTGGAAGTCGCCGATTCTCCTCACGCCGTTCCTTCCCGACGGATCGATCGATGCGCGCGCCCTGGAAGTCTTCGTCGCGCGCTGCCACGAGGATGCGGGCCTCGACCGCGGCGAGATCGACACGGGTGCCGTGATCCTCACCGGGGAGGCGATGAAGCGCAGCAACGCGCGCGCCATCGCCGAGCTCTTCGCCGCCGATTCGGGGAAGTTCGTGTGCGCTTCCGCCGGACACGACCTCGAATGCGTGCTCGCCGCGCACGGATCTGGCGCCGTGGCGATGTCGCGCGAAGCTTCGAGTGTGGTCCTGAACGTCGACGTCGGCGGCGGCACGACCAAGCTCGCCCTCGTGGCCAGCGGCGAGATCGTCTCGACGTGCGCCCTCGCCGTCGGCGGCCGCCTCATCGCATTCGACTCGCAGGGTCGCATCGCGCGCATCGACGAACCCGCGCAGCTCGCTGCCGAAGCGTGCGGCGTGGCGCTGCGCATCGGTGAACGTCCTACGCCCGAAGCGATGGCGCGCGTGGTCGATGCGCTCGCCGAGGCCGCGATATCGATCATCGGCGAGCGCAAGCCGAATGCTCTTGCACAGACGCTTCTACTGACGCAGCCAATCGATTGGTCCCCTGCCCCGCAAACAATCCTGTTCTCT
>Ga0209131_1001290_pt1 | contig 17374 bp, 14 predicted proteins | sample GraSoi_2013_40cm_FD_185826 | JGI IMG/M metagenome (GOLD analysis project Ga0209131, IMG submission 185826) | Grasslands soil microbial communities from the Angelo Coastal Reserve, California, USA - Sample 9_17_2013_40cm (SPAdes) (version 2) | ecosystem: Environmental > Terrestrial > Soil >...
AGTTTTGTTCGTCAGGCGAGATTACTCCTGTTTCTGCAGCACAAGCACAAGGACAGATTGAGAGCGCAATCACACCTACGCCCACTCTAGTTCCTACCTCAACAATTACGCGTACCCCATCGCCCACTGAGCCTCCAACTTATACACCAGTGGTGTTTCCCAGTCGGACTCCTACTCCTACAAATACAAGGCCGAGCACTCCAACAAAGACGCGGGCCCCAGCTACCCGTACGCCTACTCGAACAAATACATTGGTGCAAACAAATACACCCACATCCAAGCCGCCAACTTTGATACCGACAAACACGCTTATACCTCCTCCATCGGAACCAATCTGTGGATCGGTGTCGCTTAGTGCATTAACGAATACAAATCTCAATGAGCTTAGTATGGACATTACCAATAACAGTGGTGGTGGTGCACCCATTACCATCAATAGGTTTTTTGCATACTGGGTCAAGTCGCCGACTTCTCAAAAAATTGACAGGCTCTTACTCAATGGCACTGTGATCTGGAACACGTCGGACCCAGACTCTCCGAGCGACATTCCGACGGAAGGTAACTGGGTGAACAGCGCCAACCTTACTATTCCAGATGCGACCACGGAAACCCTTGTCATCCAATTCCCGAATAATCTTCAACCGAATGGTTATGAAGTACATATCGTATTTGGTATTGGCTGTCAGGTAACCGGAAAACAGTGATCATTACTCAACTCATCTTATAATATGGTCATGACAGCTGCTCGCCTGCATCCATTATTCAATGCATTAACTCCCGGTTCCTTGTTCCGTCAGTATAGGTTATTAGAGCAGATTGGCGTGGGCGGGCAAGGGGTGGTTTGGTCTGGATTGGATCAGGCGAAAAACCAGATTCATGCGATCAAGTTCAATGAAGTCCCAGAATCGGATAAGTTCGAAGCGGATGATATGAGGGATGAACGTCAACTGGAAAAACTGGTCAAGCTTCAGCATCCGCATATCCTACCCGTGCTTGAATATGGATTCGAAGCACAGATGCGTTTCACAGTAAGTCCCTATCTTCCTGGAGGGACGTTAACGCAAAAGGTCAGAACGACGCCTTTTTCCATCGATGAGATTGTGCGCTATGGAACTGAGATTGCTTCTGCACTGGATTATCTGCATGCCCAGGGTATCATCCATCGTGACCTTAAGTCAGAGAACATATTGTTGGACTTGCGCCACAATAGTTATCTAGCCGATTTTGGATTGGCGCGTTCGATTACTACTTCCACGCTGGCATTCCATACTGGACATGGCACGCCTCCCTATGCGCCACCTGAGCAAATTCAATCAAGAGCGATCACACCCAAATCAGATATATTCAGCTTTGGCATTCTTCTGTACGAAATGTTCGTAGGTCAACTACCATGGAACGGAAAAAAGCAACTCGGCATGGAGCAACTTACCTCGAAACAGGAGCTTCCAGACCCGCGTGAGTTTAAAGACAATTTACCGCCTTTGCTCGTTGAGGTGTTACGCCGTGTTACCTCCGCCGACCCGGATTTGCGACCGCCCTCTACTGGCGAGATCATGAAAACAATCCGGCGTATTTTTAATATCCCAGCTGAGTCTCTTCCTGTTGGGGAAACCCAAAACGGATGGGTGGTTCATGACGAGGATGCGGAAGAATTTCTTAAACGCGCTTTCACACAATGGAAATCTACAGATGAAACCTACAACCTGGGTCTGACCAAATTTGCCCTCGTGAATTTGGAACGCAAAAAGATCAACATGGATCCCTATTACCAGTTCATGTTATCTCAGGCGTTAACTTATGGCTATAACGATGATCAATGGTGGCAGGCAATTCGTAATCCTTCTGAAAGACTCGCTATATCTTCACGGTTGCTTAGAAAACATAATGAAATAATTACGGGGCGAGTCATCGCGCACTTGACAGGTGATCCAAATATTCGCGCGCTTCAAACAGGATTACCTGAAAGTATGACAACCGCTTTGCTGGAGATCGGAATCAAAACAGACAATGCATTCCTGCGTCGGGAAGTTTTTGCCGGGCTTCGGGCGCTTACACAACCCAAAAGTGCATGGGGTGTTCGATCATCACTGGACTCCGAACAAACGAAAAGGCTGGGGGATTTTGCGCTCGAAGATTCTGAATTTGGTGATACGACGGCGGAGTTGATCGGGCATCTGCGGTCTGCCTCGGCTGTGCGGGTTCTATTGAAACATGCAGATGAAGAAAGAAAAATTTTTGCCCTCTTATTAATTCAACGAGCTGCAGGAAGCCTGCCGTCTTTTGTGCCAAGCAATGTTCGTTTCAAGCTATCGATGGAATGGGTTGTGCAGCGCTTGATTCAGGGGCCAGTTAGCTTGATTGGCGCATACATGCTGGCGTTCCTGGGTGCTGCTCTGGGCATAGGGATTCAGGTTTATGCCACCTACAATTTGCCGGACTTTCTCGATGCGGCTCGTATTACCACGTCATTGGAGCAGGGGTTGATTGTTGGAGCAATCTTTGGTCTGGGTATCTTTTTCATTCGGGTCGTTATGGAACGGTTTCAGGCTTCTTCTGTGGTGGCCAGGGTATTTGCTGGAACGCTTATAGGCGGTATGGTGATGAACATCGCCCTGCTGATCTTCCATGTTTTATTTCTCAACACGCCGCCCAGCGGATTTTTGATCACGGCCGCTTGTCTGTTGATCGCTTTTGCCTTTGCAATTGGCGGTTTGTTCCGCTCGCGCTTAATTCGGATGACTCTTTCGAGTATTTCTGTTCTTGTAGCGATTATGGGGACGTGGTGGATTCACACTCAATATTCCGCTTCGCTCTTGGACCTGGCACCTGTCTTCCGTTACGATTATGCTTGGACTTTAACCCAGGTATTGTTCACTGCACTCGGCATTTCTCTCATCATCGGCGTTTTAGGGAATCTAGTCAACCTTTCCATTGTAGAAGAGTAGTCGAAAAGTGACCTATGTCAAAGAATGAGAACCGAATCGTGTGGACTTCGGACCAAGGTGACTTGCGGAATAACGACCCTGGCACACGCAAAATGATTTCTTTACCCCCGCATCAACAAACCATATATCTCTATCGTGATTCAAAAGGTCGTGGCGGAAAGACAGTTACGCTGGTAAAAAAGTTGGCGCTCTCTGAAGAAGATATGAAAGAGTTGGCAAAAAAACTCAAGCAAGTTTGTGGCAGCGGGGGGACGATCAAAGACGATATGATCGAAATCCAGGGCGAACATCGCGAGAGAATCGCGGAGGCTTTGATAAAACTGGGTTATAAAGTAAAAATCGCAGGCGGGTGATACTTTGATTTTTCTGAAAAAGGAAAATACATGTCGCAAAACGAAATGATATCTGATGAACTGATCTATAAAGCGCGTGAACGTTTCAATGTTGCCATCGCCAATAAAGATGTTGCGGCCATTCGAGCTTTGCTTGCGCCAACATATCACATCGTGACGGGACGCAGTGCCCAGAACCACGGCGTGGATGAAGAAGCCGCGCGTTGGGCGGAGGTCTTCCACAGCGACCTAACCACTATATATCGCCGTACACCACGCGAGATCACGATCAATGAGGATTGGGGTTTGGCAGAAGAGTTGGGGAATTGGAAAGGTAGCTACACCATCGAGGGGACTTTAATCCACGCTTCGGGAGTCTACACCGCAAAATGGCAGCGTGCCGAGAGTGGCCAATGGGTGTTGCAGGTTGAGGTGTTTACTACACTCGCTTGTACAGGATCAACTTCCGGCTGCGTAAGACCTGATCCCATTTATAGATAGTGTTTTGCATAGAGAAAAAAGTATTTGCTTCAGAGCGGTTGACCAATGGTTGCAACAATAATAATATATTTAAAGCGGCGACAGAGGATTAGAATAAAAGCATGAATACCGAACCAGGATATCTACTCATCGTAGAAGATGACCCAGATATCCTTAAACTATTGGACACAACGCTGACATTCAGAGGGTATCGTGTAATCACAGCTCATAATGGCAAGGAAGGGCTCGAGATCGTTCAGAAGGAACATCCTGCGATCGTAATTACCGATATTATGATGCCCAAACTGGATGGTTTTGGTCTCGTTCACCGGCTGCGTTTAAACCCTGAGACCCGTGGTATTCCAGTAGTATTTATCACAGCCACCTTTGTCACTTTTGAAGATAAGGAATTTTCATTGAATATCGGCGCGACTCGTTTTATTCAAAAGCCGATAGACCTTGAACGATTTCTAACAACAATTGTGGACCTCCTAAAGGAGGAGGTGCCGGTTGCCGTCGAACCGCTCAATGAACTCAATTTCTATACTGGATATCGCAAACGGCTTGAAGCAAAACTGGAGCAGAAAAATAAGCAAATCGCGCGTGAAGAACACCTTCTCGGGACAAACTCAGAAGAAAAAGATCAATCTATCCAGGCATCGCTTCACCAGGCTATCAGCGAGCGGGAAGAATTAAAGCTTTTGCTTGACGAGGTTCACAAACAACTTGAGAAATATACTCAGTCAGCACAATAGTGTAGATAATTTAAAAAAGCAGGGGTAGTGCTATATATTCATGCGATATCCCAAGCGTATCCATGATATACTGAATATATACATCCCGGATTGACGGGTTCCAAGCACCAGTCCCTTTGTCGGCTGGCGCTTTTTCTTTTTCCATCAAAGCGACAATTAAATTAAGGAGATACTTATGGACTTCCATGAAGGCGACCCAGTTATGCATTGGACATATGGACTCGGGACCGTGATACGGTTGGAAGAGAGGAATTTATCTGGATCGAATATGTTGTACTATGCCGTGCAAATTGGCGATATGACAGTTTGGGTTCCAGCGGATGATAAATTAGAGAGTCGCTTACGGCCCCCAACAATTAAGGCAAAGTTCATGCACTTGTTGACGATTCTTTCCGATCCGAGTGAGGTACTGCCGATTGACCGCCAGGAACGCAGACTTTTGCTTTTGGAATGGCTAAAAAATGGACGTGCTGAATCGCTTTTCCGTGTGATTCGCAATTTATCCACCTATGGAAATATCCATCCCCTAAATGAAACGGATCATGCGCTCTTGAAGCGATCTCAGAACGCGTTGCTGGGAGAGTGGGGCTTTGCCCTTTCAGTTACTCCATTGCAAGCTGAAATCGAATTAAATCGCCTGCTTGCTCCTGTGGTTTGAGCTATGTCAAGCGAACGTGCTATACTCATGTATAGAAAAATTGTTGCGTTTGTTTGATTCGCAGTTAACGCCAAAGGGGTTGTTAGACGAGGAGAAAACATTATGAGTAGTAATGACAAGAAAAACAAGGGTGGTCGTGAAGACCGTAAAAAAGCCAAGTTGAATCCAAAAGAAAAGCGAAAATTGAAAAACGAAAAGAAAAAGAAGTTCAATCCATTTGGCACGGCATAATTTAATTTCGAACGGCAACAAGGAAAACGATTCTGCAACTCCCAAAAATATGTGGATGGAGTTAGAATAAAGGTATGGAAAATCAAAAAGGCTACCTGTTGGTTGTAGAAGATATCCCCGATATTTTGAACCTGCTCGAAGCGACTTTGAAATTTAAGGGTTATCGTGTCGTCACTGCGCGAAATGGGGTGGAGGCACTCGAAGTGATTCAAAAAGAGCGACCCGCGCTCATCATCACCGATATCCTGATGCCTAAAATGGACGGTTTCAACCTGGTCCATCGCTTGCGTATTAACCCAGCAACTCGCACTATCCCAGTCGTCTTTCTTTCGGCTACTTATGTTGCGCCTGAAGATAAACTGTTTGCCCATTCCATTGGCGTGAATCGTTTTATTGAAAAGCCAGTGGACCTAGTGGCTTTTCTGCCGATCATTGAAAGGATTCTGGTGCAGGGCGATAACATGACAAGCCCGGCGCTGAGCGAAGCAGAGTTTTATGAAGGCTATCGCAAACGCCTCGAAACCAAACTGAAGCAAAAAACGACCCAAATCACACGCGAGGAGCATCTACTTGATTCTCTGAGTGAGGATGAGCGGAACTCCATAAAAGCCTCTTTGCACTTGGCAGTCACAGAACGCGAAGAGATTCAAACTTTGCTGAACCAGATCCGCGAGCAGGTTGAAAATCAGAAGAAGTCGGAATAGGTTTTCTACAAGTCCTGAAAACAAAAAGCGACAGTCACATACTTGATATAGTGACTGTCGCATATTTATCTTGGCATCAATTTTGAATTCTGATCCATGACCAATGAACAACCCAACAACCCTTTGCATGGCATTACCCTGGAAACGATTCTTAATCACCTCGTGGAGCAATATGGTTGGGATGAATTGGGAAGGCGCATTACGATCAAGTGTTTTACGAACGATCCCAGCATCAAATCGAGTTTAAAGTTTTTGCGCCGGACACCCTGGGCAAGGAAAAAAGTGGAAGAACTATATCTCAAGAGTTTGGAATAATTTACAACATCCCGAGGGATGTTGTTTAATGTTAACACCTCAACACATATGCCGCGATGCTAAATGCCATCGCCACATTGAAGGACTTCTTCTCGCCCCGCATCGGAATGTAGAAAATTTCATGAGCTGTATCAAGTAGCTCAGGGTCTACGCCAGTGATTTCACTGCCAGCGATCAGCACAGCCCGTCCATTGAGTTTGGGTGTTGAGGCTTGTGCTATAGATTTTCCCTTTTCGCTTTCTTCCAATGCCCAAATTTGCCAGCCTTCTTTTTTTAATCCTTTGACAAGTTTCACTGCATCTTTGTGATAAGACCAGGTGACCGTATCCTCTGCGCCGAGTGATGTTTTGGTCACTGCTTCTATATCAGGCGTGGGCGTGATGCCGCATAAATAAGCATGAGCAAAGCCGAATCCATCTGCGCTGCGAAAGATCGAGCCCACATTCCATGCCGAACGGATATTATCCAAAAGCACAGCGAGTTTGCCTTCCCCAATAGAAGAGGGGAGCGGGGCACTTATGGGTTCATAGATCAGTTTCCGGCTGAGAACGAGGCGCGTTTCACCCATGCAAATCGGGCAGCGCGTACCGAATGTGTGTCCCTCGGTGAGTGGATAGCGAAGTCCACATGAATTGCAGCATCTGATTTGGTAGGTTGGCATGCCGTGATTATACATGCTACAATTTGCTGATGCATCGCGTTGTCCCTGAACTTATTGTGGAAAATTATCGCGCGGGGCGTTTTAGTGGGGAATTCCCTGCAGTTGGCATGTTCCTCGATCTGACTGGTTTCTCCAGCATGACCGATATGCTCATGCAGCAGGGTCAGCATGGCGCCGAGGTTCTGGCGAATTTAATGCATAGTGTTTTTAATCCGCTCGTTGAAAATATTTTCAATTATGGGGGCAAGATCGTCAGCTTTGCGGGGGATGGCATTATGGCTTTGTTTCCCATTGAGAATGATGATGAAAAGAGTACTGCCATGCGTGCGCTTGCCTCAGCCTGGACCATTCAACACAAACTCCTCGAAAACCCAATACGCCAAACGGTATATGGGAAATTCACGTTCACGGTAAAGATCGGCGTTACAACCGGAATTGTTTCGTGGGGAATTTTGCGTTCAGGTGATAACCAGAACGCGACATATTATTTCCGTGGTTCAGCCGTAGATGATTCTGCCAAGTCTGAACATTTGGCACGTCCAAGCGAGGTGGTGCTCACGGAAAATATCCAGCTGTTACTACAAAATAAGATTCTTACTCAGCCCATCGATTCTTTCCACCGCTTTACTGGCTTCATTGGCGAAATGCCTAGTCCTGCGCCGAGTGTTTTTCCGCCTCCCGACTTGGAGATATCCAAACTGTTTATGCCCGAAGAGATTATCGTCCAAAATATTCGTGGGGAGTTCAGGCAAATTGTAAATCTCTTCATGCGTTTTCCTGATCTTTCCGATGAAAAGTTGCAGGAATGTGTTCGGATTGTTTTTGAATTGCGCGAAAAATATGGTGGACTGGTTACCCGGCTTGATTTTGGCGACAAAGGCTGTAATATGCTGATGTTGTGGGGTGCGCCTGTTGCCTATGAAAATGATATCGGTCGCGCTTTGAATTTTGTTTTAGATCTGAAAGCGCGGGTTGATTTTCCGATTACGGCGGGTGTTACTTATTATGTTGCGCATGCCGGCTATCTAGGCAGCCAAATGTGCGAGGATTATACGTGTTATGGATGGGGCGTAAACTTAGCTTCACGTTTTATGATGTCGGCGAATACAAGTGATATCTGGATCGATGAACGCATCGCGCGCCGCATCAAGAATCGCTTTGATTGTGAATATGAAAGCTCCCAATATTTTAAAGGTTTCGCAGCTGAGCAAAAAGTGTACTCATTGATCGGGCGCAAATCACAAGAGCTTTTCCATCAAGGTGAGTTCGTTGGGCGTGAGTTGGAGTTGCCGCGTTTGATCGATTGCATTCAACCGATATGGCAGGGGAAGTTCGCTGGGGTGACCGTGATATGGGGTGATGCCGGTATCGGGAAGAGCAGGTTGGTGTATGAATTGCACGCCTCTTATGGACAAGACAAAAAGAATCTGTTGTGGGCGCTCTGCCATACTGATCAAATTTTACGTTATTCCTTTAATCCCTTCCGATATTGGTTGTTTCGGTATTTTGGCATTATTTCCAGTATGGATGATGCAATACAAAAACAGCTACTCAATACAAGAATCGATGAGCTAATCAAAATCATTGATGATGCTGAACTGGCAGGCGAGTTGGATCGAGTACGATCCGTGCTTGGCGCCTTATTGGATCTGCATTGGACCGATTCGTTTTATGCGACGCTGGATGCCGAAAGCCGCTATAACAATACTCTGACGGCTCTGATCACGTTAATCAAGGCAGAGAGCTTGCGTCAACCGATACTCCTTTTTATTGAAGATGCGCAATTTTTAGATGATGATTCAAAGGCGTTTTTGCCACGTTTGAAACGTGCTCTGACCGCGGAGAATATCGAATACCCGGTCGCGCTGCTTGTTTCATCCCGGTATGTGGGGGCGGATGCTTTTCTCACCGCTGATTTGGTGGATCAGTCTATAGAGCTTGGACCTTTATCCACACAGGCGCTTTTCAGCTTGGCAGAAATTTATCTGGGCGGTGTTGCGTCACCTGACTTGGTTCGGTTGCTTGAGGCGCGCTCGGAGGGCAATCCATACTTTGCCGAACAAATTTTGATTTATTTACAGGAAGAGAAACTGCTTGAAATGAGCAGTAAAGGCTGGAGAATTACTCGCAGCTTGCAGGAGGCTTCCCTGCCCGCTGATATTCGTGCCTTGTTGGTGGCACGCCTTGACCAGTTAACTCGTAGCGTGAGAGAGATTATCCAAACCGCTGCGGTGCTTGGTCGCGAATTTGAGGTGCATGTTCTGGCTGCGATGTTACAAGATGACAACACAATTTCTGAGCAAATTGCACAAGCTGAAAAAGCGGATATTTGGTCAGCAGTTAATCAAATCCGATACATTTTTACCCATGGACTTTTACGTGATGCTGCATATTCCATGCAAATGCGCGCTCGTAGAATGGAATTGCATGCCATTGCGGTGGAAGCATTGGAAGAGGTTTATGTCGATGAAGTGGAGCACCACTATGGTGAGCTTGCTTATCATGCCGAACATGCCAGGTTGACGGAGAAAGCACTTTACTATTTGCGTTCTGCTGGAAAAGTTTCTGCAGATGCATATCAAAACAGTTTGGCGGTGGATTATTTCACGCGGGCACTTGTATTTGTCAACCCAGATGACTTGATTACCCAATATGATTTGGTGACCGAACGGGTGGAATTGTTCTCACGCTTGGGCAAACGTGATCTTCAATTGAGAGACTTGAATTTCCTTGAACAATGGGCACAGCAACTTGGTGATGCTGATCGATTGGCGAAAGCTAGGATGTTGCGCTCGCTCTACTATTTCTTGACCGGCGACTATCTGGATTCGATTGAATACGCAAAGTCGTCTGATATAGATTCTGTATTTAATACAAATACGGAACTGGTGCTCTCTACCCAAATTGTCTGGTCTCAGGCTCTGGTGCGCTTGGGTCGCTTGGAAGAAGCTATGCAGCGCGCTCAAATTGGACTAGCCCGTGATCGAGCCATGGGTAATCGCAAACAAGTAGGTAGAATGCTTACCGGAATGGGGTTAATCGCTTTGGAACAAAAAGAGTCGGCGGCCGCCCAAAAATATTTTGTTGAAGCGATGGAGATTGCAAGGGAAGTGAAGGACCCAAGCCTGGAAGTCAGAGCGTTGAACAATCTTGCGTTGTGTGAAGGTTCGGTAAATGGAAATTACGCGCTGGCGCGTGAGTATTTTGAGAGATCATACAAACTTGCTCATCAAATTGGCGACCGGACTGCCGAGGGATTTACGCTGGCCAACTTGGGTTTTTCTGCAGGCATGCAGGGCGATTTGATCGCTGCTCGGTCTTATCATGAACAGTCGTTGTTTGTTGCCCGCGAAATTGGAAATCCTTATTACGAAATATATACTCTGATTAATTTAAGCGCTTTGGCAGGGATTCAAAACGATGCACATTTGGCATTGGAATATGCCAAGCAGGCAGAGCTCCTATCACAGAAGACATCTGAACGAGTTGGCGAAGCTTGGGCGCTCCTTTATATGGGGCATGCATATTTATTACAAGGTGAACTTGGTTTGGCGCAGCCTGCATATCATAAATCGATTGAGATTCGCAATGAAATGGGGCAGCTCGCACTTTCCATGGAGCCCCTTGCGGGGTTGGTTGAAATGCATCTAAAGGCGAATGATCTTGAAGCCGCATCGAATCCGGCCGAGAAAATTATGGAATTCCTACAAAACGGCTCACCTCTCGATGGAACCGATGAACCTTTGCGAGTCTATTTTGCCTGTTATCAGTTTCTTGAGAAAAAACAAGACCAGCGTTCCAGACAGCTATTACGCGATGCAATGCAACTGCTCGAAACACAGGTCTCGAATTTTAGTGATGAAATCTCTCGCGAACGTTACATCGAAAATATCCCATGGCGTCGGGCTTTGCGAGAAGCCTCACACTCACAAGCTATTCTTTAATAAGCTGCAATTGAATTCCTATGGTGTGCCGCCAACGGCGGGATCGCCATCCGTCATCTCAAATGTATCGTTGACGATGGAGCCAGTATAATAATATGGGTCGCCATTACCATCGAAGATCACCAATTTTGAGTTGCCCATGCTTGAAATACCAGCAATGGTAATCTTGTATTTTTGATTAATATACTGCCCATTCTTTTTGATGGCAAAATTGTTGAACCATCGAATGACATTACCGTCCTGCATTTTAGCAGGCAAACCATCTATACTAAGTTTATCTACCTCATAATCGCCATCATCAGCGATTTCGATATCAGCATCGATTTCGGAATCTTTTTCCTTCTTGATCTTAAATTTTTTATTGCTGTTCTTTTGAACTTTACCGGATACTACAACCTTGTTTTGATTAGCCATTATATACTCCTCTCTTTGACTGTCGTCATTATAATCCCAAAATGCCTTATATCCTTTTCAACAAACCATACGATGTACTGTCCCAATTTACCGATGAAGGCACTGGGCATACCACTCTGAAACAATTCATTGACGTGCCGAATGTGTACACGGCTGGAAGATTGGATCGCGATAGTGAAGGTTTGTTGTTACTGACCGATGATGGTGCATTAATAAAAAAGTTGACTGACCCAAAACAACATATTGAAAAAACCTATTGGGTGCTAGTGGAAGGCGATCCGACTCAGGATAAGTTGACTCAACTCGAACGCGGGATTCAACTCAAAGAGTATCGGACTTTACCCGCCAAAGCCCGCCTCATTCCAACCCCGAGCCTGCCACCTCGACCCAAGCCTGTGACTCCCCACGGTCCCACGGCATGGATCGAAATTAAACTGCGCGAGGGCAAGAAACGCCAGATCCGCCACATAACCGCCGCTGTTGGTTTGTTCACACTAAGACTTGTCCGTGTGGCGATTGGTAGAATCAAGCTGGCCGATTTGCAAGTGGGGCAATGGCGCTACTTAACGCCTGAGGAAATTAAATCGCTACAGAAATAAGAAAAGTATAATCATTTCATGTCCAAGCTGTCTAAAATTTATATACTGACATTTTTGATACTACCAATATTGATTCTAAATTTCCCGGCTTATGCTCAGGTTAGTCAATCACCCAACTTTGAAGGTTTGCCTGTTGATCTGGTAAATGCAGTGAACGCCTTGCGGACTGCCTATGGGCTTCCTGCATATAGCATCAATTCGATCTTGATGTTCACTGCCCAAAACCAATCCGATTTTATGGCGGCAACTGGGAATGTTACACATACAGGTGCAGGCGGTTCAAGTTTTACTGATCGTCTGCTGGCGGCTGGATATCCGTTGGGAGGCAATCTGGCGTTAGGCGGTTTTCGGTCAGAAAATATTATGGCTGGGATTGTCAGCCTGTCTGCTCAATCAGCTGTGGATGCTTGGATGGGAGACGCTCCGCATCAAAATACTATGTTGTCGCCCGACCTGACAGAGATCGGTGCAGGAGTTTCAGTGGTAAATGGACGGGTTTATTACGTGATCGATTGCGCTCGACCATCTACCAGTGGTGCGCCTCCAGATAGCACGTCGGTTGTTGCAAGCGGAGCAGCCATCCCTGCGAATGAAGCGCTGAGCCCTATCGTTCTTAGCACTCCAAATTCAAACGGAGACGTTATCCATGAAGTGCAGTCCGGTCAAACATTGTGGCAGATCGCAATTTCCTATAGCGTCACGATCGATGATATTAAACGATTGAACAATATGTTTGACAACAATATTTATCCAGGAAATAAGCTATTGATCAGGAAGGAAGCAACACTGACTTCCGTGTCACCACTGGAAACTGTAACACCTGAAGCGACTTCTACCATAATCCCATCAGCAACCCCGGTACCAACTCTTTTTGTAGTGGCAATACAAACTACCGTCATGCCCATCAAACAGAACGATAACACTGTCGTGATGTCGGCAATCGCAATTATCGTGCTGGCAATTCTCCTCGCCGGAATTTTTACTTTTCTGGGCAAGTCGAGCGATAATGGTGGATGAATGTCACAGGAATGTAATTACAATCCTATCTATTACACTTGCAGGCCAGTGCTATACTTTAATATAGATTGTTATAAAACCGCAAAAACAGGATATGCTTATATGAGTGAAATTGGGTTCGATGCTTTATTACCTCAGGAGATGGCTACTCGTGCAGAATATTTGGGAGTCCGTAAGGCGGAGATGCCTTTTCTCAAGATGTTCATGCTTTCTGTTTTGGCTGGGGCTTTCATTGCGTTAGGTGCTATTTTTGCAACTACAGTTAGTGCTGGCGGCATGGCGATCACGACAGCCGCTGGGGATGCAGCATTTAGTACCAGCTTACCATTTGGGGTGACACGTTTGCTGGCGGGGTTGGTCTTCTCGCTTGGCTTGATCCTTGTTGTTGTAGGTGGCGCAGAATTATTTACTGGCAACAATTTGATCGTGATGGCTTGGGCAAGTGGCAAGGTGACCGCTCGTGCTCTACTTCGTAACTGGGTGATTGTCTATTTGGGTAATTTTGTTGGCGCCATCGGCACTGCTGGTCTGATGTTCTTTACCCGCCAGTATACCTTTGGGTCAAATTCAATAGGTATTGTAGCCTTAAAAACTGGAGTGGCAAAATGTGACCTGACATTTATTCAGGCAATTGCGTTGGGTGTTTTGTGCAATGCGTTGGTATGTATGGCTGTCTGGCTTACTTTCAGTGCCCGCAGTACCGTGGACAAGATCGCTGCAATTATTTTCCCGATCACGGCGTTTGTAGCGGCCGGGTTTGAACATAGCATTGCAAATATGTATTTTATTCCGTATGCATTATTCATCAAAATGTTTGACCCTGATTTTATAAAGGTTGTTGGCGATAAGGTTCCTCATCTTGAAAAATTGACCTGGCAGGCGTTTTGGATTAACAATTTGTTGCCCGTAACGCTCGGTAATATCATCGGTGGTGCAGGATTGGTCGCAGCCGTATATTGGGCAATCTTTCTACGTTCTGAAAAATCATAAGATTTAGGAGGCTTTCCTGAAGCCATGCATTTTGATTTAGAATCAGACAGGTGGAATGAAAGATATCATGTGTCAATTATGGATGTCTGATAGTCCGTTATTAATAACATGACATTCGGTTCGTGTGATACGGGTGTCAGTGCCTGAGTATTCAAATATCGGTGTTTTGGAGAATTTGCTCGCATGAAGTTTGATTCCTTTATGGCAGGGTGTATCTTAGAATCCGATTATTCCCAGCATCTGTTACCCAGGCGTAGCCATCCTTATCGATGGCGATACCAGCTGCCAAGCCGATTTCCTGAGGTCCGCTGCCGAATGCTCCCCAGGTGTGGATGAATTTTCCATTTGGATCAAACTCAATAACGCGATAACCTTCAGGGTCGGTAACAAAAACGTTTCCGTTTGCATCAACAGCGATAAAAGGCTTGTTATCGAGTGATTGACCGAACCAGCCATTCACATCCCATTGTAGGGCGGGGGTGAAGGAATCCCCGGTGCTATTCGGAGTAAATGCCTGAACGCGTTGATTCCACGTATCTGTAACATATATTGTTCCACCGGGAGCGATGGCAATGCCGACTGGTTCATCGAATTGGCCTGGATCAAAGCCATCGGAGCCAAATGCTGTGATGTAATTGCCGTCCTTATCAAATACCACAATGCGTTTGTTGCCAGTGTCGGCAACGAACACCTGCCCTTTTGAGTCCACAGCAATTCCGCGCGGTCCCCAAAGGTTGCTGGCAGATTCTGGATTGTCTGCGGATGGCTGGCCATATTGTCCCCATGTCTTGATCGGTTGACCGTCCGCGGTAAATTTTTGCACACGATGATTCCATGTGTCACTCACATATACGGAGCCATCTGGTCCCACTGCCACCCCCCAGGGTTCGTTGAAGGTTCCTATGGGAGCAGCCCCTTTGGCGATATCTGCAAACGAGCCCCATTGATTGATAAGAGTTCCATCTGAGGCGATGTGTACGATGCGGTTATTACGCGAGTCTGCGATGTATAGATCGTTATTTAACCCGGTAGTGATGGAGCGAGGGGCATTCAATCCAGGTGGAGTGTAGCGCTCAGAGCTGAAGATTTGATCAGCTGCCAGCGTAATTGTGCCAGCTTGATAGGGGTCAGAAGCGGCAGGCGCTTCTGACGGACCGACTCCATAATTCCAAATCTTTGAAGCCACATCCTTGCGGACGTACAGTCGCATTTGATCTGATGGCTGCCAGGTGGTCAGCGTCATACTCGAACTGCCAGTAGCTTGGGCATACTTTGTATAGTCGCGGTTAAACCAAATATCAAAGATGCCCTCGCGGATATCCTGATTTGCAATCGCGTTCAGAACCCGCGATTTGTCGAGGTTGAAGTAATCCTGGTTGGGCCACCACATGCGGATGTAATCGAATTTATAAAACCCATCACCGAGCGCTGCCTCGATCTTATCAAAATTCTTTTGGTCAACGATCACAGCCACCGCTTCTCGCAATGAGCGTGTTGGTTGATCGAAAGACCGTAGGGCAGTGTAGTCGCGTAAATACCAAACTAGGGGCCACGAAACGCCGGTATCTGGCGCGCTGGCATCGTAGGCGACAATTGCGTTAAGTCCGCCCGTCGTGCGTTTGGATATTTCCTCCACCTGAAACATCACTTCTTTGATGTCACCAGCACCATGAGCATAAACCATATATTCGGTAGCGTTGTTGTAGTTAATGTAACTTGCCCGGAAGGCTGTTCGCGCAGTTTGCAAAGCCAACAAACCAAAAACCGTTAGTGTTACAAGCCCAACAAAAGAACTTGTACGCGGCAGGCGCGCAACATAAATGACACCAACAATGCTTCCAAGTAGGGCAACAACAGATATGATAAATTTCAGGCGATCTGGCGAAAGGCTTGCCGGGTCTACCCCTGTGGTACCGGAAAGCATCATGAACGATGCGCCATTGATAATACTATAGCCGAATGCGATTGTGATCAGACCTGCCAGGAAAACCATGCCCACGCCGGCAAGATCATTTTTCATCAAATAAATGAGCAACACGCCGGATAAGATTGCTGTAATCAAAGGTAGTAAAAAGCTGGATGTTGCCTGTAACTGTGCCAGCCCTGTTCCCTGAAATGGAGGCGTAGCGCCATACATTACACGTATCAGATTGAAAAGTGCCAGCAGAAATACTGCCAGCACGAGGATCGAAAGCAGGGTTTGCTGCGGCTTGTATTCTGCTAGACGTGGTACCACAGCTTCGATCAATTGACCAACCACCCAGCCTGTCAAAAGAATCATTGGCCATGCCATGTGATAAGTGAGCCAGGGCATTCTCTCACCTGCCATCGTAAGTGAAGCAATGGTGGCAATCGCCCACCAGGATGTCAAACCGAAGAAGATACCAAACATTGGATCTGTGGAAGTGGCTTGTACTTCAGTTTCAGGAAGTGCCTCCGCGTCAACCTCATCTGACGTTTGATTCTGTTTCAACAGTTTTCTTATCCCGAGAATGATAGCTGCAATTGTCCCTATCGCTGGTAGAAACTCATACATGGGAATCTGAACAAGTATATAGTAATACAGCGGCTGACTGCCGCGTTCCACTCCTTGTTGTACCAGCCAATAACCCAGTGAGCCGATTAAGCCAGTGAAGAATCCGGGTGCGTTGGTGAAAACCGTTGTATAAAAAATAGTGAAGCCACCCCAGAAAAATGCCGCATATTTCCAATACTCGCGGTTCCATAACATTCCAATCGTAGTGGCAATCGCAAAGAACAAAACCACAAATATGCTGATGATTAATATCGATCTCGGGTCTAATGCGCTTACTGATGCCGCATCTGTGGGAATAGCCACGTTCAGCTGCTTTTCTAAAAACTTGATTGGCAACGGGATCAACATGGGAAATACGAAGGAACCGATCAAGACCATCAGATCAAACGATCGTTCTTTGAGCATATTTGCCCAACCGTATCCTGTAAACATAATTACAACGGCAGCCAATAAGCTAAGGCCTGCCAAGCCATAAAGAATAACGGATGGCGACCTGCTTTGGCTTGAAGCATTCGTTGGAGAGGCTGTACCAGCGGGGTTGGCGGGGGCGGCAGTTTGTGCACTGGATAGCGTCTGAGTTTGGTGATTGATCAGAGTTAATCCCACGCCGATACTCACAAACAATGCAACCAGCGCGAGCGCAATGATAAAAGCACGGTAGGAATTATATTTTTCCTCCCACGGCTGACGGGTGATTCGTGCAATGAAATAAATACCTAGGAATAACAGGAGCTGTGCAGCGTATATGAAGGAGGTTTCCTTATCAAGAAAATGAAGGAGTAGCGCCCCTGAC
>Ga0209131_1001291_pt1 | contig 17369 bp, 18 predicted proteins | sample GraSoi_2013_40cm_FD_185826 | JGI IMG/M metagenome (GOLD analysis project Ga0209131, IMG submission 185826) | Grasslands soil microbial communities from the Angelo Coastal Reserve, California, USA - Sample 9_17_2013_40cm (SPAdes) (version 2) | ecosystem: Environmental > Terrestrial > Soil >...
TTGCCAAGAATACATTTTCTATGCTGCCGCCTATATGTGATGGGTCAATCAGCATTGGCATTTGTGTTTTCTCTTTTATTTTCATAGCCATTTCAAACGACGGTATATTACGAAACGAATGCGGATTTTCCTGGATAGATGGTGCAAATCCCCGATGACAAATAAATAAACGGTTGGACGGAAAACCCGTTGCAAGAACATGGTCTACTATTCCTAACCAATGTTTTTCATCCAGCCAAGGTTGGTTTTTGATCATCAAAAATGTTTTTTGGTGTCCAGATTGTATTATTCTTGCGGCAATCTCCTTTTGAATTAGATGATTTTGATTTCTTGAGCCTATCCATATAACCAATTTTTGGTCACAATTTGTAATATTTGTTAATTGATCAACATGGTCTGGCAGCATTGCCTCTGCAGCTACAGTTAGCCCCAATTTCGTTACATTTTTGAGCCATGGTATTCCCATGGAACCGACCCCTTCAAAACCGGGTGAAGTTCTTGGTTTCCATAAACCAACTCTAAATCCTTTTTCACCATGTTTAGCTACAATTTCAGCAGCACCCATAATTTGGCTTTCAGTCTCAGCGGCGCAAGGACCCACAAAATTTATGAATCTCTCATTCATGGATACTCCTTTCTATTTTCAGGAAAGACTGTAGGAATTTTTTTCTCATACGGACCGCGAATGGATTAAATTTGTTCATATCCAGAAATAGTTCAAAGTTGTCGTTGATCAAAATTTGCTTAAGAGTGAGAAATTGTTGAAAACTGGCCGTGTCGATTACACCGGACTTGATATCCATTCGTTCGGCCATCCTACATACCAGATGAGTGAATACTTGCGAGAAAGCAATTAACTTGTCGTGTTCTTGAGGGGACATTTCAATAATCTTAAAGCCAAGTTTTTTAAGAATTTTTTTTGTTTTGCTGAATATTTTTGGCTTAGATCTAACATTCCACAGAACGATTTTTAAACCTTTGATACCGTTTTTTGCGCTATCAGGCCCAAACAAAGGATGGCTTGCAACAATATTCACATTTTTGGGTAAAAACTCTTTCATAACTGTAATAGGAAATATTTTTACCGAGCAAACGTCAATAAAAAGGCAACCAGGTTTAATATCATTTTTTAATTCTTTGACAACTTGTTTAAAAGCTGAGATGGAGACGCAAGGTATAATTACGTCACACTTAGAAATGGCCGTTTTAGATGCAAAGGACAAAACGCCACTGTTTTTGGGTGGCCTTTGCTGTCTACTAAAAACCATTAGATCAAATTCGGGAAGCTGTTCAGATATAATCTTAGATACCAGCTTTCCGAATCTTCCAAAACCGATAATTCCTATTGTTTTCATAAAAATAAAAAAGCCCCTCCAATTCCCAAGACAAAGTCTCAGAAACTGAAGGGGCCCTTTAAGGACGTAACCACCCTTCTTCGATTATTCTCCATAAAAAAACCGAGCTAGGCTCGGCTTTCGAAACAAAAAGAATAATCCTTAATTGTTCAAAAGCTCCGTTTCTAAACGACACTTTCTAGCCCTTTTACGGGGGCTTCCGGGTTCGATTTGTTCGAACCAGCTCTGCAGGGTAATTCATTAACTTGAGCTTGCGAGGTCTTGCACCAACCGCCTCGTCTCTATTCTTCCACTCAGATTAACTACTTCACTGCTTCACAGCCATTACGATGTTAACAAAAGAATGATATCACGAAATTTGGGCTTGTCAAATATGTAGTAGAAGATTACTTTGTCCAAGATCGTATGCGACCTTGGAAATTTGAAGAAGTCTTTTTTGCGTAAAAAAGCCCTTTTTTGGTGATTCTATATCTATAATTCCTATTACAGAACCCTTTTTATTTAAAATTGGAATACAAAACTCGCTTTGAACTTTTGTATCGCAAACATAATAGGGTCCGTTGTGTTTAATAATGTCTTGAATAAGAACAGCCTTACCACTTAAACCCACTGTAGAATTGTTGCTTTTCTTTGCAAACTCTTTTGTTAGAGGAAACTCTGCCCTGCTCCTAAGACCCCTATAAGCTTCTTTCAATAAAAACTTATCTTTTCCCCGTCTAAAACTTCGATAAACCCCCAACCAGCCCGAACCTGTATCTTTGTAAAGTTTTTCAATAATTCCGTTTAATCGCCAGAGTCTTAAGGTATTGGGGTCTTTTGTCAAGGTTTTTGAATTAAAATCTAGACCATAAGTTTCAGCTAGATTGTATGGTTTGTCAGCCTTTTTATCTAAAATGCTACAGGCACCGTCATCTGAAATAGCAGGTACGTCATAGGTATACAACTTTTTAATCTCTGTGTGAGAAAAATTCGTTTTAAACCTTTTAAGGTATTTGTAAACCCCATCTGGCTTTTCAGAGCCGTTTTTAAAAGATTTTAAACCTATTTTGTTTATGTAATCGTTAAATTTCATTAGTTGGAAAAATGCTTAGAAAGAAGCAACTCAAGATATTTATTGTCTGTTTGGTCAAAGGATGCTTTTTCTGTGCTATCAACATCAAAAACTGCAATTATTTTTTTTGTTTTGTCAAAGACCGGCAGTACAATCTCAGATTGGGATTTGCTGTCACAAGCAATGTGTCCTGGAAATTTATGAACATCAGCTACTATCTGAACCTTTTTCGTTTTAGCTGCCGTGCCGCACACGCCTTTGCCAAAAGATATATGTAAACAGCCGAGTGTTCCTTGATAAGGACCTACAATAAGTTCACCTTTTTCTACAAGATAAAAACCTGTCCAAAAAAAGTATGGTAAAGCTTCGCGTAGGATACAATTGATCGTAGCCATTTTTAGGATTAGGTTTGTTTCGTTTTTGAGCACAGAATCAAGTCCTATCAAAGTTTCCTTGTATATCTTTTCTTTTTCTAGTGTTGATAGATTTTTGCTATTAAAATTAAAGCGTGATGTTTTGGTTTGCATAGTTTATTATCAATTTTGCGGCGTTGCCATACTTTACAGCTTCGCCACAGCTTTCGGCTTCGCCATAAAAAAACCTCCTTGCGGAGGTGTAATTTGCCAAGAAAATACAACCTCCTAAGAAAGGGGTTGCATTGTCATTCGGCTGGTTGATTTCAAGCTCATAGTACTGATATTATCACGAAATTTGGGCTTGTCAAATTGATCAGCTTAGGACCGCTAATTCCTGAACTAGGCTACACGTCTTTTCAATATCTATAAGTTCTACTTCTTCATTTTTCGAATGCGGGTTTCTGCCACCTCTGGAAACGACGATCGTTTCAAAACCCATTCCACTATAATTGTTTGCATCGCTTGAATAAAAAGCTTCCTGGAATTTTGACTCAAATCCAAGTTTGAGAGAAGCATCTTCGCAAACTTTTGTTATCGCAGAATCTATTTTCCCTAAAAGAGGAGGGCACATACCATCAGTAAAGTCTACTTTTGTGGATACTCCAAACTTTTTATCAATTTCAGCGGCAGTATCTTTTACAAGCAATTCTAGTTCTTTCATTTTCGTTTCATCAAAGGCTCTAAGTTCACCTTTAAGGTCCACCAGATCACAAACGATATTTGTTTTCTCGCCGCCATTAATTGAACCAATGTTAAAAGTCCAGCCTTCGTCAAGATTTCTACCCATTGGAAGTTTCGTTACAAGCTCAGAAGCCGCAAGAAGAGCATTCTTTCCATCTTCGTAGTTTTTTGCAGCGTGAGCAGAAACCCCATGAACATGAATTCTAAATGTGTGGAAGCCAAGTGATTTATAAACAAACACGCCTGGTGCATCTCCCCCATCGACATTGAAAAAATATTTTATCTTTGATTTTTCAAATTTAAACAAAGATGAACCCATTTTTCCTGATTCCTCATGAGTAGGGAAAAATAGAAGAACATTATTTTTAAGTTTTGATTTATCAATATTAGCTAAAGAAATTAGTGAGCAGATCCCTATTCTGTTGTCTGCACCCAAAATTGTTTTGCCATTACTTTTAAATGTTTTTCCGTCAAAGAGTACTTCGATCTTGTCATTTTTCCCAGCAACAGTATCCATGTGGGCTGAAAATGCCACCGTTTCAAACTTAGAATTAACTTCTAAGTAGGCATAGAGATTTCCCATATCATCGGACCAGACCTGCCAACCCTTATTGTCAATTGATTTTGTTATAAACTTTGCCATAGCAAGCTCTTCCCCGCTTGGAGAATTAATTGAACAGGCATCCTTAAAAAGCTTTATTAATTCACTTTTATTCATGCTGGATCATTTTAACTCATTTAGTATCTTCTCTCTCCACTCCTATATTCTTGCAATCATTCGGATTATGTCAAGTTCTATAGGATTTAACAACTGTCATCAATGCTTTAACTTTTTCAATATCGACAGGATTGTCAGTTTTATTATCAATTTTAATTGAAGTTCCAACTACTGCAAAATCTACAAATGGTAAAATTTCTTTGGCATTTTCTGCGCTAAAACCACTTCCGATACCAACAGGGATATCATTAGCTGTTTTTTTAGTTCTTTTTATTAAATCAATTGTTGGTGCAAATCCTGTTGCCTTAGTTACTAAAACAGCAGAAGCACCATTTTTGATAGCTTGTTTTGTTGATTCTTCAATAGTCTTGCCTTCCTCAAGCATTATGTAATGTTTAGGGTGTACAAAACAAAATAGAGGGATTTTTTCCGCGCCAATACTTTTAGCGTATTCCCAAATTTCATGAGGTTTAGGGTTAATAATAAACGGAGTTTCTATAGCCGCTGTATTGTTTTGAAAATCTGATTTAACTTTATCTACAAACACATCAAGTTCGATAAAAGATGCGCCCGCCGATTTAGCAACCGAAAAAGCCACTTTATAATCATTATTTAGAACATTTATCCCGAATGGAACTTTTATACTTTTTGAAAGCTTTACTACTACTTCTGTAAGGTTTTTAGAGGTTTCAGGTGAAACAAATTCCCCAACAGAAAACTCTTTCCAGTTTTCAATCAAAATCCCATTCAGTCCCCCATCTTGCAATGCATGAATATCTTTTAATGCTTTGTTTACAACAAAATCTATCCCCTTGAAATGTTGGCCTTCTAAATATGTTAAGTGAAGCATGCCGACAATGGGCTTTTTAATTTTGAATATTTTGTTTATTTGATTCATAAGTTTATTTTAAGACAGAAATAATTTTTCCAAATATGTATGGGTTTGAAACCAAAAGATCAAATTTATCATTTACTAAATTTATGTTTTTGTCAGGATGCAACAAATCGATATGTATTCCACCCACACCCTGCAAGATCGCCAGTCCACCCGCAATGTCAAAATTTCTTGTCGATACTAGTAATGCCGCATCAAGTCTTCCGCACGCAACCCAAGATACGCTTAATGCGTCTGCCTGAATTGTTCTAAAACCATAAACTTTCGAACTAAGACTCTTATAACAATGGCTCATCCTATCCCAATTTGATTTGAATTTATCTTTCTGTCTAAGGAATGCAGTACCTACGATAGATTGCTTCAGATTTTTAATTTTAGAAAGTTTTATTGGTTTGCCATTAAGGGTGGCAATTTTTCCATAACTCCAACCAAAAAGTTCCTGATTTAAAGGAGAGTATACGATTCCTAAAATCGGTTTTTGGTCGATCACGTCCCACAAGCCAATTGAAATACAGAAAAGTGGGTTTCTGGCAAGAGAGTTCCTAGTCCCGTCTAGAGGGTCAATAAAAAAGCAATATTTCCCATTTTTTATGTTAATTTTATTTTCTTCGGCGACTATTCCAAAAAGACCTTTCCATTTCGATTCAATGAAATTTATCAAAGCGTTCTCGATTTTCATATCAAGTTTTGTGTGAACCTCAGTTTTACTAAATAAAGCAGAATTGCCTGGTTCTTCTAAAATTAACGACTTAGCGAGTTTGAGCACAAAGGCAGACAAAGGTTTGTAAACTTTTTTTGAGATTTCTAAATAGTCTTTATTGGTTGTTTCCATTGTTATACATTATCATTGGCTAACAGGTTAATTATATTTATGGCCTTGTCTATTCTTCGTTGAGTTTTTTCATTTTTCCCTTGAAGATTTCTAACCCAAATGATATTTAGATACCAGATGGCATCGTAAACCGGCAGCAAATTTAGAAGTGTCTTCTTATCCACCTCAATAATCTGGCTATATCCCTTGAGAAATGAATCGAATTGTTCAGGCTTATTTAGTTTAAATCCGGATTGCTCGTAAGTCCCACCATCTGTGTTCCAAAGAGCAGAAAAAACCAGGTCACAGATAGGGTCACCCTCTTTCTCGCCGGTTTCCCAGTCAATCACACCTGTTATATGCAGCTTTTCATCTACAAATACGTGTTTATGCATATATTCAAGATGAACAGGGGAGATCCAACCAGGACCCTTTGTGAGCGTGTTATCTATTTTGGCATCTAGAATATTTTTAAAATATATTATTTGCTCGTTACTGAATAAGCCCAAAACGAGCAAGTTGTTAGAGATAATGTCTAACTTATTGTGCCAATATTTGTTAACCCTTTCCTTATCTACCTTTTTCCCAAATGAATGTAGCTTTGCCAAGTTATTTCCCATTTCGTGCAATGATGTCAATTTTTGTTGTTCTGTAATGGTGCCCCAGAGGTTTTCTAAGGGTTTACCTATAGATTTTTGCTGGATGCTCCACGAGGTACCATCCGACATAAAACCGGTTTCAAAAATTTTAGGTGCTGGGACTTTTGCAGCGACAGCAATTTTTGTAAGTTCAACTTCTTTATTGTGCTTATTGGGGTCGAAATATCCTGAGGTTTCAATTCCAGCAATACCAATTTGTCCGAAGTCGTTTTTTGGCTTTTCACCGAACCTTAACACTACATCACCCAGAGTCTGATTCGTGCCAAAGAAAACAATATTAAAGCTTTGTCCAGCAAAATCGGTTAACTTTATACCCTTTAAAGCAATAAGGTCCTCTAACTCCTGTTTTTTAAACGGGAAATCGGCCAAATCTATAATTTGATTGTAGGTCATTCCTTCCATTTGTTTTGATTATTTTTTAAAGAAAATTGATCAATAATTTTGATATAAATCTCTTTACACTTATCTATATTTTCCAGTTTGCAGCACTCATTTGGGCTATGAATGCATGCAGGATCACCTGGGCCAAAGATAACCGTTGGTATGCCAACTTCAGTAAAAAAACACATATCTGATGAGCCTTTTGAAACACCAAGGTCAACATTAGTAACTTTTTTTACAATTTTGACAAAGTCATTATTCATATTTGTATACCCATAAGATACAGGATCGTAAACAAACTCGATTTTTGTTTTCGGATCAATCTTCTTAACTATTTTGACAAACTCTTTAGTTATTTTTTTATGAGATTGCGGAGTTGTTCTTATATCGAAAGTCGCTATACATGAATCTGGGAATTTATTGGGGACATTTAGTTTACCAGCTTCGATTGCAGTCATAATACCGACGGTTGGAATTCCAAGAATTCCATCTTTATATTCCTTTCCGACCTTCTTACTCCACTTATTTATCGCTTCGGAAACTTTAAGCATCTTGAAAACCGAATGTTCGTTTAGATCAAACGGTTTTGATCCATGTCCACTTTTACCAAAAGTTGTTACTTTCAAAAAGATATTACCTTTGTGGCCTATTTCAATCTTGGAAAGATCCGTCGGCTCACCTATCAGTGCTGCAATCTTTTTGTATTTCTTTAAATACATTTTCTCAAACCATTTCACAAAGCCTTTTGTACCTGATCCGTCGACCTCTTCGTTTTTGACAAATGTTAACCAAACATCACACTTGGGCTTAGAGATTGTTAAATCTTTTGACATAAGTAAAATAGAAGCTATCGCCGCCTTCATGTCACTGGCACCTACCCCATAAATTTTCCCTTTTTTCAAAAGCCCATTTAATGCAGGGTATTCCCATAAATCTTCATTTCCAATAGCAACTGTATCAACGTGTGCATTGAAAATCATTGCTTTGGTTGATTCATCTCCTTTTATCCATGCTGCAAGACCCCATTCATGCAGAAAAATCTTTATATTCAATTTACTTAAGTAATTATTAATCCATTCTAGAATTAGATCCTCTTTTCCAGATGGAGAGTAAATACTGATTAGCTTTTTAATTGTCAGGTATGTATCCATATATTTATTTTGGTAAAACAACAATCGTGTCGCAACACAATTTTCTCGTTTCAGGCTTGGGTTTATTCTGGCATGTTAAACAACCGTCCCAAACTTCTGTCGGCAAATTCTTAAGCTCCGCTTCAACAAAACCAAGCTTTTTGAATATGCCTAAACTGGCACTATTGCAAAACGCAAATTTCAAGTGTTCCGGGTATTTCTTGTTTGCCAACTCAACTGTTGCTTTGGTAACCTCCGCGCCATAGCCGGCGCTTTTATATTTTGGGTTAACGACAATAGTTCCAACTTCCAATATTGGATTTTTAGTTGAGATCCATTTAATTGCCCCATGAGCCAAAAGTTCGTTTGTAGTTTCATTGGCAATAAGGACAGAGTGGCCTTTTTCAAAGTAACTTAATATCTTTTCAGGGCTTCTAGGTGTCATTTGATTTGCATATAAATGTGTCCACCCAGATATTGTAGTTGCGTACCCATGAAAGTCCTTCTCCATATAGAGATCTGGTAAATGTTTTTTTATTTCTTCGCTTGAATACTTATTAAATTCAATCATATTATTATTTTTCTAGGGCAACAGGTTTATTGGCCAATTAGTTAAAAATTTTTCCCCCTCTGACCAAGTGGGCGTATTTGTCGGTAATACTCCTGTCCAAATATTATTTTTCTCTGCATATTTTGAAAGGTGTACCAGTGCATGTAATGCTTCACTTTCTTCTTCAACACTTACTCCTCCACTAATAAATTTCTCTTGAGCGCATTGCTGTACCCCAGCTAAAGCAGCTTGACCCCACTTAAGAGAAAGTAAACCGGAAGGTTCAAGTCCAATTTGCCAACCTAATTTATCTTGAAAAATATCCAAAGGTCTTTTGTAGGGTTGTGGGAAAACACACTCCAAAGAGTCGTTTAATATTTCGCCAAATTTGGCATCAATTCCATTTGCTGAAATTAATTCATTCAAAAATCCAGGAATATATGGGTTATGACTATACCAAAATAATGGGTAAAATTCAGAGTGTTGAAGCATGTTTTTCTTTAATACTTTCGGTACAGTACCCCAAGCTCCAGAATCTATCCAAATTGCTTTTTTAGTATCCACCAAGCCCAAAGATTTAAGATACTCCACCAAATTTCCGTTAACGTCAGACCACTCTGGTGAAATCTCATCCTTTATTCCCATGAGAGGTCTATTGGCATAAATCCCGACAGGGTAGATACTCTTTCCATTCCACATTGTGTCAGCAGCAGTTTTGAGCGGAGCCCCGTCCCTTAGCGCAAAAAATATAGGGCCAGAATGACCAATTTCATCTATTTTCTTAGCCACCCATTGTGAAAAACCAACAAGGAGCGGTCCGTAGAGCTCTTTTCCAATCTTAAAATGTAATTCGCTTCCTTTTTTGGTCAATGATTCCAAAGATTGATTTGACCCACCCAATTTGGCAATTAGCGAATCCACGTAAACTTTTGCCAATTCCGGAGTTAATTCCTTGGCAAAAACTTCTTGCAGCTCTTCTATATAAAAAGATGTATTTATTTGTTTTTCTTTTTCCATTTTTTTTAGACCAAAAAGGCCCCTCCAACTTCCGAGACAAAATCTCAGAAACTGAAGGGGCCCTTGGTAGGACTGTACCACCCTTTTTTAATTATCCTTTATAACCACCCAACTTCGCACAAGGCTTCGTTGGGCAAAGAAAAACCGCGTTTTGCGCGGTTAATTCGAAACTTAAAGGATAATCCTTATTGTTCGAGTTCTCCGTTTCCGACAAACTCTAGCTTTATTTTTACGGTTTGCTTCCGTCAGACATTTTGGCCTGCTGCTCTCGGGGTGCGAATCCGGTCAACGCATTTATTTAACTAATAGGTATTATAACAGGAAAAAATGAGTTGTCAAGTTTTGATGTAAAGTACTAGGCACCAAATAAAACGACTCTACCTTTCTGATAGAAACGACAAGTTCCATTTTTTATCACGTCTTTTATTTGGAAACCAACTTTTTCGTTCCAATTTTGATCTTTCAGGTTTATTAATTTTTCTGTTTGAATTAGATTGCCCCCAGCATATATATTTATATTCTGATTCAATTCAAGCTCCAAGGCTAAACTATATCCCTGAGTGGTGCTTGTAAAGATTTCCCCTATTTTACCCCAAACCAATTCCCATTTTATCGCGCCAACTTGATAATCGGTTAAATTCTCTGGAGTTCTTTTTATTTTGCCTCTCTCCCATTTAGAAATTACCTCTAATTCTTTCTCCAAGATTGGAAGGAGTAAGTTAGTCCCGACCTCAACTAGTTGCTGAAACTTTTCTGGTGCTTTTTCATTCACCGAAACGCTATTTTTTTGATCTCGTTCAAACATTTGTGGAATTCTAGCACATTGTTCCCAAAAGTCAATCCTAGTAAGCTTGGGCGAAGATCCAGCGCTGAGAAGCCTTTCTCCCACAGTAAATGCATTTTCCTTTTTCGACTTTGGAATTGAATGGTAAACATCTGGTGGACGCCTTTGTTTCTTCCTTAATTTTTAATTCGCAATCTGGGTCCTCGCACCAAAAAGCCTTTAAAAAGCCGCGTTTTGTAGACATTATCTGTTTAAAATCAGAATAATCATCAACTACACGTGTGTTTTCTTTAAGAAATCTTCTAGTCTTATCGAACATATCTTTTTGGATTTTTTCCAAGAGATTGGCCATACCTTCCTCAACCTTTTTGTTTGAGATGGTTGACTTTTCATTTTTATCTCTTCGCACCACGGCTAATTTACCTGTTTTAAGCTCTTCTTCCCCAATCTCAATCCTCACGGGAACCCCTCTCAATTCCCATTGATTATATTTCCAACCAACCGACTGGTCCTCTCTGTCATCCACCTTTACCCTGAAAGCCTTAAGGGATTCTTTTAATTTAAAACAAAACTTTAATAATTTTTCATTATTTGAAGACTTTTTAAATATTGGAATGATTATTATTTGAGTAGGAGCCAATTTTGGAGGCAAAACCAGACCATTGTCATCTCCGTGTGTCATAACAAGCGCCCCAATACTTCTAGTTGAGACACCCCAACTCGTTTGCCATGGGATACCTGTTTTTCCATTCCTGTCGGCAAATTTCATATCAAAAACCTTCGCAAAATTTTGGCCAAGATCGTGAGAGGTACATCCTTGTAAAGCTTTACCATCTGGCATAAGCATTTCGTAAGTAGTTGTCATTTCGGCTCCTGCAAATTTTTCAGATTTACTTTTTATTCCCGAAATGCCATCGATCGCATAAAAATCTTGATAAAGATTCTTGTACCACCCGAGAGCGCTATAGACCATGTCTAAAGCACCTTTGTGGGTTTCATGAACTGTATGACCTTCTTGCCAAAGAAACTCCATGGTTCTTAAAAAGAGATAAGTTCTCTTTTCCCACCTTACGACGTTATTCCATTGGTTGATAAGAATTGGAAGATCACGCCAAGATTTCAACCATTTTGAGTACATTGCGTACATGATGGTTTCAGATGTCGGCCTGACTATTAGTTTTTCTTTAAGTTTTTCGCCACCCCCAATTGTTACAACAGCAAGTTCAGGAGAAAAACCTTCAACATGAGCCTTCTCTTTGTTAAGTAATGATTCTGGAATGAAAAGAGGAAAATAAGCGTTCTCGACATTTCCACTTTTCATCATGACGTTAAAAGCTTCTTGTACCCTTTCCCAAACAGCATAACCATTTGGTTTTATTACCATGCAACCTTTTACTGGTGAATAATCGGCAAGATCTGCTTTTAAAACCACATCCGTATACCACTTACTAAAATCATCTTTCTTTTTTGCAATTTTCATTTAGTTTATTAATAAAGCCTACCCCCAACTACAGCATTATCTTTATCTGGGACAATAAGTACACATTCATGGTTTTCGTCTGGAACACCCAAAGTAAGAACCTCAGAGATAAAAGGTCCAATTTGTCTGGGTGGTAGATTTACTATACCCATTACTTTTTTTCCTTTTAATTCTGATTTTTTATAATGTTTAACTAATTGAGCACTCGATCTTTTTATACCTACTTCTTCACCAAAATCGATAGTCAATTTATATGAAGGTTTACGTGCCTCTGGAAAGTCCTCGACTTCGAGAATTTTGCCGACACGGATATCTAACTTTTGAAAATAATCATACGTAGACTCGTTTTCTTTCGCATTCATATTATGTGATAATATACACCGTTTTTACACAATGTCCAACATCGAGATAATAACACCTGACGGCAAAATTAAAAAGTACCAACCGTATTACTTACTTAAGGCTTGATTCTTAAAAAAAAGCGTATATACTACCCATAGTATGTTTACGAAACCGCCAAATTTTACTAAGCTTAATGCTGGTTACTTTTTGAACATGATGTCTCCAGCTGCAGAGGAAATTGCAAGACCCTATGGTTTGGAAGAACACCGAGAACTCAAGAAGTTATTGCTGGAAACCGAAAATGTTGGAGATAGAAATTTTATTGTGGTTGGGGCAGGCACTCTTTGGTATATAGATTTAGCATTGAATGTAGTTAATAAATATATTTCTGTCGAACCACTAAGCGATTTCGCTATCGGTAAACAATTTCGATTTTTGACAAAGCAGTTTGAAAATATACAAATAATACCAAAGGGTTTTAATGACTTAAATAAAAACGATATCCCAGTAAAAAATTCTATTTGGGCTTTTATATTCAATATTATTCCATATATAAACGATCCAATTGTAAACCTAAATAAAGTTATTCAAAAAGGGGATATTATTTATTTTTCTACATGGCGATCAACCCTGGCTGCGAAAGAAGTTCGAAAAAAGTATTTTGATTTTCTAAACAGTTTTGGATCTGATACTGTTATTAATCCAGACGAGAACAACGCCCTTGCCAATTTTGATGAATTTCCATTTAGTGAACTAAAATATTACAAGTCCCACTCTCGAATTAAAAACAATATTATCGATGTATTGATTCTTAGGACATAAACAACACAATTAATTGGAGTTGTTAAATGAATTAAGAGTTTCAGCGCGTTCTGCTGCAGCCTTTACACCATATAAGAATTTTTGAGTCAGATTTTGTTCATTAAAAATCTTCAGAGCTGCTTCTGTAGTTCCCCCCTTGGAGGCCACTGAACTTATAAGATCTTTGGTGGTTTTGTTGGTGCTTTTTAATAAAAGACCGCTTCCAATTAATGTTTGGTTGGCAAGATTCGCCGCTATTTTTTTCGGGAGCCCAAGACTAACACCAGCCTCTTCAAGCGCATTTGCAAGATAGAAAAAATATGCAGGTCCACTACCCGATATTGCAGTTACGGCATTTATTAAATTCTCTTTGGAGATATAAACTTGTGTTCCAACAGCCTCTAAAATTTCTATAACTAATTTTTGTTGAGCTTTAGTTAATTTTTTGTTTGTGGTCCAACCTGACACAGATTCACCTATTTGAGTACATAAGTTTGGCATTACTCTTACGATGACTCCGCCCTTGCCGATGAATTTTGTAATTTTCCTTATCGTGGTTCCTGCAGCAATGGATATAATCAACTGAGTATTTTTGATCACCGGCTGCACTTCTCTAAGAACCTCGGACATAACTTGAGGCTTAACTGCAAAAATAACGATGTCTGCTTTTTGAACGGCAATCTTATTGTCTGTCGTTACTTGCACCCCATTTTTTGCAAATTCAGAAAGATCTGACAAATCCGGTTTGGTTAAAATAAGCTGACTTGGTTTAATGATTTTTTTATTTAAAAAGCCATGTGCCAGCGCCTTACCCATTTTTCCGGTTCCAACTATTGCAATTTTTTGTTTCATTATCGTGTTTGGCCGGAGCCGTAAGCAATCCATTTATAAGTTGTTAATTCTCTAACACCCACAGGTCCTCTTGCGTGTAATTTCCCTGTGGCAGTTCCCATTTCGGCGCCCATTCCAAACTCACCACCATCATGCAGTCTACTGGAGCAGTTAATCATTAACCCGGCTGCGTCAACATGGTTAATGAAATTTTTAATTACTTTCTTATCGTTGGCACATAAAATTTCAGTGTGTTTATGTGTGTGAAGACTAATAAAGTCAATTGCTTCTTTTGCATTATTTACGACTTTTACCGCGAGAATAGCATCTAAAAATTCAGTCGCAAAATCTTTTTCTTTTGCAAGCTTTGAATGGGGCATGTATTTTTTGGCGTGAACATCAGCTCTTATTTCAAAATTTTGAACAAAAAGCTCTTTATCTATTTTTGGCAGTAATTCTTTTGCAACAATTTTGTGCACCAGTAAGGTGTCCATAGCATTACAGACACTAGTTCGTTGGCATTTTGCATTTACACAAACATCTAAGGCTATTTTTAAATCTGCAGATCTGTCTACGTACATCCTGGCACCTCCTGCAGCATGAAATAAAATTGGAATACGGGATTCTCTTGCAACTGCGGATGTTAATTTATAACTGCCCCGAGGAATAACGATGTCAATCGCGTCAGATCTTTTTAGAAGTTTTTTAATATCAGAGTGATCAACTTTTTCGAGAAGCGAAACTGCTGTTTCTGGAATTTTAAAAAGTTCCAGTACTTCATGAAGGATTGAGATAAATGCTTTATTGGTATTGTGGGCTTCAGACCCACCTTTTAAAATGATTGCATTTCCGGATTTTAAAGATAAAGCTGCAGCGTCAATGGTGACGTTGGGACGTGATTCGTAAATCATAAATACAACACCGATTGGGAAACGTTGTTTTGTTAAGTTGACACCATTTTTTAATATTCTTCTTTCAATGATTTCTCCAACAGGATCCGGAAACTTTGATATTGCTTCAACTTGCCTAACGATGCTGTCAAAACCATTGGTTGTTAAAGTTAACCTATCGATAAATGCATTCGAAAAACCAGCCTTCATTGCATCTTGTATGTCCAACCTGTTTGCTTCTAATATATTTTCCTTACTTCTTTTAAGAGCATTGCTTAACGAAATAAGCAAGCTCTTTTTTTCTGAGGGAGAAAGAAGGCCTACAATTTTAGATGATTTTTTGACCGAGTTTAGTAATTTGGTTATATCAGAGGATTTCATAAAATTTTTGTGCCAAGACTTTCTCTTTTGATTAAAATCCTTAATAAGACGTTTTTTTCCTTTCCTGAGGCGATTATTGTTTTTACGCCTGCGTTGCTAGCATCGATTGCAGCTCGAATTTTTGCCCTGATTCCCCCAACTGCACCTTTTGAGTTCACCTTTTTTATTTCTGCTATATTTCCCATATCTTGTTTTCGGAATTGCTCTATAACAACCATTTTCTTGTTATAAATACCTTCTACGTCTGTGAGAAGCACAAGTACGTTTGCTTTAATGAGTTTTGCGATTTTGGTAGCAAGAAAATCATTGCCAGAAAATGAACCTAGGTCTACGGTATCATTTTCATTTAGTACCATAACAACATTTTTATTTACTGCTTCAAAAATAACTTTTCTGATTTGTTCAATTTTATCTTTACTTTTTAGATCGCTCTTAGTTAACAGCATTTGACCCATTGGGATGGAGTTTTGATTAAGAGTTAAAAATAATCCCGATGTGATATGAGATTGCCCCACAGCTGCATAAAGGTTTTTGGAGATGGGAGTTGTATTGGTGCCCAAAATTTTCCTACCAGTTGTAACAGAACCTGAAATTACAAGTATAACTCCCATGCTTTTACGCTGGATTTTTTTTATTTGTTTTGCCAGCAGATCAAAACGATGTATATCAACAACGTCATTGTCTGTTGTGGCTATGCTCCTCCCTATTTTAACTACGATAATTTTTTTCATTTTCCCTGTACTAAACACAAAAAAACTCGCCTTTACCTATCAAAAAATGATAGACAAGGGCGAGTTCTCTCGCTGTACCACCTCGTTTTTATCTATACGTTACCGCACAGATCTTGCTAGCTGACGCCTTTCGGAATATCAGTGTCCCAATTTTACGGTTAGGCTTCCGGCTATACTCTTCGTAAGCGACTCGGGGGCGGGTTCCTTTGGTTAAGTACTATTCCCCTTCACAGTCTTTCAGATTTTTAAACTTCAGAAATCATACTTGTTTCCAGTATGTTTGTCAAGGACATTTTCTTGACAAATTACCCTGATAGCGATAGTATCCTGGGTCATGACTGAATATGAAAAAAGGTCTGTTGCAACCAGAAACTCTGAATATAATTATTTGACTGATTTTATCACGGAGGCGGCCAAGCCTGAATCTTATATTCCCTTATCCGATGGGATGTTGGAAAATTTTGAAAAGGTTAAACTTTTTACGAGGAGTTATTTTAGTCAGTTTGGTATCGACAATTTGGCAGAGCCAAGAATCTTTCAAATTGAAGCTCAAAATTTTGGGGAGCGAAAGGACAAAGCATATGCGTTTTCAGTTCCGGGCAGTATTGTTGTTCGTTCCGAACCCAATCAACCAACTAAAGAGATGGGAGAGTTCCAGCAGACAAGAAGCATGTTGAAGGAGTACTATCATACAACAACTACTTGGTACTATAATTTTAATAACAATGGAATCCCAATAAAACCTGACCGAAGAGGAATTTGCTATGCAACAGCTGGTTTGCCGGCATTTGAAGAAGGGTTGGGGTGGATTTTCTTGTCCAGAGCAAAATCTTTTTTACACGAATTATTTCCAAATTCCGAGTTTCAGCACTATTTCAACGTTGGGTTGTTGGTTTGTGCAGTTAAAGAGATGCCAGAAATCACTAGGAGATTGTATATTTCCAACCCTGATCAAGTGGAGTCCTTAAGTATTGTACCTCTCTCCTCTTTAGTAGACAGTAACGAACCTGTAAAATTTAGCATTCCGGAATTTGCTATTCATTCCTTAATGCTTACAAATTACATAATAGAACAAATTCCGAATTTTTTCCAATTGGTTGAACGTGCGAGAATGGCCGATGAAACACTACCTTTTGCTCGAGCAATGTGTAAAAGATTTGGAATGCAACTATACAAACGAATTGTTACTGTCGGATTGTTGGATGCGGATTCAGTAGCAGAACTTCTACACTACCTTAAGAAGTATTAAAAAAATTGACAACAGTGATACAATATTGCTATGAATTTTGAAGCGAACACTAACATTCCTAGTCCGGAGCCTGGTACGCCAAGCCCAAACCTGGTTTTTTTAAAAAATGCCACTAAAAAGGGCGTTTTTTTATTGCAAAATGTCAGAAAGATTTTTACATAACCCGGATATAAATGAAACACCAAAGAGTGCGGATGTTGTAATTATTGGTGGCGG
>Ga0209131_1001293_pt1 | contig 17348 bp, 18 predicted proteins | sample GraSoi_2013_40cm_FD_185826 | JGI IMG/M metagenome (GOLD analysis project Ga0209131, IMG submission 185826) | Grasslands soil microbial communities from the Angelo Coastal Reserve, California, USA - Sample 9_17_2013_40cm (SPAdes) (version 2) | ecosystem: Environmental > Terrestrial > Soil >...
ATCTACAAGTCTACCGATGGCGGCGCAAACTGGACGCCGTTGCCGTCCTTGCCACCCCTCTGCTGCCAAAAGTACGTCAGCGCGTTCGCCGTAAACCCAACCAACCCCAATATCCTTTACGCTGGCATCATCGACCTCTATCGGTCCACTGATGGCGGCGCGACGTGGTCGCCCATGTTCATCTCGACGGGCGGGTCAACCGTGAACCTGCATCCCGATCATCACGCGCTCGCCTTTAGTGCTGACGGAGGCGTGCTATACGAGGGCAACGACGGCGGCGTGTTCCGCACCACGTCTCCCGCGGCGCAAGCCTACGACTGGCAGAACCTCAACAGCACGCTCGCGACGCTGTTGCTTTACCCGGGCTTGTCCGTCGATCCTGGCAACGCGAATACCTCGGTGGTCGGCACACAGGATAACGGGACGCTCCTGTACCAGGGCTCCAGCGCCTGGAATGGCAGTTTCAGTTGTGGAGACGGCGGCTATACCGCGATCGACCCAAACACGCCGACGATCGTCTTTATCGCCTGCGCGAATCGTTCGTCGATCTACCGCAGCGCCGCTGGCGGTATTGATGGCAGCTTCGTCCTGTCAAACACGGGCATAGACGTTACCGACCGCATCGACGACCCGCCGCCGCTTGCTATGGACCCAACCCAGCCCAGCTGGCTTTACTTCGGTACCTATCGCGTGTACCAGACCATGAACGGCGGCCTGAGCTGGCAAGCGATTTCCCCGGATCTGACCCTGAACAATTCCGGTGGCTCGTTGCTCTCTGCCGTGGTCGTAGCGCCGAGTGATTCAAACGTGGTCTACGCAGCATCCTTCGAAGGGCACGTGCAGGTCACGGCCAACGCCTCTGCCGGCGCTGGCGCCACCTGGCAGGATATCTCGGGCACGCTGCTTGATCCGCCGCCGCCGGGCCAATCGAGCGGGCCGATCCTCTCGCTTGCCGTGGATCCGTTAGCCGCATCGACACTCTACGTCGGTATCGGAGGCAGCGGCACGCGTCGCTTATTCATGACAAGTGACCGCGGCGCCAGCTGGAATAGCATAGGTGGTGGGCTTCCGGACAGCCCGATCAATGCCATTGTCGTCGATCCGGATCAGTCCGGTGTCCTCTACGTGGGCACGGACGTCGGCGCGTTCTGGACGGCAGATGCCGGCGCGCACTGGCAGACCCTCGGTCAGGGGCTGCCCAATGTCATCGTGACCTCACTGGTGCTGCAGCGCTCGATCCGGACGCTTCGGGCAGGCACCTTCGGCCGCAGCGCCTGGGACTTACCGCTGCCCGCTCTGCAACCTCCTGTTGTCGCATCGACGACGGCGCTCGCGTTTGGGAGCCAACTGCAGGGGAGCACCAGCGGGGCGCTGACGCTGACATTCCGCAATACCACACGCACTGACCAGACCCTTGCGTCCATCACAGTGACAGGCGATTACGCGATGACCACGAGCTGCAGCACTACGCTACCCGCCAATGGCAGCTGCAACGTGTCGGTCACGTTCACCCCACAGGGGCCGGATGACCGGGCCGGTCAGCTCAACTATGTCGCTGGCGGCGTTGCGCAAAGTGTCGCGCTTACTGGCACTGGCACAATCGCCGCCTCGCTGGGTGCATCGTCAACATCCGTTACTGCGGGCCAGTCTGTGACCCTAAACTGGACCGCCTCCAGTGGCGCTACTTGCACCGGATCAGGCGGACAATCCACTGCAAACTGGAATGGGGCGCTCGGCGTGAGCGGCACGCTCACGATAATTGAAGGCACATCGGGTACATTCACCTACGTGCTCAGCTGCACGAGCGGCACGCAGAACTCGAGCTCTCAGGTGAGCGTCACCGTAGCGCTCCCGTCGACCGGCGGCTCGGGCAACGGTTCTGGCGGTGGCGGCGCGCTGGATGTTCTGTCGCTAGCCCTTATGCTCGGTGTACTGCGCGCGGCCGTGGCACAACGGCGTCACCAGGGCAGTGCCGCGCCTTGATTATCGGGCACGACCATGTGGTCTCCTACCAGGACGTCGACGGAGAGGATGCCGACGGAGATGTCGGCGCAAGTGCATAGCGTCGGCGTACCCGGGAGCGCTGGATAGTCGACTGAGACGCTCCCGGTTGACGTCGATCATTCGCGGCCACTGGCGCCGGCTTCGTCGTGTTCGATCGTCCAGGGCTCCGCCGCCGCGGCCGTGCACCATTCCTGCAGCGCGCCATCGGCCAGTACCGTCGCCAGGTATTGCTGCGCCGGCGCGGACAGTTGCGCCCCATAGGTCTGGAAGCGCAACGCCACCGAAGCGTACATCGCATCGGCCATCGAGTACTCGCCCAATAGCCACGGACCCGCTCCGTCAGCACGCGTGCGCGCGTGGCACCAGAGTGCATCGATGCGCGCGATGTCTCGCTGCAGGGCCGGGGTCATAGGCGTGCGCCGCCCGCGGGCACGCGCATTCATCGGCCACAGCTGGCGCAACTCCTGAAATCCGGAGTGCATCTCGGCGCTCATGCTGCGTGCCAGCGCGCGCGCCTCCCGCCCCTTCGGCAGGCCGCGCCCAGCCCGTTCACACAGGTACTCGCAGATCGCGATTGAATCCCAGACCAGCAGTTCGCCATGGCGCAGGACTGGCACGCGCCCGGCCGGATTGAAGGCGCGAATCCGTGCGCTGCTGTCCGCCTGATCGAGCGGAATCAGCATTTCCTCGAACGCCAGATCGAGGTGACGCGCCAGGATCCAGGGACGGAGCGACCAGGAGGAGTAGTTCTTGTTGCCGATGATGAGTGTGAAATCGGTCATAAACACCTGGCGCTCAGCGCAACTGACTGCCAGCCCGGAGGGGCTCCGGCAGCGCCAAATTAGCAGGATTTGGTCCGGAATTGTGACCGAAGTACCCGGCGAGGCAGGGCCTCCCATGCTCCACTCGGGACCAGGCTGCGGATAGATCACGAGGTGTGTGAATGCAGCGGCAGGGCAAGCCGGGCAACGTGGTGGCGGTAGCAAACCTGGCGGAATACTTCCGCGAGGCCTTGCAGGGCGCGCTCGCGCACCAGCACCTCGCGGTGCAGGACCAGACCGAACAGTACGTCGTTAACCTGCTGACCCTGTTCGCCCGCGCCGAGCATCTGTATGACGGCGTGCCAACGGGCCCGCGCATGCCGCCCCTGGCGGGCATGTTTGCGACCGCCCTCGAGGCGCCGGCCCCGGCGGAGCGCGAGCGGGCCCTGCAGCGCCTCGGCGATGTGTCGCTGTTCATCGCCGGTTTCTTCGCGCACGGCTTCACCCGGCGCCTCGTCGACATCGACTATCACATCGCGATGGGCGGGCGCGCTTACGGGACGCTGGCGGGAGCGCTGGCGCGCACCCGGCGGCGCGTACTCGCGCAGGTTTATGCCGAGCTCGCCGCCAAGTTCCAGCCCCTGGTCGACGCGCTGGGTGAAATCAGCGATACCGCCCGCGTCTACACGCAGCGCGACGTGCTGCGGCTCTATGAAATCTGGCTGCGCACCGGCAGCGCGCGTGCGCGCGGCCTGCTCGCGGAGCTCGGCGTGGAAGCCGCGCCCGTGACGTTGAGCGCGAACTGACCCGAGATGGTGGTGCGCCAGCTCCAGTCCCTCCTGGCCGGCATCTACGACGTGCCGTTGTCCCACGACGTCGCGCAATTCCTGATGACGGACCGCACCGCGCTCCCGGCCGGCTTGCCCGTGGCAACGAGCGACGAGCAGCTGCTGGTGGCCGAGGAGGCGGACGGAATCGCTCTGGGCCTGTTTCTGGATCCGGCGGTGCTGGCCCGGCTCGCCGCCGCCAATCCGCTCGAATTGCTCAACGGGGCCAACCTGGCCGACTCGTGGACGGCGCTCGAGGGCGTCAGTCACTTCGTGTATCTGGCCTGGAATGCCGATCACGACCGGCCTGTGAGCCTGCTGGAACTCGAATTGCAGGCCGAGATCGACAAGTACGTCGCCAGCTTCTGGCTGCTGCGGGCCCAGCAGCCGCGCCGGTTCCCGGCGGAATTGCATCGCGTGCTGTTCGAGCGCTGCAGGATCGACCTTAAGCTCGCCGGAAACCGGCTCGGACTGTATCGTCGCGCCAACCAGTATGCCGCACGCTTTTGCCGGCGCCTGGCTCAGCTGCTGCAGCCCGCCGGGGCGCAGTCGCAATCACGGGTGATGGCGGAATTGCGGCGCTTTTACCGGCTGTCCAACGCGATGAAATTGCGGCACATCGAGTGCCTGGCCTGAAGGGCGGGTGCGGCTCGAGGCTAGCGGTCGGATTTCTTGAGCTGCGACACCTGGCGCTGCAGCCGGATCCACTCTGACAGGCGCCGCAGATCGGCCTGCTTGGACGTTGAACCGGGCTGCCGCACGCTGGGCCAGGTTTCATAGGGGTCGTAGCCATTGCCGATATTGTCGGGCAAGGCCTTTTCTTCGACCGTCAGCTCGAAAGTTCCGGTTCTGGCAGTGGACTCACTGTGGTTCACGCTTTTCCTCTCCATCGTTCTGCATCGACCGGGATCCGCCTAAGTCCCCGATCCGTATTTCTGGGTCGCGGCCTATTTTCACATTTCAGGGCACGCGGAGCTTGAACCGGCGCACATTCCCGAGCAAAAAATGCGGGCTACCGGACATATTTCGTGGGGGAAACCCTGTAAAAAGCCTGCTTTCCTGCTGCCCGGGGGCGTACGCCGTCAGGGGCCGTGCACTTCATCGACGTCAGCCTGCCCGGAAAGCCGCCGGCGCGCGAAGGACCAGCACATGCCGATGCCCAGGACAAATCCGGTGATGATGAGCGCGAGCCACGACCAGGCCGTGCCGCCCGTCAGGTGCAACCAGCCCTGACTCACCGCCAGCCAGATGAGCGCCGCGAACAGGGCCACGACCAGTCCGACCCCGAACCAGCCCAGCGAACGCAGCGTCGCGGTCGCGTAGATCACCCACACGATCAGCAGCAGCAGGCCGCACAGCACCTGCAGCGCGGACAGGTGCGGGAAAACTGCAGCCACCCAGTGAATGTACGAGTGGCCGCTGGGATTTGCCGTGAGCAGCACCAGTGCCTGGGCGGCCAGCATCCGCGCCAGGACGCCCCCGGGACTCATGGTATTGTTGTTCATGGGTGCATGGTTCACCAAAATTGGTGCCGGCGGCAAGGCTCAGCGTGCGTGAGCGACCGCGGGTGTAGCCCATTGGCGGCCTGTCCTTATATATTCGCCTAATGCCCGCCGTCGACCTGCTCGCCACACTGAATGCCCCGCAGCGCAAGGCCGTGACTTTCGGCCAGCCGCTCCCGGACGGCAAGGGCGTGCGGGCCGGCCCGCTCCTGGTGGTCGCCGGGGCCGGCACGGGCAAGACCAGCACCATTGCGCATCGGGTCGCATGGCTGGTCATGAACGGGGTCGATCCGGCGCGCGTCCTGCTGCTGACCTTCACGCGCCGCGCCGCGCAGGAGATGCGCCGCCGCGCGCACGATATCCTGCGCCAGGCGCTCAGCGACACGCTCGGCAACAAGGCGCAGGCCATGCTGCAGCGGCTGAACTGGGCCGGCACCTTTCACTCCATCGGCAACCGATTGCTGCGCCACTACGGCCGGCATCTGAAGCTCGAGCCGGGCTTCACCGTCATCGACCGGAGTGATTCCGCCGACCTGTTCGATAACCTGCGCCAGGAGCTGGGGCTGACCGAGCAGTACCAGCGGTTTCCACGCAAGGACACCTGCCTGGCGATCTATTCCTGGCGCGTCAACACGCAGAAGAGCCTGCACGAGACGCTCGAGCAGCAATTCTCGTGGTGTCTGGGCTGGGAGCCGGATCTGGGAAAGCTGTGCCGCGCCTACGTGGAGCGTAAGCAGCGCTTTGGACTGCTCGATTACGACGATCTGCTGATCTACTGGCGCGAGATGATGAACGAGCCCAAGCTGGCACAGCAGGTCGGTGCGAACTTCGATCACATCCTGGTGGATGAATACCAGGACACCAACCGGCTGCAGGGCGAGATCCTGCGCGGCCTGCGGCCCGATGGCGCCGGTGTCACCGTGGTCGGTGACGATGCGCAGTCGATCTACTCTTTCCGCGGCGCCGCGGTGGAAAATATCCTCGGCTTTCCGGAGCTGTTCACCCCGCGCGCCGAAGTGGTGACGCTGGCGCAGAACTACCGGGCCACGCAGCCCCTCCTGGATGTCGCCAACGCGCTCATGAGCGACGCGCCGCGCCAGCATCGCAAGCACCTGCTCTCGGTGCGGGGAGCGGGTGGCCGGCCGCAGTTCGTCACCACGGACGAGCTGCAATCACAGGCGGAATACGTCTGCAACCAGATTCTCAAGCGGCGCGAGGCCGGCGTGCTGCTGCGCAAACAGGCGGTGCTGTTCCGCAACGCGAGCGCCAGCGACGGGCTCGAGGTCGAGCTCTTGCGCCGGCGTATCCCTTTCGTCAAGTACGGTGGCCTGAAATTCCTGGAAGCGGCCCACGTCAAGGACATGCTCAGCGTACTGCGCTGGGCCGACAACCCGCGCAACACGCTGGCCGCGTTTCGCGTCCTGCAGCTGCTCCCGGGCATGGGCCCGGCGAACGCGCAGCGCATCGTCAGCGAGATCGAGCAGCAGGGCGGGGGCTTTGCACTGCTCGCCCAGGTGCAAAAGCCGGCGGCGGCGCTGCAGGACCTGCCGCGCCTGTCCAAACTGCTGACGACACTGGCCGAACCGCAGCGCCCCTGGCCCGGGCAGGTGCGCCTGGTGCGCGACTGGTACCAGCCGCATCTGGAGCGGCAGTTTGAGGAGACGCATACGCGCCTGGGCGATCTGGACCAGCTGGAACAGCTGTCCGGGCAATTTCCCTCGCGCGAGCGCTTTATCACCGAGCTGGCGCTCGATCCGCCCAACGCGGCGGGCGATCTGGCCGGCACGCCGGTCCACGACGAGGATTACCTGGTGCTGTCCACCGTACACTCGGCCAAGGGCATGGAATGGGACACCGTGTTCGTGCTCAACGTGGTCGACGGCAGTTTCCCCTCGGAATTCGCGACCGGGCGCGCCGAACTCATCGACGAGGAGCGCCGGCTCCTGTATGTCGCCATGACCCGCGCACGCAACGAGCTGGCGCTGTGCTCGCCTCTCAAGTTCCCGCTCACCCAGCAGCCGCGCACCGGCGATGCGCACGTCTACGGCGCGCGCAGCCGCTTCATCAGCGACCGGGTGCTCAAGTGCTGCGAGCAGACGGCATTCCACGGCGCGCAGAGCGGCGATACCGGGCTCAACGAGGCGCGCGGCGATTCCATCGACATCAACGCGAAGCTCAGGGAGATGTGGTAGGGCGGATCAGACCGCGATCGCGATGATGTGCGCCTGAATCCTGCCGTCCACCGCCGCAGCGCCAAAGCGCGCTGACACGGCAGCCGCACACGCGGCGGTCGCCGCGGCGAGCCCGCCGGGCTGGCGCTGCTCGATTTCCCCGCGCGTGGGCGTCCCCTGGCAGTACGCGACGGCGGGAATGCTGGGCCCGGGCGCCCGGCTGCGCGCGCCCAGCGTCACGAATTCCGCTTCCGCCGTGAATCCTCCCCGCCGCAGATCGCGCTCGATGCCCAGCCGGTCGTGGTAGCCGTGCGGCGTGCGGGCCAGGAAGCGCGGCGGATCCTCCGGGAACAGTTCGGCCAGCGCGCTCACGACCGTGTGGGCGAATTCGTTTTCCTCAATGCGATCCCACACATTGAAAAATAGGGTCCCTCCCTGGGCGAGTACACGGCGCGCTTCGGCGAAGGCCCGTGCCTGGTCAGGGAAGAACATGACGCCGAACTGGCAGGCCACCGCGTCGAAGGAGGCGTCCTCGAACGGCAGGTGCAGGGCGTCGGCCTGCCGCCATTCGACCTGCCGTGGCGTGGCGACGGTCGCGGCACGCTGGAGCATGGGCTCATTGAGATCGGTGGCGACGATAGCCGTCGCTTCCGGCAACAGGGCGGCCAGCTGGCGGGTCACGACGCCGGTGCCCGCGGCGATTTCAAGGACCCGCCGCGGCCTGCGAGCCGCCACGCGGCTGGCCAGATCGCGCGCATAGGACTCGAAGATCAGTGGCACCAGCAGGGAATCGTAGATTTCCGGCACCGATCCGGAGAACACACTGTCGCCATCATGCTGCCGCACTGGCCGGACCTCGGCTTCAGGACTCGAGGTAGGCGTAGCCGTCGAGTTCCTGCTCGTAGAAACGCTTGAGCGCCTGGCCTTCGGCAACCGTCATGCGGCCCTCGCGCACCGCGCGCTCGCAATCGCGCGCCAGCGCCGGTGCCAGCTCGGCGACGTCGTATTCCATGTACTCCAGCACCTTGTTCGCCGTGTCGCCCTTGACCACTTCCTCGATCCACCAGCCGCCCTCGTCGTGCAGCTTGATGTGCACCACGTGGGTATCACCGAACAGGTTGTGCAGGTCGCCGAGCGTCTCCTGGTAGGCGCCCACCAGGAAGGCCGCCAGGTAATAGTCCTCGCCGGGCACGAGTTCGTGCAATTCCAGCGTGCGCTTGGTCTCGCGGCGGCTCACGAAGCGGTCGATCCGGCCGTCGGAATCACAGGTGATGTCAGCCAGTACGCCGTTGCGTACCGGGCGCTGGTGCAAGCGGTGGATCGGCATGATCGGAAACACCTGCTCGATCGCCCAGCTGTCCGGTAGCGACTGGAACAGCGAGAAATTGCAGAAGTAGATGTCCGACAGCACGTCTTCCAGACCCTCGAGCTCCTCGGGGGTCTGGCTGAGCTTGCGGCAGCAATCGCGGATGCGCGCACAGGTGGCCCAGTAGAGCCGCTCCACGAGGCCGCGGTGCTCCAGCGACAGCAGGCCCAGGTTGAACATCTGCAGGGCCTGGTCGCGCGCGGTCTGCGCGTCGTGGTAGCACTCGACCAGGCGCCGCTCGTCGATACTGCGCCACGCGTCGAACAGATCGCGCACCGGCTGCGGGGGCGCCGCAGCCTGCGGGCCCGTCTCCTCGGCGCTGACCACGAAGCGATCGAGCCGTGAGCTGCCGAGGATGTTGAAGATCAGCACACTGTGGTGTGCGGCGATGGCTCGGCCCGATTCGCTGACGATCATCGGGTGCTCGATGCCGCGCGCATTGCAGACGCTGGCGACGCGATAGACGACGTCGTTGGCGTACTCGTTGAGCGTGTAGTTCATCGAGGAGGCGAAGTTGGTGCCGGTGCCGTCGTAGTCGATGCCCAGACCGCCGCCCACGTCGATGTACTCGAGCCCGGCGCCGGCACGCTTGAGCTCGGCGTAGACATGCGCCAGCTCGTTGATGGCCTCCTTGACGCGGCGGATGTCCTGCAGCTGGCTGCCCGGGTGGCAGTGGACCAGCTTGAGGCAGTCTTCCATGCCGCGCGCACGGAGCGTGGCCAGCAGGTCGAGCATCTCGGTGACGAACAGGCCGAACTTGGATTTCTCGCCCGCCGAGTCGCGCCAGCGTCCCGAACCCTCGCTGGCGAGCTTGACCCGCACGCCAAGGCGTGGGCGCACCCCGTAGGCGGCGGCGTGGCGCAGGATCAGCTCCAGCTCGTCAAAATTCTCAACCACCGGGATGATGGTGCGGCCGAGCTTGGTGGCGAGGATGACCGCCTCGATGTAGCTCGAGTCCTTGAAGCCGTTGCAGATGATCAGCCGGTCGCTGGCCGATTCGGTGACCGCCATGACCGCCAGGAGCTCGGGCTTGGAGCCCACCTCGAGGCCGAAGCCGAATTCCTTGCCGTAGCGGTACACCTCGTCGACCACCAGGCGCTGCTGGTTGACCTTGATCGGGAACACCGCGGCGTAGCGATTGCGGTATTCGTTCTCGACGATGGCGCGCGCGAAGGCATCGTGCAGGTGGCGGAGCCGGTGCGCGAGGATGTCGGAGAATCGCACCACCACCGGCGCCGCCAGGTCACGCGCCTGCAGACCCTGCACCACTTCCAGCAGGTCGATCTCGTGAGCGGCCGTGGTATCCGGACGCACCACCACGTTGCCCGCTTCGTTGATCGTGAAGTAGCCTGAACCCCAGGCGGGTACGTTGTAGAGTTCCAGCGCGTCGGCGACGTCCCAGCCGCCGTTGCCGCGGCGTGGCGCCGCAAATTGTGGTCCCATCCGCTCTCCGCCTCGTGCTCGCTCTTGGTCCGGGCGGCACCATAGCAAATGGCGGCGGCAAATTCTCCCCGGCAGGCGGCCAGGCGCTACAATCCGCGCCAGAGTTCAAAAACCATGGCAATCGATCTTTATTGGGGGAGCGGCAGTACCTATTGCTGGCGCGTGCTGCTGGCGCTGAAACACAAGGGCCTGGAATACCGCAGTCACCTGCTCAAGTTCGATCAGCAGGAGCACCAGGCGCCGCAGATGCTGGCCATGAATCCGCGCGGCCGCCTCCCCGTACTGCGCGACAGCGACTACGTGGTGTTCGAGTCAGTCGCCATCCTCTACTTCCTCGACCGCAAGTATCCGGAGCCGCCCCTATTCGGGCGCAATGCGGAGGAAGGCGGCGTGATCATGCGGGTGGTCTGTGAATACCAGGCCTACGCCGAACCGAGCCTGATGCAGCTCGTGGCCCACTTCCTGTATGGGCGGGAGTCGGCGCCGGATGCAAGCCTGGCCGAGGCGATGTCCGATGCCATGCGCTGTGTCGCCAGCGAGGCGCGCACCATCGAGCGGCGCCTGGCGCAGTCCGACTGGGTCGTCGGCGAGAGCATCTCTGCCGCCGACATGGTGATCTATCCGGATATCCGGCTGCTGCTGCGGGCGCTCGCCAAGCCCGGCGCGAGTGAACTGGCGGCGCGCTTCCTGCCCGTCGACACCAATTACCCGGCGCTCGGCCGCTGGCTGCAACGCGTGGCCGCCATCGCGCCGGACCTGCCCTGAGGCCTCAAGGGGCGTGCGGGCCGATGGCCCGTGTGGCGCCGCCGTCGCGCCATTGGTAACCTCCAGCGCCGACGCCGGCAGGGCGTCAACTACGGATCGCATCATGACCCAGCCGTTGCACTTCAGCGATTTTCCAGGCCGCATCATCGTCATCGGCTTCGGGGCCATCGGCCAGGGCGTCCTGCCGCTGATCCTGCGTCATATCGGCTGCCCGCCTTCGCGGATCACCATCGTCACGGCCGAGGAACAGGGGCAGGAGGAGGCCGCCGGCTTCGGCATCCGCTTCGTCCAGGAGCGGCTGACGCGCGAAAACCTGCGCCGGGTGCTCGATCCGCTGGTCGGGCGTGGGGATTTCATCCTCAACGTGTCGGTGGACGTCTCCACCCTCGCCCTGATTCGCCTGGCCTGGGAGAAGGGTGCGATGTACCTCGACACCTGCATCGAGCCCTGGCCCGGTGGCTACACCGATCCGGCCACGCCGATCGCCAAGCGCACCAACTATGCCCTGCGTGAGGAGGCTCTGGCTCTGCGCGGCACCGGACAGCGCCAGCCCACGGCCGTGCTCACCCACGGCGCCAATCCGGGCCTGGTCTCGCACCTGGTCAAGCAGGCCGTGGTCAATCTCGCCGCCGACCTGAAGGTGGACGCGGGCAAGATGCACTCGCGCGAGGACTGGGCGGATCTGGCGCGGCGCCTCGACGTGCGCGTCGTCCATATCGCCGAGCGCGATACCCAGGTGTCCTCGATCCCGAAGGAGCCCAATGAGTTCGTCAACACCTGGTCGGTGGACGGGTTCGTGTCGGAGGGATCGCAGCCCGCCGAGCTCGGCTGGGGCTCGCATGAGCGCAACTTCCCGCGGGACGGCAAGCGCCACGAGGCCGGGAGCGGTGCGGCCATCTACATCATGCAGCCGGGGGTGGCGACCAAGGTGCGCAGTTGGGCGCCGAATGCGGGGCCCTACCACGGTTTTCTGATCACGCACGGCGAGGCGATTTCGATCGCCGACTATTTCACCTCGCAGAGCGACCCGGCCGCGATTTACCGGCCGACCGTGCACTACGCCTATCACCCCGCCGACAATGCCGTGCTGTCCATCCACGAATTCGCGGGCCGCAACTACCTCATGCAGGACCGCAAGCGCATCATGATGGACGATATCAGCACCGGCATCGACGAGCTGGGCGTGCTGCTCGCGGGCCACAAGAAAAATGCCTACTGGTACGGCTCCCAGCTGGGGATCGATGAGGCGCGCCGGCTGGCGCCGCACAACAGCGCCACCACGCTCCAGGTCACCGTGTCGGTGCTGGCCGGCATGGTGTGGGCCATGGAGAACCCGAATCGCGGCATCGTCGAACCCGACGAAATGGACTACCGCCGGTGCCTCGAGATCTGCATGCCCTACCTCGGGCCGGTCATCGGGCAGTACACCGACTGGACACCCCTGTCGGACCGGGAGCGGCTGTTCCCGGAGGACCTGGACACCTCCGATCCCTGGCAGTTCAAGAACGTACGCGTCAGCTGATTCACGGCGGTTCGGCGCCAATTCGAGAAGTTAGGCGGCAACAAACCCGGCCACCGCCAAGGCCCGCTGGTCAAACGTCGCCGTGGCACCGCAGCCCAGCCGGCTGTGGCGGGCTGCGATCAGGCAGTCAGCGAACTCCGCGACCGAGTCCTTCCACGTGTAGAGCGCTGCTTCGACGGACGACTCATTTTCGAAGTAGACTTCGGCGGCGTCCAGCAATGCAGAGAAGGCACCGACAATATCCGCCTTCGGGACCGCGTACCGGCTCCGCAGCACCCACTCGGTCTCCAGCAGCACCAGCGGGCTGACCAGGACCTTCTCGCCGGCACCGGTCTTACGGCTGATCAGTTTGCGCGCGCGCTCAAACTGTGACTGATCGTCCCTCACCAGATAGCGAACCAGCACGTTGGTATCGACGCCGATCATCAACGCGACAGCTGCTCAATCGGCAAGGGCTTTCGGCCCTTCTTGTGCAGAAGGCCAGCAAGTTCAGCAACATGCCTGCTCTTGACGCGCATCAAGACGACGCCGTCCGGCATCAGGGTAAAGGTCATCCGGTCGCCCGCTTTCATGTCGAGGCGGTCCCGAATCTGCTTGGGAATAGTCGTCTGTCCTTTGCTCGTCAGCGTGGCCTCGGTGGTCATGGCAATCTCCATATTCCTTACATTATTGATCATAGTAAGGAGATTGCCCCGTTGCAACCGCACCCTACGAGTCAGCTGGCGGATAGGTGATCTCGGCAATCCGGTAGGCTTCGTTCCCGGTGGGCAGGCTCACGGTCACCTCAGCCTCGAGCGCCTTGCCCAGCAGTGCGCGGGCGAGCGGGGCGTCCATGCTGATCCCGCCCGGTTCCTGGTCGAACTCGTCCGGGCCCACGATGCGGTAAACGCGGCTCTCGCCCGTGGGCGTTTCCAGCGTGACGCGGGCGCCAAAGAAGACCCGGCGCAGATCGCTCGGCGCCTGATTCACCACCACCATGCCCTCGAGACGCTTGCGCAGGTGGCGCACGCGCGCGTCGATTTCCCGCAGCCGGCGCTTGCCGTAGGTGTACTCCGCGTTTTCCGAGCGATCCCCCTGTGCCGCCGCCGCCGCCACCGCCTGGGTGACGCGCGGCCGCTCCTCCCGCCACAGGCGGTCGAGCTCGGCCCGCAGCCGCCGCTCTCCCGCGGGTGTGATGTATTTCGAACTTTGTGGTGGTGGTGGGCGGTAGCGGCTCAAGCGGTGCTCCGGGGGGCGCTTTATGTGCGGCGGCTCACAGCTTCGGGCCGATCCCGCGTCGTAGGCTCAGGTCCATGGCTAGCCGGTACTACGCTCATTTTATCGCCGAGTCGCCCAGCGTGGCGCAGGCCGGTGAGTGGAGTGGCATCGTCGAATTGACGCGGCCCCTGAGTCAGCGTGCGGAGGAGCGGGAGCTCTCGCAGGTGCTGGCGGGCAGCATGGATCTGGACGCCGAGGAGATCAGGATCCTCGACTGGTCCTGGCTGCAGTAACCCATCCCCTGGCGGACTTTACTTCCCTCTGGTAAGTCCGCTCTTTCAATGCCCCGGCTTGCCGGGGCATTTTTTATGCCTGCCTGTCCCCCGGCCTGTTTACACTCCGCTAATGAATTCAATGGCCTGAACGGTCGCTGGTGGCTCCCATCGAATTACCGCACTGCGTGCTCGGCGAGCACCGCACCTGCTGGCTGCCCGACGGCGACCACGCCTTTGGCGCCATGAGCGCGCTCATCGAAGGAGCGCGCGAGTCCGTCTGCCTGGAAAGCTACCTGGTGCGCGCGGGCGAGCCGGCCTTGAGCCTGCTGGCGGCCCTGCTGCGCGCCCGCGCGCGGGGCCTGCGCGTGCGCGTGCTGTACGACGCCTTCGGCTCGGAGGGTCTCGCCCCGGAGCTGTTCGAGCCCTTCATTGCCGCGGGCGGTGAAGTGCGGGTCTTCAGCCCCGCGCGGCGCCTGCGCCTTTCCTTCCGCGATCATCGCAAGCTCCTGGTGTGCGACGAGCGGCGCGCGATCGTCGGGGGCATCAATATCGGCCCCGAGTACCTGGGCGATGGCGTCCGGCGCGGCTGGCGCGATCTGGCGTTGCAGATTGAGGGGCCGATCGCGGCGGCCCTGGCGGCCAGCTTTGCGGCGATGTATGCGCTGGCCCCCGTGACTGCTGCGGCGATTGGCGAATTCAGGCGGGCTGCGCGGGTGCTGCCCAGGACGGCGGGCTCGGCCATCTCGCTGCTCAACAGCGGCCCGGGCTGGCCGGCCGGTGAGCTCGGGCGGGCACTGCGGAGGGATGTCGCGCAAGCGCGCGAGGTGTACTGCATGGCCGCCTATTTCCTGCCGCCGCGGCGCATGCGCCGCGCGCTGCAGCGCGTTTCCGGAGCCGGCGGCCGCGTCCAATTGCTCCTGGCGGGCCGGAGCGATGTGCCAGTGGCGCGCTACGCGGCCGAACACCTCTACGCCCGCATGCTCGCCGGTGGTGCGCGGATCCACGAATACCAGCCGCAGGTCCTGCACGGCAAGCTCTTCATCATGGACGACACGGTGTACATCGGCTCCTGCAACCTCGATCGGCGCAGTCTCAACATCAACTACGAAGTGCTGCTGCGCCTGCACTGGCCGCAGCTGGCCGCGCAGGGGCGCGAGCTGTTTGCCGAAGCGCTGGCCCACAGCCGTGAAGTGACGGCGACCAGCTGGCAGAAGCGGCGCCACTGGTGGAAACGGCTGCGCTCGAGCGCCGCCTACTGGCTGCTGACCAAAATCGACCCGCTGCTGGCACGCCGTCCGCTGCGCTCGCTCGGCTGAACCGGGGCCCCGCGCCGGCCTGAATGGCGCGGATCGGCCAATGTCGGTATCGTGAGCCCCAAGTGGGCCTCTTCGTCCTATAAAGCTGGAGTGAGGGTTATGCGATTGATCAGAGTGGTGCTGTGCGTGGCGGCGGTGACGTTGCTGGGCGGCTGCGGCTACAACCGCATTCAGACTCAGGATGAGTCGGTCAAGGCGGCGTGGTCCGAAGTGGTGAACCAGTATCAGCGGCGTGCCGATCTGGTGCCGAATCTCGTCAACACCGTGAAGGGCTTTGCCGCACAGGAGAAATCCGTGCTGCTCGGGGTCACCGAGGCGCGCGCCAAGGTGGGCACGATCCAGGCGACGCCGGAACTCATCAACGATGAGGCCGCATTCAAGAAATTCCAGGCGGCGCAGGGCGAATTGACCTCGGCCCTCAAGAGCCTGATCGCCGTCACCGAGAACTATCCGCAGCTGAAGTCTGACCAGAATTTCCGCGACCTGCAATCGCAGCTCGAGGGCACGGAGAACCGCATCACCGTGGCGCGCAAGCGCTATATCGACGCGGTGCAGGAGTACAACGTCACGATCCGCTCCTTCCCGAGCAACCTCACCGCGATGATCTTCAAGTACCAGCTCAAGCCGAATTTTGCAGTCGAGAACGAGGCGGCGATCGCCAGGCCACCGACCGTGGATTTCGGCGCCGCTGCGCCGGCCGCACCGTCGACGACGCAGTAGACGGCCGAGCTGATGCGTGGGCTGCTGCTTGGCCTGCTCGGCCTGCTTGCCGTTCCGGTGCAGGCTGCAGGCGAGCTGCAACCCATCCCCAGGCTTGAGGCGCGCGTCACCGACCTGACCGGAACACTGTCGGCCGGCGAGCAGGCGGACCTGGAGCAGAAGCTCACGGCTTTCGAGGCTCGCAAAGGCGCGCAGCTGGCCGTGCTGATGGTGGCCACCACGCATCCGGAAGAAATCGAGCAATATTCGATCCGGGTCGCGGAGGCCTGGAAGCTCGGGCGTGCCAAGACCTCCGATGGCCTGTTGCTCCTGCTGGCGAAGGACGACCGGACGCTGCGCTTCGAGGTGGGCTACGGCCTGGAGGGCGCGCTCACCGACGCGACGGCCAACCGCATCAAGGATGAGATCATGGTGCCCTTGCTCAGGCAGGGCCAGTACTACGCCGCCATCGATGCGGGCCTGGCGCAGGCCATGAAAGTCATCGATGGCGAGCCCTTGCCGGCGCCGGAAACGGAATGGCAGGGCAAGGGCAACATCCTGCGCCACGCCCCGGCGCTGTTCATTGCCTTTATGGTGCTGAGCGCCATCATGCGTGCGATCTTCGGGCGCATCGGCGGAGCGGCAGCATCCGGCGGACTCATGGCCGTGGTGGCCTATTTCTTCAGCCAGCTGCTGCTGATCGGACTCGGGGTCGGCACGCTGGCCTTTGTGCTGTCGCTGATCTTCGGGCTGCGCGGGAACGGCTGGAGCGCGGGAGGCCGCGGTGGTTGGGGCGGCGGATTCGGCGGTCTGGGCGGTGGTGGTTTCGGTGGCGGCGGCGGATTCAGCGGCGGTGGCGGCGGATTTGGCGGCGGTGGCGCCTCGGGGCGATGGTGACGCTCCTGCAGCGTGTCTGGCGTCACTGGCTGGCGAGCCTGCAGCCGGCGCGGCGGCAATTGCCGCCCGCCGCGCTGGCGCAGATCGAGGCGGAGATCCGCGCGGCGGAGGAGGCGCACGAGGGCGAGATCCGCGTCGTGATCGAGACTTCCCTGTCGCTGTCGCAACTGCACCAGGGATTGCCGGCACGCGCCCGGGCGCTGCAGCTGTTCGCCTCACTGGGCGTGTGGGACACCGAGCACAACAATGGGGTGCTGATCTACATCCTGCTGGCCGACCGGAGCGTGGAAATCATCGCCGACCGCGCCATCGCGCAACGCATAGCCGAGGCGGAGTGGGCCTCCCTGTGCGCCGAAATCGCGGCCCACTGCGGGCGCGGCGAGCTCGCGGCCGCATGCTGCATGGCGGTGCGCAGCGTGGGGCAGCGCCTGGCACGGCTGTATCCGGCCCGCGGCGGCGATGGCAACGAACTGCCCAATCAGCCGATACTTCTCTAGAATCGGGGGCATGAAGCTCGCGACACCCGCGCTGCGGTGGGCCGCCTGGCCGCTCCTGTGCGCCCTGGCCGGTTGCTCCCTGATCAAAGCGCCCTGGACCCGCCAG
>Ga0209131_1001296_pt1 | contig 17308 bp, 15 predicted proteins | sample GraSoi_2013_40cm_FD_185826 | JGI IMG/M metagenome (GOLD analysis project Ga0209131, IMG submission 185826) | Grasslands soil microbial communities from the Angelo Coastal Reserve, California, USA - Sample 9_17_2013_40cm (SPAdes) (version 2) | ecosystem: Environmental > Terrestrial > Soil >...
AGCAGCAAATTGACTGCGAGCGCTGTAATACAGCTGAACGATACGAGCAATTCCTTTGCCCAGCCCCGCATGGCGCCGATGATCCCGAACAGGATCACATACATCCAAAAGAGATAAATAATGCTCATCATGATGGCTGTCCTCCTGCCAGGGCCACCAACTCGCTGGCAATGGCGTCTGCCGCATTAGGATGAGATAAGGATTGCATCGCGGCACGCATGGCTTCAAGTTTGGATTTGTTGTTCAACAGGTCTTTTAAAGCGATCAAAAGTCTACTTTCCAGTAACTCATCTTGCAAGATGATGGCCGCGTTTCGTTCGTTAAGATAATCTGCGTTTACTTTTTGATAACGCCATGCATGCGGATAAGGTACAAGCACAGCCGGTAAACCAAAGAATGGATATTCGCCCAATGTAGAGGCACCTGCACGTGAAAGAACCAGGTCAGCTGCTGCCAACGCGGCACCCATCTCATGTGAATACTGCATAACATGGTAGCGTGACTTGAGCAGTGCGGGCAAGCCCTGTGCGGTTTTCTCTACCACCGGCCAATCCGATGAACCTGATATGTGAATCACCTGCGCGAACTCGAGCAATTTATTCAGGATTTTTAACACAGTCATATTGATCGAACGCGCGCCTTTGCTTCCACCGGTGATCAACAACACAGGCAAGTTTGAAGAAAGCCCAAAGTGCTGAGTCGCTTTCTCATGGGACCAGGCCGAGAGGTCCGGGCGAAGCGGATACCCGGTAACGACAAGTTTTTCCGGGCGCGAGAAATATCTCCTTGCGTCAGATTCAGTCACCGCAATGCGATTCGCAAAACGCGAGAGGAATCTTAGAGCAAGGCCAGGCTCGATATCCGGCACATACAAAAGAATTGGAGTCTTTCGACCGGCAACCGCCATTGGTGCAGCGACATATCCTCCGGTGAAAAATAATACATCAGGCTTGAAATCGCGCAAGATGCGGTATGAGGCAAGCATACCGCGTGTGAGTTTGGTGAGATTGCCAGGCATGGCGCGCAAGCCAACTCCGTGCACACCCGCGGCCGGAATGGAACGATAAGAGATACCCGCGCGTTTCACGAGTTCCTCCTCCATGCCGCCTTCACCACCAACCCATAACGTTTCAACGTTTAAACGTTTCAACGTTAGGGCGTGATGAACGGCGAGGGCGGGATATACTCCGCCGCCGGTTCCACCAGCGCATATTAACAACCGCACCGTACGACCTCCATTCATCATCCGTGATTGTACCTTCACCTGTTTGCCGCGAAATATTAAAAAGAATACCAATGGCAGCAAGCGTGGCGATCAGATTCGAACCGCCTGCACTGACAAACGGTAGCGCGTTCCCTGCAAATGGCAGCAAACCAACCATAACTGCCATATTGATCATTGCTTCCATGCCGATCCAAATGACGAGGCCGGAAGCGAGAATAGTGCCAAGCATATCAGGCGCGCGGCGTGCAATGACAAATCCACGCCAGACAAGCGCACCATATAAACCAATCAGCATTACCGAGCCAAATAAACCAAGTTCTTCCGCAACGACTGCAAAGACACTATCCGTGGGAGGCACAGGCAGACCAGTAAGTTTGGATTGTGATTGCCCAAGTCCGACGCCGAACCAGCCACCATTGACGATTGCTTCGAACGAACGACGCACGTGATAGGAGGCCTGTAATGGATCTTTAAGCCCGGCAACAAAATCGCCCACGCGTTCGCGGCCCGTTGTACTAATGGAGGCAACCAGCCACGCAGCAATGATTGCCACGATAAGCAACACACCAATTTGTTTCAGATCACCACCAGCCAGGAAGAAGAGCAGCCCGCCCAACATCAGCACGGTCGCGGCTGCACTTAAATCCGGCTGCTGATAGATCAACCCTCCAACGATCCCGAGAATGACGCCGAGCGGGATCAACCCAAGTGAGAGATCGTTAAGATCCTGTCGCTTGGCATATAACCACACGCCCAGATACAAGATCGAAACAAGCTTGGCCAATTCAGAGGGTTGCACAGAACCTTCGAAGAAAGCACGCTTTGCTCCAAGGCGAATCTCATTCATCAACAAGACGACGACGAGCAAAAGGATCGTTGCGGCCATTGCTGCCAGGGCATACTTGCGCCAGTAATGATAATCAAAAAAGGCGAGCGCCAGCGCGATGGCCAATCCCAACCCAAGCCACATTAGTTGACGATCGAACATGTGCATCGGATCGCCATAAACGCCAAGCGAAAAATCCCATGATGACGAAAAGAGCATGACCAGTCCAAACACGATCAATGCCACCACAGTCACAAGCAACGGCATATCAAACCCGCGCAAAGAGGATGAGGGCGTGAAGGTTCGCTCTTTTATGAAAGTTCCATTACCCATTTTCGAAACGCCTCGCCTCTCTCGGCAAAATCCTTGAACTCATCAAAACTAGTGCCACCCGGCGAAAGCAGGACAATATCTCCTGCCCGGGATATTTCTGCGGCCCGCGCAACTGCTTCTTTAAGACTCTTCACGCGACAAAGTTCCACGCTTCCTTCTGACTTTATATCAGTTATAGCTTTCTCGATCATTTCAGCCGCCTCACCAAAGAGCACCACATGCTCCACGCGCTGATGAATGAGTTTTGCAATGCCTTCCCAGGGCAAATCTTTATCGCGTCCGCCGAGCATCAAGACAATGGGTTCATCGAACGCATGGATGGCTGCCATACTTCTCTCCGGCGTTGTTGCAGTCGAGTCGTTATACCAGCGAACCCCGTGCAACTCACGAACCAGTTCAAGCCTGTGCGGCACACCGCGAAATTCCCTGACCGCTTTAAGCATATCGTCTGCTTTAAATCCGGCGGCGTGACCAATCGTGAATGCCGCCAGGACATTGCTCACATTCTGGTCCCCGCGCAAATGGATATCATCACGCCGCAGCAGGGGCGCATTGACATTTTCATCGCGTAAATTCAACGATCCATTGTACAAATATGCGCCGTTGAGACCTGCATCCAACTCATGCAAACTGAATGTATAAAGTTTGCCTTTCACTCTATCCCGCAAATTCCATGCACCGTTATCATCGCGGCTGAGAACGGCAATATCTTTTCCGGTTTGAAAATCCAAAATACGCGCCTTTGCATTAATATAAGCTTCCATCGTACCGTGGCGATCCAAATGATTGGGCGTGATATTAAGAATGGCAGATATGTTCGGCGAAATATTCATCTGATCCAATTGAAAGGATGAGATCTCAAGAACGGCAAGGTCATCAGTGTGCATATTGTCCACATAGTTGATGAGCGGATCGCCGATGTTTCCTCCAATATATGCACGTTCACCTACGGCGATCTTTGCCATATTTCCAACCAAAGTCGTCGTTGTTGTTTTACCTGCAGAACCAGTGATGCCAATCGTCTTGCACGCCGCGACCTCCATGAAAATCTGCGTGTCATTGGATAGGGGAATTCCACGCTTGAGCGCTTCCTGAACAATGGGCAAAGTCAATGGTACGCCGCCGGAGGGACAAAGCACATCTGTCGTCTCGAGCAATTCAAGTGGATGCCCACCTACAATCCACTTTACGTTTATATCCACAAGTGCAGCGCGAGCGGATGTCAGATCATCCATTTGGCGCGAGTCGCTCAAAGTCACGCGGGAACCGTGATGTGCAAGCCAGCGGGCAAGGGCAATACCCTGTCGCGCGGCACCGAGGATGAGAACGCGCTTGTCATTCCAATCGGTCATCATGTTAAACCTGCGATAATCCTATTCCAATTAACGCGGCCATCAAAGCGATCAACCAGAAACGTTGGACAACCTGTGTTTCGCTCCATCCAAGCAATTCAAAATGCAAATGGATCGGAGCCATCTTGAAGAAACGTTTTCCTTTTGTAAGCCTGAAATAACCGATCTGGATCACGACACTCAACATTTCGCTGAGCGGAATAATACCTATCACGATCAACATCGGCCATTGACCGGTCATCAATGCCACGACAGCAATCACCGCCCCCAGTGAAAGTGAACCTGTATCGCCCATAAATAATTCCGCAGGATGTACATTGAACCAAAGAAAGCCAAACAATGCACCGACAAGCGTAAAACAAAAACGCGCAAGATAGACCTGTTCCTGCATTAAAGCAATGCCACCAAATGCCGCAATCGCCGTGGCAGCAATCAAACCCGCGAGACCGTCGAGCCCGTCTGTGAAGTTGATCGCGTTGGACTCAGCCACAATAATGAATGCCGCGATCGGCACATACCACCAGCCAAGTTCAATTTCAAAAAATAGACCCGGGAAGTATAGGTCGGGTACATCCATCATATATTTCAAAACGTAGGCGGTGCCAAGGGCAAGAATCACCTGAAACAGGAACTTCGTCCCTGCGCGCATACCTTCACCTTTACGCTTACCGCGAATGCCTTCCCAATCGTCCACTGCACCCAGAACTGCATAAACCACCATTACTACCATTGGTAAAAGCACTGAACGACCAACGCCACCCTGGGAAACACCCACGAGTGCCACGGCATTAAGCAAACCCGTAAGCAATAAGACCGGCAAGATGATCATGACACCACCCATGGTGGGTGTTCCCATTTTCACACCATGATGACCCGGTTCATCCACACGGATGATCTTACCGATCTTGTAATGACGCAATATGCGAAGCAGTGGCCCGCCCCAAATGGCGGTCATAATGAATGCAAGGCCGGCAAGGCTTAAGGAAAGCGCTATCTGCCTCACGAGCGCACCTCTAATAAGGCAGTGATGCGATCCATACGAAGCCCGTGAGACCCTTTGATAAGCACGGAATCGTCTGTCGTCAGGTTTTTATTTAGCCAATCCACAACTGGTTCCAATTCTTCAAATTCTAAAATACTGGAGGGTTTCATCCCTGCACGATGCGCGGCCTCTGCAATGATATGTGCGCGCGGCCCAAGCGTGATCAATATTTTCGCAACTTGCGCAACACGCATGCCCACTATTTCATGTCCCTGTTTTTCATAAGGACCAAGTTCAAGCATATCACCAAGCACTGCGATTTTACGCCCATCCATTTCATCAAGCAGGTTGATGGCAGCCAGCATGGATTCCGGTGATGCATTATACGTGTCATCCAGAATTAAGGCGCCGCTATTGCTACGGACCGCAACCAGACGTAATTGTGCGTGCCCTTGTGACAGGCCTTCAAAGATTTCCTGCCATGTCAGTCCATCCATAAGGCCGACTGCTGCAGCGCGCAAGGCCGTATGTACTGAATGACGCCCTATCATTGGGATGCGCGCATGCAAAGTTTCATTTTTATAGTGTAAGCGGAAGTGAATACCATCGAGACCAAGACCCTCGATCTGATCTGCCCACAGATCTGCTTCCGGCGAAAGGCCATAGAAAAATACCCGGGCCTTTGCTTTCTCCTCCATTTTGCGCACCCAGAGATCATCGAAGTTCAATATCGCTACACCATCTTCAGGCAGGGCCTGTACAAGTTCACTTTTACCAGCAGCGATCGCCTCCTGCGAACCGGCACGTTCCGCGTGGACTGTACCTATGTTTGTCACCACGCCGATCTGCGGCTGAGCAATGTCACATAAGAATTGAATTTCACCTGGAACATAAAATCCCATTTCCAGTACGGCGCGTTCGTGGCCGTCACCAAGTTTCAAGATCGTAAGCGGAAGTCCGATCTCGTTATTCAAGTTACCCGGACTCTTAAGGGTACGGTAGCGTGTGCCAAGTACTTCCGCGATTACTTCCTTCGTTGTAGATTTGCCAACACTCCCGGTAATACCGATCACGCGCAAGTCCAGTTTACGACGCCAGAAACGTGCGATCTGTTGAAGCGCAGAAAGACTATTATCCACGCGCAGGCAAAGAGGTGGAGTCAGGTCAGGAGTAGATTCCAATGATAAACCGGCGCGCAGGTCAAGGGTCTGAAAAGACGCGGGTAAATCCTTTTGGCTTAAAGCAAAAGATGCCCCCCTCTTAAAGGCGTCGTCGATATACTCATGTCCATCCACGCGTTCGCCTGGAATTGCGACAAACAGGGAGCCAGGAATCACTTGCCGCGAGTCGACGGCCGCTTCCGTGATGACCGCGTTGGCATTGGAAGGGCGAAAGGTGGTCAGGGCTTCGAGCGCGTCGGCAAGTGTAAGCATGGTCTATTTTTTAGCCAATTGCTGACGAATATAATCGGGTGGAATGTTAAGAAGAATGACAGCCTTCTCTGCAATTTCTGCGAAGACAGGCGCGGCAGTTTCTGAACCCCAAATGGACGCCGATGGACGTTCAAGCCAGACGTAAATCATAAACTGCGGATCGTCGACCGGCCCCCAGCCAATAAAAGATGCATTGGTCTGAGTTGTGTCATAAAAACCGTTTACAGGGATTTGAGCCGTGCCGGTTTTCCCGGCGATCCGGTAACCAGGTACCAATGCAAGAGACCCTTCAGATTCCAGTGAGACGGCAAGCATGTTCGTCAATGTGTTTGCGGTTTGCTCGGAAATGGGAGTTCCCGCGTATTGCGCAGGCACATTATATTGGCGTCCATCGCGGACCATTGCAGAAAGCACATGCGGGGTAACGGTGCGTCCATGGTTTGCAATCGATGAGGACGCCATCAAAAGTTGAATTGGTGTTACGGCCACGCCCTGCCCAAATGCATTTGTGCCCAGGTCAACAGGGTACCAGTCCGCATCACCCGGGATTTTGAGCCTGCCAGCAGCTTCGCCGGCAAGATCTATGCCGGTCAGATGGCCCAGACCGAAGTTATTCATATAACTGTAAAAGGTGCTTGCGCCCATTTCTGTGGAAACCATTGCCAGGCAAACGTTTAGGGAATGTTGCAGACAGCCTGTCATGTCCTGCAAACCCCATGGCTGCTGATCCCAATTCTGAATCGTCGCGCCACCTACAAGAATGGAACCCGTATCAAGATAAGTTGTAGCCGGGGTCACTGTGCCGCTATCTAATGCTGCAGCCATGGTAAGGATCTTCAAAACCGATCCTGGTTCATATGGCATGGAAATGGCGGAGTTGAATTCACTGGCATTGTTATAGACTGAGCCGTAATTCCAGAATTGATTCAAATCCATGCGCGGAGTGACAGCCATCGCCAGGATCTCGCCGTTTGTAGGATTCATAACCACGATCGTTCCGTTCCGCGCGCCGTAATGCGAGAGGGACTCATCCAAAGTCTGTTCAGCCGCAGCTTGCAGGTCTCGGTTGATGGTAAGGATCAAGGTTGTGCCATCAGGGACGCGTGGGATTTCAAAAGCCTTGTTCGGATCTGTGGGGAGCAGAACTTGCACGGGATTCCCTGCAAGCAGGGTATCGTATTTTTCTTCCACGCCAAAGTAACCGCGTCCTTCACGGCTAACGAAACCAAGAATGTTGGAAGCCAGTGAATTTTCCGGATAACTTCGTTGTGGATGAGATTTGAATTCCAAACCAGTCAATCCGCCTAGTGTTCCTTCAGGTGCTTGTCCCTGTAAAGTCTTCTTTAAATTTTGCAGTTTGATCGCGCTTTGGGCATCTACATAGTCAGCAATGACCACATAGGAAATGTTCACCCCTGGGTTTTGAATGGCGTTGATCATCGTATTGTAGTCCAGACCAAGTTCAGCGCTTACAGCAGAAGCGATGGAGTTGGCATCTTTAGCGATGCCCAAGTCTACACCGATCTCATAAACCGTTTTATTTCCGGCCAGCAGATGACCATTACGATCATAGATTTCGCCGCGGTCAGGATAGAACGTATGCAATTCGTAGGCGTAATTGGAGGCGCGTTCATGAAAGATGGCGGCTTCCGGACTGTTCTGAATGCGCACCATTTGCACGACGACAGCAAGCGCGACAAAAGCCAAGGCATATGCCAGAGCCTGGGAACGACGCGCGTATTGCTGTCTCATCGAATCCCTCGCGCTGATATGGCTATCTTTTCGTCGATCCAGTCCAAAAGCGATTCGCTGTATTCAGGCGGGAAAGTCGAGGCGCTCATTTGAGGTAGAGGCACGGCGGCAAGGATTTCCGGTTTCGGCGCGGCATAACCGGGCACAATCAGATATTGCGCTTCCTCGGGCACCATGGGACGGAAGCCAAGCTCGAGCGCGCGTTGTTCCATCACGCTTACTGAGGTGAGTGTGGCCAGCTCAGTTTGCAAATCTGCACTGACCTGCTGGCTCGCAAGGATTCCGGCATTGAGGTCTTGTATTTCGCGGCCCGCGATTGCTGCTTTTGCAGTGACATCCAAATAAAGCGTGGCGACCATTGCAAGCACCACTACTGCGAGCAGCGTACTACCTATCCATTGACGTTGAATTCGCCATGGTGCGACTTTGTATGCATGAATGAAGTGATTTACATTTGGTATGTTCATAATTTTTCTACAACTCTTAATTTGGCACTACGCGCCCTCGGGTTTTCTTTAATCTCTTCATGAGAGGGCAATATAGGTTTTTTGGTTATCGCTTTCACTAAGGCCCTACGTTCTTGTTCATATATTCTTTCGTAAGGCGGGTTCAGCATGTCTTTGCCTTGTTCTCTAAAATAGTCCTTGACGATTCGATCTTCCAGTGAGTGAAAGGAGATAACTGCCAGCCTCCCGCCGGACCTCAAAGCTGCCACTGCTTGCGGAAGCGTTTTCTCCACTGCAGCCAATTCATCGTTGACCGCAATGCGCAGGGCCTGAAACGTTTGTGTCGCCGGATGCATACGGTCACCGCGTCGAGGGGAGGCTTTCTCGATCACAGCAACCAACTCACGGGTTGTATGAAGCGGTCGATTCTCCACAATGGCTCGCGCTATCTTTCTTGAGTCGCGATCTTCTCCATACTCAAAGATCAAATCTGCCAAATCCTTCTCCGCTAGTGTATTGACCAGATCTGCCGCGCTCTGCAATGCATGCGGTCCAAAACGCATGTCGAGCGGGCCATCCTGCATGAACGAAAATCCGCGCTCGGCATTATCAAACTGCATCGACGATGCACCTAGGTCGAGCACGATGCCATCCACTGCATTCCATTTCAACGCGACGAGTTGTTCGCCAAGAGAGATGTGGGAGGCCTGCACCAGATGAATGCGCTCCTCGTAAGGAGCCAAGGTCTCACGAGCAAGCACCAGCGCTTGTGGGTCCACATCGAGTCCCAACAGAAGCCCATCTGGTGAGCAGGCCTCCAGGATGCCGCGAGCGTGACCACCCGCGCCCAAAGTGCCATCCACATAATGGCCGCCGCGTCGAGGTTGCAACGCGTGTATAATCTCTTTGTAAAGTACAGGTCGGTGCGCGTTCATAACAAACCAGTTATGACGCGGGGTTTGTTTTTGAAAGGTCAAGTGTGGAGAAGCGTTGCTTATTCGCTTCAGCGTCCTGCAATTGGGCCATCTGACCGTTCCAATCTGCAGGCTTCCACACTTCAAAGTATTCGCCCTGCCCTGCTACAATTGCTTCACTTTCAACCTGTAGGAAAGCTCGCAAATTCTGCGGGACGAGAATACGCCCAACCTTGTCCACTTCAACAGGATATGCATTGGACAGGATCAAGCGTCGTAGCAAACGTGCGGTCGGATCGGCAAGGTTCATCGCCTCGATACGTTCATAGACCTGTTTGAAATAAGTCTCGTTCATCACCATAAGGCATTTATCAAAGCCTTGTGTAATGAAGGCACCACCTTCCAGCAACTCACGGAAGCGCGCCGGGATCATCAGGCGGCCCTTATCATCGAGGTTGTGCTGGAACTGACCTAAGAACATATGTGCTACTATACCTATTAATGCATCAGACGCCGGGATGTCCGGCGCCTGCTTACCACTTTCTACCATAATTTCCCACATTATACGCTCTTTGAGTTTAAAAGCAAGATGAACGCTGATAAACACCTACTTTTTTGCAAGGTTTAGATGGTCATTTATGACAACTTCCCCATTCACTTTGCTCGAATCCGTAAATTGGAACGACTATGAACTGCTCGATTCGGGTGACGGCTTCAAATTGGAACGCTTTGGCAAATATATTTTTTCCCGGCCCGAGTCTCAAGCCATGTGGTCACGTGCCTTACCTGAATCAGAATGGATGAAGGCGCACGCGATCTTTATACCTTCCGGCGAGGAAAGTGGAGGCCACTGGGATTTTAAAAAGAAAGTAGACGAAAAATGGGAGATGACATACAACCTCACCCCAGACCTATCTACTGACAGGAAAGCGGGATTGAAATTTTGGGCGATGACCACGCCCGGGCGCCACCTTGGCGTTTTTCCGGAGGTCGCCCCGCATTGGGACTTTATATCTGATCTTATTCGAAAGGCAAATCAACAAACAAACATTCTCAACCTATTCGGCTACACTGGCCTCGCTACTCTCGCCGCCGCGGCGGCCGGCGCGCAAGTAACGCACGTGGATGCATCCAAGAAATCTGTGAGCTGGGCACGTGAAAATCAAGAGTTATGCGGCCTAGGCGATAAACCCGTCCGCTGGATCGTTGAGGACGCGCTCAAATATGTCCAGCGCGAGGCCAAGCGTGGCGTGAAATACGACGGTATTATTCTTGATCCACCCAAATTCGGGCGTGGTCCAAAGGGCGAAGTATGGGAAGTGTATAGATCCCTGCCTGATCTATTGGAAACCTGCCGCGCCTGCTTAAGCGAGAATCCACTCTTTGTGATTGTTACGATCTATGCAGTACGTGCCTCGGCAATCCACATTGCACAAGCGTTGGAGGAAATGATGAAGAAATACAAAGGCAAAATCGACTGCGGCGAATTGGTAATACGCGAGAAAAGCGCGAACCGCCTGCTTTCACAGGCGGTCTATGCGAGATGGTTTATATGATAAAACTCCGAGGTGATAAGCCTCGGAGTTTTATCATGATCATCCCTTTGCTTCGCTTTCCGGACTACTACCTCCCCCGCTCTTGGCCGGGGAAGTGATCTTTTTCAACAGATCATACCAGAAAGAAGATCCCTGAGATACTGCTACGGCGGTCATGCCAAGGCCTGCAACTTTTAAAACCGCAAACCAAACCCAATCCATGGTGGTAGCGTTAGCCGCTGGGCGTTCTGATTGCCACCACCCAATCTTAATTGTGAGGCCGCCCAATTCTTTTACAAGATCGTCTATGCGGGCGTTCGGGCCTTCTTGTGACACGACCACATCAGCTTTTGCCACAGCAATGGCACGTAATTCCGCATTTGTCCAAAGGGTCTTGGCCAGTTGAATGCTGTCGGTCCCGAAAAGAACGGTAACGATAATCGATAGGATGATCACAAAACTGCGGGCGTTTGCTTTAAATGTAGCGGCGGCCTGGTCCAGCAAACCACAGAAATAATCCGTCGTATGCTTGCGCAGGTCTTCGATAGTGGTAACACCCTGATTGATCCAATGAATGAAGGCCTGTTTTCCATCAGAATCAGGCAGTTTATCGACCAGTTCAGCAAGTTGTAATAGATTCATTTCCTTGTTGCCGGTTAACCCTGCAATATCGAAATAGGCATCCACCAGGGTGGATACGGGAATCCTTTCGATCTTTTTTGGCTCGGTCGCCGAACCAAACACAGACAGAAAGTTTTTATATCGAATGGGACGCAGAGACTTCATTTGCGGCAAATTAAGCAGATCGCCGAGATTTTTATCACCCACGATCTTTATTAAATACCTTTCCAGCGCAACCCCGCGCGACTCCAGAGATTCATTGATCCATTGTGTGACCAACGAAACGATCGATCCCAATAAGTAATACACAAGGATAAGACCGATTGCAACTTCAAGAACTTGTGGAATGGACATGAATTTCTCCTTTGACAATTTAACAATTTGATAATTACTCAATGCGAACGGGACAGTTTCTCGAGCTCTTCGAGCCACTCCAGTGGTCTGCCCCAGCGTTTTCTTTCTCTTACACCCGCATCACCCTTCTTCGGTCTATCCCACTTGGGGCCGGGCGGGCCGGATTCATCTTGCAAAAAACTCTTCACTCCCCATAGACCTTTATATTGTACCCAATCGGGCTCGGGATTCAAAAGCACGCGCTTCCATTCTTTGACCTTCGGGCGAGTCGTTTGACGATCCGACATGATCCGCTTGAGGTAGCTGCTGGACTTTACCACTCCCTCGCGCAAGTTATCGCCCTGAAAACCAATCCGAAAACCATCACCGGAGGCAATCTCCATGGGAAGGCTCACTACATAATGATCAGCCTCGTCGCGCAAATATACGAATGCATCCTCAGCGAGGAAGTTTGTCCGCTTGGATTGCAGTTCCTTCAGCGCGATCTGCCGCGCCTTCTGACTCGGGTTGAAAAATAAAAATAGATAATGGATCAAGCCATCGATCCAAAATAGGAAGCGCTGCAGTCTGCCTGGAGTATACATACTCGGAGAACGGATCACCTCATACGTGCTGTAATTCGCATGCGAACCCAGCGCAACATAAACCACCGGATGAACTGTGACATTTCCCTGTTTATCCACGGCTTTCTGGGCAGTATCCCATTTTTCAATATTGCCGGCACCATGCTGTGAGAACAAAACTGCATAAGGCTCATCATTCTTCAAATAAACCGCCATCATCTCCCAATCCCCTTCATGGTGATTCATTCCATTGGCCGCCAGCCGCCAATCGTTGAAGGCATAAAAGAAATGATATTGCAGGATCGTCCATTGATTCTTCTCTTTATCCGCTTGGCGGACGACTCTGCCGTAATAAACAGGTTGAGGATCCTTCTCCAGGATCTCCTTGTATTGCCAGGCGGACTCGCGTGCAATCCTCTCTGTCGCATGCGACAGCATATCCATGATCAGGCCGGGACCCTCAGGAATGACATGATCGAGGATAAATTTCATGGTACGGACAGACAAGTAAAATAATACAATTAAATAAACAGGGAGTAAGATCAAATATTCCACTGCAATGCCCAGGTTCTTATTCGGCCTTAGAAAAAACCAGACTGGCGCAACTTCCAAAGCGATGAAGAACAACGCCGCCAGTGCGGCCGGAATAAATCGCAATCGGATCGGAGAAGCGATCATGAATATAACAAGAGCAGCAATTAGAGAAACTACAACTGCAGTTTCTGCCAAAGCACGACCGCCCAGGAACCAGGAACCTCCAATACCCAGAACAGAAGAAATTCCCCACCATACCCATGCATCCGAGCCACTGATGGGATTATTCATAAAACGAAGATAATGCTGTTCGCTATTCAACTTTCCAATTCGTTCAACAAGTGGCTCATTCGTCAACTTGGTCACGAGTTCAGCCACACCGGCTGGTCCACTTGCAAACAAAGTGCATTTCTCCAAGTAAGGCTCCACAGCCATTGGAAAAAAACGCTCGCTCTTCGCAAAGCGAAGAACAGGCTCATATTTTTCAAGCAACTCAAGATCAGTCACATGACCTCTGGTATGGTATAAACGCGTTATGGATATTCAATCTCTCGAAGAGTCTTTTCGGTCCTATTTTAACGCCAAACCGGAAATTATCGTACGCGCTCCGGGCCGTGTTAATCTGATCGGTGAACATACCGATTACAATGACGGATTTGTGCTGCCGATGGCAATCGACCGCGCCGTATGGATGGCACTTCGACCTCGTACAGATAAGAAAGTGCGCGTTCGTTCCCTGGACCTTGAAACTGCTTCGGCCTTCGAGTTGGATCGCCTCGTGAAAGAGGACGGCTGGGCCGAATACATAAAAGGAGTCGCTGATCAGCTGCAACGCGCTGGCTATGAATTGCGCGGCTTTGACGCGCTGATGACCGGCGATGTGCCGCGTGGCGCGGGTCTCTCCTCTTCAGCTGCTGTAGAACTGGTGACTGCGCGTGCTTTCGCCACGGCCTCGGATATTTCATGGGATGCACCCAAGATGGCAAGATTTGCACAAAAAGCAGAAATCGAATGGGTTGGTGTGAACTGTGGCATTATGGATCAGATGGCAAGCGCTGCGTCCAAAGAAGGACATGCATTGTTTTTGGATTGCCGCTCACTAGAATATCAACATGCGCTTCTGCCAAAAAATGTATCTGTGGTGATATTGGATACGTCAACGCGGCGTGGATTGGTGGATTCTGCTTATAACGAGAGACATAGTCAATGCGAAGAGGCCGCCCGTTGGTTTGGCGTAAAAGCCCTGCGGGATGTCACCCTACAAGAGTTTGAGCAAAGAGACAAAAAGGGGTTGGACGATGTTGTTCTAAGGAGGGCAAGGCACGTCATCACGGAAAATGAGCGTGTACTGGAAGCGATCAATGTGATGAAAGCGGGAAATGCAAAGAGATTGGGTGAACTTTTCAACGCCAGCCATGATAGCCTGCGCAATGATTTTGAAGTGACTAACGTTGCGTTGAATACCATGGTGGAATGTGCGCAGGAACAGGTAGGTTGTTATGGCGCGCGTATGACGGGTGCTGGTTTCGGCGGCTGCGCAGTTGCCTTAATTAACGAGGATAGTGCGACGGGGTTTGTACATGCCGTGGCTGAGGCCTACAAGCAGAGATCAAATATGGAATCGAGCATATATGTCTGCAAGGCAAGCGAGGGAGCAAGTGTTTTGCAAAAATAAAAGGGACACTTGTCAGGTGTCCCTAGGTGTTAAGAGTAAGCCATCTGCTCGACTTCGACGGCGCGTTTGCGAGTTTGGCGTTTGAGCATTTTCTCAGCAGCCACGCGAGCCTGACGCTTCTGGCTGGAACGGATGATCAACTTCATAAACTTGGTATGATTGATCGTGTCATTCAGTAATGAGAAGTCTGCGGAGCCCGGCTCGGATGGAGGATAGAAGATGCCGCAGTTGGGGTTGATCTCGAGCATGTGAATCACGCCGCTTGCATCCATGCGATAATCACAGCGGGCATATCCGTTACCACCCAATTCCTTGAAAACGCGTGTGGTCTGTTCACGCAGAGTCTTTTCGATCTTGGGGTCTTTTACGGGAGCAACCGACATCTTTTCATACTCTACCCATTTCATGTCGTAATGTTTGAAGGATTCACCTTCCGGGAAGATGAATTCAACTGGCTTAATGGTAATGGGTTTCTTTGGGTCTTCTGGATTCTCAGAAATAAGGCAGGTGAACTCGCGTCCTTCGATGAATTCCTCGATCAGCGCGCGGCCGAATTCATCGATCTCGATCGCAAGTTGTTCCTTGAGTTCTTCGACATTCTCAACCCGCGATTTGCGACGAATACCCACACTTGCGTATCCATGTGGAGGCTTGACCAGCATGGGGAATTTTAAACGCTTGACGACCTTCTCAACATCTTCCACGCGATTAATGAAAATCCAATTTGGCGTCGGAACCGAGACGCGCCGAGCGGCATTCTTCATTTCATCTCGTGTTGGATCAAAGAACTTTGAATCTGCACCAGTAAATGCAGCGCCATTTTTTTCAAGCGCACGCACAAGCGCAATGCCCGAGAGCTGATCATCAGGAGTCCCATCGCACAAATTGACGAATACATCAACTCCGTCATCCATCAGGTCACGAATTTGTCTTTCAACATACTTTGGTTGAACAAGATGTTGTTTCCAGCGATATCCATTCATATAAGGTGAAGGATCATAAGGGATATCATTTTCTTCTGGAAGACTTGTCAATACACAAATGTACATAATCTTTCCTTTGTTATTATCTTGTTGTTGATTCAATCAATTGAATCAAGTTGATTGATCTTATATTCATTATTTAATAACGATAATGAACATCAGATCGTTATTTATACGTTTATTGTATCTATATATTGAATTATGTAAAGGTTTTTTGGCATGTATTAATCTTAAAATTTTGCAAGGTGGTTAGGGTAATTTCCACGTTTTTCATTAAGGTTATTAAGGTTTTCATTAAGGTTTTTAAGGTATGTTAAGGTCTTTAACGTCTTTAAGAATCAAAAACGGGCGTAAACGCCCGTTTTTATGAGTATCAGATGATTATTTTCAGAATTGCGGTAGTTGCTGCTTGTATGTTTTAAGATAATCATCAAGGATCTGTTTTGCCGTATTCATATCATTTGTAACAGGATCAAGCAATAAACATTGCAAGGCTTTTTCATAGTTGCCCTCAATTGCAGAATCCACACACAATTGTGAGACCATCAATTCACGACGGCATAATTCGGCAATGGCTTCAGGCAAGGCGCCGCTATGCACGGGGTGTATGCCCCCACCATTGACATACACCGGCGTTTCGACGGTTGCTCCCAACGGCAAATTGGAGATCTGCCCCACATTCGGCAAATTGGCAGCCAAATGATAGTGAGTACCTGCATAGGCTATATTTTCGATCATCTCAAGCGCGCCTTCCGAGTCTGTTTCGAGCAGGCTTTCGACGGTCGTATTGCCATTCGCCATCTCATTTAAACGATCGAGGCTGAAATCGCGTAGACCAGCCATCAGTTCCCAATCATATAAACGGATGTTGAATTTCTCCCACGGCTTGATTACGGGGTCACTCATCCAAGGGAGATATTCGCACAGATGCGTATCGCCGGGAACTGGGAACAAACCAAAATCCTGAAAGACGAGACGTGTCAATGGTTCAAACTTGGGGTCGAGTTCAAAGAATCGTTTTCGCAAAAGCGGATACAGATCCTCCCCAGTCCTTTTGTCATGCACAGAAACAATCCACGTGAAATGATTTGTGCCAGCCGCGCGAATATCCACAAGTGGAACAATTTGATCTCTGACAATATGTTGAAGGGGATGCTGTAACACGTCGGCGTGCATACCTTCAAGACCATCTGGCACCTGAATGCCAAGATCTTTAGCAAGCGCTATGCCTACCATGCAATATCCAATATAAATCTGATGACATAAGCCAACAGCTTTGATTTTGCTATGGCGATTAATGGCGTCGCAAATGCGCACCATTGGATTGGTAAAGTTAATGAACCAGGCGTTGGGACAGGCTAGTTCCATATCATGAGCGATTTCCATCACGGGGCCAACATTACGAGCAGCGTGTGCAAAGCCACCCGGCCCACCATTCTCTGCATAAGGTTGACGTACGCCATATTTGAGTGGGATCTCATAATCTGATTTCCACAATTCTTCGCGCGGACCGACCTCAATAGCAGAGACAACAAACTCGGTTCCCTTCAGCGCGTCTTTATGAGTCGTATGTGCTGAAATATTGAATGCGGAATTCCATTCCTTGTTCAACCGCTTCGCGAGCCTGTGAACGATATCAAGGCTTTGTGAATTTCGATCCACCAATCTCAAAGTGGAACCTTTCAGTTTTTTTGAACGAAGAATGGCAGAAAGAGTGTTTTCGCCAAAGGAAGCACTTCCGGCGCCGATAACAGTGATAGTGGTCATGGCTTCTCCTTTA
>Ga0209131_1001297_pt1 | contig 17306 bp, 9 predicted proteins | sample GraSoi_2013_40cm_FD_185826 | JGI IMG/M metagenome (GOLD analysis project Ga0209131, IMG submission 185826) | Grasslands soil microbial communities from the Angelo Coastal Reserve, California, USA - Sample 9_17_2013_40cm (SPAdes) (version 2) | ecosystem: Environmental > Terrestrial > Soil >...
CTACGGTGTTGCTTTCTGCGCGGCGATTGTTGCACTCACCGTTCGCTGGGTATTGACGCCAGTGCTTGGCGATGACCTTCCCTATGTAACCTTGTACCCGGCGGTGGCATTTGCCGGGTGGTGTTGCGGTGTCGGACCTTCCGCGCTGCTGACTGTCACGGGGATCATCGGGGCGCGCTATCTATTTATTTCTCCGAAATATTCGCTGAGCATTCCAGATGTCCCGCAAGGTGTGGGCATGCTTGCATTTGCCTTGGGCGCGGCCGCCATTGCCGCTATTGGTGAATTTGTGCGCCGCGACAGCGCGGCTCTGCAAAGGGCGCAAACCGATTTGGAAGAAAAGGTGCAGCAACGCACCGCGGAACTGAACGACGCCAACCACAGTTTGGGCGAGCTGTCTGCGCGTCTGCTTCATTTGCAGGATGAGGAGCGACGGCGGATCGCCCGCGAGCTTCACGACAGCGTGGGGCAGACGCTTGCGGCGCTGTCGATGAACCTGGCGGCGGTGGGAGCGGATATCGAGAGGTTGGCCAAGACGGCTACGGTTATTGCGGACAGCACGGCGCTTGTCAACGACATGAGCACGGACATCCGGACAATCTCTTACCTCTTGCACCCGCCGCTGCTCGACGAGGCTGGTCTTTCCTCCGCGCTCACCTGGTACATACGGGGATTTTCCGAACGCAGCAAGATCGCCATCGACCTGCAAATTCCTGAGGATTTCGGCCGGTTGCCTCGCGACCTGGAAACGGCAATATTTCGCGTAGTGCAAGAGTGCTTGACCAACATCCACCGGCATTCGGGAAGCGCCGTGGCCCGAATACTCATCGCGCATAGTGACGGGCACGTCCGTGTGGAGGTGGAAGACAAAGGGAAAGGCATTTCGCCGCAGAAGCGGTCGGAAATTATTTCATCGCCAACGGCGACTCCCGGCGTGGGGATTCGGGGAATGCGCGAGCGGTTGCGACAGCTCGGAGGGACCCTGGATATTCGGTCGGACGGTGAGGGGAAAGGCACGATCGTGACGGCGCACCTCCCTGCCATAGCGCAGCCTACGCCGATGGAAGCGAGCTCCGCCTCCGCCGGGAGTTTAGAGGCGTCGGCCTGACCGTCGGTCTCACTACGCATCGGTCTCACTATGCATGGGTGAATTACTGCTTTGGGGAGTCGGAAGGAGCGTCCGGGCTTGCGCCTGGCACGACCTTGCCGATTCGCAGCGTCTTGAAGATCGCGGGCCAAAACTCCTTGGCTATGTTGCCGCCAGCGATCACTGCCATCTGAATTCCGAAGCGCTCAAATGTCTGGCCTGCGGTGCGCTCCGCGTCGGGGAGATACGTGTTTGCGAGGCCCTCGGCGCCCAGGGGGCCGAGCACGCCGGAGATATTCACGGCGCGTCCTCCGGAATCCGTGCGCGTCACTAGCACACTCTTTAGCGCGTGGCCGATTTTCTGGGAGAAGGTGCCATGCGCGAGGACGAAATAGCGCGGGTCGTGGTGAAGGACGGAAGGCAGCAGAAACGTTCCAAACATATCGGTTGAAGCATTGAGGGCCAGGGTCGCGCCGTAGCGTTTACCGTAGGCGTTCCAGCCCTGGCCGTAGCCTGGCCAGGAATTGCGCGCTTGCGCGATGCCCGCGCTCATGGTCGCTACGATCAGGGCGGAAGGGGCAACGGTTTCGTCGGCGGCCAGCAAGAACTTTTGTCCGGTGCTCAGCGGCCTCGTCGTGAAGGCGAGGTCGGGGAAAAAAAATGATCTACGGCTCAAAATGTCGTAGGTCGTCTTTGGGTGGGTATTGCTGGCCTTCGGCTGGGGTTCATCTGGCGGTTGCGTTGGCTTGGGGGCGTCGGGGAGATTCGCGACGATGCGCTGTTGGGCTTCGCAGGCGCGGCCAGCGGCCAGAGAAGCAAATACCAAAATGATTCCAAGGAATAGTCGTCGATAAGGCGCCACGGTGATTGGCTCCATGTTCCCTTCCTTTTTTCGTTAGCGGCGTAAATCCGACCGAATGGGAGAATGAGGTGCGCTTACGTTACCCGTTTGTTGAGTAGCCTTCAAACTATTTCTGTACGGTAATCCATGTAGGCGGGCCGATGGCACCGTGTCTCACGATGCGGCTTGAGGCGCAACGCAAGATGAGGCTGGGACGCGGCCTTTCATCGGGTCTCCCCTGTAGGGGCTATTTGAGATGCGTATGCTACTATCGCGTTCGCCGCGACGCGTTCGCGTTCACGTTCCTGTCCCTGCCCAAGCCGGAGGTTGCTAATGCGCCGTACACTTCGCGTCCTACTCGTAATAATTGTCATTCTCGTATTGCTAGTGCTGGTCGCGCCGTTCCTTATTCCTGTCAACCAGTTCCGACCGACAATTGAAGAAAAAGCTTCCGCGGCGCTGGGTCGCAAGGTCGAGGTTGGCAATTTGAGCCTTTCACTGTTCACCGGCTCGCTGGCCGCGGATAATTTGTCCATTGCCGATGACCCGAAATTCAGTAAGTCTCCATTTCTTACGGCGAAGTCCATCAAAGTCGGCGTTGAGCTTTTCCCTCTGATCTTGCACAAAGACCTGATCATTACGAACATTGTTATCGATAGTCCGGAGGTTACGCTGCTCCGCAAGGCTGGCGGGGAATGGAACTACTCCTCATTCGGCGCGTCGGCTGCAAAGTCGCAGGCGAAGCAGGGAGCGGCTCCGCAACAGACGCCCCCACCTCAACAGGCGGAAAAGCCATCATCGAACGCTAGTGAGTTTTCGGTCGAGAAACTGGAGCTGCGGAACGGACGCGTCGTTGTCGGTTCGACGAACTCGCAAAAGCGCAACACGTACGACAAAGTGGACCTGACCGCTTCGAACGTTTCCCTCACCACCAAGTTCCCCGTGACACTTACCGCGAATCTTCCCGGCGGGGGTACGCTGAAACTTGACGGCACTAACGGACCGTTCGACCAGGAGAACGCGGCGCTGACTCAGGTGAATGCCAAGCTGACGGTCAACAATTTAAACCTCGCCAGCACCGGGTTCCTTGATCCCTCGGTGGGACTTGGCGGATTGCTCGATTTGGATGCCAATATTGCTTCGCAGAATGGCGAAGCGGTTGTCGGCGGCAGCGCTAGGTTGTCCAAGGCGCTCCTGGTGTCCGGCGGTTCGCCTGCCGCCGTTCCGCTCGTTGTGGATTTCAAGACGAAATACGATTTGCGCAAAAGCCGTGGCGTCCTCGAGCCTTCGACGCTGAAAGTCGGTAATGACGTCGCGCATCTCGGCGGCACCTATGAAGTGCCCCCCGACTTGGATGCCCTGGTTCTCCACGTCAAAGTGGAAGGGCAAAACATGCCGGCGAAAGATTTGGTAGCGTTCCTTGCGGCAGTGGGAATTCACATGCCTAATGGCGCGTCCCTGGAGGCCGGCACGCTCAACATGAACCTGGAGCTGAGCGGTCCCACGAACAAGCTTGTGACGTCTGGAAACGTGGGCATGTTCAACGCAAAACTCGTCGGATTTGACCTGGGGTCAAAAATGTCCGCGGTGGGTTCGCTTGTTGGGTTAAATACCGGCAAGGACTTGGATATTGAGAAGATGACGTCTGATCTGCGCGTCGCGCCGACGGGGATCGAAGTGCAGCACTTTCAAGCTGTGCTGCCCGCGCTTGGAACCTTGGTGGGCAACGGTACGATCGACGCGAAGAACAACTTGGACTTCAAAATGGCGGCAACGCTGAAAGCCGGAGTTGGCGGGGCGGCGGGAGCGGCGGGCAGCGCGGCGACTGGGGCCGCTTCGAACTCCGTAGGGGGCTTGCTCGGAAAAGTTACTGGTGTGGCGGGCGTGGGTGGCGCGGCGGGAAACGTCATGGGCAATTGCAAGAATGCGAGCGGGGGCAGCGGCCCGACGATACCGTTCCAAATCAAAGGAACGACGAAAGATCCTAAGTTTGTCCCCGACGTGGGGGGAGTTGCAGCGAGCATGCTGAAGTCCCAATTGGGCTGTTTCGGCGGCGGTGGTTCGCAGACCAAGGCCGCGCCTCAACAACAGCAGAATCCAAATAATCCAGTCGACGCCATTGGCGGACTGTTCAAAAAGAAAAAGCCCTGAGCGATTCGGCGCTCTGGAGTTTGGCCAAGCTTTGTAGCCGTGCCACAATGCTTGGATGCAAAATTCATTGCGTATTACGTTACTTCTTTTCGCCGCGGCAAGCGTGCTTCCCGAAAGCATTGCGCAGCAGCAGACGCCGCCGCCCACCAAAACACAGCCGGCTGCTCCGGCAAAACCTCAGCAAGGCACAGCCACAAAGCCACGAACGCCGGCAACGAAGAGCCAGCCGCTGACTTTGAAGACGCAAAAAGACAAAGTCAGCTATGCGATGGGCATGAACTTTGGCACCGGATTCCGCAAGCAATCGATCGATATCGATCCGGCAATCCTCGCACGCGGGCTAAGAGATGCTCTTTCAAACGGGAAAACACTTCTAACCGAAGACGAAGCGCGGGTGATTCTCACGCAACTCCAAACTGACCTGCGCGCGAAGCAGCAGGAGGCGGCACAGCAGGCGGGAGATGCCAACAAGAAGCAGGGGCTGGCTTTTCTCGAAGCGAATAAGTCAAAGGACGGCGTGGTTGCGCTGCCCAGCGGCTTGCAATACAAAGTTCTGCAGGAGGGTACCGGACCCAAACCGGCCGCCACGGACCAGGTCGTTTGCAACTACCGTGGCACGCTCCTGGATGGTACGGAGTTTGACAGCTCGTACAAGCGTGGGCAGCCGGCGACTTTTCCGGTCAGCGGAGTGATCAAGGGGTGGACGGAAGCGCTGCAGCTGATGCCGGTGGGATCGAAGTGGCAGATTTTCGTTCCAGCGGAGTTGGCTTACGCCGAGCGTGGCGCCGGTCCGCAGATCGGCCCGAACGCGACGCTGGTCTTCGAGGTCGAGCTCATTTCGATTAAAGCCAAAGACGCGAAGTAATGCGAACGTCGCTGACTGTGCGGAGAGCGAGGCGCTATTCGTAGCGTAAGGCCACGATAGGATCGACGCGCATCGCTCGACGCGCCGGAATGTAGCTGGCGGCAAGAGCGACGACGCCGAGAAGGGCCACCACTGCAATATAGGTGAACGGATCAGTCGGCTTCACACCGAAGAGCATGTTGGCAAGAAGTTGCGTCATCGCCGCGGCCGAAGCGAGGCCAATCACGATTCCCACAAATGTGAGGGACAGGGCCTGGCGCAAAACGAGTCGAAGGATGTCGCGCGGACTGGCGCCAAGCGCCATGCGCAAGCCGATTTCGTTCGCCCGCTGGCCGACAACGTAGGACATTACACCGTAAACTCCGGCCATTGCCAAGCACACCGACAAAGCTGCGAAAATTCCAAGCAGTAGCGTGCGAAAACGCGGAGCTGCGACGTTTGCGGACAGAGACGCTTCCAACGTGGTGAATTTGACTGGCACATCGACGGAGAGAGCGCGTGCCTTTTCGCGCATGGTCTCCGTCAGTGCGCCGGCCTCCAATGGTGTCCGAACCAAGATCTTTAGGTCGGTCGAATATTGCGGATGTTGTTGGTAGGCCATGTAGATTTCCGGCGACGGGTCCTGCGCAGGCCCGGTCTGCCGCACGTCGCCCACGATGCCCACGATCTTCATCGGATTGGGCGAATCGAGACCGCAATAAATCACGTGTCCTATGGCTTCTTGGCCCAGGAATGCTTCCTTCGCTAACTTTTCGTTAATCACCGCCGAGAATGGCGCGTCATAGGTATCGCTGTCATTGAAGTCCCTGCCGCGCAGCAGCGGAATTCCTAGCGTCGCGAACGTACCTGGCGTTACCACCGAAAATACCGCCTGCGGAGCGTTTACGCCGAAATGATTTGGCAAATGGTCGCCCCAGTAGCTTCCGTCGGACAAGGTGTGGCCTGGCACGGCTCCCGTGGCACCGGCATTTGACACTCCGGGCAGTGTGGCCACCTCACTCAACAGCTCCCTATAGAAACGGGTTGCTTGCCGTGCGCTCTCCAGATCCGAGGCCGGCACGCTGGATTCCATCACCAGAACGCGTTCAGGCCGAAATCCCAAGGCGACATTTTGCAATGCCACGAAACTTTTGAGGAGCAGGCCTGCTCCGGTGAGCAGCATCATGGACAGCGCGATCTCTGCGACCACCAAGGCGGCGCGCATACGATCGGCAATGCCGCCGCTCGTAGAGCGCGCAGTGCCTTGCTTCAGCGATTTGTTCAGATCGACACGCAAGGTTTGCAATGCAGGAGCAAGCCCGAACAAGACGCTGGCGAGCAGGGAAATTCCAAGCGCAAATGCCAGCACGCCCAGATCGATGTGCGTTTCAGAAAGACGCGGCACGTCGCCGGGTGCGAGGGCTACGAGCGCGCGCTCTCCCCAAAACGCCAGAAGCACGCCTAGAGCTCCGGCCAGCAGACCCATCAGCAAGCTTTCCGTGATTAGCTGCCGCAGGATTCGGCCGCGGCCGGCACCAAGTGCAGCGCGAATGGCGATTTCCTTGGTGCGCGCAACAGACTTTGCGAGCAGCATGTTTGCGAGGTTCGCGCAGGCGATGAGCAGCACAACCGCCACCGCGGCCAGCATGATCCAAAGCGTGAGGCGGAAATTGCTGACCATTTCATCGCGCATGCGCGTGACCGCCACATTTTTCCCTCTGTTGCTGTCGGGATACTTTTGCTCGAGGCGCGCGCCAATTGCGCTCATTTGCGCTTGCGCCTGCGCCAGGCTTACTTCCGGCTTCAGGCGCGCGACTACATGATAGTTATGTGCGGAACGTGATTCGGTGTCAGCGAAGATTGTGTCGGCGGGGAACCAGATGTCTGTCTTGCCAGGGAATCGGAAGCCCGCGGGCATCACACCCACAACGGTCAGCGTTTTGCCGAACATTCGCAACGTTTCCCCGAGAGCTCTTGCAGTATCGCCAAAATGGGCAATGCTATACGCACTGCTGACGATTACCGCTGCGGCTCCGCCTTTCGCCTGTTCTTCGAGCGAAAATTCGCGTCCCACGCTGGGTTCCACGTGGAACACTTGGAAGAAGTCGGGAGAGACCATGGCGACATTTGCGTATTCCGCGGAGGAGCCCGTACTCACGGACGTCTCATCGTCGCTTGTGTATCCGTAGTAGGTCATGTTCGCAAATGCTGTGCTTTGATCGCGCCAGTCGCGAAAGTCCGGCGCGGACACCTGTCCGTGCGCAGCGCTTCGTTTCCACAAAGAGGAAAGGGTGACGACGCGATCTGGATCGCTGAAGGCCAGCGGCTTCAGCAAAACGGCGTTGACAACGCTGAACATAGCCGTGTTCGCGCCAATACCGAGAGCCATCACCAGTACTGCGACGGCCGTGAATCCCGGATTCTTGCGCAGCATGCGCGCCGCAAACCGCAGATCCTGCAGAAAGGTTTCCAGCACGGGAAGGCCTCGCCGCTGGCGATAGCTTTCCTGCGTTTGTGTCACTCCGCCCAGCTTCATAAGCGCCTCCCGGCGTGCCTCGTGCACAGTCATTCCGCGGCGTAGGCCATCGTCAATGTGCATCTGGACATGGCTCTCAAGCTCATCGATAAATTCTTGGTCAAGTTGCCGCTTATAAGTCAGCCCGGCAAACCGTTTGAGCAACGCGCGCAACTTTCGCAAGGTCAATCCCCTCGCGTAACGGAAGATGGGCGGCTATTCATAACGTAGCGCCACCATAGGGTCGACCCGTATCGCACGCCGCGCCGGCAGCCAGGTTGCCAGCAGCGCAACAGAAACCAACAAAAGCGAGACGCCCGCAAACGAGGTGGCGTCCATCGGGCTGAGGCCGAAGAGCGTCGCAGCAAGCAGGCGTGAAATCGCCGCCGAAGCCGCAATACCAGCCAAAATCCCAGCCGCAATTGGTTGGAAACCCTGGCGCACTACCAGCTCCAGCACTCGCACGTCGTCGGCACCAAGCGCCATCCGAATGCCAATCTCTCGCGTTCGCTGCGCCACGCTGTAGTTGACCATGCCATAGACGCCCATGCACGCGAGCAGCAACCCAAGCACTCCAACGATGCTCGCGAGAACTCCTCCGATGCGCGACACCACGAAATACGGGTCCATGGAAACCATTGTGTTCAGCGGAGCAGCGATGACCGGAAGATTGGCGTCCAGGCGGCGGACCTCATGACCGATCGCTGGAAGCAAGGGCTGGGGATCACTCCTGGTGCGCACCAGCAGAGTGCTCGTCCATCGACGGCTCTGCGAGAGCGGCAAGTACAAATACGATTCGTCAATCTTGCGGAGATCCAGGCTGCGCACGTCTCCGACGATGCCGATCACCTCACTACTGGCAATGAACGGGTCGCTTTCGCCGGGAAAGGACATCGTGCCTTTTTCCGATCCGATTTTGATGCGTTTTCCGATCGCGTCATCGTTTGGCCAGAAGCGCCGGGCGGTCGCTTCGCTTATGACGACTACCGGCGCCTGTTCCTCCGACTCGCGCGGCGTAAAGAGTCGCCCGCGAACGATTGGAATGCTGAGCGCCTCGAAGTAATTCGGCGTCACATAGCTATATCCGGCTGCTGGCGGTCCGCTTCCGCCCGCATCAGCGGACGAGAACGCAGCACCCTCAGGAACAACCGGCACCCATCGCGTACCGCCGACAGGCCCGCGGGAAGCTTGCGCGACAGTCTGCACGCCCGGGAGACTGGCAATGCGCTGGATAATGTCGCGATTCAGTTGCAGCAAACGCGCTTGAGAGTAGTGAAGATTCTCGGGATCGTACATTTCCAGGAAAACGACATGGCGAGCTTCGTAGCCGGGGTCGATCCTGAGCGCGCGTTGCGATCCACGTAGTAGCAGTGCGGAGCTGATAAGCAGAACCAAACAAGCGGCCATCTGTCCGGCAATCAGTATGCCGCGCAGGCGCGAGCTGCTGATGCGCTGGCCGAAGGCGCTGCCCTCTTCCTTTAGGGCAGAATTCACGTCGGCTTTAGATGCTTGCAGGGCAGGGCTTAAGCCAAACGCGACTCCGGCACCACAGGAGACGAGAAACGTGTACGCGAAAATGCGTATGTCCGGACTAAGCTCCAGGGCAATCGTGCCCCAAAACGAGGGCAGGGCTGAAGCGATCTCTAGAATCAAAAGGTGAAGCATCCAGCCACCCAGAGGCAGCCCGATCGCTCCGGCGAGAAGAGCAAGCAACATGCTCTCGGTGAGCAATTGCCGCAATAACCGCCAGCGGCCTGCGCCGAGCGCCAGTCGTACCGCAATTTCTTTGCGTCGCGCGACGGCCCTTCCCAGTAACAAGCTCGCGACATTGGCGCAGGCAATCAGCAGAAGTAGTGCAACCGCGCACATCGCGGCAGCTACGACGGGCCACATCTCCGGATCAAGGGACGCGAGATTGTTGCCCGCGGAGACAACTTTCACACTCATGTTGCGGTCGCCTCTGCGTGACCCGCCCGCACCTGCGCGATGAGAACATTCAGCTCCGCTTGCACGTCGGACAGTGGCACTCTCGGCTTCAAGCGTCCCCCTACAAACCCAGCGGACACGCGCCGATTGGCAAAATCTTTTGCAGAGAACCCAAGCTGTACTTTTGAGGCTACCGGCGCCCAGAGATCAGGCACCGCCGGAAGTCCCGCGAGATAGTTGAGCGGCGTCACTCCGATAACGGTGAAGGCGACGCCGTTGAGGTGCAGGACCGAGCCGACAACTTTTCGATCCGAGTGAAATCGGCGCTCCCAGAAATTTCCACTCATCAGCACGACAGGTGAGGCGTTAGCCTGATCGTCCTCGGGTGAGAGGATGCGGCCAAGCAGCGGCGTCGCACCGAACGTGGGCAAGTAATTGCCTGATACGAAGTCGCATCCGATGGGTTGGGCGCTGCCCTCGAGAAGTTGCGGCAGTCGAAACCCAACCGCTCCGGCAATGCGAGAAGGACTTTCCGGCCCCGTCGCGGGCAGATCGCTCGAAGTGACCGCCATGCCGTAGGCGAAGAGGGTAAGGTCCGAGAAGGATTTATTGTGGTCGCGCAAGAAAATGTAGTCGGGATAAGACAGGCCGCCGCTGGATTCCCCAGGAGCAGTGCGAATGAGAGAAACCAGACGTTCAGGGTCCTTCACGGGCCGAGGGCGAAGAACAAGCGCGTCAAAAGCCGTGAAGATCGCAGTGTTCACGCCAATTCCAAGCGCCAGCGTCAAAACCGCGACCAGCGTAAAGCCCGTGCTCTTGCGCAGCACGCGGACGCCGTAGCGAACATCTTGCGCCATCCCATCGAGCCAAGGCAGGCCGCGCCGCGCTCTGTACATCTCTTTCGTTTGTGCAATGCCTCCCAGCTTGATCAGAGCTTGCCTGCGAGCCTCCACCTCCGTCATTCCCGCATGCACATCGTCCGAGATGTGCATCTGCACGTGGGTTTCGAGCTCCTCGCCCAGTTCATTGTCGCTTGAACGTCTGCGGAACATCGCCGCCAGGCGCAGTAGCCACACGCGGAGGGCTCTCATAACTTCTCCTTGCACAGACTCAAAACCACCCCAGCTTACCTTGCGTCCTATGGGATAGCCATATCACATGGGCGTCGCCGTATGGGATGCCAATAGAAGAGACGATACTGGCCCATGATTTGTTTCCTAAGATTTCTGGTTTTGCCTGAAGAGCGAGTAGACGGCTCGCCAGCGCTACTTTTCGTGCCGTGCCCTATCTTCTTGACTCTGCGGCAACTTCCCACTAGCCTCGTGCGTTTGCAGGGAGGTTGGGGGCCGGATCGCGTCATCGCGCTTTCCAAAACTAAGGAGTCGTGAATGCGTTCTTCGTTTCAGAAGGTGAGGTTTGCGCTGGGCATCGTCACGGTGGGATGCGCGGCTATCTTTGGAGCGGCGCGCGCAGCTGCGCAGGGCGGCGAGCCGCAGTACTTCGCTATTCGAGGAGCCACCGTGGTTCCCGTCTCCGGACCGCGCCTGGAAAACGCGACCGTCGTCATCTCGCGCGGAGTCATTAAAGCGGTGAGCAAGGACGCCGCCATTCCGGATGAAGCTTGGGTTATCGAAGGCAAAGGGCTCGTCGTTTACCCCGGATTCATCGATTCTTTTACGGACGTCGGAATTCCCCCCGCTCCCGCGCCCGCGGGAGGCGAAAGCGGCAGCCCGCGACCCCAGCCGCCCGTCTCGCGCGGCCCAGAAGATCGGCCGGGCGCGACGCCGTGGCGCAGCGCCGCGGATGAAGCGAGCCTGAGCGACAAGCGCGTCGAGACTTGGCGCTCCGCCGGATTCACGGCCGTGATTTCGGCCCTGAAGGGTGGAATGTTCCCCGGCCAAGCCGCTTTGCTGAATCTTGGCGGGGAGCGCAATGGCGACATGGTGGTGAAATCGCCGGTGGCGGTTCCGATTTCCTTGCAGCCCGTCGGAAACTTCGCGAGCTTTCCGGGATCGCTGATGGGCTCGCTCGCTTACGTGCGCCAGGTTTGGCTAGACACGGACTGGAGCACGAAATCCCAGGCTATCTACGAAAAAAATCCGCGTGGCGTCGCGCGACCGCGTTATGATCGGACGGACGAGACTCTTGCCGATGCTCTGGAAGACCACGCGTTGGTGCTTATCCCCGCGAACAATGCGACGCAGATTCGCCGCGCGTTTGAGCTTGCTGATCGCTGGCATGTGAACGCGGTCCTCTACGGCGGCCAAATGAGCTACGAAGTGGCGAACGAAATCGCCGCGAAAAAGCTCCCCGTTTTGGTGGACCTGAAATGGCCGGAAGCCGACAAAGAGGGCGACCCCGACGAGGTGCCTTCGCTGAACACGCTGCGCTTTCGCGACCGCGCGCCATCTTCTCCGGCGGCGCTGGCCAAAACGGGAGTAAAGTTTGCGTTCTATTCCGGTGCGATCACTGCGCCGAAAGACATGCTGAAAGCGGCGAAAAAATCTATCGACGCCGGGCTTTCGCCGGATGCGGCAATTCGTGCTTTCACGCTGACGCCTGCTGAAATTTTTGGCGTGGCGGATCGGCTTGGCTCCATCGAAAACGGGAAAATCGCCAACCTGGTTGTTACCGATGGCGATATTTTCGACGAAAAGACAAAAATTAAATTTGTGTTTGTCGACGGCCGCAAATTCACTGTCCGGGAACCGGAAAAGCCCAAAGATCCTCCTAAAGGCGACCTCACCGGCAAATGGAAGCTCTCGTACACCACGTCGCAAGGCGCGGAAGACGCGACAGCGGACATCGTGATGGCCAGCGATGGCTCGCTTTCCGGCACGATCACCAGCACGCGCGGCACCGGCAACATTATCAGCGGCTATCTCAGCGTCGATAAGTTTAGCTTCACGATCAACATTCCTATCGAGGGCTCGCCGGCAGACGTGCTCTTCACCGGCACGTTCGACGGCACAATGATGAAAGGATCGATTATCGTGCAAGGATTTGAGACGGACTTTACCGGGACCAAACCCGGCGTTCGCGCGACTGTTGCCGGAGGTGCGCAATGAGAGCGGCAACATGGATCTTCGGCGCAAGACTCCTTGTGTGCTCTGCGCTGCTCACGTTGCCTGCGACACTTGTGGCCGACGCTCCCAAATCTCCCGCCGTCGCCGCAGAGTCCTCTCCCGCCATTCTGATTCAAAACGCCACCATCTTGACGGTCAGCCACGGCACTATCGAGCGTGGTTCGATCTTGATCAAAGATGGAAAAATCGCGGAGGTCGGCGCGTCCGTAAGGGCTCCGAAAGATGCGCAGGTGATTGACGCCGGCGGACAGTTCGTCATGCCGGGCATTATCGACTGCCACTCGCACATCGCGGTGGACGGAAACGTGAACGAGGGGAGCATGTCGGTCTCCTCCATCGTTAATATTGCCGACGTGCTGAATCCCGATGACGTGGATATTTATCGCGATTTGGCAGGCGGTGTCACTGTGGCCAACGTGCTGCATGGCAGCGCCAACGCTATCGGCGGCCAAACTATTGTGATCAAGTTGCGCTGGGGACAGCCCGCCTCCAAGCTGCCGTTTGAAGGCGCGTTGCCCGGCATCAAGTTCGCGCTTGGCGAGAACCCCAAGCGCTCTAATTTCAGCCGCGGCACAACGCGCTATCCCGCGACGCGCATGGGCGTGGAGGAAACGATACGCGGCGCGTTTACGGAAGCGCGCGATTACAAGGCTTCTTGGGACATTTATAACAAGCGTACGACCGCAGGAGAGAAGAATTTAATTCCGCCGCGGCGCGATCTGCGGCTTGAGCCTCTGGTTGAAGTGCTCGAAGGCAAGCGCTACGTGCACTCACACTGCTATCGCGAAGACGAAATTTTGATGTTGTTGCGCGTGGCCAAGGAATTTGGTTTTAAGGTGCGCACGTTCCAGCATGTTCTGGAAGGCTACAAAGTGGCCGACGAGATCGCCGCGTCCGGCGCGGGCGCGTCCACTTTTTCCGATTGGTGGGCCTACAAAGTCGAAGCTTATGATGCCATTCCATATAACGCCGCATTGATGACCCGCCGCGGCGTTCTCGTCTCCGTGAATTCCGATGACGCGGAGGAAGCCACGCACCTCAATCAGGAAGCCGCAAAGAGTATCAAGTTCGGCGGCCTTTCGCATGACGAGGCGCTCAAGCTGGTGACGCTGAATCCAGCGATTCAGCTCGGGATCGACAAGCGCGTTGGATCGATTGATACCGGCAAAGACGCCGATCTGGTTATTTATAATCACGATCCGCTTAGCGATTACGCCGTGGTACAGAAGACATTGATCGACGGCCGCGTGTACTTTGATCGCCAGCGCGATATCGCCGACAGGCCCGTCCGTGAAAAGGAAAAGAGGGCGCTGCTCGAAAAAGAGAAGAAGAACGAGAAAAAGCCGGAGACGGGCGAAGCCGGCAAAAAGCCTGGCGAGAAGAAATCAGAAGAGAAGAAGCCGGAAGCGCAACCGAAGCCGCCGCAAGCCGACGCTGTTTTCGGAGGTGCGCGTTGAAACTTCCCATTTTGCACCGCGCTTTCTTTAATCTCTTTTGCTCGCTGATGATCCTTTATTTCCCGACGGCAGTTAGTGCGCAGGTTCAGCCGACTACTTACGCGATCACACACGCGAAAATCTTCACGCTTTCGGGCGGCGCGATTGACGATGGCACCATCGTGATCCAGAACGGAAAAATCGCAAACGTCGGAGCCGCCGTCGAAGTCCCGGCAGGCGCGCAGGTGATCGATGGCAAGGGTCTGCAGGTTTATCCCGGGTTATTCGATCCAGTTACGCAGATGGGCTTGCGCGAGATCGGTGCAGTCAGCTCCACCGTTGATTCCGCCGAAACAGGCCAGTTCAATCCCGACGTCGTCGCGGCCGAAGCGGTGCTGCCTTCCAGCGAACATATTCCCGTGACGCGCGCCGCGGGAATCACCGAGGTTCTCGCTGTGCCGGCGAGCGGGGGCGTGGACTCCGGCGGCGCGTCCGGCATTCTGGGCGGGCAGGCGTCTGCGATTCACATGTCCGGCTGGACGATCAGCGACATGCTGTTGAAGAAGAGCGTTGCGGTGGTGCTTAACTGGCCGACAATCGAGACGCAGACATTTGATTTCTCCACCTTTTCCAGAAAGCAAAAGTCCTACAGCGACGCCAAGCAAGAATACGAAAAGCAAGTGACCGAGCTCACCGATTGGATCGAGCGCGCGCGCCATTACGCGCAAGCGCTGGGCCATGGCGGACCCGGCGATTTTCAGCGCGATGTCAAGCTGGACGCGCTGGTGCCGGTCACACGCGGAGAAGAGCCCGTCCTGGTATTTGCGGAAAAAGCGCGCGACATTCGCAGCGCGGTGGAGTTCTGCGAAAAGCAAAAACTGAAAATGATTCTCGGCGGCGGCGCTGAAGCTTACAAGGTGAAGGACCTGCTGCGTTCGAAAGGCGTCCCTGTAATTCTTGGACCCACGCTGACGCTGCCTCGCGAAGAGGATGATCCGTATGACCGCTTGCTGACGCAGCCTGCGGAGTTGGCGGCCGCTGGCGTAAAAGTTGCCTTCGGCAGCTTCGACAATTCTTTTGCGCGACGTCTGGGCCAGCAAGCCGCGAACGCTGTCGCCTACGGTCTTCCGTATGACGAAGCGCTGAAGGCCGTAACCCTGTATCCAGCCGAAATTTTTGGCCTCGCCGATCAAGTCGGCACACTGGAGAGCGGCAAGATCGCGAACATCATCGTGACCAACGGAGATCCACTCGAACTCACTACTGAGGTTCGCTATCTTTTCATCAAGGGGCAGCTCACCTCGCTCGACAACAAACAGAAAGCTCTGTACGAGAAATATTTAAATCGCCCTAAGGCGAAATAACATTCACGTCAGGAACTGCGTCGAGGCGCGCGGCACGGCGGCGCCCATCAACATGGCGCCGCTTTTGCGGCAGAAACGTCTGCGCGTAGCACGCGCCTGATAGGGCTAGAATCCAGCAAACTCCGGGAGTACTCGGATAGCCTTGTCCGATTCTGCAAATCAGAGGAAACCTTTTCCCATGAACCTGCGTTCCTATCTCTGAACGCCATGCAAGCCCACAAGTTCGCCTTAACAGCCACACTTTGTCTGAGCTTTCTTGCCGCGGCTGCATCCGCGCAAGACCCGCAACAACTCGTCCAGCAATACATCAAGGCGGCGGGTGGCTCCAAAGCGCTTTCTAAGGCCCGAACAATCGCGATTGAAGGGACCTTCCGCACGCCCGAGGGCAAGACCGGAACTTACACGCTCAACACGAAGCTGCCGAATCGTTATTACTCCGAACTCGTCGCAGGTGACACCACTTTGATCGAGGCGTACAACGGCAAGTCCGCGTGGCGCCGCAGCGCGAATGGTGAATTCGCCACGCTGGTCGGCGCGGAGGGCAGCCAACTCGAAGCCGCTGGACAGTACTACAATTCGCACCTCGTCGACGCCAGGAAGAACAAGATCGGCATCGGTTTTGCTAGCTTCTCCAAGGTGCGCGGCAGAGACGCGCTAGAGATTGAAGTGACCACTGCTAGCGGCGTGAAGCGGCACGTCTTCTTCGATTCTCAAACACATCTTATCGTGGAGGAGGCAGCCACTATTGGTGGGATCGAAGAGAAAATTCTCTACGACGACTGCCGACCGGTGAACGGCCTGAAAATTCCCTACAAGATCGAGCTGCACCGCGGAACAGCAACGTATGACATTACGGTGACGCGCGCGGAAGTAGACGGCTCTATTGGGGAGCGAGTCTTCGACTTTCCCAAGAAATCGCAAGTGCAGCTACCGGACTTGAAGGCGCTGTTCAAAGAAATCGACGAAAACCAGAAAGCGATCGACAAACTCAAGGAGAACTACGCTGGTACTCGCAGCGAGGAAGAAACTGAATACGACAAGACTGGGAAAATCAGCAAACGCGAGCTGCGTGGATCCACTTTTTTCTACCTGAACGGGCACGAAGTCTCCACCTTGGTCAAGAAAGATGGCAAGCCGCTTAGCGAGGGAGAGCAAAAGAAAGAAAACGATAGAGTAAAAAAGGAAATACAAGACATCGAGAAGCGCGACGCGAAGAAGGAGGCCAAGGAGGAAAAAGCCAAGGAAGAGGGAAAAGATAAAGGAGGTGACGAAGAACCTGGCATTGAGATATTCCTTCGCGCATCCCAATTTGTGAACCCTCGGCGGGAACGCTTCCGCGGCCAGGACGTCCTGGTCTTTGACTTCGAGCCCAATCCCGAGTTCAAGCCGCACAAACTGGTCGAGAAAGTAGTGCACGAGCTCGCCGGTGTTGTTTGGATTGACGAAAAGGCCCACGACGTCGCGCGACTGGAAGCCTACTTTGTCGGAGATTTTCGGTTCGGCGGCGGTGTAATCGCCAACCTGCAGAAGGGCACGAGTTTTGTTTTCGAACAAGCCTACATCAACAATGAAGTGTGGCTCCCAACCTATGAAGAAGCTCACGTCGGCGTGCGCGTCCTGCTGGTAAAGGCCTTCAAGGTCAATGAAGTAACGCGCTATTCCGACTACAAGAAATTCAACGTCGAGAGCATTGCAGCTATCGGCAAGCCCAAGGACGCTTCTGACGCCCCGGCCACTCTGCCTCCGACACCAGGATCGGCGCCAAAGCCTGACTAACGAACAGCGAACCCCACAGCACAAATTTAGCTTCTGTTTGTCGCAACACTGTGGTCCAGCACCTCACGGACCTTCTCGGAAAGCGCGCTTGGAGTGAACGGCTTCTGCAGGAATGCCATGCCATCCTCGAGCAGCCCATCCTGACCTAGCCCTTGGGCCATAATGTTGTACGTGTAGCCGGACATATACAGCACGCGCATCTTCGGATGCCGCGCCGTCAGGCGCTTCGCCAACTCCCGTCCGCTGATCCCCGGCAGAATCAAATCGGTCAACAACAAAT
>Ga0209131_1001299_pt1 | contig 17297 bp, 20 predicted proteins | sample GraSoi_2013_40cm_FD_185826 | JGI IMG/M metagenome (GOLD analysis project Ga0209131, IMG submission 185826) | Grasslands soil microbial communities from the Angelo Coastal Reserve, California, USA - Sample 9_17_2013_40cm (SPAdes) (version 2) | ecosystem: Environmental > Terrestrial > Soil >...
ACGCTCGCGTTCAATCCCGATACCGGCGCGATGAAGTTCTACTACCAGTACACGCCCTGGGACGTGTGGGATTTCGACGGCGTGAACGAAACCATCCTCGCCGACCTGGGCGGCAAGAAAGTGTGGCTGCATGGCGACCGCAACGGCTTCCTGTACCAGGTTGATCGCACCAACGGCAAATTCCTCTGGGGCAAGGAAATCTCCAAGGTGAACTGGGCCACCGGTTTCACTCCCGAGGGCAAGCCGATCATCGACATGGACAAGGTTCCCACCTACGAGCACAAGGCGAAGGGCGTGTGCCCGGCGTCCGAGGGCGGCAAGTGGTGGAATCCGATGAGTTACAACCCGCAGATGAAGATGGTGTTCGTGCCCAGCCGCGAAATCTGCGTCGACATCCTCGCGGGAAAAAGCGAACGCGCCGAAGGCAATTACAATCTCGGCATTGCCGAGGCGGAATGGATCAAGGGCTACGGCCAGCTGGTTGCGTTCGATGCCGTCACCGGCGAGAAGAAATGGACGGTGAAGGCGCCGTCGCCGTTCACCAGCGGCATACTCACCACCGCGGGCGGTCTGGTATTCGCCGGCACGCCGGAAGGGACGTTCAGTGCCTATGATGCGAAGTCCGGCAAGGAACTGTGGTCCTACCAGACCGGCTCCGGCATCGTCGGCAGTCCGGTCGCGTTTTCCATCGACGGCAAGCAGTACATCGCGGTACCGTCCGGCTGGGGCGGCTGGACCGGCTGGGCAACCTGGGGAGGCAAAGGCGGCGCGCCGCACCTGAAGGACAACCGCAAGGGTGGTTACCTGACGGTGTTCGCGTTGTTCGACAAGTAAGCCGGACTCGTTCGAGTCGATGCGGCCGGTTGCTCCTGAACCGGCCGCGTTCTTGCAGCCCGCATTGGCAAAGTGAATCAGATGAAAAGAATCCTGTTTGCCCTGGCCTGCTTGGCGGCCCTCACCGGCGGCGCGGGCAACGTCGAAACCGGCCCGGTCCCGACCGGCCAGCTCAAGAATCCTTACGAAGGTGATCCGCAGGCAATCGAATACGGCGCAAAATTATTCAAGCGCATCTCCTGCCACGGCTGCCACGGCGGCAACGCCCGCGGTGGAACCGGCCCCGACCTGACCGACGACGAATGGTTGCGCACGCCGACCGACGAGATGATTTTCAATACCATCAAAAACGGCCGTCCCGGAACCATGATGTCCCCGTTCAGGGACCAGCTCGCCGACGAACAGATCTGGTACCTGGTCAGTTTCATCCGCGAACTGGGCAGAAAGAGAAAAGCGGAGGGAAGCTAGCGAACCGGAATTTTCACACCCTTAAGTCCGTACTCCGTCACGCTGCATCGTCGAGGTGCGGCGCCAGCGTCTCGGCAATCCAGTTCATGAACACCTGCACGCGCTTGGGCAAGTTGCGCCGGTTCGCGTAGAGCAGCGATACCGGCATGGGCTCGGCGCGGAACTGCGGCAGCACATCCACCAGCACGCCTTGCGCGACGAGATGCTGCACGCCGACCGCCGGGACCTGGATCATTCCCAATCCCGCGAGACAGGCGGCCTCGTAGGCTTCGGTATTGTTTACCGTCAACACGCCGGACATGGGCAAGTCGCTGTAGCCTGCGCCGTCCGGATATTCCCATCCTGCCGATTTCGCGCCGAGCGTAGGCGAGTAATGGATCAGCTGGTGGGAAGCAAGATCGTCGAGAGTCTGCGGTGTGCCGTGGCTGCGCAGGTATGCCGGACTTGCGCAGTTGAGCATGCGAAAGCGGCCGAGCGGACGCGCGATGAGATTGGTGTCGCCCAGCGCGCCGACGCGCAGCACGCAATCGAAACCCTCGCGGACCAGATCCACGCGACGGTCGGTGCCGCTCAACTCCAGTTCGAGTTGCGGATGCGCCTGCAGGAATTGCGGCAGGCGCGGAATGATGAACGTGCGCGTCACGGCGCTCGGCATGTCGACACGCAGGCGGCCGCGCAGGGATTGCGTGCCTTGCTGGAACATGGCCTGCAATTCGTCCATGTCGTCCAGCAGATCCTTGCAGCGCTCGTAGAACGCCCGTCCGTCCTGCGTCAATTCCACCTTGCGCGTGGTCCGGTGCAACAGCCGCGTGCCGAGCGAACCTTCGAGCTGCTGCACGGCGTTGGAGACGCTGGCCTTGGGTATTCCCAAAATATCGGCCGTGCGGGTGAAGCTGGTGAGGTCCGCCACCCGGACGAAGATCTGCATGGCTTCGAGTCGGTTCATCCAAGGTCCCGGAGGGTCTTCGATCCGCGAGCGAGCGGCTATTGTTCGCCATTCATGAACAGTCAAATCAGATTCTAGGAGTTTATCGGTTGGTTGTCTCTCAATAGAGTGGCTTCCATGCACTACCGATCAACCTGACCCTCAAGGAGACTTGCATGAATACGACTTTCAACCCCATCGCCCTGGTCACCGGTGGCAGCCGCGGCCTGGGCAAAAACACCGCCCTGCATCTGGCCAAACAGGGCAGCGACGTGATCCTCACTTACCGCGGCAACCAGGCCGAAGCCGAGGCAGTCGTGGCGCAGATCGAAAAACTCGGCCGCCGCGCGGTGGCCTTGCAGCTCGACGTCGGCAACAGCAGCAGCTTCACCGCCTTCGTTGCGCGGGTGCGCAGCGCGCTCACGCAGCACTGGCAGCGCGAACGCATCAATTATCTCGTCAACAACGCCGGCATCGGCACCTATGCCACACTCGCGGAAACCTCCGAAGCGCAATTCGACGAACTGGTGAACATTCAGTTCAAGGGCGTGTTCTTCCTTACCCAAAAACTGTTGCCGCTGATCGCCGACGGCGGCCGCATCGTCAATGTCTCGACCGGGTTGACGCGTTTCACCCAGCCGGGCTACGCCGCCTATGCGTCGATGAAGGGGGCGATCGAAGTGCTGACCAAATACATGGCCAAGGAATTGGGACCGCGCGACATCGCCGTAAACGTAGTAGCGCCCGGCGCGATCGAAACCGATTTCGGCAACGGCGTGGTGCGCGACAATGCCCAGCTCAACGGCTTTCTCGCCTCGCAGACCGCGCTGGGTCGCGTGGGCCAGCCCGATGACATCGGCGGCGTCATCTCTTTGCTGCTTTCGGCCGACAACGGCTGGATCAATGCACAGCGAATCGAGGCTTCGGGCGGAATGTTTCTCTGAACCCTGGCAAATCGAGGTATCAGGCCATGACGGAGGAAATCCGGTGAATACCAATGCGCTGACGAACCCGACCGTCAAAGCCGCCATCGACGCGCTGCAGAGCGGTGACCGCAAAACCTGGTCGTCCCTGTTCGAAGCGAACGCAAAGCTCTACGATGACGGCGCGCCGCGCAACCTGGATAAATTCACGAAGGACGCGCTCGGCCATGAGCGGTTTACGTCGATCGACAAGGTGGAGAATGGAGGTCTCGACATAACCGGTCACTTCCACTCTGACCAGTGGGGTGACTTTCGAACTTACTTCAGGTTCCAGCTCTCCCCATCCGGCAAGATCAAATGCCTGGACATCGGACAGGCGAAATAAAATGTTAAATCTCACCACGAAGACACGAAGAACACGAAGGAACACGAAGAAGGGCGAAAGACACTGACGAATATCAGGTAGAAGATTTGTGGGGCTGGACTGATATCAGGATATTCGGCAGCCATAAACGCGAACCGGAAAACTAATACATCATCCCATTTTGTTTTTCTTCGTGTTCCTTCGTGATCTTCGTGTCTTCGTGGTGAGACTTTCAGTAGTCTGGAACATCGGTAACGATCTACCAATTTGAGGAGTACATCATGCACACGATCATCGTGCTTGCGATTGGATTCGGAATACTCGGCGTGTGTGCCCTCGCGGGCTATCTTCTCGGCGGCACGTCCGCGATCGCGACGGCGGCGCTCGCCTTTCTTCCGCTCTGGCTCGTCGGCGCAGGCATCAACATGTACCTGGGGGTGAAGCAGGCCGGCTACTCGGTTGCGGAAGAGGCGCCCATGTTTCTGCTCGTATTCGGCGTGCCGGCCATAGCGGCGCTCATCGCATGGTGGATGCTGCGCTGAAGCAACGGGCTTCGGGGACGACCTGAAAACCTGTTCGACTTCGAACCCCGCCCGGATGGCGGGGTTTTCATTTCATCCCTTGCTACCCTGCTACGGCCGCATCATGCAGTTTCGCTTTCAGACCCGCGACTTCTCCCTCGAGGGCGGCGATGCGCCGGTCGCGCTGCTCAAGCGTGCGCGCAACGTCCTCCGCTTCGAAGCGCTGCGGAATGTATTTCGGACAGTTGGCGTCCCACGCCGTCACAGTGAACAGGATTGCGCGCGCATCCGAGGATTCTTCGCCAGGGGCGATCAGCTTGTCCAGCAGCGCTGGATCGTCCCCGACCACGCGCGCTTCGCCCCAGATCTTCACGCGCTGGCGATGCTCATAGTCGATCAGAAACAGATGCGCCTTCGGATTCTCCTCGAGATTGCCGAGCGTGATGAATTGCCGGTTGCCGCGCGCATCCGCGAAGCCGATGGTCTTGTCATCGAGGACGTGCAGAAATCCTGGTGGACCACCGCGATGCTGAATGTAAGGCTGGCCGGCGGCATTCGCGGTGCCGAGGAAAACACTGGCCTGGTCGGCGATGAACCCCGCCAGATCTTCCATGCGGGCATACGCCGCACGCGAACCCAGCTTTTGCTGGATCGCCTTCACGGTCGGGGTAAATGCGACGTCGCTGGGAATGAGTTTTTTCATGATGGCTTCTTTGTGACGAGGGGCTGGTGGCCAGTGAAGGTGCTGAACGCAAGGTGCGGCGCCCAGCTTGCCTGTGCTGTTCCGTCCCCTCTCTCCTCTTTTACCTTTTTCCTTTCCCCTTTTTTTAAGCCGCCCTTCGCATCTCCACGGCCGGAAAATCGATATCCGTCTGCGCCACTTCGTTGACGTAGTTGGTCAGGGTGTTCAGCGCGACGTGGAGCACGATCTCCATGACTTCGGCGTCATCGTAGCCGGCAGCCTTCACAGCCAGGACCGCGGCATCCGAAACATGGCCACGCTCTTGTGCGACGTTCACCGCGAAATGCACCGCCGCATCGGCCTTCGCGTCCGAAGACGTGCCGTTGCGGTTCGCGGCGATTTCCGCGTCATCCAGCTTCGCCACGTTCTTGCCGAGGTAGGTATGGGCGGCAAGGCAATAACCGCAGCGGTTGAACTCGGCGATGGCCAGCGCAATGCGTTCGCCGGTCTTCGCACCGATCGCGCCCTTGGCGAGCGTGCCGTTGAGGTTCAGATAACCGCCAAGTGCGGTGGGGGCTGTTGCCCAGCACCTTCATCAGATTCGGCACGACGCGAGTTGCTTGTTGACGGCGTCCAGCAGCGGACGGGAGGCGGCAGGCGCTTGGTCGGCGGCGGGGATCGAGATGCGGGTCATGGCGGTTCTCCTCATTCATCAGTTCGATTGGGTTCGCTTCGCCCTGTGCGTTGCGAGTGGCTGCATATTGATGAATTCCGCTGGAAAGAAGAATAGCCACCGATTACAATTTATTCTTCCGTTCATTGGAATAATTAAAATGGACCGGTTTCACCTCATGGCCGTGTACGTGGCGGTGGCCGAAGAAGAGAGTTTCGCCGGCGGCGCGCGAAGACTGGGCATGTCCCCGCCGGCGGTGACCCGGGCGGTTGCCTCGCTCGAAAAGCGCCTCGGCGCCAGGCTCCTGACCCGCACCACGCGCTTCGTCAGGACCACCGATGCCGGTCTGCGCTACCTGGAGCATGCGCGGCGCATCGTCGCGGAGGCCGACGAAGCGGACGAAGCCGTCGCCGGCGTGAATGCCGCACCGCGCGGCCAGCTTTCCGTCACGGCTCCCCTGATGTTCGGACGCATGTTCGTGACGCCCAGCCTCGTCGAATATCTGCGGCGCTATCCGGAAATGTCGCTCTCCGCCACGTTTCTCGACCGGGTCGTCAACCTGCTGGAGGAAGGCATTGACGTGGGCGTGCGCATCGGCGAATTGCCGGATTCGTCGATGAAAGCGATCGGCGTCGGCCATGTGCGCCGCGTCGTGTGCGCCTCGCCGGCTTATCTCAAAGCAAATGGCATTCCCCGCGCGCCGGCCGATCTCGCGAAGCATACCGTTGTTGCCGCGAATCCGGTGTCACCCTCGGTCGACTGGAAATTCTTCACCGGAAAGAAATCGGCGAACATCAGACTGTCGCCGCGGCTTACCGTGACGAGCAACGAAGCCGCCATCGTGGCGGCCGCGGACGGATTCGGCATAACGCGCCCGCTCTCCTACCAGGTCGCTGCGTTCCTGGCCTCGGGGCAGTTGAAAGCGGTACTGGTCGACTTCGAGCCGCCCAGCCTGCCTATCCATGTCCTGCACAGCGAAGGACGGCAGGTACCGGCGAAGGTCCGCACGTTCGTCGACCTGCTCGTGGAAAGGCTGAGGTCCGACAAGGCTTTGAACTAAACAGCTACCGTAAATCTCACCACGAAGCCACGAAGAACACGAAGTGTCACGAAGAAAACCGACAAGTAGAAATGGATTTTCCGCAAGTAATAATCACTGTTCTTTTTCCGCCCGGCTTTAGAAAATTCTAAAAAGCTAGAAAACACTCCGCACTTCTTCGTGTTTCTTCGTGTCCTTCGTGACTTCGTGGTGAGTACTTGGAAGTAAGCGCGCGTCCAGCGCACAGCGATCCACTTAAATTTCCTCTGCGGGATCGGGTCCCCGTATACCGGAGGGAACCGGCAGCACGACGACAGTTCCGCTGCGCGCCGATTCATAGATGGCTTCGATGATGCGCATATCCTGAAGTCCCTCTTCGCCGGGCGTGTGCGGCAACACATTACGCCTCACGCACTGCGACAGGTGATCGAGTTGACGCGCGAACTGGTCGCCCGCCTCGATGCGCGGTTCCTCCAGGATTTCCTCACCATTGGCGACGCGCCCGATGCGCATTCGCAGGCCGTGATAGGCGAATGCGGGATTCAATTCCGCCCAGGCTTCCGACCCGTGCAGACGGAAGAATTGCGAACGGTGCGTGGCAAAGCTCGTCGCGCAAATGGCCGTCATGCCGCTCGGAAAGCGCAGGGTGAAATGCGCCGACTCCTCGACTTCCTGGAAGCGCGGATCGCTCTTGCGCCGGTAGGCCGAACCGCTCACTTCGAAGGGTTCTTCATTGGTCAGAAATCGTGCGGCGTTGATGGAGTAGATGCCCATGTCCGCCAGCGGTCCCCCGCCCGCCAGTTCATGCTTCAGGCGCCACTGTCCCGGGTCACCGATATTCTGCGAGTTCATCGAAACGATTTCCCTGAGGTCGCCGAACTTGTTGTCGCGGACCATCTTCACGATGGCGCGGTCCATCGGCTCATACTGGCTGCGGTAGGCGATCATCAGCATGCGCTTGGCCTTGTCGCATTCCTGAATCATCGTCTCGCACTGCTTCACGCTGACGGCCATCGGCTTTTCACAGAGGACGTGCTTTCCAGCACGCGCTGCGCGAATGGTGTATTCGGCATGCATGCTGTTAGGCAGCGCGATATAGACGGCATCGACTTCCGGATTGTCGGCAAGCTGGTCGTAGTTTTCGTAGCTGTAGATCGAGTCGGGACGTATCGCGTATTGATGCGCAAGTTTCATCGCCTTGTCGGCGTCCCCGCTGACGAGGGCAACCAGCCGCGAATGCTTCGATGTCGCGAACGCCGGCAGCACCTGGCCGATCGCGAGCCGTCCCAGTCCGACGACCGCGTAGCCCACGCGTTTCCCGCCCGGATCCCTGGGCGCCGGAAGCTTTTCCGGCTTCTCCGTGGGGGCCTGGATCGACGGCAAATCGACGCGGTCTTCTTCGGCGGCGGCGAGATTCAGGCTGCGTGTCGCGAGCGCGGTGGCCAAACCGCCGCCGATGTAGCCCAGAAAAGTCCGCCGGCGCAGCACGCCGCGCTCGAGCAGGAAATCGGGGTCGTCCGAAGCTGCGTTGCGTCTGTGCTCTTTTTCCATGGCATGCTCCAGAAATGGGGTCGCTGCGCGCGCGGATCGCGGCGGTTCTGCGAAGGGGGGTCCGTCAGTCCATCAAACAAGATGACTTCGGCCTTGCAGACTTAGTTCCCGGCTGCGAGCAACAAGATAGGGAATTCTGACTGCTCAAGAGGGTTCCAGCAAAACGTAGCCGGCGAATTTGCGCAACGCGTCCCGCCGTTGCTTCGGCACGAACTGTCCCCAGACCCTTATCACGGCTTTGACAAACCAGGGCAGGGGAATCGGCCTGTGCAGGCGTTCGCCTTCGTCGGTCAGGTAGCGGATCGCCTTGGGCTGCCATCCGTGCTGCCTGAAGAAGGCGAACCAGTCGCCGGGTGAAAATTTGAACGGAGCGTTCTGCATCCTCCGTCCCATTTTCCTGCTATGCCGGTATTTGACCGCCCGCGGGGAAAAGTAATCCACCAGCCAATAGCGGGCACGATCCAGGACTCTCAGGTCGTCGGCCAGCGACGCTGCCTGTTCGACGCTCAGGTAAGGCACGACGCCTTCGGTGAGAACAAGGATCCCGCCCGCTTGCGCATTGACGCGCGCGAACAATTCCCGCCGCGCAGCGACGTCGGCAAGATCGATCTTCACGCGCTCCAGGCGGCAGCGCGGCGGCTCGTTCGCGAGCAGGTTTTCCTTGTACTCGATGATGTGCGGATAATCGGCTTCGATCCACCGTAGCGACGCGGGCAGGTTCATCCGATACGGACGCGTATCCAATCCCGCGCCGAGATTGAGGATGGTATCGACGCCCTCGTCGATGGCGCGGAGGATGAAGTCGTCGATGATGCAGGTGCGGATCACGACGTTCCAGCCGATGACTCGCGGCATCGGCATCGCTTCGGCTATCTTCGCGCCGCGCTCTCCTGCGAGCCCGGCTGCAAGCGGATCACGGAAAAGCGCATCGGGACGTGCGGTTTCCAGGGCCCGATGGTGCGCGATCCAGAATGAGGTGTCGGAGACGTCTCCGATCAGGGGCTCGGCCATGCAAATGCGAGGGCTGGTCGATGCTATTCCGGATTGACGCCGGCGGCCCAAAGAATGCCGCCGCGGAGGTGATCGAGGAACAACGGTTCCCGGTAAGACTCGACGGTGTGCCCAAGCGCGGTATACCACGCACGACCGCCATCGTAGATGTGATACCAGGCCACCGGATGCATGGCGCCCATCCTGCCGCCGCGGTACGACGATTCGTCGATGCGGATCAAAATCGTGATGTCGGGATCGAGGTCATGGCGGAAATCGTACCATTCGTCCCTGCGTCCCCATTCGATCGGCAGGGATCGCGTAGAAGCGTGCGACGCATCGACGACGTTCAGTTTCGCGGATTGAATCGGCGGATGCCGGCTGAAGTAATTGCCGACGAGCCTGCCATACCAGGGCCACTCGTATCCGGTGTCGGTCGCCGAATGGACGCCGACGAAGCCACCGCCATGCCTGATGAATCTTTCGAAGGCGGCCTGCCCGCCGGCATCGAGAACCTCCCCCGTCGTGTTCAGGAAAATGACTTCCCGATACTTCGACAGCCTGTCATCGCTGAATATCTTGTCGTCTTCCGTGGCATCGACGCGAAAGTTGCTCTGCTCACCCAGGGCCTGGATGGCGGCGACGCCGGCAGAAATCGAGTCGTGCCGGAATCCCGCGGTTTTCGAGAACACCAGAACGGCGAAGCCCGGTTCGTTGTCCGCGGATGTCGCCGGCGCGAGCCCGACCAAAAGCATCGAGCAGACGACGAAACGCACCACGGGCTTCAGAATCAAAACTGCCCGCAGTAGAGACCGAGAATGAGGAGAGCGCATCCGAGTACCCCGTAAAAAACGCGGGCGCCTTTGCGCCCAAATGCATCGACGAGGAACTTCGCTTTCGGGTGTTCGAAGAACCAGTTCCAGTCGCTGACCACCGCGACAAGCACGAAGATTCCGGCCAGGAATGCAAATATGATCACGGTCCGGGAACTCATTCTATTCAGTCCCACGATCCTGGACCGGGTCCTCCAGCCCTTCTGCTTGATGCGCGATCCGGCGCGACGTACCGGAAACGTCTCTGATCAGGGGTTCGGCCATGGCAAAGCGAAAAGCCTCCTTGTGAACCGGTATCTCACCTGACGGGTATTGTCGCTGAAAAATCCTCCGGACCGGGGACTGACAACACGCCGCCTGGTCTGTAGCGGCGAGTCCGGAAATTCCGGAAAGGTGGCGCCTCCCGAAAGCAGATAGCTGCATTGAGCAGACTCGGCGCAACCAGCGCGTCGAATCTCCTGACTCATGGCGTCGTAAAGCATCCGGCCCAGAACGACGATTGCGATCGCTGCCACCCCCTAAACGCAAGGCGGGCAAGAGCGACAGGCCGGTTCCGGGCCAACGCATATGCCGGGACACGGAACCCACTCGCATTGCTTCAGTCGTATTGAAACGGAGCAAAGTCGTCCAGAAGGGTACACCACGCCATCGAGGGGATTCGCAATCTTCGTGATGGGAATCTCCGCTTGAGGAGTATCGACGTTGAAGAAACATCAAAAGAAGAATTTCCCGACAGCCGGCGTGCGCCGCTTCCTGGAGCCGGGGCCGATCGTGCTGGTGAGCTCCGCCTGGAAGGGCGAGACGAACATCATGACCATGGGATGGCACATGATGATGGGCTTCTCCCCCGCGCTGTTCGCCTGCTACATCTGGGACGCCAATCACAGCTTCGAGCTGATCCGCGGGAGCGGGCAATGCGTGATCAACCTTCCGACCGCCGATCTCCTGGACAAGGTGATCGGCATCGGCAACTGCAGCGGGACCGAGGTGGACAAGTTCGCGCGGTTCGGCCTGACGCCGGTCGCCGGCAGCAGGATCGATGCCCCGCTGATCCGGGAGTGCTACGCCAACTTCGAATGCCGGCTTTACGATGGCAGCCAGGTCAACAGGCAAAGCCTCTTCATCTGGGAAATCGTCAAGGCGCAGGTCGCGACTTCGCCGAAGTATCCGCAGACAGTTCACTACCGGGGCGACGGCGTGTTCATGATCTCCGGCCGGAATATCAGCCGGCGCAGCCAGTTCAAGTCGCAGAATCAGTGAAGCCGTGGAACGCAATCACTTGCGGGAGACAATCAAGGCATGAGCCACTTCCACTATTGGTATCCGTTGATCGGCGTCCTGCTCCTGCTCGTCGTGTTGAGCAGTGCGACAGTCAGGCGCGCGCCGATCAGCACAGCCATCATCTACCTCGTCATCGGCTGGGGATTCGGCCGCCTGGGCTGGCTCACGCTGGATACCGGGCCGCATGGCGAAGCGCTCGAAACGCTCGCGGAGATCGCGGTCATCGTGTCTCTGTTCTCGGCCGGGCTGAAGCTGCGCAAGAGCTTGCGATCGCACCTCTGGCGGTTGCCGCTGTTCCTCGCCTCGGCCTCGATGGTGACTACCGTGGCGCTCGTGGCGATTTGCGGGGCTGTCATTTTCGACGTGCCGATCGGACTGGCCATATTGCTCGGGGCGATCCTTGCACCGACGGATCCGGTTCTCGCCTCGGAAGTTCAGGTGTCCGATCCGGGGGACACCGATAGCCTGCGCTTCACCCTGACGGGGGAAGCAGGCCTGAACGACGGCGCTGCGTTCCCGTTCGTGATGCTGGGACTGGGGCTCCTCGGCTTGCACGAACTCGGAACCGGGACCTGGCGCTGGTGGACGATCGATGTCCTCTGGGCGATTGCGGGCGGTCTGGCAACGGGGGCGCTTTTAGGCAAGGCAGTCGGTCGCCTGGTCGTGTACCTGAGGCAGCGTCATCTGGAAGCAGTCGGATACGACGATTTTCTGGCGCTCGGGCTTATCGCCACTTCCTACGGCATTGCCGTTGCCTTGCACGCATACGGATTCCTCGCGGTATTCGCAGCCGGATTGGCCCTGAGAACCGTGGAACGGGAACTGACGGGGCAGGAGGATCCTCCGGACATCAAGCAGGTGCCGGGGACGGACGAAGAGATCGCAAGCGACCAGCAACACGCGCCCGCTTTCCTCGCGGCCGCAGTGCTGAGTTTCAATGAGCACCTGGAGCGGCTTGGCGAACTCGCATTGGTGCTCGTAACCGGCGCGCTGCTCAGCCTGATCGATTTTTCGCTCCCGGCCATGACGTTCGCCCTGTTCCTGTTCTTCGTCATCCGACCTTTGGCGGTGGGCCCCATCGCCCTTGCCGCTGGCATGAACCTGCGTCAGGCGGCGATGGTGTCCTGGTTCGGCATCCGCGGCATCGGATCGCTCTACTATCTTTTTTATGCGATCAACCGGGGATTGCCCGCGGCGACCGGACAATGGTTGATGCAAGTGGTGTTATGCGTGATCGCAACGTCGGTGCTTCTGCACGGAATTTCCGTCACGCCGCTGATGCGGCGCTACGTGAAGGATGGCGAGCAACGGGATGTCGCGACATGAAACCGCAGAGCCTGCGAGGCGCGAGGCGGGGCGCTCCGGGCAGCTCAGGCGGGTTGGACCTGCTGCAGATAAAAACCCAGGCACAGAAGTCCGCTTCCGAGTATTGCGTAGAACACGCGACGAAGAATCTGGCCCGCGGATGCTCGAAGAACCAGTTCCAGTCGACGAGCACCGCCACGATCACAAAGATTCCAGCCAGATAAGCCAGTGGAGTCATCGTTTTCTATTTTAATACCGGGCCGCCGGCAGAGCGCCTCCATTCAGCCATTCAGGAATTCGAGCAGCTTCGGGATGACCTGCTCCGGCGCTTCGTTGATCAGCCAGTGGCCCGAGCCCGTGACAATGACGCCTTCGACGTTGTCGTCGACCATCTTGCCCTGGTCGATCAGGAACTGGCCGCCGGCCTTCTCTCCGCTCAGCACGAGCATCGGCATGGTCAATCTGGTTTCAGCGAATCCGGCGAAGTCCTTGCCGTCCTGCTCGAACGCGCGGAACACCTCGAATCCCGCGCGCATGGCGCCAGGCATCGCATATTGTTTGGCGTAGAACTGGCGGTCCTTCTCCGGCACCGAGTGCTTCGGATCGGCGGCGAATTCATTCCAGAAGTGCTCGAAGTAGGTGCGTTCGCGGCCCTTGACGAGCGCCAGCGGCGTCTTGCCGTAGAAATGGAAATGCCATAGGTCGCGAAGCAGCCAGACCTTGGTCCAATCGCCGACGCCCGGAAGGAAGGCATCCATAAGCGCGATGCGATCGACGTCTTCGGGATACTGCGCCGCGTAGGCGTACGCCACCATCAGGCCGATGTCGTGGCCGACCACCGCCACTTTCCTGAACCCGAGTGATTCTGCAAGGGCATGGATGTCCTGCGCCATCATTTTCTTCTCGTAACCGCTCTCCGGTTTGCCGGAGGTGCCGAAGCCGCGCAGGTCGGGCGCGATCACCGTATGCGTTTTCGCGAGCTTCGGGATCAGTGGCAGCCACATGTGGCTGTTCTGCGCATAACCATGCAACAGGATGACGGGATCGCCTTTTCCGGCGATGAGATAGTGCAACCGCACGCCGTTGACTTCCTTGTAGCGGCTTTCGATCTTGATGGATTGGTCGGCGCCGGCCTGGGGAGCGGCCAGCATCGTGGCGAAGGCGGCGAGTAATACCGAAATGAGTTTGCGCACGATGATCTACTCGGATGAAAAAGCGTGACCGCGTGAATTCGCGTCTGTGGACAGCACTATAGGCGGAAGGTATCGTCCGGGTAAGCCTGCCATAACCGAATCCGGTTTCCGGAAAAACCGAACAATGATCAAGCTCGACGGACTGGCCGCCTTCGCGGCGGTGGTGGAAGCCGGATCGATCACCGAGGCGGCGCGGCGCATCGGCATTTCGAAATCCGTGTTGAGCGAGCGCCTGGCGGAACTGGAACGCTCGCTCGGCGCCCGCCTCCTGCAACGGACGACGCGCAAGGTGTCCGTCACGGAAGATGGCTCGGCTTTCCTCGAACGAGCCAGGCGCATCCTGCGCGATACCGCCGAGGCCACTGCCGAAATTGCCGAACGGCGCGGCACATTGGCGGGGCCGTTGCGGCTGTCCGCCCCGGTCAGCTTCGGCAGCTTGCACCTGGGCCCGGCGCTGTATCCGTTCCTCCTTGCAAATCCCGAGATCGAACTGACGCTGGAACTCGACGATCGCTTCGTCGATGTGGCATCCGGCGGCTTCGATGCCGTCATCCGGCACGGCCCGGTGCGCGACAATCGCCTCATCGTAAAACGACTGGCGTCGAGCCGGCGGTTGCTGGTCGCCTCTCCGGGCTATCTCGCGCGACACGGCATGCTCACGTCCGTGGCGGAGCTCGAATCGCGCAACGCCATTCTCTACAGCAATCGCGAAACGGACTGGCGCTTTCCCGGCTCCGGCCGTCGTGCCGACGTCGTCGTCCGCCCCGGCTTCTGCCTGCGCATCAACAACGGCGTGATGATGCGGGACGCGGCGATCGCCGGACTCGGCATCGCGCTCATGCCGACGTTTCTCATCCACTCCGAACTGGCGAACGGTGCGCTGCGGACGATCGACATAGGAATGGAAGCAGAGGCGGCGGAGATTTACCTGGCGTATCCCGCAGACCGCGGTCCGTCCGCCAAGATTCGCGCGCTGACCGAGCACCTGCGCAAAGCCTTCGGCGATCCGCCTTATTGGGAAACCGGCTTGAAGAAGCCGCGCCGGGCGACCGCGCCTGACTCCCCGAAAAAACGCAGTGGATCCTAGCCGACGTACGCCATGAATTCTGCGGCACGCGCCTCCAGTATCAGCTCAGATTGCGCTACACCGCCTGTACTACGGGACGTCGCTGGAAGCCGGCCGGATCAATGACAACCTGATGGAAAAACCCCTCGGGCTGGACGTATTCGGGCAGCGTGTTCTGGGCGGCTGATACCATATTAGGAGCCGTATACCTGGGTGTGGGCTATTCGAGCCTGGGCCAGGGCTCCGCCTGCCTGATGATCGGACCGCGCTTCTGACCGGATGCGGATGCGTAAGGATGCCAGCGTACAATCGACCCACGCTGGCAACTGCATGCCATTAACTCAAAGGAGGCCGCATTGATCCGCTTTTATTTTCATCCCACGCCGAATCCCCTGAAGGTTGCATTGTTCCTGGAGGAGTCCGGTACACCCTACGAGATCGTTCCGGTCGATACGCGCAAGGGTGAACAGCACACCGCGGCGTTTCGGACCGTCAACCCGAACGGCAAGCTGCCCGCCATCGTCGACACCGACGGACCCGGCGGCAAGCAAGTCACGGTGTTTGATTCCAGCGCGATCTTGCTGTACCTCGGCGACAAGATCGGCAAGTACGTCGGCAGTGCCGCGGACCGCGGCGAACTGCTTTCCTGGCTCATGTTCGTCGCGACCGGCATCGGACCCTATTCGGGACAGGCCGTGCACTTCCAGCGCGCGGCGCCGGAACAGATTCCCTACGCGATCAACCGCTACCGGCGTGAAGCGGATCGGCATTACCGCATCTGAAGGGACGCGACTTCATCGTGGGCAGGGAACTCTCGATCGTCGACATGTCGGCCTGGGGATGGATCGATCGCGCACCCATCGTGCTTCCCGGCGAAGCCGATCCGCTCGCGGCGTATCCGAACCTGAAGCGCTGGTTTACCGCGATCAACGCGCGTCCCGCTGTCGCGCGCGCCCGCGCCGTCGGCAAGGACATCGCCTTCAAGCAGGAAATGGACGAGGCAGCAAAGCGCGCCATGTTCCCGTCGAACTATCCGCTTGCTACTACGTAAGGCGAACTCGAAATTCATCCGGAATAATTCTCACCACGCGCTGCCCGCGGCACACACCCCTGCGGGTGCATATGAGTGTTCCCTTGAGGCACGAAGGTCACGAAGGGACACGAAGAAAGACAAAGAGAAGTTGATGCGAGAGGTTGCCGGTTTGCGTTCTTGGCCACCGAACGTTCTGAATATCGGCCGATTCCAACAAATCTACCACCCGATATTCGACCAGGTTTTGACCTCCTTCGTGACCTTCGTGGTGAGGGGTAGACACGACTACCTGTTTGCGATTCGACCGCAAACGGGTATACGATCACTGTTAATAACAACGGCATACCTGCAATACCTTCGCTTTCACAAACCGGCCGCCCCGCAAGGCGTGGTGCATCGCCAGACTGGTTCGAAACTTTTTTACGAATCGGTCGACCGGGTTGCTCCCCGGGTCTTCGGGCCCCCTCGGCGTAATTCTTCGCCTTTCAAGGAACACCGTACAACCAGACGGCCGGCAATACCCGGCCGCCGCATCTCTACTGTTGGATCACCCAGGGGGATAACCAATGATCTCGAAACGGATGACTGTCGATGCAGCAAGGTTATGCGCAATCGTGATGACCGTTCTTTTCTCGTCCGGTGTCTACGCCGTCGATTTTCTCGAAGCTGCGCCAAAGCAGACAAAAGTCCTTCTCGAAAATGACAAGGTGCGTGTGATAGAGGTCAACTTCAAGAAAGGCGACAAGGTTCCGATGCATTCCCACCCCGATATCGTCGTTTATATAATCAAGGGAGGGAAAACACGGTTTACCGACGAGAGCGGCAAAGTATCGGAGTCGGGAAGCAATGACGGCTCAGCCACGTTCCGCACGGCGACTACGCATTCGCACGAACATCTGACGGACTCTCGCGCGATTGTCATTGAGATGAAGAAATAGAAACCGGTACTTCGATTGGGGAACACATCACAATTTTCGGCTGTTTGAAGGAAACGCGGTCTGTCCCCAATCGATTCGAGGCGCGCTTGTACACAGGGAGGTCTGTGATGCCGTCGAGGCCATTTGTCGTTGTGTTCACTCTTGTAGTCGCCGCGCTTCTTGGCGCCTGCTCCGTCAAAAACGCCCACAGCATCAATGTATCGCGCGAGGGGCCAACGGAGATTGGCAAGAACGATCGCGTCGCCGTCATCCTTGCAAGCTACATCGACTGCGAAAACAGCAAATCCCCGGCCTGCGACGCGCCGAAGGAATCGGCCTCCATCGAATCTTCCTTCGAAAGTTGCATCGGCACCGCGATACGCGCCAGGGTTTCCTCGATCGTACTGCTGCGTGCGCGCGAGGTCCGTGAAAAGGTATTCCCGGGCATGACTTTTACGGACTCTCCGCACACCGAGAGTGACATTCTCGTGGCGTTATCCGATACGGCGACGAGAACCAGGATGGAAGCGCTCGGTCTGCGATACATCCTTGTGCTGCATGTCGTGACCCGCGATGGAGACGGGAAATGGGGTGTCGATGGAAGCGGCGGAAGGGACGGCGGCGTGATCGGACTCACGCAGCAGTGGGAGAGACGGTCGGACTATCGGGCATTGGTCGTCGACATTTACGAAGGAAAAG
>Ga0209131_1001300_pt1 | contig 17280 bp, 17 predicted proteins | sample GraSoi_2013_40cm_FD_185826 | JGI IMG/M metagenome (GOLD analysis project Ga0209131, IMG submission 185826) | Grasslands soil microbial communities from the Angelo Coastal Reserve, California, USA - Sample 9_17_2013_40cm (SPAdes) (version 2) | ecosystem: Environmental > Terrestrial > Soil >...
ACCAAACGAGCCGCAATCTTCGGAAAAGCGAGCGGCGTTCCTCCGACTCCGCCCAGGCCGAAGGCCGCGCGCACGCAGCGCCCGTCGCCGTCGATCGCGACCTGGGCCGCGGCCGCGACCATCGCGAAGTCGCCGTGGCGCACGGCAATTTCAGCGAAAGCGGAACCCGTGTGCCGCCACGACCACGCCGGCCAATGGATTTCCTCGAGGCACTCGCCGGGACGAGCGTTCGTCGCCATCGGACCGGCGAAGAACTTTTCGGCTTCGATCGTGCGCACGCCGCCGCCTGAGCGCAGCAGCATGCGGGCTCCAAGAACCTGCGCGACGAGCGGCAGCTCGGCCGAAGGATCGGCGTGCGCGAGGCTGCCGCCCACGGTGCCCCGGTTCCTCGTCTGCACGTGCCCGACCCAGGCGAGCGCCTGCGCGAGGAGCGGCACGCGCGCGGCGAGAGCTTCGTCCCGCTCGACCGTGCACTGGCGGGTGCACGCGCCGATGCGCGCCACGTCTTTTTCGATCTTCACGAATTTCAGCTCGGCGATCTCGTTGATGTCGACGAGCCATGCTGGGCGCACCAGGCGCATCGCCATCATCGGCACTAGGCTCTGTCCGCCGGCGAGGAGCTTCGCGCCGTCGCCGTAGCGGCGAAGCAGCTCGCAGGCTTCGGCCGTCGACGTGGCGCGGGAGTACTCGAAGGCGGCGGATTTCAAGTGGCCGGCCTCGCTTCTGCGAGAAACGTCTCCATCGCGCGTATCGGTGCGTCATCGTCGAAGAGGATGTGGCGAACGGCCTCGATGCGCTGTCGTGTGCTCTTGCGATATTCGCCGTCGCGGGCGAGTCTTGTCGCGACGGCCACGTACTCTTCCGGGGACGAGGCAACGAACTCCTGCAACCCCATGCGCTTGAGAATACCGCTCGCCAGTCTGCCCCGCAGGAAGCGTCCCTCCACGGTGACGATCGGCAAGGCGGATTCCACCGCCTGCATCGCGGTGTTAAAACCGGAGAAGCCGATCGTATCGAGCAGCACGTCCGCGCGTTGCAGCAATCCGTAGAATGACGGTCGATCCAGCCAGGGGACAAAGACCCCGAAATCGCCGAAATCCAGTCCGTCCCGTGCGAACGCGAGCTCGAGGCGCCGCTGCAGCTTGTTCGACAATTCTCCGGACCCGTGGCGAAAGAATACGAAGCGGCAGCGTCCCAGCGCCCGGGCGATTCGAGGGAGTACCTCGTCGTGCTGAGGCGCATACTTGAAAGGCACGCCAGGACACACGAAAACCGGAACGTCCGAGCCGGAGTCCAGCTCGGCCAGACCCGGATCCGCGGGTGCGATCTGGGTGGGCTGGTAGGAGCAACCCAGGTGCGGCAAGGTCACGAGCCGCTCCGTGTAGTGAGCCTGCCCATCGGCCGGCTCCATGTCCTGGGCGGACAGGTAGTAGTCGATTGTCGGCAATCCGCTGGTTTCTGGATGTCCCCAGGTCGCAACCTGTACCGGCGCAAGGCGCAAGCTCGCCAGCCGGACCGTCATCGGGAACATCCCGATCTCAGGATAGACCAGCACGTCCAGGCGCCTACCGACGATAGCCTGCGCCCACTGGTGCAGCCCGCGCGCTCCCTCTTCGAAGTGGGCAGCGTGGGAGCGGGCGAAGGCGGTTTCCCCGTCGTGGTCGAATCCGAGGTGAAATGCCTCGAGGGCGAAGCGGCTCGGATCCAGCTTCTGAAACCAGCCCTTGACGATCGCGTTCCATACCGAGTGGTTTCGGAAATGCGGCGAGACGACTCCCACGCGGACCGGCCCGCCCTTGCGGCGCTCGCTCGATGGCGGTGCCAAGCCCTGCCGACGCGACCATTCGCCCATGATGCGCACGCAGAGGCTCCCATACCGCTCGAGCAGAGGCCGGTTGCTGTACTCCTGGTAAGCGAGGTAGAACGGCTGGTGCACCCCCACTGCCTTGGCGCCGAGGGCAAGGCGCGCGCCGGCGAACCAGCGCTCCAGCCCCTCCAGCTCACGTGCGAACGCCTGGCGATGGCGCTCCGGGTCTGCGTCGCTTTCGCATACTGCGGGTAGCTGCGCCATGGCGAGGGCCCAGCGCGCTTCGGCGAATTCCGGCTCGATCGCGAGCGCGTCGCGAAAGCAGGCGACGGCTTCTTCGGGCCGGTCGGCATCCGAGAGCGCGACCCCCAGGTTGTAGCGGACCCCCGCCACCTTGGGGTGCAGCGCGATCGCCCTCCTGTAGCACGTCGCGGCTTCCTCCAGTTGCCCCTTGTCTTTGAGCACGTCCCCCAGGTTGGAGAGGGCCGGCCCGAAATCGGGGCTGAGAGCTAGAGCTCTTTGGCACGAGGCAGCCGCTTCGTCGAGCCGACCCGCCTCTCTGAGAAAGTGCCCGAGGTTGGAATGGCCCTCCGGGGATTCAGGGTCGATGCGAATCGCGTCGAGGCAGGACCCGATCGCCTCTTCAGGCCGACCGAGGGTCGCGAACGCCTGCGCCAAGTCCAGACGCAGGCGGTACGAGCCCGGCAGGAGGCGCAAAGCGCTGCGATAACAGGGAATCGCCTGCTCCGGCCTGTCTTGCGCGATCCAGGCGCTGGCGAGATTCAAATGCGCGTCGAGGTAGTCCGGCTGCAGCGCAATTGCTCGCTCGAAGCTCGCTGTCGCATCCGCCAGTCTTCCCTGCTTCATCGACACGTTGCCCAGATTGTTGTGCGCGGGTGGATTGGCTGGATTCCGGGACAGCGCCTGCGATATCAATCGGTGCGCCTCCTCCTGCCGGCCCTCCTGATAGGCGATCACTCCTGAGAAGTGCAAGGCGTCGATATTCTGCGGATCGAGGCGTAGGGCGTCCGCGTACGCCGCTTTGGCTTCGCCGAGGCGCCCCGCCTGGTGATGTTGCAGCCCGTCGCGGGCGCGTTCGTCCGCCGTTCCGCCGTCTGCGCGCGCCGCGGCATTCGCCTGGAGCGCCGACTTTGCCGCTCTCCTGAACCAATTCAGCATCAAGGGCTCGGTCGAGTTAGACTTCTTTCAGATTGGCACGGCATCGGCGCGGTAAAGTGAATCGTTCGGGTTCGATTATGCATAAAGATGCGCGAATCGTGCAGCTGTATAAGAGATGGATGGTTGCCTGCGCGATTGCGCTGTGCGCCGTGCAGTCCGCCGTATGGGCGCAGCCTTGGCCTTCGAAGCCGATCCGGATCATAGTCCCGTTTACCCCGGGTAGCGGCACCGATATCATCGCGCGTACGGTGACGGAAAGGCTCTCGCCCCAGCTCGGGCAGCCTATCGTCATCGAGAACCGCCCCGGCGCGGGCGGCACGATCGGCGCGGCGGCGGCGGCGAAATCCGCTCCCGACGGCTACACCCTTTTCGTGCATTCCTCTTCGTATACCGTTACGCCGTCCACGTACAAGGACCTGCCGTACGACACGCTTCGCGACCTGACCGGCGTCGTCCCGCTCGCTTTGCTGCCCAACGTGCTCGTGATGGCGCCTTCGAAGGGCATCCGCTCGGTGAAGGAGCTCGTCGCCGCGGCGAAGGCGAAGCCCGGCTCGCTCAATTCCGCCTCGGTCGGCATCGGCAGCGCGACGCACCTAAACGCCGAGCGCTTTCGGCTCGGCGCCGGCATCGAGACGGTCAACGTCCCTTTCAAGGGCTCGCCCGAAGCGCTGACCGAGATCGTCACCGGCCGCGTCGATTTCTATTTCTGCCCCGTCAACGCGATACTGCCGCTCTTGAAGGACGGCAAGCTCGTAGCCCTCGCGGTGGGGAGCACGAAGCGCTCGCTCGCGCTCCCCGAGCTTCCCACCACGCTGGAAGCCGGCGTTCCCAACTCCGACTATAACTTCTGGGTCGGCATGTTCGCGCCGGCGAGGACGCCGCGCGACGTCGTGAGTCGTCTTTATCGGGAAACGGTAAAGGCGCTGCACTCACCCGATGTGCGCGAGAAGATGGCCCGCCTCGGAGCCGAGCCGATGGACTACAGCCCCGAGCAGTTCAATGCCTACCTCCGCGACGAAATCGCATCCAACGCAGCGCTGGTGAAAGCGGCGGGCATCAAGCTGGAATGACGCAAACGCAGAGCGGCGTCACGCGAACGCGATCGCGCCGCCGACGAGCGCCGCGGCGAGCGCCGCGATGAACAACAGGCGCGGCCCGGGATCGTTTCTGAGCCGCCGCAGGAAACCGACCGGCCGCGGAGGCCGGGCGAGCAGCTCGCGATCGCGCTTCGTGGGAGCGGAAAGCCGTCCCAGCGCCTCGGAAGAGTCGAACTGCCGCGACAAGGGAAGCCGGGTGTCGGAGCCGATCGCGCGCGCCGCAGGCGCGAGTCGCGTCTTCGCCGTGTCCACATCGAGCTTCACCGTCTTCGTGACGTCCTGATCGCCGTCCGCGTCCTTCTCCGACGCGCGCTTGCGGCCGCCGAGCTCGGCGAGGCAGCTGCGCAGGTCGGCGGCGAGCTCGTAGACGTCCTGGTAGCGCACCGCCGCGTCTTTCTTGAGCGCCCTTGCGATCACGAAATCGAGCATAGACGGCACCTCGCGGTTCAGCCGGGAAGGCGGCACGTGCTCGACATTGACGACGTTGTGCAGGATCTGCGGGGTGTCCGCGCCTGCGAACAAGGAGGCGCGGGTGAGCATCTCGTAGAGCACGATCCCGAGCGAAAAGATGTCCGACCGGTGGTCGACGGGCGATCCCGCCACCTGCTCGGGGGACATGTATCTGGGCGTTCCGAGAACGACGCCCGTGCTCGTCTTGTGGTCGGAAACGTGCACGCGCGCGATCCCGAAGTCCATGATCTTCACCTGCCCGCGCGGTAGCAGCATGATGTTGCTCGGCTTGATGTCGCGGTGGACGACGCCGCGCTCGTGCGCGTAGCCGAGCCCGTCGGCCACCTGCTCCGCGATGTCGACCGCCTCGACGGTGGGGATCGAGCCCTTCAGCATCTTGGCGCGGAGCTCGATTCCCTTGAGGAGCTCCATCGCCATGTAGGCGAGGTCGCCTTCTTCCCCGAAATCGTAGACGGTGATGATATGGGGATGCGTGAGCTTGCCCGCGGCCTTGGCTTCGAGGAAGAACCGCTTGTGGAATTCCTTGCGCCCTTCCGCGTCGTCCGAAAGGATGATGGTCTTCAGCGCGACGATGCGGTCGAGAGCGGGGTCCTCGGCCTCGTAGACGATCCCCATGGCGCCGCGGCCCAGCTCGCCGAGGATCTTGTAGCGGCCGATCTTGGTCAGCTTCTTTTTTGCCATCGGACTCTTTCGATCACGCCGCCGAGGTAATTTTCGCCCACGGCGATTGCCCGCCGGATCTTGACGACGGCGCCGTCCATGAACTTCTGGGGACCTTCGGCCGACACCCGGGCCGCGACACCGGCCCCGATGAGCCCGATCACTGCCGCAACGGCGAGCGCGAAGAAGCGTGTCCGCCTCCGCTCGGCCACCCGCCCGTCCGGGCTGAACAGCTCGTGGGTCCGCAGCCCTGCATCGGTAAAAACCCCGGCCGGGAAAAGGCCGGATTCGAGCCCCGGTGAGGCATCGGCCATGGCGTCGCGGAAGGACCGCGACATCAGCAGGCGCGAGGGCGAGGCAAACTCGGCAACGCTCGCCGCCACCGCGATGCCGTCGCCGATCATCCCGTCGCCGTCCCGGCCGCCTGCCGCTACCTGCACGGCGCCGTGATTGACCCCGACGCACAGGGGGAGCCCGGCCGCCGTTGCGGCGAGCGCGCGCCCGGCCAGTTGCAAAGCCGCCTTGGGATCGCCGAGAACCACGATGGCCGCCCCGTCCGCGGCGTCGAGCACGACGCGGTTCGCGGGCGCGAGCTCCGCGGTGGTGACCGCCACTACGGCTTCGAGCTGCGCCCGCAGGCGCGCCTGCTCCTGGACCGGCCTGCGGGCGAACTCCTGGATTTTCAGAAAGACGACGCTAGCGAGGGTCGCAGCCGCGTTCGTTGTTTTCATTTGCCAAGAACCAACAGTGTTGCGATCTTACCCTTTACCTATCCCTTGCGCTTACAATCTCCGACGGGTCGTGAGGAAGACGAGAGAGCTCATGATAGAACTCAAGGCGGTCAGCCTCGCGGAGGTTTCCGAGGGCATCCGGAAGAGCGTCAAGCCGGTGAGCATTCTCTGGCAGGCGCCCGACACCGTCGCTTTCGTCGCACGCGGGCGCCGCCACCGCAACGAGTTCCATGCGGATCCGAGCGACGAAGTCATGTACATGATCGAGGGCGAGATGAACCTGCACTACCTCACCTCCGAAGGCACGGAGAAGGTGGCGCTCGTCCGCGAAGGCGAGATCATCTATTGCCCGGCCGGCGTGCGGCACTCGCCGCGCTTCTCGCCCGACTCGTTTCTCCTCGTGCTTGAGCGCAAGCGGCGCTCCGACGAGAAGGATCGCTTTTTCTGGTATTGCGAGAAGTGCCACTCCGAGCTTTACGAGGCGGTCCGGCACGTCGCCGACTACCGCGAGGACCCGGTGTCGCGCGTGTACGAGGAGTTCTATTCGCAAGGGTCGCGCCGCACCTGCGGGAACTGCGGCCACGTCACGCCGAAGCCTGCCGGCTAGGATCCGGTCGCAGCCGGCGGCGGCATTTGTTTCTCTTTCGCCCACCGGGTGAGGCTGCAATGGGCGCAGTTTTGCCTGAGCGGCTTGAAGAAGTACCAGTTCTCGAAGAACGCCCTGCTGCAACGGGGACACGCGAAGCTCGCCATCCGGCCTCCAGCCCAGGCGATCGCGCCCATCCAGGCGAGCCCGACAGCGAGAAAAGGCGCCTCCTGCAGGAGGAGATCGTTCAGCACGTAGACAATCAGAAACATTACGGGGACGTAGCCGAAGAACAGCAGCCAAAGAATCGTGGACCTGCGATTCAGATCACGCCACGCCGCCTCGAGGGAGGGATCGGCGGGCATATCAGCCCGCCAGCCGGGGGCTGCGCATCCTCCGGTTCAGTATTGCGGCGCTCAAGGTATCCAGGGTGAGCTGATGCGCCCGGCTCGATCGCCCGTAGGTTCGCTCGATGCTGCTCTTCGCACCTTCCCAATCCCTGCGCTGCATGTGCGAGTCGAATCCGATCGCCCCGGCGAGGCCCCCTCCCGCCGTCACCCCCTTGTACCAGGCGTCCATCAGGAGATCCAGAGCTTCGCCGGAGTCCGCACGCGAAACGCGAATTGCCCATGGTTGATCTGGACGAGGAATCACAACCGACCCATTATCGCCTTTCCGGCGCGATTCTCTGTGCGTCACCGCACCCAGAGGGTGAAAACCTTGCCGTGCCGGGTCACATCCGCAGGATGCGCTCGGCGTTACCGTGCGCGATCTTCTCGCGGTCCGCGTCGCTGATGGAAAGCTTTCTCAGGAATTCCATTCCCGCGGTGTTCGGCTCGTAGGGCCAGTCCACTGCGAACAGGATATTGTCCGCGCCCAGCGCGAGCAGCGTGCACAGGAACGCGGGCTCGTACCAATTGCCGCTGGTGGTGACGAGCAGATTGTCTTTCAGATACTGAAGCGGCGTTTTCGCCAGACCTCTTCGCGCTGCCGCGCGCCAGGTGTGATCGTTCAGCCGGTGCATCGCGAAAGGCAGACCCTCGCCTAGATGCCCGAGGATGATCTTGAGGCGCGGGTAGGCGTCGAACACCCCGGCGAAGACGATCCGCAGAAAGTGGCAGCTCGTATCCACCGCGAAACCCCAGCCCGCGCGCGCGAGGTCCTCGTATCCCTGGAAGTAGGCCTTGACCGCGTCCGGGTGCGGGAGGGTGGGGTGCAGATAGAGCGGCACGCCGAGCGCCTGGGCGCGCTCGAAGATGATCCAGTATTTCTTCTCGTCGAGGAAACTCCCTCGAGTGTGGCCGTGGATCATCGCGCCCTTGAAACCGAGTTGGGTGACGCAGCGCCCGAGCTCCTCGGCCGCGGCGCCGGGGTCAGCTGTCGGCAGCGCGGCGAAAGCGGCGAAACGGTCCGGATGCGCATTGATCGCCTCATGCGCGAGGTCGTTCGCGTCCTTCGCCATCGGGATCGCAACGTCCGCGCCGAAGCCTTGCGGTCCGGGCGAGCCGAACGAGAGCACCTGCACGTCGATCCCGGCGGCGTCCATGTGCGCGAGGCGCTTCGCGCCGAGATCCGAATTCTGCTCGACGATGTCGTGGCCGATCTGCTCGCTGCGGGAGCTGAGATAGAAATTCCGGAATTCGCTCGCAGCGACCTTCTGCCGGTACATCGGCGTGATGAAATGCTCTTCGATGGCGATTGTTTTCATGTGCTGAAGCTTACACGATGGCGGCAGTCGTCGCGGGGGCAGGCGGCCCCCCTGCGACTTCGAGGAGAGTCCGGCCAGCGTGCGTACTGCACGCATCGGGGGTCCATGACAATTGCATAGTTCGGCGGATGATCATAGGATGCCTCTCTATGAAGATCTTTCGGTGGCGGATCCACGGAATCAGGCTCGGCGAGCGCGAATTGCGCTCGGCGGGCGACATGCTCGACCAGCTCCGCCCGCGCAGGGCGCTGCGGGACGCCCGCGACTTCGCGCTCAAATTCCAGCGCGACGACGTCTTCCGAGACTACGTCGTATCCCGCATGTGGGCCGTGCTTCCGGTGGTTCTCGTGTTCATCCTCGTCAGCACGATATGCTCCATCGACATCATGTTCAGGACGGTCCGGCTGGCTTCCGACCCGCCGGTGTGGCTCAGGTTTTTTGCCCTGCTTCTCGGTGCGGCCGTGTGGTTGTGCGGAGTGATGGCGCAGGTCTACGTATTCCTGATCTGGCTCGAGGAAAGGGCGGCGCAAAGGGACCGCTCGGAGCGGGGGAAGCGCGTCGAGATCCCCGCAGGGGTTCTGGCCTATCTCAAATACAGCCGCGCCCTGCCTCCCTGGGTTCTCATCTTCGCATGCATCGTTCTGCCCGTGCTGCTCATGGCCCGCGGTGCGCCTCTGGTGGCCTTGCTGGTCCTCACCGTGTCCCTGCTTGCCCCTTTTCTCTTCAAGAAGTTCGATTCCTGACGCGCGTCAGGCTTTATCAGGGCTTGAATTTCGCGGCGAGCGCCTCGGTGCCGCGCGCGAGCACGCCCGTGTCCGCGCCGACGGCGACGAAGAGGCCGCCGCAGTCGAGCCAGCGCCGCGCGTCGGCTTCGACTCCGGTGAGGATGCCCGGCGCCTTGCCCGCCTTGCGGATGCGGCGGATCGCGTCGTCGATGATGGGCATGACTTTCGGGTTGTTCGTTTCGCCCGGATAGCCTAGCGAGGCGTGCAGGTCAGCCGGGCCGATGAACACGCCGTCCACGCCTTCGACCGCGGCGATTTTCTCGAGATTGTCCAGGGCCTGCTGGGTCTCCACCTGGACGAGCACGCAGATCTCCTCGTGGGCGCGTTTCGCGTAATCCTTCACGCGCGCAAAACGCGTCGCCCGCGTCCCGCCCGCCACGCCGCGCACGCCCGCGGGCGGGTAGCGCGTGTAGGCGACGGCGTTTTTCGCTTCGTCGGCGTTCTGCACGTAGGGAATCAGGATCGACTGCGCGCCGATGTCCAGGAACCGCTTGACCGTCACCATGTCGTTCCACGGGACGCGCACCGCCGCATGCGTCGGGTAGGGCGCCGCCGCCTGCAATTGCTGCAACACCGACTCGAGGTCGTTCGGCGAATGCTCGGTATCGAGCAGGATCCAGTCGAATCCCGAGCCCGCGACGAGCTCGGTCGCGTAGTGGTGCGACAAGCTGCACCACAGGCCGATCTGCGGCTTGCCTGCTCTCAGCGCGCGTTTGAAGGTGTTGACGGGAAGCTCCATCGTCAAACCTTGTAGCCTTTTTCCCTGAGCGCCTTGTCGACCCAGGCGCGGTCCACCGTGCCGGCGCGGATCTGCTTCATCGAGCCCTCTTCCTTCGCGAGGATCGCTTTCGCCGAAGCGAGGATTTCCTGCGCGTACTCCTGGGGAACGGCGACCAGGCCGTCGGCGTCGCCGACGATGATGTCGCCGGGATTGACCGGGATGCCGCCGATGGTGATGGGCACATTGATCTCGCCCGGCCCGTTCTTGTAGGGACCACGGTGGGTGACGCCGCTCGCATAGACGGGGAAGCTTCCTGCCTTCAGCTCGGCCGAATCGCGGATCGCGCCCCAGATCACCATGCCCGCGACGCGGCGCTGCTCCGCGCGCGCCGACATCAGCTCGCCGATCAGGGCATGGTCGTTGAATCCGCCTCCGTCCACGACGATCACGTCGCCCGGCTCGGCGGTGTCGATCGCCTTGTGGACGAGCAGGTTGTCGCCGGGGGCGGTGCGCACCGTGAACGCGGGGCCGCAGAGCTTCGCGCCGTTGTGCATGGGCCGAAGCTGCGGCCCGCCCGCGTACAGGCGCTCCATGCTGTCGGAGAGGTGGGGCGTCACCATTTTAGCGAGCTCGGCGACGAGCTTCCTGTCGGGGCGCTTGGGGATGGGAAAGATGCGAAAGCCGATTGCAGTCATGAGCGTGGCTCCCTAGACGAACTGCACCGCGATCCCGCCCAAGGGGCCGAAGTCCCCGTGCAGGGTATCGCCCTTGTTCGCGAATACGACGCGGGTGAACGAGCCGGCGAGTATCAGGTGCCCGGCTTCGAGCGTCACGCCGTTTTTTCCCAGCCGGTTGGCGAGCCAGGCGACGCCGAGCGCCGGATGGCCGAGCACTCCGGCCGCGAGGCCCGTCTCCTCGATCTCGGAGTTGCGGTACATGATGCCGCCGGCCCAGCGCAGATCCATTTCCATCGGGCCGATCGGGCGGCCGCCGACAACGATTCCCGCCGCCGCGCCGTTGTCGGCGACGGTGTCGAAGATCTTGCGCGGATTCACGATGCGCGCATCGACGATCTCCATCGCGGGTATCACGTACTCGGTCGCGTGCAGCACGTCGGTGAGCCCGATTCCGGGTCCTTTCAGGGGTTTTCCGAGAATGAAGGCGAGCTCGACTTCCACGCGCGGGACGCAGTAGTTCGCATGCGGCACCTTCGCGCCGTCAGCGATCATCATGGTGTCGAGCAGATGTCCATAATCGGGCTCGTTGATCTGCGAGGAGGCCTGCATCGCCTTCGAGGTGAGCCCGACCTTGTGGCCGATGAGCCTCGCGCCTGCCTTGATCTTGTGCTGCGCCACCGCTGTCGAGATGGCGTAGGAATCCTCGATGGTGATGTGCGGATAGGTGACCGAGAGCTGCACCGCCTGCTTCTTCTCCTTCTCTGCGTTCAGCAGCGTCTCGACGCATTTCTTGCGCTCGGCTTCGGAAAGCGCCATGGGAGTTTTTCCTCTCTTTTCGGAATGCGGATTCTACTACGCTAATTTGCCGGCACAGTGCGCTCGGCGGCCCAGGCGCGCAGCTCGGCGACCTGCTCCGCCATCGTCACCGAAAGGGGACGCGTGTTACGCAATTCCTCCTCCACCAATTCGGTGGAAAGCGCGGTTTTTCGGGCGAGGCCCTCGTAAAGCGCGCTCACTATCGCCTGCTCGATCTCCGCTCCGGAAAAGCCCTCGCTCGCCTGTACCAGCCGCTTCAGGTCGAAAGATTTGGGATCCTGCTTGCGCCGCCTCAAGTGGATACCGAGGATCTCCCCGCGCGTCGCCGCGTCGGGCAGGTCGACGAAGAAGATCTCGTCGAAGCGGCCCTTGCGAAGCAATTCGGGAGGGAGCTGGCTTATGTCGTTCGAAGTCGCCACCAGGAATACTCGTGATTTTCGGTCCGACATCCACGTGAGCAGCGTTCCGAGCACGCGCCGTGACACGCCGCCGTCGGTCGCGCCCGAGGCGTCCGAGGCGAGGCCCTTCTCGATCTCGTCGACCCACAGCACGCACGGCGCCATGGATTCCGCCGCCTGCAGGGACTCGCGCAGGTTCTTCTCGGTCTCGCCGTAGAATTTGTTGTAGAGCGTCGCGAAATCCAGCGCCAACAGGGGGATGCCCCAGGTGCCCGCGACCGCCTTGGCGGCGAGGCTCTTGCCGCCGCCCTGCACGCCGAGCAGGAGGATGCCTTTGGGCGTGTCGAGCCCCTTCGCGTCGGCGGCGCCCAGAAAAACCGGCTTCCGGCGCTCGAGCCAGCGCTTGAGGTTTTGCAGGCCGCCGATGTCCTGGAATTTTGCAATATCGGGCTCGAACGAGAGCACGCCTCCTTTTCCGAGCGAATCGTGCTTGAAGCGCAGGATGCGCTCGATGTCCTTCTGGTCGATCTCGCCGTCCTCCGCGATCGCCTGCCGCACAAGGCGCCGCGCGTCGTCGCGGCACATGCCGGCGAGATGCTGGGCGAGGAGATCGACCGACTCCTGCGTGCCGCGCGGTTTTCTTCCTTCGCGCGATTCGTAGAGCTTCGCCTCATCGCGGATCACCTCGCGGACTCCGGCCGCGTCGAGCACCGAGAGCCGGAAGCGCGCGCTCATCCGCGCCAGCTCCGGCGGCATCTCGATCGACGAGCTGACGAACACGAGAGTGCGCGCGGTCTGGTTGTAGCCGAGCGCGATCTCGCGCAGCAGCCGCTGGTTGACCGGGTTGTCGAGGTAAGGATGGGCGTCGAGCAGCGCGTAGACGCCGTTTTGCGGAGTAACGTCTATGTGCCGCAGGGCGGCAGTGAATTCCTGCGTCATCGGGATCCTGTCGGTCTTGCCGTAGCGATGGATGCCTTCGGTGACGCTCCAGGTGAAGAACGCCCACTCCTCGAAATTGCAGATGTTCTCGAGCAGGCTGGTCGCGCGCGATTCCTCGTGCGTCTCGAGCAGCACGATGGGAAAGCGCGATTTCAGGATCAAGGTGAAGTCCTGGCGCTCGTCCATGGATGGGCGCTCAGGCTTCAGACTTCGACGACGAAGTCGAACCTTCCCTCGCCGGCGCCCTTGCCGGCCATGCGCATCTCCAGGTCCGGGCGGTAGAGACCATCGCGGCGGTTGCCGGGCTCGTCCCGGAAGTAGAGTTGCGTGGTGAGAATGCGCTTGCCGGGCGCCTGTACCTTGACGTGGATATGCCGAGTGCGCCCGGGGTATTCCGCCGGAACGATGGTTTGCAGGCGGTAGCGCCCCTGGGCGTCGGTGAACTGGTGGCCGCGATAGCGAAAGCCAAGGTTGTCGTACTCGCCGTCCTCGCCCGCGTGCCAGAAATCGAGCAGCGCGTTCGCCACCGGCCTGCATTGAGCCGAGAGGACCCGCCCCGTCACGATCAGGCGCGGAGCCTTGGACTGGGGTTCCACCAGCGAAACACGCAGCGGCGTATCGGTTTTGAAAAAAGGCCCTTCGGTCTGCTGCACCGTGAATTCGCCGCAGGTGAGCGCGCGCGTCTGGGCAAAGACTGGAACCACCGGAAGCGCGGCCGCGGCGGCAAGCAGGCGGCGGCGGATCAGAGAGACCATCGTTTCACCGGTCGGAGCGCCACACCACGCGCTCGTCCAGGGCGTAGAGCTTGCACTCCCCGTTTCCGCGGCGATTGCAGCTTTCCATCGCGTGTCCGACGACGTCGACCTGCTGCCTGCTCCCGGGAACGCTCCGGAAGCCGAATGCCCATGCTCCGTTTGGCGCAATCGCGAATGCGCGCGGCGTCGGCTTGGACAGGAATTCCCTGTAGCCGTCGCGCCCTTTCTCCCTGAGGAAGGGAACGGCGTCGGCTTTTTCGAGCGGCGCAAAGCCGATCGTGGTTTGCGCCGGCACTCCCAGGCCGGCATTGATCCCCGCTACGAGGTCCTTGATCCAGCCGTTGTAGTTGCTGTGAATCACCCGGAGCGTTCCGCCGCTTTTTGCCAGCTCCTTGTAGGAAAGATTGGTGCTTTGCAGATACCGAATGCCGTACCCGGTTGCGTCGTAGGTCAGCTCGATCGACATCGTGTGCTCGCGTACGATACCCATCACCTCCATGCGGCCCTCGGTCGGGTTGATCACCCTCCAGCCCCGGGTCGCCCCCACGATCTTGACGGCCTGTTCAATGTCCTGACGGGTCACTGGCTTGGCGCCGCCCTGAAATTCGATCCGCCACGGATCGTCGAGCGGCGCCAGGCGAAAGGCCCCGAGATTGTAGGGTTCGGCATGCGCGACGAGACCTTGCGACAACAACAGAGAAAGGGAACACAGACGAATCAGGCGGCTCATGGTCATCTCCCTCAGTGAATTTCCGGCTCGGCCGTGGGCGCCGTGCCCTCGAGGAAATCGAAGTCGCAGCCCTCGTTTGCCTGCCGGATGTGCTGCGAGAAAAGCGCGCCGTAGCCGCGCTCGAACTTGCGCGCCGGAGCTTTCCAGGCGCGCTTGCGCTTCATCATCTCGGCGTCGTCGACGAGGACCTGCAGGCGACGGCGCGGCACGTCGAGCTCGATCGTGTCTCCGGTCTTCACCAGCGCGAGCGGGCCGCCGACCCAGGACTCGGGCGCGACGTGCAGCACGCAGCAGCCGTAGGCGGTGCCACTCATTCGAGCGTCGGAGATCCGCACCATGTCGCGCACGCCCTGCTGCAGGAGCTTCTTCGGGATCGGCACTTCCCACTCGGGCATGCCCGGCGCGCCGATGGGGCCGGCGTTACGCAGCACGATGACCGAATCGGCGTCCACGTCGAGCTTGGGGTCGTCGATACGCGCCTGCAGGTCCTTGTAGTCCTCGAACACCACTGCGCGGCCCTTGTGCTGCAGCAGGCGCGCCTCGGTAGCTGCGGGCTTGACGATGGCGCCGTCGGGAGCGAGGTTGCCGCGCAGGACCGCGAGCCCGCCCGAGGGGATCAGCGCCTTCTCGCGTGGCAGGATCACGTCGGGGTTATAGATCTTCGCGCCTTCGAGGTTCTCGCCGAGCGTTTTTCCGCTCACCGTCTTCGCATCGAGATCGAGCAGATCGCGGATCGAGGCGAGCAGCGCGCGCAGACCGCCCGCGTAGTAGAAATCCTCCATCAGGTATTTACCCGAGGGGCGCAGGTTGGCGATCACGGGGGTCTTGCGCGAGATCGCGTCGAAGCGCTCGAGATCGAGCGGCACGCCCGCCCGCCGCGCCATCGCGATCAGGTGAATGGCGGCGTTGGTCGAGCCGCCGCAGGCGAGCACGCAGGTCACCGCGTTGTCGAACGAGGACGGCGTGAGCAGGCTCTTCGGCGTGGCGTCCTCCCACACCATCTCGACCGCGCGCCTGCCGGTCGCGGTCGCCATTTTCGCGTGGTGCGAGTCGGCCGCCGGGATCGACGCCGAGCCGGGAAGCGCGAGGCCGAGCGCTTCCGCGGCCGAGGTCATGGTCGATGCCGTGCCCATCGTCATGCAGTGGCCGGGGGAGCGCGCGATGCCTTCCTCGATCTCTTCCCAGTCGTTTTCGGTGATCGTTCCGGCGCGCAGCTCGGCCCAGTACTTGCGCGAATCGCTGCCCGAGCCGAGCACCTGCCCGTGCCAGTTGCCGCGCAGCATCGGCCCTGCGGGCATATAGATCATCGGCAGGCCCATGGAGAGCGCGCCCATCACCAGAGCGGGCGTCGTCTTGTCGCAGCCCCCCATGAGCACGCAGCCGTCGGCGGGATACGAGCGCAGCAGCTCCTCGGTCTCCATCGCGAGGAAGTTGCGGTACATCATGGTGGAGGGCTTCTGGAACGGCTCGGCGAGGGCGATCGCGGGCATCTCGATCGGGAATCCGCCCGCCTGCCACACGCCGCGCTTCACTTCCTCGGCGCGCGTGCGGAAGTGGGCGTGGCAGGGATTGATGTCGCTCCAGGTGTTGATGATGGCGATCACGGGTTTGCCCGCGTAGTCGCTCTTGTCGTAGCCCATCTGCGCGGTGCGCGAGCGGTGGTCGAAGGTCTTGCGGTCGCCCACGCCGTACCAGCGGTGGCTGCGCAGCTCTTCGGGGCGTTTTCTCGCGGGCATTCGGCGGTCTTGATTTTCGAGCTGCAATTCTACCCGGACAATTCGCCGGGCGCGTGCTGCTTTTCGCCGGCAAACGCGATATCCTCTTCGCTCTCGCGGAGCGAATCGGCCGCGACCGCAGGAGGACCGGGAATGCCAGTCGCGTGGCTCGGAAGGAGGGTTTGCGCTTTTGCGGCGCTCGCAGCGCTCGCTTTTCCGACACCGGCGCAGGAATGGCCGAAGCAACGTCCCGTGCAGTTCATCGTGGCTTTTGGCCCAGGAAGCACGACCGACATCGTCGCTCGCCTGGTCGCGCAGAAGCTCGGCGAATCCCTGGGACAGGCCGTCGTGGTGGAGAACAAGCCGGGCGCGGGCGGCAACATCGGCGCACAGTACGTCAAGCGCGCCGCGCACGACGGCTATACGGTGCTCGTGATCAGCGTCGCCTACGCCGTGAACCCCAGCCTCTACGCCGACGCGGGCTACGATCCGCTGAAGGATTTCATCCCGGTCATCCTCGGCCCGAGCACGCCCAATATCATCGCGGTGCATCCCTCGGTGCAGGCGAACAATCTGCGGGAATTGATCGCGCTCGCGAAGAAGGAAAAGCTCGCCTACGCCTCCTCCGGCATCGGCACCACCACGCACCTTTCGATGGAGCGCATCAAGATCGCGACGGGGGTGGACATCACCCACGTTCCCTACCAGCCGGCACAGGCCGTGACCGCCGCAGTCTCGGGACAGACGCAGATCTCGAGCACCTCCATGCCGCCCGCGGTGCCGCAGATCAAGGCGGGGAAGCTCCGCCCGATCGCGGTGACGAGCGCTCAGCGCTCTGCCGTCCTCCCCGACGTGCCGACGGTGAACGAGCAGGGCTTCAAGGATTTCGACGACCTGACCTGGATCGGGTTTTTCCTGCCCGCGCGCACGAGCGCCGACGTCGTCAACCGCTTGAATGCCGAGATCAACCGCGCGGTCGAGCTCCCCGAGGTCAAGGAAAGGCTTTCGCAGAATGGCCTGACGCACAAGCGCAACAGTCCGGCGGAGTTCGCCGCCTTTATCCGCGAGGAGATCCCGAAGTGGGCGAAAGCGGTGAAGGACTCGGGCGCGAAGGCGGATTGAGCGCCGGCATGATCGACAAGATCGTTCCCTCGCTCGAAGCCGCGCTCGCCGACGTGCGCGACGGCTCGACGATCCTCGTCGGCGGGTTCGGCGGCGCGGGCGTTCCGGAAGAGCTGGTCGACGCGCTGATCGCGCAAGGGGCGAAAGACCTGACCATCGTCAACAACAACGCCGGCAACGGCGAGGTCGGGATCGCGGCGCTGTTCAAGGCCGGGCGCGTGCGCAAGCTCATCTGCTCGTATCCGCGGCAGGTCGATTCGCACCATTTCCAGGAGGCCTACCGCGCCGGGAAGGTCGAGCTCGAGATCGTTCCGCAGGGGACGCTCTCCGAGCGCATGCGCGCGGCGGGCGCGGGCATCGCCGCCTTCTTCACCCCGACCGGC
>Ga0209131_1001301_pt1 | contig 17272 bp, 21 predicted proteins | sample GraSoi_2013_40cm_FD_185826 | JGI IMG/M metagenome (GOLD analysis project Ga0209131, IMG submission 185826) | Grasslands soil microbial communities from the Angelo Coastal Reserve, California, USA - Sample 9_17_2013_40cm (SPAdes) (version 2) | ecosystem: Environmental > Terrestrial > Soil >...
AGCCCAGATCCTATGGGTTCCGGCCGGGGCGCGGCTGCCACGACGCGATCGCGGCCATCTTCAACGCGTGCAAGGGCCCGATGGCCAGGCGCGTGTGGGCGCTGGACGCGGACCTGGCGAGCGCGTTCGACAAGATCGATCATGATCATCTGCTAGCCGCTATCGGGTCGTTCCCGGCCAGGGACATGATCCGGGGGTGGCTGAAGGCGGGCGTGTTCGAGGCGGGCAAGGGGTTCGCGCCGACCGGGGAGGGAACTCCCCAGGGCGGCGTGATTTCACCGTGCCTGCTGAATGTCGCGCTGCACGGGCTGGAGCAGGCCGCCGGGGTCCGTTACAAGACCTCCGGCACCCGCGCCGGGGCTACCAAGCCAGGGTCCCCGGTCGCGGTCAGGTACGCCGATGACGTGGTCGTGCTCTGCCACAGCCAGGAGCAGGCCGAGCACGTCAGGGCGCGGCTCGCGGAGTGGCTGGCGCCGAGGGGGCTGGCCTTCAACGAGGACAAGACGCGGATCGTCCACCTCAATGACGGCTTCGACTTCCTCGGGTTCAACATACGCCGCTACCAGAACCGCAAGCTGCTGATCAAACCGTCCAAGGCGGCCATCCGGCGGGTCCGGGAACGGCTCGCGTCCGAAACGCGCGCTCTGCGCGGCAGCAACGCGGCGGCGGTCATCGCCGCGCTCAACCCCGTCATCCGGGGCTGGGCGGCCTACTACCGGGGCGCGGTGTCATCCAGGGTGTTCAGCTCCCTGGACGACTACATGTGGAAGCTCACCTGGAAATGGGCCACATGGCGCCACAACAACAAGCCGAAACGCTGGATCGTCGGCCGGTACTTCGGCAAGTTCAACACGTTCAGGAACGCCCGCTGGGTATTCGGCGACCGCGACAGCGGCGCCTGCCTGGTCAAGTTCTCCTGGACGAACATCGAACGGCACGTGCCGGTCCCGGGCGCGGCATCCCCCGATGACCCCGCCCTGGCCCGGTACTGGGCCGAACGGCGCAGAAAGGCACGGCCCCCGCTGGACAGGTACACCCTGCGCCTGCTCACCAGGCAGGACGGGCGCTGCCCGCTCTGCGGGGACCACCTGCTGTCGCCGGACCAGCCACCACAATCACCCCAGCAATGGGAACAATGGTGGCTGCGAGTCACCCGCAGGGCGATAGCCGCCAGCTACCTCGCCCACCACGGAAGACCCGGCCCGGCCGGCGGTGACCAAACCCGCCTCGTGCACGCATCCTGCCAGCGGGCAATCCACGCCCGCCAGCGCGGGAAACCAGCACTTCAACCCGCAACGCCGTAGCGGCTTGCCTGAGCCGTGTGCCGCGAGGAGTGGCACGCACGGTTCTGAGGGGGCTCCGGCGCGGCAACGCGCCGGAGCTACCCGACTGAGCGGTCACGCTTCGCGACCGATCGACAATCGACCTGCAAATATTCGATCTGTTCGGGGCCCGGAGATCAGGATCACGAGTGTCCTCGCTCTGCGTAGCGGCGGAGAGTCGGCCCGCTGATCGGCTGCAGTGGGGGAGAGGGCATCACAGGCTTCTGGCGGCCTCGCAGCCCGGACGCATAGCCGCTGTGTCGGCGCCGTGGTCTGGCTGGCGGGGCGTTCGAATATAGGGTCGACGGGTGTGGGATTGGGCAGTTCGGGCAGTCACCGGGAGATCATTTCGAGGGGCAGTCTGAGGGGCAGAATGATGCTGGCGTGCGCTCGTCTGAGCCAGTTCGAGCTTGCGTGAGCTGGCGTACGGCCTGGTCAGGCGGCATATGGCCTGGTCAGGGAGCAGCCGAGTGATTCATGGCATGCAAGAGGTCTGGGGTTCGAATCCCCATAGCTCCACCCAGGTCATGCACATTATTCGAACACAAAACCGGTGACTGAGACTGCCTGAGACTGCCTTTGAGGGGCATTTGAAGGGCAGTTTTGCGGCCAGCCTGTTCGCCGTCAGCTTGCCGACCTGCGGGGAGCCGAGGATGATCCGGCTCTCGGCACCGAGCTGGCCCATGATGATGTGCAAGAGGTCCCGAGTTCGGCAACGGAGGTCGGCCGCCCCGAGCAGGCGCTGAACACGAGAAGATCGGCGGCGGGGGGCGTGACCGCGGCCCGGGCAGCCTCACCGCACCTGGCGCGGCCGTTCGACCTGACCGCTCATGCCGATGAGCGCGTGCAGCAATCGAGCCCGAGCAGGCACTCCGTGGATGCCACAATCGCTCCGTGGAACGGGTCCTGTTGGATGAAGTGATCAAGACTGACTACGGCCAGTTCGATCTTGTCTGGGGCGACGATTACGGCTTCGACGGAGACTTCGACCGGTTCTTCGACGATCAGGTGAACGGTCTTGCCGGTGCCGCTTCCGGCCAAGGCTTGTACATCAATCTCGCGCGGCGATCCGGGGGCTCTCCAGTGAAGATCGTCCTCCTCCAGGAGGCGCCGGCCGCGAGGGAGGTCGACGTCTGGGAGGACGTAGTCGAAGTTGCAATCAAGCTTCCGCACGACGCGGAACCCAGCTGGTGCACCTGGGCAGGCGAGAAGAGCGGTCCGCTCGACATTCCGCCGGGCTCTTATCGGGTGCGCGTCAGTGCTCGCGGACGAGATGCTGGCGCTGATGGTGAGTTCGCCGATGGTCCGGTGGACTTCTACTTGCTGGAGATCTGGCCAGCCCCTCCTGAGCCCGATTTGATCATCCGGAGCACTAGCGCCAACGCGCGCTATTGGCACAGCGAGGTGGGCACCCGTCGGTGATGCTCTAAGGCTGGCGATGCGCCCTCATGCCGCGGACGGCGCGCGATATCCGGAGTGGCGATGTTGCCGATGAGCGGTACCTCTGGTTCAGAGGCAGCGCCTGGAGTTGAGCCACTCGGCGTCGTTCCACATCACCGGCATCTTGCCCACGGGCCCGAAGCTCAACTGAGGATCGTTCGACTGCACCAGGCAGATGATGCGGTTGCCGATGAGGATGGCGCAGCGCGCCTGGTCAGCGAAGATGTCGAGCAAGGTATAAGCGGTTCTCCGATCAAGGGTTGCGAAGGAGTCGAAGGCCCTCAGGACGATCACCAGGCCGGTCGCGTTGCACCAGAACTGGCTGTTCGGCACGATGCCGACAGGTGCCGAGGGTAAGGGCGCGGCGCGGCAGTCATTCGGGCGCTGGCGCATTGCTGCCGACGACTCGAGCCGACCGCACATGCCGATGAGCGCACGCCTTCGGCGAGCCTTTGGTCGGCGAGTTGAACGCAACTTGCCGCTGACTACCGGCAGCACCGCACCTACTGGGGAGCGTTCACGGACACGGTCAGCCCCGTCATCGAAACGGCGATCGAGCCGCCCCTGGTTGAAAGGACCACAAGCGTCGCAAGCCCGAACAGCAGCGCGGCGGCGATCGGCACCGTCAGGCCGCCGCCCGCTTCATGGACGGGCGTATTGAACCCGCTCATGCGCGAGCTGCTTTGCTGGTGAGGTGCCATCCGGCGCAGAGGTCACAGTTGTATATGCGGCGCTCGCAGCTCAACGACCGCGCGGAGATCGCGGAGTGGAGAGCGCGGACGGCTGCACGGTGATCGCGGTACCTGAGCTTCCAACAGGAGCGGGCGCGCTTACCCGCGTGGCGAGGGTGCCGATGGTCGGCCCGGTTGCTGGGTGGTCGGAAGGTCATGCTCAGCACTCCAATCTGCGTGACGGCGAAGGTCGCCGTGTAAGCATCACAATACATGTCACAGAAACAGATACAAGAGGTAGAGCCGGGTGTACGCATCTCTCTGAGATGCGTGCTACGTTTCGAGCATGAGGCGAGGAACACCATCGGCAGAACTCCTTGGCGGCCTGCTCGCCATGATCCGGATCGCGGGGACCCGGGCCTCCATGCGGCAGGTCGGGGAGAAGATCGGTGCGCCGGCCGCGACCGTGTCCCAGATCGAGAAGGGCCAGCGGGCGCTCAAGGAGCCGAAGATCGCGGCGTGGGCGGCTGCCCTCGAGGTGAGCGAAGCTGATCTCCACGAACTCTGGGCTTTGTCCCAGGGACTGATCACCGTGAGTGACCGACGCGTCTTCTACAGCGACCGACCCGACGTGCTTGGCACGGAGTCACTGAATGCCGCCATCCTCAAGACGTTGCGCGAGCGGCCTGACCTTGAACCGATCTACCGCCTCGCTGAGCGGATCACCGCTGTGTTGATGCGTCTACTTCCGGACGCACGGTGGTTCGGAGTAAATCCGGACGATTTCGAGCCCCCTCACATCGACAAACTGGCCCATGGGATGACGCTCAGCATCGCCGAAGAGGAAGAGAACGAAGCGTACGCGGCCGCGTTTGTTCCCTTGCCGATCATCGAGCTAGGGGATGAACCGCCGGGTTGGCGTCAACTCTCCGCGGACCCAGACTGGTACCGCGTACGGGTGCCTCTACTACAGGAGCTCACTCCCATCCTGAGGCGACGCGGCAAGTCGGTGAACGCGATGGAGCTGGAAGACCTCATCCGTGACCTCTCAGGGCCCGAAAGGGAGCGAGTGCGGGGCTACATCGAGGCCATCGTCGAGCAGCGAGCTGACCCGGAGGGCTGAACCCGGCTGGAAGGCATCCCGCAGCGCGCTTGCCGCGACCGGGGCCGGCACCGGGACAGCCCATCCTGAACGCAAGGTGTGACCAGTACCGAAGACTTGGCGTGACCGCTCGAAACAAGGGTTCCGGGTGCCCCTCTGATCAGCGGGTCGCCGGTTGTGTCACCACCACGACGTCCTGCATCCGTACGGACATGCCGCATAGTCCGCGTTTGCGGAGGTCCCGCAACAAGAGGTACTGAGAAGGCCTACCGTGGCGGATGCACGGTCGATAACGACGACGGGAGGACGGGCCTATGTCACATGTGCGACGCTTCGACCACGTCGGCCTCACGGTCGCAATCTCGACGTCGTGACCGACTTCTTCGTGGCGCTGGGCCTGGAGGTCGAGGGCAGGACATTCGTCGAGGGCGAGTTCTTGGACACGGTCTGCGGCATTCCCGGCTCCCGCACCGAGATCGTCATGCTGAATCCGCCCGCCGATGGCACCCGCCTGGAGCTCTCGAGCTTCGTGCGACCCGACTGCGTGCCGGGGTCACCGGCCGCCATGGCCAACGAGTTGGGATTGCGCTACGTGGCCTTCGAGGTCAACGACCTGCAGGCGGCTGTCGATTGGGCAGCTGCCGAGGGCTACGGACTGGTCTGTGGCATCGGCGAGTACGAGGGCGCGTGGCGGATGGCCTATGTCCGGGGGCCGGAAGGGATCATCGTCTCACTGGTCGAGCGCATCGGGTGAGCCTCGCAACGCCCGCATCTGCCGCATGTGGTTCACGGCGCCTTGGATCACGCTGCCGGTGACGCGGGTCGCGGCGGAGCGGATGATCGGGGGGAACCTCGACAAGAACAATCGGGACGCCGTCCGGGTCCTCCATCCACATCTCGATCAATCCCAAGGGCTCGGTCGCGGGCCCTCGCAGAGCGCGAACGCCGGCCGCGGCCCGGGGTCGCAGCGGTCACAATTCTCCGGTCCGACGAACACGGGTTCGAACGTGATGGGCCCTGTGCCGTGCCAAAACTCGTTCTTAGGCGCTGACCTGGCTCTTCGCGCTTGCTAGGCCGTTCTACGGTATTCGTTGATCAGGCCGCTGAGGACCTGCCTGCGCTCGACGCGGGCGGTGAAATCGTCGGCGTGGCCGGGCGGGCGCAGCGGAGGTTCCTGCTGCAGGCCCTGGTGCGGCCGGTGGCGCTTATAGTGCCGGGCGTGCTCGGCCAGCACGTTGCGGAGATGCCGCTGGCCGAGGATCAGCACATAATCCAGGCACTCACGGCGAAGCGTGCCCACGAACCGCTCGGCGAATGAATTCGCGCGAGGTGACCGGACCGGCCTCTTGATCACCCGCGTGCCGTTACCCGAGAAGACGTCGTCGAATGCCCTGGTGAACTTGCTGTCCCGGTCACGGATCAGGAACTTGAACCCGCTGGCGCGCTCGCCAAGATCCATCAGCAGGTTGCGGGCCTGCTGCGCGGTCCAGGCCCCGCCCGATGAGCTGTCACGCCGACAATGTGCACGGCCCGGGTCTGGATCTCCATCACGAACAAGACATAAAGGCGATGCAGCAGCACGGTGCCGGCGTGCAGGAAGTCACAGGCCAGGATGCCGGATGCCTGGGCGGCCAGGAACTGCCGCCACGTCGGCGACGACCGCCGCGGCACGGGACCAAGCCCGGCGGAGGCCAGGATCCGGCGGATCGTCCCCTCCCCCGCCCGGTATCCCAGGCCGAGCAACTCGCCCTGGATGCGCCGGTAACTCCAGCGGGGGTTCTGCCGCGCCAACTGCTCCACGAGCGCCCGCACCTCGGCTGGGACCGGCGGCCGTCCCGGCGTGCTCGGGTAGGTCCATTTCTTCGTGACCAAGCGCCTGTGCCAGGCCACCAGAGTGCTTGGGGTAACGATCCGGTGCAGCCGGAGGTGTCCTGGCAGCAGCCGTGCCAAGGCGGCGATCACGGCACGGTCAGCCCAGTCCAGCCTCGGGCGCGCGACCTGCCGCGCGACCTCATGCCGGAGCACCAGGATCTCCGCCTCCTTCGCGGCGTCATTCCGTGCCAGGAGCACCAGCCTGCCGAACACCCTGAGCCATGAACAAGCAGATGACGCGGATGGCACGAGCGCCGAGCGTAGACCAGCAGGTCAGGCCCAGACGCGGGATTCTGGCACGGCGCAGGCTGCGAGCGCCGGATGTTTGGGCATGTCAGATCGGGTCCATCGTCCCTGCCTGCAGGCGCCGGCCGTGTGTGACAGTTGGCATGTTCTTCTTCGGGAGGCCATGGCAGGCTGCGACGGTAACGCAGGCCGGCGTATTCGCCACCACGACGGAAGGGGTCCGCGGCCCGGGGTCCTTTCAGGCACTCCGAGTGCGTTGGTAGACGTGGATGGCGGTGCCGTCCGGGTAGGCGGTCGCATCGAGGAGCTGTAGGGGCAGCGGGTCGGGGAGATCCTTGAACAGCGGCAGCCCGCCGCTCAGCGCCACTGGGCGGATCACGAGACGGTACTCGTCGATCAGGCCCAGCCTCGAGAGGGCCTGTACAAACCTCGCACCGCCGTGGGCCATGATGTCGCCACCGGATTCGCGTTTCAGGCTGGTGATCTCATGAGCGAGTTCGCCGGCATCTCCAGGCTTGACAGCAGCTTGTCCAGCGTGATCGGCAGGTCGCGCACGCGGATACCGGTGGCGTGGTGCACGGCGTTGGCGATCGCGGCGGCGGTGCCGACGATGCCGAGTTCGCCGATGCCCTTGGAGCCCATCGGGTTGGTGTACGCGCGTTCTTCGAGGTGACCCATTCAGCATGGCTGGTAAACCGCTCTCTACCAGTTCTGATGACGGCATCGACCTGCTGGTGCTGCGGGACCTGATGGGCCACGCATCGCCGGAGACCACGGCGGGCTATGTGAGCCTGTCCGCTGGAGCCCTGGAGCGGGAGTACCAGGCGGCACGTGGCGCGGTGAGCTGGTGAGCGCCGTCGCCGCCCGCGTCGGTGGCGTCCCGCAGCGGGTGCTTGAGCTGATGGCCGAGGGGCTGCATGATGACGCGATCGCGCGCCGGGCCGGGATGAGCACGACCACGGTCCGCCGTCACATCACCGCGATCATGACCCGGCTCGGCGTGACTAGCCGGTTCGCCGCTGGCGCTGCCGCTCAGCGGCGAGGCTGGATCGGGTAGGCCTGTCCCCGGGCCTACTGGCTGGGCGGCATGGCGGGCGCAGGATCCACCGGTGTGGCCCTGGGCTGTGGAGGGTGGCTTACCGGTCCTGGAGCATTGCGGGTATGGCAAGGTGATCGGCATGCTCCTGGGATTGGTTCACGTGAACATGGGCTCGATGAGCCGGCCTGATGGGCTGGTCGCGGCGGCGCGCGCGGCGGAGGCGGCTGGGTTTGACTCGGTGTGGGCTGGTGAGCACATCGTGCTGCCGGACCCGCAGGTGCCGCCGTCGCCGATCGATCCGCGCGAGCCGACGCTCGACTCGCTGCTCGCGCTGACGTGGGCGGCGGCCCATACGATGACGATCCGGCTGGCGACCGGGATCGTGATCTTGCCGCAGCGCAATCCCGTGGTCTTGGCCAAGCAGGTTGCGTCGCTCGATGTGCTGTCGGGGGGCCGTCTCATGCTCGGCATTGGCGCGGGCTACCTCGAAGCGGAGTTCGCCGCTGTCGGCGCGAACTTCGCCGAGCGCGGTGCGGTGACGGATGAGTACCTCGATGCGATGCAGGCGCTGTGGTATGACGAGCGCCCCGAGTACCACGGGCGCTTCGCCGATTTCGCCGGCGTCGATGCCTGGCCTCGCCCGGTACAGCAGCCCATCCCGCTGGTGGTTGGCGGCCACAGCGCTGCGGCGTACCGCCGGGTGGTCGCGCGGGCGCACGGCTGGTACGGGTACTGGCTCACTCCCGAGGACGTGGCCTCTGCGCAGGCGGGCCTTCGCGCCGCGGCTGATCGGGTCGAGCGGCCCGCCGGGCTCGGTGCGGTGGAGATCAGCGTGACTCCCCGCGGCCCGGTGACCCCCGGCCAGACTGCGGCATTCGCCGAGGCCGGCGTGGACCGGCTCGTCGTCCTCGCGCCACACGCACCAGATGGCCCCGCGCGCGCGATCGACGATGCCATTGCGGCCGTGGTCGGCCTCTGAGTGTCGCTCAGCTTCCGGCATTAGCTCTTGTCCCTCTGGCCGCACTCGTTTCCGCTCGGCACCGTGCCCAAAGCAACCCTTGAGAGGGACTTCGAGCGCTTTCAGGCAGAGGCATTCGTCTGGAGAGACTGGCCGGCAGTCCACAGACTCACGCTCTGCGACGCCCCTCGCGTCGTGCACGGGACCACCCAGCGCATGCCGACGCACGTCACGATCCCAGATGCTGCCGCTGCTGCCGAATTGTGTGGCATGACCAGGCTCGACCGCGGCCGGGTACGGGCCGCCGCGCTGCGGCTAAGGTTTCCTGACCTCGTCGACCTCGCACGTGTCGTGCGGGACGTCGACGGCTACACCCAAGTCGACTTCGACCTGCTCTGCGTCACGGCGGAATGGTTTCGGCAGCACTCCGCCGCCGGGCTCACGCCCCGGCAGGTACCAATCCCTGGCCTGCATGCCAAATGGCTCAATACTCGCCGTGCGACCGTTGCCACGCTCGCCGGACATCCGCGCTTGACCTCCTCCCTAGACATCCAGCGCGCGTGTATTTCACCTACCTCGACTCCGGTCATCGCGCTGCGGGACGCCGCTGGCACGACAGCGTCACCGCTGGCGACCCGATGATGCCGGCCTACCTTCCGTCGGTCGTCGTCATCTCCGAGAACAAGGACACAGCGCTGCACTTCCCGGCCCTCGACGCCGGTATCTCGGTCGAGGGCATGGGCCACGGCGGGGCTACAGCGGCATCGGTTCCGTGGTGCGAGAGTGCCCGAACTTGTTCTACTGGGGCGATATGGACACTTCCGGCCTTGAGATCCTCGACGGCTTCCGCGCAGCTGGGCTCCCGGTCACCGGCGTGCTGATGGACCTGGCCACCTACGAGCGGTACGAGCAGTTCGGCACGTCGACCGACGCCCGCGGCAACCCGCTGACCGCGGCGGCGTGTCGGCTGCTCGGGCACCTCACCGACGCCGAGCAGGAGCTATACGAGTGCCTGACTGACCCCTCGTGGACCCGCTACCGCCGCGTCGAGCAGGAGAGGATCCCTCTCAGCGTCGCGGCCGACGCCGTGCAAGCCCAACTCGCGGCGCACCCCGCACATACCACGTGAACTCCCGATCTGCCCCAGCAGGTTCGAGGAGCTGTGGCAACGGCGCGCGGCTAAGCCGCACCGCTGCTGGGTGTCAGTGATCTCGGATTCGGGGCATCCGGCTGTCTGGTGCGCGAGCGTTGCAGTTCGCTGGCCGCGTGGCGGGGGAAGACGTGGGATACTGGCCGACGTTTCTCCGAGGAGTACGCTCGTAGGCATGAGTGAGAGCTCCCTGTCTTTCGATGCTGAGGTCGCTGACCATCAGGTGATCTTCAGGGCAGGCCAGGTCGAGGCGGTCGTGGTCCCCCTGGAGGAGTATCGCGCCCTTAAGGCGCTGGAGCAGCGTGAGGCTGAGCTGTACTGGGTCGCTCAGGAGAGCAGGTATCCGTCCCGGCCCGGTGACGACGTCCCGGACGGCAACGTGTACGACTCGATGGAAGCGCTGGTGGCCGATCTCGGCGCAGGCGAATGAAGTATGTTCGCACGCCTGGTTTCCTGATCGACCTGCGTCGCCTGCCTGAAGAGCACCGCAAGCTATTTGTGCAGGCCGTGCATGAGACTCTCCGTCCTGCGCTGGACGCTGGCGCCCACAAAGGGGCGGTGCCGTGGCCGAGAGCGTTGCGCGTCCACCAGATCGGCGCGAACTACTCGATGACATGGAGCTTCGCGGGACCCGACGGCCGGGCGCTGTTCCGGTTGGCAGAGGTCGCTGGCGAAACGGTCGTGGTGTGGCTGCGTGTCGGCAACCACGGTATCTACGACTCCTGAAGCAGCGCGGAGTGGATCCGGTGGACGGTGGAGCAGCCTGTACCGCTTCAAAACTGGTCGCAGGCCCCGAACTGATGCAGGACGTGGCTGGCGCACGAGTCCGGTCCTGCCGGTAATCGATGCTCTGAGCGTCAGGCCTGGGCAGGGACGAACGCGTGTTCGGCCTGTCCCGGTCGGGGCCGCTAGGTGGTCAATCGAAGATCATTTCGAGGGGCGGTTTGAGGGGCAGAATGATGCTGGCGTGCGCTCGTCTGAGCCAGCCGCAGCTTGCGTGAGATGGCGTCTGGCCTGATCAGGTCGTATATCGCCTTGTCAGGAATCTGGTCAGTGATTCATGGCATGCAAGAGGTCTGGGGTTCGAATCCCCATAGCTCCACCCAGCTCAGAGGCATATTTTAGATCGTGATTTCGACAGCCTGTCGGCTCGCTGTCGGCCATTCTCTGGAACGACCCAGGCATCTGCGGACCCCCGAAGCTAACCCGACAGCTATGGCGGAGCGGCGCGGCTGGGCCGAGGACAGCATCTACCGGAGCGAACCGACTTGACCCGCGAGCGGACGTACCTCGCCCGAGTGCTATCTCGTATCCGGCCATCAGCCCTCGGGGAGGAACAGCCCAAGGATCAAGTTTCGAGCCCGCCCGACGTCAATGAGCTTTCCCACCAGGCGCATGACTCTTACCATCGCGCAGCGTGACACATCGGTGGTGCCACGACCGTTCACATGGACACATATCGTCGATTCTTTTGCCTGCTCATTCCTGCTCGGATGTCAGCAATAGCCGCCCAGATCTGCCGGTTCGGTGCTGCGCGGGCGGTGCCCGAGCCATTCGACGGCCTGGGGACTTGTCGCCGCCGGTATGCCTGCTGCCCCCGGTAGCCGCTCTTCCCTCTGCGATCGGTAGCTGCCCAGCTGCCAGAACCGCTGCGGCGAGCACACCAGCAGGAAACCCGGAGCCGTTCAGGGCCACCTAACTCACGGGCAGACCGCGTCACGCGCACGGCACGAACTCTAATCGCTCCAGAGCGCGAGCGGCTCGGCAACCAGCGCTGATGGCTCCGGCGGGTTGCCGGCTCAGCGGCGTGAGCTGATCCAGCGTCGCGCGATCTCGATCGCCAGCCTCGGCGCGGCGGTCGCGGCGTACCAGGCGATTTCTCCGGGTGACAGGCCGGTATCGGCCAGGAGGCGGCCGCCGTGGATGATTCTGGCTCCCGGCGGCGGGCGGAACGCGAACGCCTCCGGGTCGATGTCGGCCGTGACGCCGGCCAGTTCCGAGTGCACCAGCGGGAGGCCCTGGAAGGAGCAGACCTGGCGCAGGGTGATCCCGAGCTCGGCGTCGACGATGACCTCGATCTGGTCGGCCGCCGCCGAGACGCCCGGCTGCAGTCCCTGCCGCAGCACCGGCGACGCCGGCACGGCCGCGATCCGCAGCCCGGGCCGGCCGCCGACAGTGACGGTGCCCTGCGTCGAGAGTTGATAGCCGTCCAGCAGCCACGAGGGATCGAGAACCGAACCGATGCCGGGCGGCAGCGGCCCGGCCGGGCCGACCGCGACCCGGTCCGGGTAGACCCGCCACATCCGCTCCCCGTCCGAGGCGATGCACGCCGCCCGCGACCCGGGATCGGTGAGCATGTCGATCCGGTAGAAGCCTGGCATAGCGACTGTGACCCGGGCCCGCCAGTCCGTCTGGTCCGGGATGCTGGCGGGCGGGTTCTCCCACAGCCAGCGGGTGCGGCGGCCCAGCCTGGTCGCCGCCAGCGCCTCCTCGCCCTGCTGCCGGATGGTCTTCTGGTCGGCCCGCTCGCGCAGTTCGGCGGCGAACCGCTGCGGCCCGAGCGCCGTCCGGTACAGCAGGTTCACCTGCTCGTCGGACAGTTCCGGGGCTATCCGCGCGGGCTCAAGCGCCGGCTCGGGGTCATCCTCGTCGGGCCCGGCGTTGTCCTGCCCCGGGTCGCCGTCGGCCGGCTGGGTGAACAACAGTGGATCGGCTGAGTCGGCGGGATCAACTCTCAGGCTGGTGAACTCGATGACCCGGGCACGCCCGGTCGGACTCGCTTCTTCATAGCGAAGCAGGATGCCAAGCTCGGCGTCCACCAGCGCCGTCACGCTGTCAGACGGCCACCCCGTCCGCGACCGGCCGCCGCGGGGCGTGGCCCGCACTACGTAGACAAGGTTGAACAGGTCACCGAAACGACGACCCGGATCACGGGCCGCCCACAGGTGCAGTCTGGCCTGCATCCTCGCTACCGCGTCCTCGGCCGCGAACAACCCCGGCCAGTTCACGGCACCGGCATTCACCGGCGCGTCTTGCGACATTACAGTCCCTTCCCTGGCTGACACACTGCCGCCCTTCCCCATGCACGCGGCTCTCCCGCGCCCAGAGACTACGGCGGCGCTGCCCCACCCGCGCCTTCGGCAGGCGTCGCGCCTATCCCCGCCCCGGCCCCCAGGTGTGAGGGCAGCGCGTGGAACGCACGCGGATGGTTCCCACGTTCACTGTCATCCGATCAACGGGTCAGGCACCCGGCTTTACCCCTGCGGCATCGCCACGGCTACGCCAGGCGTGACAGGCCCGGCCGGGAGTTCCCCCGCCCATTGGCAGCGGACGGGGCACGCGCCGCAACCCAGCCCGAATCCGCCGGGTTAGAGCTGGTCACGGATCAAGAGGCGTAACGAAGCCGGTTCCTCGCGTATACCTTCCCATCTCGCTCACCGCGCCCGCCCCATCCGGCAGTGCTGGAACGACGCGACTTTGTCGAGGCTGCTCCCGCCCTCCCCACCGACCCGTGGCTCAGGCTGCCTCCAGCTTCACCCCGCCGCCGCGACGGCGGGGCGATGGACGGTCTCTCACCTCCATTCGGACAAACAGCGCCTCGTGGCGCACGCCACATTCCGTGACCGTGGTGGCTGTCTCCAGGCAGTTCCACTGACCGCCGACCGTCCAGGTCGATCGTCCTCACTTCGCTGCGGGCGCTCCACCTGAACCGCGGTTCCGGGCCGACAGGGATCACAGCCGCGAACGAAGAACAGCGGTGGACAAAGAGCGTGGCCGTTGATCATGACTTGGTGTCCAGATAAAGGTGCCGTCAACATGGGGTCAGCCAGGGGCAGGAGATACGCCGAGAGAGATCCGCACGGGAGACAGCAGAGGAACTGCGCTATCTGGCCCGGAATGACTATGCCGAGCGGCAATCACGGGCAGGAGTCTCAGATGAGAGGGACAGCCAGTCTGGCATTAGCGATTGCCGTCGGCTGCATGGTCGCCGGATGCGGCGCCGAGAGCACTGACTGGTAGACGGCCGGCCAGGCCCAAGCATGTCCCGGCCGAAGGCCGGGCGCCGGCCAGCAGGGCCAGCTCGGCAAGGAGAGAACCACATGATCTTGACAGCCATCTATACAGGAGGATCCTTCCGCGTGCACCAGACCGGCTGCCCCGACATCGCCAGGTCGCGAGCCCAGCACCCGGATCGTGACGTCCGAGAGCTAGGCGAGGTGGCCGGCCAGGCCGACGCAATCGACGCGTTGTGGGGCGACGCGGCCAGTAATTACGTGGGCAGGGAGCTGGAGCAGGTGCGGGCCAGCCGCGCGGCCGAGACGCACTTCATCTGGTGCACCCGAGGGTTGCCCAGGTGACCAGGGAGAGCCCGCGCGTGCGCCGCCTTCCGGCGGCCTCGCTCATCGGAGCAGCCGTCGGCATGCTCCTCGCCGCCCGGAGCGGGCAGCTCAGGATCCCGCCCCAGAATAAGCGAGACGAGGACCTCAAGCCCGTCGCCCGAATCCAACACCAGCAGCCGCCAGGCCCGGACAAACCAACCGGGCCGGGCCGCAGCATCCGAGCGGTGCCCCTCCACTGCCGGTACGGCATCGGTTCGTGCCCGCCACGCGTCAGTGACCAGGCGGAGCGCAGCCAGCCTCAGCTATCTTCAGCGTTCAGGACGCCGATGAGGGTACCGTCCGGGCTGTGACGAGCAGGTGCGCGACGTGGCGGTCGTGCATCCGCTGGCGGGTGGCGTCGAGGTCTTCGTGGGCTCGCACGGTGATGCCTCGTCCGCTGCCTCAGCCGACGCGTACGAGATAGTCCTGGTAGAGGGTGACGAATCCGTCCGCATCGAACGTGATGTCGGCCTGGTAGCCGTCAGTGCGGTAGCGCACCACCCGGTTGCCAAGCGGCTCATACCGCTGCCTCGCCGGTTCCGCGGTCATTTCCGGGACGCGCACAAAGCGCATGGTGTACTCGCGCGCGGCCGCGCCTTCCTTCAGGAGCGCGTCGCGGGCAACGGGCAGGGAGTTGAAGAATGCCGAGTGGTGCAGGTCGAAGAAGTCCGCGTCGCCTAGCTCAACCCGGATGCCCGGAGCGCCGTCCATGGTGAGCTCCAGCACCGGTCCGTCGAGCTTCCAGCGCAACTCATAGGCAACGCCAATCTGCGTGCCGCGGGCACGGTCAAGGCCCTCAACCCACACGATCTCCATCCTGGGCGCGTCGAGCCCGCGCCAGACGAGGGTGCGTACTGCCATGATCACTCCGCACGGTCATGCTGCCGACAGCGGGTGCTCTCGGCGGCCGGTATCTGAACCTGGCAGCCTACGCGTCCGCTCAGCGCCCGAGATCTTCGGCGCTGCCGTGCTGGAAGCGGCCTGGCGCGTGAAGCTAGCGGGGAGACAGCACGAGGGCTGGGATGATGAAGGCGAACATCGCCGCAACGGGCAGCTCGACTGACCCTAGTGCCCACAATGCAGACAGCCCGCGCGGCAGCGGCGAGATCCACAGCACAGCTTTGGCTAGCCGGGATACCCGCGGGGGACGGCAGGCGGCGGCTGGCGCTGGCTCTCGGCCGCGGCGGTGCGGATGAGCTGGAGGTCGGCTGGGGTGCTGAAGGCCATCCTGACCCTGCCGCTGTCGCGGACGATCACGTAGTCAAGGGGAGGCCAGCTCCGTCCGCTGATCCGCCGTGCTTGCACGCTCCGTAGCTCGCGCAGGTCTATGGTTCGGGGCCCGGTCCATGTCCACGCAGTCAGGAAGCGCCCCGACTGGGTGAGCAGCCGCCGTTTCCCCCGGGCGTTGGACAGGGCCCGCACCCCGATCGTGCCCAGCCCGGCAGCGCAGCCGAGCCCGAACGCGAGCCCATCGGCCTGCACACCGAGTAGTGCGACCAAGAGCGGGGTCAGCCCGATCCCAGCCACCGCCGCGGTCGCTGCCGACACCACCACCCGGCTGCGCTGCAGCGACTGCTGGGCCGGTATCTTCCTGTGCTCCCGGGCCCGCGAATCGGCGGACGAATGGGCGGTGGCCATGGATCTCCCGGCGGCTGGCAGGGTCAGGTGGGGTATCGCGCGGTTCACCTCACAGCAGTGCTACAGGGTATCGCCCGCATGGTGCGGGGGCGCTCGAGTACCGCCGGGAACTCGCCTGCGGAGCATAGCTGGCGCCGTTCCTGGCGCAGTGATGCGCTCGGGAGCCAGCATTGACGGCCGCTGCCGAGTTGGCAACTGCCTTGCTGGCCTCAGGCGCGGCTCCCGGCCGCAATGAGGGGATAGGCGGCGGCGGCGATGATGAGGATGACGATGATGGCTGGTCACGCACCCCGACGCCCTGACCGGCCGGAGCAGATTCGCCGCCATGACCGGCTCGTGTGATGGCACGGTTACGGCAACGAGGCCACCGACGACTAAGCCGCCGAACTGCACTACTTGATTGCCTCGCCCCTAGCAGGATGGGTAGCCGGAGGGCACGCAGAAAGCCCAGTTCTGAGCTAATTGCGGCGACGCCGTCACGCCTCACTCGGCACGCACATAGCGGCGGTTCGTGGTTAGCCGTAGCGTCCACGGTCAGTGACCTTCTCGCTGGAATCCCTCGTGCATGGGCGAGCGCTGCGGCTGTCAGCCGTTGAGTGAATTTCTGGTGAGTTCGATGCCGAGGTTGTCGCGAATGTAGATCCCGGTGTGCTCGGCCAGCCAGGGGCTGGCGGCCATGCGCTCGAACCTCTCGATCAGCCGCTCGTCGACGGCGTCGGTGAGGTGCACGATACGCCAGCGGTTCAGCGGCCGCAGTTCGGTGCCGCCGACCGAGTGCTCGACGTGGAACAGCGGCTGGCCGGGGCCCGCGCGCAGCAGCGTGCCGTCGGCGCCGGCGACCTCGCGCACGCCGAGGAAGGTGACCTTCTGCTCGTGGTGGTTGAGGAAGGCGCGTTCCAGGATCAGCTCCTACCGCTGCGGGTTGAGCCACAGCCGGTGCAGCGAGCACCGGTCCAGGTACTCGCCGCCGTGTCCGGTGTGCCGGTTTCCAGGAACGGTCGCTGCCGGCCTGCGCGACGAACGGGATGTAGGTGCCCGGGTGGGCGGCCTTGCGGACCTCCATTCACGCAGCATGCCGCGGGTGAAGGTCAGCGGTCTGCCGGTCGTGTAGCGGGCCGCGGGCACCAGGTTGACGTCAGTGTCGGGAAGCTGGTACCGGGTATGGCCGGGGGTGTCCCAGGCACGGGCGAACTCGGTTTCGAAGGGCGATAGCCCGGTGGCCCCCGGCCGCCATTTCGCCAGGCTAACAGCCTCAAAGCCGGATGCGGAGCAGCTGGCGCTGACCTTGAAGGCATGCAGCCCGAAGCGCCGGGCACGCCACGTCGCCCTGCACTCCGCCGTCGGCGCGGCTCCTGGGCAGCGAGGCGCGGCGTTACCCGTGTCTTCCCCGTTACTGATGCGTTTAGGGGGAAGAATCCCAAGGAGGTTCGTGGTGGACGGTTATGACTTCATCGT
>Ga0209131_1001302_pt1 | contig 17266 bp, 11 predicted proteins | sample GraSoi_2013_40cm_FD_185826 | JGI IMG/M metagenome (GOLD analysis project Ga0209131, IMG submission 185826) | Grasslands soil microbial communities from the Angelo Coastal Reserve, California, USA - Sample 9_17_2013_40cm (SPAdes) (version 2) | ecosystem: Environmental > Terrestrial > Soil >...
CTCGCAGTTTTTCCGGGTGGGGCGTCCCTGCGCATGAGCCTTTCATTTGCCGAATCCGCCAGGCTTCTCTGCGCCGCCGCGACGGGATTGACTCCGGCTGGCGCCGCTGCCGCGGCAGTTGCGGCCGTCCCGGCCAATCGCACGAATTGCCGGTGCTTCTCGAGCAATTGCCGGCACTTCTCCAAATCGCGGTCGGCGCCAGTCGGTGCGGCGACTTCCGCCTCCAGTGCCCGACTCACAAGCGAGCCCAGATTTCCCGCGATTGCATCGTTCGCCGGCCCGAACGACGTTGCGGCGGCGGTCGCTACGGAAGGCAGCGCCTTGCTAGCGACCGTCTTGAGGAGCCCTCGAAGGGGCCCAGTGACTTTCGAGCCGACGGGCGCGATGCCGCCTCCCCATACTTTTTTAAAAAGATTGCCGAGAAACCGGTCAAACTGGGTTTCGCTGGTGACCTGTAGCAGTTCCAGGGCCAACTCCGCTTCGTCAGCGTCGCTGAAGGGGCCTCGAAACCTGGAACCCGCAAACGATTTGTCACGCCGCGCACCGGAAAATCTAAACGTGTCCGGCCGCTCGTCCAGCCTTGGATTGAAGACAGGCATCGCGCCCTCCGCTCGGCTTCACGGCGCCTACGCGCAGTTGACGATGATGACGTTTCTGCCGTGACGCACCCATCGGCCGGTGCGGCCGGATTTGCCGCTGGGCCCGGCAACGCCTCCGCCGCTGAGCCCTGGGGCATGCTTTTGGACCGCGGCATCGACGGCCGCTTTTGCTGCCGCAACCGGATTGACGCCGGGGGGCGCCGACACCGCCGACTTGACCGTATCGGCCGCCATTTTCACGAAGTTCTTGGCGCCTTCGAATTCGCGGTCCTCTTGGCTCATCTCGGCTTCGAGGCCGAGCGCGCCGCCCGCGGCTGAAGCGAGCCCGCTGCCGATCTTGGCGCCGAGCGGTCCGCCGACCAGGCCGCCGAGCGCTCCGCCGGCGAGCGGAAGGGCTGACTTTGCGGCGCTTTTCAACCATCCGCCGACTGCCTGTCCGATCGGAGAGCGCACGACTTTACCGAGGGCGCGTCCCGCTTTGTTGATCAGGTCGCCCAGGAATCGGTCCAGCTCGGCTTCGGTGGTGACTTCCGTCAACTGCCCGGCCAGCTCCAGGACTTCAGCTTCGCTGAAGACCTCGGATTCGTACTCGGCTTCCCCGCCCCATCCGGTTTCGTAGGATGGCATTTCCGGGTTGTACTCAAATATCTCCATAGTGCTCATAATGGTGGTCTCCCTGTGTGAAAAAGGACCCTTTCGATAAGGGATGCACCTCGTCGACGCAGGACGACCTTTCAACTATCGTGCCAAAACTCATCGTCTTGTTTTTTCAATTGATTTATATTCGAAGCTGCCGAAGCTGATTTCGCGTTAAAGATACTTTAGGCGCATTTGGCGAAAACCTTTTCGCTCCCGCAAGAACGCTCGTCCGTGCGAGCTAACTTGGATTGAAGGCGCAGAGCAAAGGCGCTTGAGGCGGACAAACTCGCCGGTAAACAGAGCGGGCGCTCAAACCCGACCGGAAATCCGGTCTCGGTAATTGTGCAGCTCCCACCTTCATACCGACGTCACCCACGCGATGGGGCAGCCCCGGTGAAGCGGGCTTCTATCTTGCCCCATCCACGAAGCGCGCTTCGGTCAAGCCGCTTTCGGCGGCTTTTGATACGCCGTCAAAGCTTGGCACATGGGTTGCTTCAGCGCTCGGAGCGTTGATGCGCTTTGTCTAACCCACCCACCTCGATTCGTCGGAGAGGCCATCGCGGCAAACAATGACAACAGCGCCGGCAGGATCCGCTGATCAGCCCGCGCAGTGGCGACACATTGTTGGTCAGTGCCCCGTGTCGGAACAGTGCGGCGCGGCGTTGCAGATGCCGGGTACGCCAAGCGAACCATGAAACAGGTCGTGAAGGCGCCAGGACAAGGCGCGCGGCGCGGACAAATGGTGGACAGTTGTTGGAATGAGCAACAGCCGGGTTGTCGGAATGGAAGCGGCGGCGGGTAACAGGGGCAAAACTCGTGGCGTCATCGCCGGGCTTGTCCCGGCGATCTCGATCGGGATGGCACAATGCCCGATGATCGGGATGGCCGTGACAAGCCCGGCCATGACCAAGTGGGGCTGCCACGAGTTTTGCTCCTGTTACGGCGGCGGGTACTAACCCATTGAAAACATTGGAGCGGGTGAAGGGAATCGAACCCTCGTCATCAGCTTGGAAGTCCCCCGCGGCTGTTGTGATTTCAAGGCCTGTTCTGACAAAATCGGTCATTTTTCCAGGTCACTGAACGCAAACGGTAAATTCGCATTGTCAGAACAAAAAATGGCTCCGCTGAGGAGCCGGTTTCGGGGAAACCAACAGGCCGCCTTAGCCGTTGACCTCCGCCTGCCCAAGTCCGTCGACCGATGGCCGGGATTTGTTGAGACCGCTGCCCATCTAGTGTACCGACTCTAACACTTGTCGCCCACGAGCGACTTTTTCGAGGATCGCGGTCGCCGATGCGGTCCGCCGTTGCGGACGGGCGACATTTTGCACTTTTTTCGCGCCCTCCTGGCTCCATTGCACGTAATTAGGTATCGTAACTACGAAATGCCAGGCAAAAGGGTGCCGCAAGACAAGTACGGTTTGAGCCAATGATCGTTATCGGCACCTACGATCCATACCTCGTCGCACTCTCATTTGCGGTCGCGTGTCTTGCGTCCTACGCCGCACTTGACCTCGGTGGCCGCATCAGGGTGTCGCGACGGTGGGCAAGGCTGGCCTGGCTTGCGACGGCCGCAATTGCCATGGGAGGCGGGATTTGGTCGATGCACTTCATCGCGATGCTCGCCTTCTTTATGCCGATGCCCGTTAGCTATGATTTTGGTCTGACACTTTTTTCCCTTGTCGTCGCAATCGCGGTCACCGCGGTCGGGTTTTTTATGATCGGCGCCCGCCAGGCGACCGCGCTCCGGTTCGTGCTCAGCGGTATTTTCATGGGCATCGGCATTGTCGCGATGCACTACACCGGTATGGCGGCCATGCGCATGCCCGCTGACCTCCGCTATGACCGCTTCCTGGTCGCTCTGTCAGTTCTTATCGCGATCGGGGCATCTATCGCGGCTTTGTGGTTGGCGTTCAGGACCACCCTAACCTGGCAGCGGCTCCTGGCCGCTGTGGTCATGGGATCTGCGATCTCCGGGATGCACTATACCGGAATGGCAGCGGCGACATTCGTTACCCACCCGGGAATGGACGAGGCGCGCGGCGTACCCAGCTTGGCGCAATCGAACCTCGCACTGGCCATAGCAGCAATCACGTTCGTGATTCTGCTGCTGGCGCTGGTGGCATCGACGTTCGACAGGAAGCTCACCAGGCTTGCCGAACGGGAAGCCGCTCTCCTGCGCGAAAGCGAAGCACAGCTTCGCAAGCTCTATCGCGAGACTCCTCTTCCTCTCCACGCGGTCGGGGTGGACGGAAGAATCGAACAGGTCAGCGATGCCTGGCTCAAGCTGCTCGGTTACCCGCGTGAGGATACAACGGGACGAAATTTGACTGATTTCATGACGGAGGACTCCAAGCGACGTTACGAGAAGACCGTATGGCCGCGTTTGCAGCTCGGAGACGAAATCCAGGAAGTTGAATGCCGGTTCGTGAGAAAATCCGGCGAGGTTCTGGACGTGCTCTTGAACGCACACGAGGAGCGGGCGGACGGCAAACCCGTGCGAATGCTCGCAGGCATTGTCGATATCACGGCACGCAAACGGGCGGAGGAGGCCTTACGACAGTCACAACGACTCGAGGCGATGGGACAGCTGACTGGTGGAGTTGCTCATGATTTCAATAATCTACTGATGGTGATCACCGGCGCGGCCGACAAATTGGGGCGGACCATCCAGGACGAAAGGCTGGCCAGATCGCTGGAGATGATCGCGACCGCCGTCAAACGCGGAAAAGATTTGACCAGTCACCTCCTGTCATTCGCACGTCGGCAGACATTCGAAACGGCCGTTCTCGATCTTACTGAAATGCTCCCCAAGTTCGAAGAGATGCTCAAGCGATCTCTTCGCGGCGACATCGAAATCAGGACGCGAGTGGACGGCGGTCCTTGCCGCGTCCATGTCGACCCAGGCGAACTCGAACTTGCGTTGTTGAACCTTGGTGTGAACGCCCGTGACGCCATGCCGGATGGCGGCATCCTGTCGTTGGCCATTCGCAGGGTCGAGCTTTTTGGAGGTGCTGACATTGATGGCTTGCGCGGCACATTTGTGGCGGTCGAATTGGCCGATACCGGCGTTGGCATTCCGGCTGAGGCATTGACGCGCGTTTTTGATCCGTTTTTCACGACCAAGGGACCGGGAAAGGGGACCGGTCTGGGTCTGAGCCAAGTGTACGGCTTCGCGAAACAGTCCGGCGGAACGGCGACGATACGCAGCGAGCCGGGACGCGGCACGACGATCAGTATTTATCTGCCGGCAACCGATGCGCCGATCCAGGTTGAACAAAAGGCGGCGCCGGTCGATCGCGAGCCACGCACTGGAAAGGGAACCGTGTTGCTCGTAGAGGATAACAAGGAAGTTGCAGCAATTTCGGCAGAATACCTTGAACAGCTCGGGTTTGCGGTGGATCACGCATGGAATGCATCGGACGCTCTGCGAAATCTTCAGAGCAAGGGGCCATACCAGCTCGTCGTTACCGATATTCTCATGCCAGGCAGCGTAGCCGGTCTCGAGCTTGCCCGGATCGTACGCGGAAATTATTCGAAGATTCCCATACTGCTCACGACAGGTTACAGCGAGCGGGCGCAGGAAGCTGTTCTAGAGGGATTCTCTGTTCTCCAAAAGCCATACGATCTGCAGACCCTCTCCGACGCCATTCGCGTGCTTCAGTCGGCCTGAATTTGATCCGGGGCCATGGCGGGACCTGTGGCCGCGCCGGGGCTGGGTTGCGCGATGAATTGACCCTTCACTCATTCCTGCATGACGGGAATGCCCGTAATGACCATGGTGAACACCAGGAGAACATGCGTTCAGAATAACGCCCGGAAAATTGTTCAGAATGATCATGGAACCGACAAAGCTACACTTGCCCAGACCGTTGCAGTGCCTTAAGTACCCGGCGCTACTGGGGGAGTGTCCCGAGCGGCAAAGGGGGCGGACTGTAAATCCGCTGGCTTAGCCTTCGTAGGTTCGAGTCCTACCTCCCCCACCAAACACAGTTCGGAGGCCACATCTTTATTAAGAGGGGCTAGGCACCGTTCCGAGTGCTGACGACCGGCTGCCGATGCGGGTGTAGCTCAATGGTAGAGCAACAGCCTTCCAAGCTGATGACGAGGGTTCGATTCCCTTCACCCGCTCCAATGTTTTCAATTGGTTAGATACTCCCGCCGCCCTCCCCTGCCCGTCCGCCCCATTCGGCCGCGTCAAGTTCCATCATGCCACTGGGCCGGCAGGCGTGCAGCGTGAAGTTGCCGGCGAAATCGCACGTGGCCGACAAGCTTTGCTGTCTCTTTCGCGCCGTGACGCCTTTGGCCACTGCCGACCGCGGCGTTTTCGATTTCGGAATCACCGGCCAATCTGTCGCAATGACAAGATCGAACTTGACGCGAACGTGACCAGGCTTGATCACGTCACATTAAGACCTCTATGCAGTAGAATTGACCTGCCGTCGCCGGCTTGGTCTAACCTGGCCGTTGCCGACGCCAAGAATGGATTTCACACTGGTAACAATGACCCTCCCAGACCTTCGTAATCCCGATCAGTTTGCCCTATTCCTGGATTTCGATGGCACCCTCGTGGCCATCGCCGATCGTCCGGACGACGTGCGATTGGATCCGGAGACGCGGGATGCCCTGGCGGGCCTCGACGGACTGCTGGCGGGCGCGCTCGCGATCGTCACCGGTCGCGAAATCGCCGCGGTCGATCGTTTTCTCGCGCCCTTGCGTCTGTCGGTCGCCGGCGTGCACGGCCTGATGCGGCGCGACGCGCAGGGGAGAACCTACACGTCGGCATTCGATTCCGGCCTTCCCGACGCGATCGAGCGGGCGGTGCTTCCGTTGCTTGCCAAGCATCCGGGTTTACTGGTGGAGCGCAAATACGGCGCGCTGGCGCTCCACTATCGCGACCACCCCGAACTCGAGCAGGCCAGCATCGAGGCCGTGGAGAGCGCCGTCGGCGAACTCCACAAGACCGAGATCAAGCGCGGCAAGATGGTCGTCGAAGTGAAGGCGATCGGCGGCGACAAGGGGGCCGCCGTGGCGGATTTCCTCAAAGAGAAGCCGTTCGCGGGCCGGCGCCCGGTGTTCGCCGGGGATGACATGACCGACGAGGATGCCTTCGTTCTGGTCAATGCCAGGGATGGCATTTCGATCAAGGTCGGACCCGGAGCCACGCACGCCACCTTCCGGACCGCCGGAACCGCCGAGTTCCTCGAATGGCTGCGGGGATTGCCGGCGCAACTCGCAGGATGACTTAGACATTGCCCAACCTCGATCTCGGCCTCATTGGTAACTGCTCCGTCAGCGCGCTGATCGACCGGCAGGGGCGGGTCGTGTGGTGCTGCCTGCCGCGTTTCGACGGCGATCCCGTTTTCCATGCCCTGCTCGGCTCGCCTCAATCGGCTCCGGACGGCGGAGTCTTTGCGATCGAGATCGAAAACCAGGCTGGCGCCAGTCAGGCCTATGTCGGCAATACTGCGATCCTCAAGACGATATTGCGGGCCGAAGGCGGCGCCATCGAGATCACCGATTTCTGTCCGAGGTTCTATATTCGCGACCGTATATTCCGGCCGCAGATGCTGATCCGCCGGATCGTCCCGATCGACGGCAATCCGCGCGTGCGAATAAGGGTCCGCCCGCGTTTCGACTACGGGTCGCGGGCCGCGTCGGTCACCTACGGCTCCAATCACGTGCGCTACGTCGGGGACAAGCTGACGCTGCGCCTCACGACGGACGCCCCGATCGACTACGTGCTTGAAGAGACCGCTTTCAAAGTCACGGAGCCCATTCACCTGGTCCTGGGGCCGGACGAGACGCTCTCCGAAGGCCCGGCTGAGGCGGCGCACGCGTTTTGCGAGAGCACCGCGAGCTATTGGCGCGGCTGGACGCACCGGCTGGCGCTGCCGCCGGAGTGGCAAGAGGCGGTGATCCGCGCCGCTATCACGCTCAAGATGTGCGCCTACGAGCCGACCGGCGCCATCGTCGCCGCCATGACGACCAGCATTCCGGAAGCCCCCCACAGCGCCCGCAATTGGGACTACCGCTATTGCTGGGTACGGGACGCGTTCTTTGTTTTGCGGGCGCTCAATAGCCTGTCCGCCGTCAGGACCATGGAAAACTATTTCCGCTGGATCATGAACATCGTCGATGACGCGTTGGCCGGCCACATCCAACCCGTATACGGGATCGCGCTCGAGAGGCGGTTGACCGAGCGCACGATCCGCGACCTCCCGGGATACCGCGGGATGGGGCCGGTGCGCGTCGGCAATCAAGCCCACGAGCACTTTCAGAACGACACCTACGGCAGTCTCGTCCTCGGTGCGGCGCCGGTATTTTTCGATTCGCGGCTGTTCATGACGGCCGGGCCGGCCGATTTCGCCCAGCTCGAGGTTCTCGGCGAGCGCGCTTTCTATCTCCATGACAAACCGGATGCCGGCGTTTGGGAGCTCCGGTCGCGGGCGCGAATTCACACGTCGTCGAGCCTCATGTGCTGGGCGGCGTGCGACCGGCTCGCCAAGATTGCGACCCGTCTCGAGCAGCCGCAGCGGGCCGTGCTATGGGCTGAGCGCGCCGGCACCATTCGTGATGCGATTCTCACGCGAGCGTGGTCGGACAAGCGGCAGGCATTCGTCGAAAGCTTCGACGGCGCCCATCTCGATGCCAGCGTGTTGCTGATGGGCGAGGTCGGATTCATGGGGCCTAACGATCCCCGATTTGTGACCACCGTCGAGAGGATCGAGGAGGTCCTGGGAGCGGGTCCGCATATGTTGCGTTATGAGGAGGCGGACGATTTCGGCACGCCGGTGACCGCCTTCAATATTTGCGCCTTCTGGCGCCTGGACGCGTTGGCGAGAATCGGCCGCCGTGAGCAGGCTCGTGAGAAATTCGAAGAGCTGCTGCGGGCACGAAACCACCTCGGCCTGATGTCGGAGGACACGGACCCCTCCACCGGCGAGGCCTGGGGCAATTTTCCGCAAACCTACTCGATGGTCGGCATCATCAACGGCGCCATGCGATTGTCGCGTCCGTGGGACGCGGTCGTATAAAGGCAAACGCCCGCGCGTTGCCTGCCCCGTCCCTACCCTCCCCCGCATGCGGGGGAGAGGGTAGGGACGGGGCCACGGATTATTCAGGTGATTCGGGCAGCCGCGCCAGTCTCTCCAATCGCTCCGGGGCCACGGCGGAGCCTAGGTCCTTCGCCTTTTCGTACCAAGTGTGAGCCAACGCGATGTCCGGCGTGATCCCCCCTTTGGGGTTCACTCTCCTGAGTACCAGCGGATCGTAAGTTTCGGCGAGCGCAAGGGCGGCCATCGCATCACCTGCTTCCGCCGCGCGCTGGTACATCAGCCGGGCCGCGGAGATATCCCCATACGCCATCAGCTCGGCGCCGCTCTTCATCATCAACGCGATTTCATCCGCATCGTGCTGGCGGGGCTGAGACGTGGCCGGGCTCCTGCTCGACCATTCCAATTGCAGGCCTTTGCGATCGGCCACGGTGTGGTCAGCCAGCTGCAGTTCAAGGGTGAGAGCCATCGTGCCGACAAAGCCTCGGGGCGGCGTGATTGCCGTACCGGCGAGTTCCTCGACCGCGAGGCGCCAGGTATTCGGCCCTTCCTGTCTGCCGGCTGATAACGCCGATCCCGCCGCAAACCCGCCGATCACCACGGTTGCGTTCGCACCGGCATGGGCAGCCGAAGCCGTCAACCTTGCGGCTTCATCCGCCTGCTGCGGCCGCGCCACACCGACCGTAAGCTCGGATACGGCCCGCGACGACGGGGCATCGCGTGACTTTTGTTCATTGGACGGCAGCACAATCGCATTGGCGGCTGCGGTCGCAAGTGCGGGCTCCGCGGACCGGGGCGGATACGCGCCCGGCGCCTCATTCGCGGCGGCTGCGCCGCCGCGTGCATAGTCCGCCGACGTCCCGGCCGGAAGACCACCCGCAGCCGGCCGCCCGGCCGCCGACTTGGAATCGCGGCCGGCGCTGTCGACATGCGCGGCCGGTTCCGACGGTTCCGATTTCTGTTGACTAGACTGGCTAGGACGCAGCGCGAGCTGCAGTGACGAGCCCGGCGGAGAGGAACCCAAATGGTAGCCGACGACGCCGACGGCCGTCACCACGACGACGCCTGCGAGCCGGCCCGCCAGCACGTATTTCGGGCTGGTCGAGCGGGGTGGCGGAGGATCGGGAAGCCGGTCGGGTGCGAGCGCGAGCCTGTTGCGCCGCGCCGCACTCGCGGCATCGCCGGCGAATGCCTCGCGTTGCCTCGACCGTTTCCACGGCGGTTCCGCCGATTCCGGCGCCGCGCTCAGCGGCGCCGCATCACCTTTTACCGGCGCGCCAGGAATTGGATCCGATTCGGCCTGCCGGATCTTCTTCGGCGCATAATCTAATAGCCCGTCTTTCGATGGCCCATCAGCGGGCTCTCGAACCGGCGCACTCATGATCCCCTCCCAGGCTATCTCGATGCTGGTTCGTCCTGCGACTATCTCCCCGGCTGAGCATCAGATGTAATAGCGGGCGTCGAAAACGCGCAGATGCTTGACGCGAGCCCCAGATAGAACCGCGCCCCCAAAGCAGAATGGGCCTGGAGTTGAGTGTACACGGAGGTGGGAATGCACCGGACTGGCGCCGACGCATGCTGCCCCCGGCGCAGCACGAGACAAGCCCGCCACCGAGGCGGCCGCCGTCGCCTTCCAACCACGTCTATCCCCATTCTGGGCTCGAAAACCGCACTCAAATGCGGTGCGGCTGATGTCGCCCTTCATGCAGCCGCCTTTCGACAAAGCCTGACTACCCCCTGGTTGAATCATGTCAAAACGCGTGGTGCGTTATTTGACGGGATTGTGATCTTTTTTCGGAATCGAAAAGGCCTACCGCCTCGATCGGGCCGCGACGGCGTCCGTAGACTGGCAGGGAAAAAAAGCCTCGTTTCGACGGAATGACTGGCAAAAAAAGCCCCGCAAGATGCGGGGCCAAAGTCCAGGGAGGAAACTCCGTCAGAGGAGCGACAAGGACGATACCTCAAACGACTCTTCAAGTGGTTGCAAATTTACCACACACAGCCGGAAATTTGACACTGTAAAAACAAAATCTGACGCGCAACGAACAGGACCATAATCCTTGGAATGACAAATCCCAAGACAGGCGATGCCCGCTCCCGATCGGTAACCTCATGCCAGGACCATCACTGCTTTTATGGCGTGCTGCGCCAATCCCTTCCAAAGGTCACGCGTTCGAATAAAACCCGCGATATCCTCCGTGAGAAGCAAGCTTCAATGAGGAGTTGGGCCATGCGCGTCTCTGCAATCCTTCGGGCAATTAACCTCGCCGGGCTCGCCGCCGCGGCAGCCGTAGCGGGCGCCTCGCTCCCCGCAAGCGCGGGGCGCGCCACGCTCAACATCGTGCTTGTGCTCGATGGGCTGCGGCCCGACGCCATCACGCCTGCGGAAACGCCGAACCTGTGGCGGCTGCGCCAGGAGGGTGTCACCTTCACCAACAGTCATTCGGTGTTTCCGACCGTGACGCGCGTCAACGCGACTGCGATCGGCACCGGCACACTGCCGGGGCGCAACGGCGTCGTCGGCAATTCCCAATATGTCCGCGCGGTCGATCCCAATCATGCGTTCGTCAATGACGACCACAAAAAACTTCTGCGCCTCGACGAGGTGACCCGCGGCGGCATGGTGCTGGTCAAAACGCTGGGCGAAATCCTGCAGGAGCGCGGCAAGCGCCTTGCGGCCGTCAGCTCCGGTTCCACCGGCTCGGCTCTCCTGACCAATGCGCGGGCGCCGCAGGGCGCCGGCGTGCTCATCAACGGTTATTGGGAACCGGGCGTGCGCGTCGCGTTCCCGGATGCCGTTAACGATGCCGTGCGGCAGCGCTTCGGTGCGGCTCCCGCCAAGCCGGAAACAGCGGAGTCCCAGGACGCTGCCGTCACCTGGACGCAGACCGTGTTGCGCGATTACGTGTTGCCGCAGTTGAAGCCCGACGTGGTCATCAACTGGCTCACCGAGCCCGACCACATGCTCCATGTCAACGGGGCTGGCTCACCGCAGGCGCGCACCAGCATCCGCAACGACGATGCCGAGATCGGCCTGTTGCTCAAACAACTCGATGCACTCGGCGTCGCCGCAACGACCAACATCATCGTGGTGTCGGACCACGGCTTCGGCCACAGCGCCTTCGGGGTCAATGTCACGGCCGAACTCATTAAAGCAGGGCTTAAAGCGGGCCCGGATTCCGACGACGTGGTGCTCGCGAGCAGCGGCCAGACCCAGCTCATCCATGTGAAGGACCGCGACCGCGCGCGCATTCATCGGATCACCGATTTCCTCAAGGCCCAGGAATGGACCGGCGTGCTGTTTACCGCCGGCGCGCCTCCTCCTGCCCCGCAAGCGGGGGAGGGTCGGGTGGGGGCAAGCGGCGAAACCCCGATCGAAGGCATCGAGCCCGGCACATTCTCAACCCGCCTCATTCACCTCGACCACGCCGAGCGCGGTCCCGATATCGTCCTGACCTTCCCATGGAGTTCGGCCAAGAACGCCTTCGGCGTGCCCGGCACCGATTACACCGACACCCGCGGCGCCACCGGCCCGCTCAAAGGCAACGCCGGCAATCACGGCAGCATGAGCCCCTGGACCGTACACAACACCTTCCTGGCCTGGGGCGTCGATTTCAAGCGCGGCGTCACCGTACACACGCCGGTGAGCAACGTGGATGTCACCCCGACGCTGATCGCGCTGATGGGGCTCGATCGCGACGCCAACCTGCCGCCTTTCGACGGCCGCGCCATCACGGAAGCGTTCGTCGACGGTCCGGACGAGGAGCAGGTCGCGGCCAGGACCACGACCTATTTCACCGCGACCCCCGACGGCGCGTTCCGGGCCGCGATCCAGGTGAGCGAAGTCGGGGCTGAGCGCTATCTCGACAAGAGCTGGCGCGTGAGGTGACGTGGTGACGTAGGGCGCAATAGCCGAAGGCGTATTGCGCCGCGGGTCGGCGGATTACGCTTGCGCTAATCCGCCCTACGCTCCTACGCTCCAAACCGCGGCCGAAACCCCTTCTCCGTCGCCTCGATATATCCGGCGAACGGCACGCCGACATGGCCCGGCAGCACCAGCGCGCCCGTCGACGCGGCAAGCTCAAGCACCATGCGGCGGCTCTGCCGCGCCTGTTCGGCATCGGAGTTCTTCGGGAAATTCCAGTGCGGGTAGTAGACCTGCAGCAGATGATGGAACACGTCGCCGATGAAGAGCGCGCGGTCGCCCGCGTCTTCAAGCCGGAATACGACGTGGCCGGCCGAGTGCCCGGGCGCCGGGATAATGTCCAGATGTTCGTCGAGCCGGTGCGGCCCGGTGACGAGGTCGGCGCGCCCGCCCTCGACGATCGGCAGCACGCATTCCCGGAAGGTGCCGAATTCCACCGGCTCGGCCTTGTCGGGATCGGCGTCGAGCTTGCGGTAGTACTCGAAATCCGGCTTGGAGATGACATAGCGGGCGTTCGGAAATGTCGGCACCCAGGTGCCGTCGCGCAGCTTCGTGTTCCAACCCACATGATCGTGATGGAGGTGGGTGCACATTACGTAATCGATGTCCTGCGGCCGCGCGCCGGCGGCGGCGAGGCGGTCGAGATAGGGCTCATTGAGCATGTTCCAGAACGGCCGCGTCGGCCGCGGCCTGTTGTTGCCGCAGCAGCAGTCGATGAGAATCTTCTTAGACCCGATCTGCACCAGCCAGCTATGCACGCTGAGCTTGATGAGGTCTTTCTCGGCGTCGTAGTGGTGTGGCGCCATCCAGTGCGCATGGGCGGCAGCGATCGCGGCGTCGTATTCGGGAAAAATGTCGCCCGGGCGGTAGACCGGCAGGTAGGTTTCCTCGATGCGCGTGATGCTGACCTTGCCGACCGAAAATACCGACATGTGTTTCCTCGCATTCTGCGCCCGAGCATCGTCGATTGGAGCGGATTTCGATCGCTTTAGAATCCCCCCACCCTACCCTCCCCCCGCATCGCGAGGGAGGGTAGGGTGGGGGCAGGCTTGTCCCGGCGACCCCGAACCTTAAGGTACAGAGCGAGAATAATCGAGGTGGCCGGGACGAAAGCGCGTTCACGCGCGTCTTCAACGCGCTGCTGCCCGGCCACGACCCGAGAGGATAGCTGCATGGACCTCGGCATCAGGAATCGTCGCGCCATCGTGACCGGCGGCGGCAGCGGCATCGGGTACGAAACCGCGCGCCAGTTTCTCGATGAGGGCGTGCGGGTCATGATCTGCGGCCGCAGCGAGGCAAAGCTCAATATGGCGCGCGATGCGCTCGCCAACGCGACCGGCGGCGAAATTCACGCGGTTCAAGCCGACATGGCGAAGGAGGCCGACATTGCGCGCCTCATCGATGCCGCGAAGGCGAGCCTTGGCGGCGTCGATATTCTGGTGAACAACGCCGGCACGATGTATTCGGGCCGCTTCGCGGCGCTGAAAGACGACTCCCTGAGACTTCAGCTCGACACCAAGCTGTTCGGCTTCATGCGGGCGATCCGGCTCGTCTATCCGCTCATGAAAGCACAGAAGTGGGGCCGCATCGTCAACATGATCGGCGGCGCCGGCAAGGAGCCGGACCCCTACATGTTCGGCAGCGGCCTGACCAACAGCGCGCTGTTGAACCTGACCAAATCGCTGTCCACCGAATTCGGCGAGGACAACGTGCTGGTGAACGCCGTATGCCCGGGGTGGGTCGACACCAACCTGTGGCGCATGAATGCGCAAGGCCTGCAGCAGGAGCTGGGCGCGCAGTCCGACGACGACGCGCGGCGGATTGCGGCGCGAAAGAATTCGCTTGGCCGCTTCGGCACCCCGGCCGAGCTTGCCAACGCCATCGTGTTCCTGTGCTCGGAACGGGCAAGCTACATCACCGGCGTCTCGCTCAATCTCGACGGCGGCCGGCTCAAGAGTTTGTGGTAGGCTGTATCATCGGGCGATCGCGCGCCCACCCTCCCCTGCAGGGGGAGGGTGGGACCGCCGAAGGCGGTCCGGGGTGGGGTGACAGCGACGCAGCACGCGCTGAAGCGCTGTCACCCCCTCCCGACCCGCTGACGCGGGCCGACCTCCCCCCTCCAGGGGGAGGTGATCAGCGAGTGGCTTCCTGCACGACGGATTTGAGAGCACCAGAGACCGGAGGGCCAGCATGCGTAACGTCTTGACATGGTGCGCGGCATTCGCCTTTGCGGCCACCCTGGCGGCGGGCCGCGCCGACGCCCAAACCTCGCCGGCACAAAGCTGGCCGACCAAATCGATCCGCATCGTCGTGCCCTACCCGCCCGGCGGGCTTTCCGACGTCTTCGCGCGCCTGATCGGGGACAAGCTCGCGCGCCGGCTCGGTCAGTCGATCGTGATCGACAACCGGCCCGGGGGCAACACCATCATCGGCACCCAGGCGACCGCCCAATCGGCGCCCGACGGCTACACGCTGCTTCTCACCAACGGGGCGCTCAGCATCAACCAGAGCCTCGTCGCCAACCTGCCCTACGATCTCGACAAGGACCTCGCGCCGGTGGTGTGGCTGGGCGAGAGCTACGGCGTGCTTGTCGTCAATGACAAGGTGCCGGCCAAGACCCTGCCGGAGCTTGTCAAGCTCGCAAAAGAACGGCCAGGCAAGCTCGCGGTCGGGGTGCCGGGTGCCGGCACCAACTACCGCATCGCGGTCGAGCAGCTCCGGGACATCACGGGGGTTGACCTGACGCTGGTGCCCTACAAGGGCAGCGCGCCGGCCATCTCCGACGTCGTCGGCGGCCAGATCGAGATCGAGGTCGACAGCATCGTTCCGCTCAGCCCCCAGATCCGGGATGGCAGGATCCGCGCGCTCGCGGTGCTCGCCGCCACCCGCACGCCGGACCTGCCCGACGTGCCGACCACCGCCGAGGTCGGCCTGCCCGACGTGGTGATCTACGGCTACAACGCGATCCTGGCGGCGTCCGCGACCCCGCGGCCGATCATCGACAAGATCAATGCCGCCGTGAACGAGGTGCTCGCCGATCCCGACACCATCGCGCGGGGCCGCACGCTCGGACTGCGCATCGGCGGCGGCCCGCCGGAGCAGCTGCGGCAAATCATGGACAAGGTGACGGAGATTTACGCCAAGGTTGTCAAATCGGCCAACATCAAGCCGGAGTGAGGCTGGTGCTCTCGTCATTGCGCCCGCGCCCAGCCAATGATCCAGGATCGCCGCGGAAACCGGACGGCATTGATTTCGTTGGGAATTCGAAAATTAGTTCGTTTTGTCTAAATCCCTACGGCTAAGTCGAAAATATTACATTGCGGTACATATTATTTGCACAAATCTCTCCATGAAGGAACTGTAGCCGGGTCGAGCGGTAAGCGAAACCCCGGGGCGGCATTGCCATATTGACAGGCCGCACCGGATTTCGCTGGCGCTCAATCCGGGCTACAGCGCCGCAGGGCGGATTAAGCGCAGCGCAATGCGCCGACTGGCGGCGCAATGCGCTGCGCTTATTGCGCCCTACTACGTTTGTTGCCACTAAGTCTGAAATATTACATTACTGTTGCATATTATTTTAGCCGATTCGCTCCATAACCACGCTTTAACCGCGAGTCGGCAATGCACAATTTCCCGGGTGTTGCCGCGAAACTACAGTCAGCCAAGAGACATTCCGGTATAAAGGACCTTGGAGGTGGCGTTGCGATGATTATGCGTTTGGGAGGGTTGAATGATGAAGTCCGTGCTGACGCATTCGGCGGACCGGCCGCCTGTGCGGCGAACCAGCGCCACCAAGGGAGTTTGGGCATTCGGCATCGTGGCAGTCTTTGCGGCGGCGTCTCCCGGCGCATTCGCGGCCGACGTGCCGATAAGAGGGCCCGGCGCCGCACCGCCCTATATGACGCCAACTCCATGCTATAATTGTAATTATTATTATAATTGGACCGGATTTTATATCGGCGCCAATGTGGGAGCCGCCTGGGAGAGGTCCACACTGACCGATAATTTCTTCAATGTGAGCTTCAACAACGATCGTTCCGGTTTTATCGCCGGCGGTCAGATCGGCTATAATTGGCAGCTCGCGCCGCAATTTGTTGTCGGCGTCGAATGGATGTTCGATGGAACGGATCTCAAGTCGGACACGACGACGGTCGTCGGCGCTGCTGTCATCAGAACCAGCGCAAAGGTCGATTGGATCACCTCCCTTGCGGCACGCTTCGGCTGGGCGGCAAACAACTGGCTGTTCTACGGCAAGGCCGGCGGCGCCTGGGTGCACGACAGCACAACCCTGACGGCGACGATACCCGGTATCGGCACGTTTTCCGCCAGTGCTTCCGACAACCAAAGCGGGTGGCTCTTTGGCGTGGGCATTGAATACGGCTTCGCTGCCAACTGGACCGCAAGGCTCGAGTGGGACCATATCGGACTAGACGATGTGAACCACTCCGGCTTCTTTGCGCCCGATACCATCACCGTGTCGCGCCGGCTGGACCTGCTCACCGTCGGCTTGAACTACAGGTTCTGACGGCATTTCGGAGCATTTTCTCGATTAGGTTGACCTGCCTTTGTGCTGTCATCGCCCTCCCCGGACTTGATCCGGGGATGACCGGGCGATCCAGTAACCGCCCGGCCGTGGGTAGTGGATTGCCCGGTCAATCCCCCGATTAAGTCGGGGGAGGGCAATGACACCGGGAGGGTCAACCCAACCCAACAATGCCGAACTCGGATTTTGCGCGTCGGCGGCGCTCCGCGGACAACTTCGGCGGATCGGCGGACAAAGGTTACGACATTTTCGCCACAGTCATAGGGGCGGCGAACATCAAGCCGGAATGAGACAGAGCGCGGGCGTCCCGCACGGGCTGCGCTAACCCTTTGCCCCACAACGCAATTATGCGCGCTGTCACACGCTTCTCCGCCATCCGAGTGCCCTTAAATCTTCGCTTGTCCGCGACATATGCCAATTTTGGCCATAATTCTGCCTTCTCTCGGCTACGTTCGATTTCCTGATTGTGACAATCCAGCTACAGCAAAGTCGGCGATGTTACGTTATT
>Ga0209131_1001303_pt1 | contig 17254 bp, 14 predicted proteins | sample GraSoi_2013_40cm_FD_185826 | JGI IMG/M metagenome (GOLD analysis project Ga0209131, IMG submission 185826) | Grasslands soil microbial communities from the Angelo Coastal Reserve, California, USA - Sample 9_17_2013_40cm (SPAdes) (version 2) | ecosystem: Environmental > Terrestrial > Soil >...
CCAGCTCCTTGCGATGGCTCTTCACTTCGCGCAACGCGTAGATCGGCTTGTTCTGCGATTCGTAGTAGGTGCGCGCAATGATTTCGCCGAGCAATCCCATGGAGAAAAACTGCACGCCGCTGATGAAGAGCGCCACCGATAGCATCATTAGCGGTCCGTGTTCCGCCATAATCGCTTTGTGCAGGTAAAATTTTTCGTAGGCCAGGAATACTGCCAGCAGAGAACCAAGCCCCGCCCCGGCCACGCCCAGCAACCCGAAAAACTGGAGCGGCCGCGTCGAATAATCCAATAAAAATTTGACGATAATCAAATCCAGAAATACGCGGATGGTGCGACCGATCCCGTAATTGGACCTTCCGCTCTTCCGCTGGAGATTCTCGATGGGCACTTCCGCGATTCTCGCGCCCGTCGAACTCGCCAGCGCCGGAATGAACCGGTGCAGCTCGCCGTAGAGCTGAATTTCCTGAATGATCTCCCGGCGGTAGGCCTTGAACGTCGTTCCGAAATCGTGCAGATCGATTCCCGATAGCTTTGCCATCATCCAGTTGGCGGCGCGGCTGGGAAGCTGCCGCATCAGCCAGTGATCTCGCCGGTTGTGGCGCCAGCCACTCACCAGGTCGTAGCCTTCTTCTATTTTTTCCAGAAAACGCGGAATCTCTTCGGGGTCGTGCTGCAGGTCGCCGTCCATGGAAATGATGACTTCGCCCCGCGCAAAATCAAAACCTGCTTTCAACGCCGGGGTCTGCCCGAAATTTCGCCGCAGCCGCACCAGGTTGACACGCCGGTCGTGCTCATAAATTTCAGAGAGCACCTTGAACGAATCGTCTTTGCTGCCGTCATCCACAAACACCAATTCGTAAGGCCCGCCGATCGCGTCCATTACTTCGGTCAGCTTCATGTAGAGAGGCGGGATGTTTTCCTGTTCGTTGTAGAACGGAACGACGATGGAGTACCGGACTGGCGAATCGCTTTTCATTCTTTTCTACAAAGTTCTTCTTTAAGCTTCCTCAGCTATCAAGCCATAGTCTATCAGGCGAATCCCCATGGAGGCGACAAGATTTCGGATCCCGGTGTCCGTCAGGATCTGCAGCTCGGTCTGCCGCGAATCCTGCAACCGGGTCGGTGTTTTCTGCAGCGCCGCATCCGCGTAGCCCGGGTGGCACATCAGCTCCGTCGTTCCGTCCGGCAGGCTCTTCACGAATTGCTCCACGCCCTCGCGCGTCAGCTCGCCGGTCTGCGCGATCCCGCAAAAATAATCCGCCGTGGAAATACCCGCGTGCTCGGCTCGTTCGCGCGCATCGCGCGCCAGCAATTTCAATCCACGCGCCTGCACGCCTTGTTTCATGACCACGCCGGCATTCTGTTTTGAGCCCGAAGAAAGAGCCGCGCGCAGACTCGACGCCTCCAGCGCAACCCGAATCGCGCCGATGTCATGGCGTTTCGCCAGCTTCAGTGCAATCTCAAACAGCCCGGGAAGCATGTGAACATGTTTATGCCCATCGAGGTGCGTCGGCGAAATACCCGCATCGCGGACTTTCTGAATCTGCGCGTCCCACTCATTCTCCACTTCCGCCAGCAAGAGTCCGCGCCGCGCGCGACGCAGAAGCAGGTTCTCGGGTCCGCCCGCGAATTCGCCGTCCTTATTCAAAAGGCTGGTAACGGTTTCCCGGTCGGCCACCGGCGGGCCATCGCTCAAATTCAAATGCACCCCCACGCCCAACCCGGGCGCCGACCGCGCGGCCTCCACGCCTCCCGCAAACGCGGCGCCGTTGGCCAGGAACGAAGTGCTGGTTACAATCCCGTGATGAAACGCTTCGACGATTCCGCGGTTTACCCCGTCCGTCCATCCCAGGTCATCCGCATTGACGATCAGATTCTTCAACGCCTGTCCCGCTCTCTCGTTCTGCCCTGTCCTTTCGGACAGCTACTCATTTGCGCGCCCGTCTGTATTCGTACCATTGACCCTTTTCGTCCTCAACTCTAGCATGTCGTGGTAGAGGCGAAAATGCAGGCAAAGCTGCGTGAACCCAAGCGTCTTGGTTCGCGGCACCACGAGAAGCGCCGTGGCCGCCGAATGAACTCCCAGGTACCCGTGCGTCTCGGGTGGGACGACGAGTCCGGCAATCGCATCAGTGTCGAAGCCCGTACGCGGGTGGTCAATCCTTACGGGTGCATGGTCGTTCTGTCGCAGTCGCTCAACCTCGAGCAGCGGCTGGCGCTCACCAATCTAGTCTCCGATACCAGCAATGCCGCGATCATCGTGTGGAAGGGCAACCAGCGCCCGGACGGCTGGGAATATGGCGTCGAGCTGGTCGCGCCGGAAATGGATTTCTGGGGTATGGACCTGTGAAACCCATTTCACACGTGAAGCCTTCGCCGTACGCGAAACCGGGTTCGATAAGCGCGGTGCGCCCCGTCCAGTCGCGGCAGCCTACGCCTGAAGAGCGCCGGCGCGCGCAGCGTGTTCTCCTGCGTATGCCCGTGGTCGTCCACCTTCCCAAAAACCCCAAGCCAATAGAGGGATTTACTCACACGGTGAGCGCCAGCGGGGCCATGATTATTCTTCCCGAAGGCATCGCCCAGGGCACTAAGTTCACCCTCGAAAATCCAAGAACACAAGAGCGCGTGGAAGTGAATGTTGTACGTCCGCCGCAAATGAACCAGCAAGGATCTCTCATTCCCGTCGAGTTCCTGTCTCCCGCGCCACAGTTCTGGAATATTGTTTTCCCACCCAACGCCAACTGACGATCCGATAGGAGCCGACATCCTGTTTGCGCTAGCGTCCTCAAACACAGATTCTCCACTTTGGGAATGAAGCGAATGATCGCTCGGGACAGAAATCCTTCTCGGCATTTCTAGTTGACAATAACAGGCCCCACTCCCCCTATTTTTCATAAGTGTTCATTCTAAAGGGAGATAAAGTAGCTTTGTTGACTTCCTCTGTATCTGGGGGACGCCTGAGGCGATACAGGTTGTAGGCGAGGCCGAGGAGCAATGCTTGGCGGATCTGTGAACTCAGACTGCGGCCTGGAGCGCGGGAGGAAAGTTTGCGTTTCACCACGGAGAAGGTCGTTTCCACTTTCGCTCGTTGTCCATACTTTTTCTGAGGAAAAGCGCGGTACATCTGACTGCGCAGGGTTCCTCGCGGAACACCCCGGCGAGGTTGTGCCGGAATAATGCTTTGCGCGCCACAGCGTTGCCGAATGTGCTGATGGTTCGCTTCGGAATCGAACTCGATCCGCCAGCACCAAACGGAGTGGCGCGCATCGCGCCGCAGCATCCACTAATCCCGGCAGCGCCCGCGTGTCGACCCACGGTCCTTGCCGCGCTTGCTGTGCCAACACCACCTGTTGCTTTACGTCCACCACCACCAACCATTTTAGATCGTGCCGATAGCGTGGCTTTCCGCCATTCTGCTGTTCGCTGCGGCGAATGAAGTACGTGCGGACGGCCTGCGGGGATAACCCCGTGCCATCGACGGTCGCGGAAACGCGCCCGTGTGTTTTGCCGCGACGCAGGCGGCGCACCGTTTCCCCCAGCCCACGCTCGAGCGTGTCATCCTCCAACCGCTTCAGAAAACGATACAGGGTGGTGTGGTCCGGCATGTCAGTGAAGAGAAGAATAGGACTCAACACAGAGGGCGCAGAGTTCACCGAGACAGAACCAGAACCGACGTTTGAAGAGCTACGCGGCTCCCTCCCCCCTATGTTTCTGTAAAACTGGGTGTCGATCTGAAGCCGAAGATTGGCTCGAACTATCAAGAGATATGATAGCACGGAAGGCAATGGCTGTCAAGGATAACTAGTTAGCTATTCTAACGACGGGATGAATCTGAAAATGGATGGGGTAAGTGGGGCGGTTTGAAGGAGTTGCGGGTGGTGGTGATTCGAAAGATCTGTGGAAAAGTTAAAAGCGAATATGAAGTAAGGAGGTAAGGACGAAAGGATGCAACGAAGTAGAATGTAAGAAGATAAGGATTGGAAGTGGGCAATCTGGTTCGTCTGGCTAGGCCTCTCGCGCCGTAAGCGTTTCCAATGGTTGTACATCCCGCGCAACCTTGGCGGCGATCTCGTCCTCAGCCACTTCCAGGTCGTAGCGCGTCTGGAGATTCATCCAGAAAGCAGCGGAGTTCTTGAAATAGCGCGCAAAGCGCAGCGCCGTGTCGGCGGTGATGCCGCGGCGCTCGTTCACGATATCCGCGATTCGCGTCACCGGCACCCGCAGTGCCATGGCCATCTTGTTCATACTTAATCCCAGCGGGGTCATGAACTCCTCGCGGAGAATCTCGCCCGGGTGCACCGGCTTCAGTTTCTTTGCCATACTGCTCTCCCTTAGTGGTAATCGACGATCTCGACTTCGTAGGCGCTACCACCCCGCCACGTAAAGCACAGGCGCCGCAGGTCGTTGATGCGGATACTGTACTGGGCCTCGCGATCGCCCTTCAGACGCTCCAACCGGTTTCCCGGCAACAGCGAGAGTGTTCGCACGTCCGGAGCCGCGTCCAGCATGTCCAGTTTCCGCAGGCCTTGACGCTCAATGGCCTTAAACCGGCTTACGGCTTCCCGGCGGAAGAGGCGCTCCGTATCAGCGCAGCGGAAAGTCCGGATCACCTGTAAAACGTATACCGTTAATCAGTAAATGTCAAACAGTATAACTCTCGTGTGGACGGCACCATCCGCCCGTAAAATAAGTAAAGAGAGGCTAGCGAAATCAGCCCACCCTTTCTGCACAAAACGCAGAAAAGGATGGGCCAATCAAAAGCGCGATTGAGGATCGAAGGGCGGCCACCCGCCCGTCCGGAAAATCTCGCAAGGAATTCAGTCGGCTGTGAGCCTTCCTAGAAGACGAACTTCGCGGCCAACTGGAAGATTCGGGGTGTGATGTCCGAGGTCGGGAATTGGAACGGGAAATTTCCCGGATTTACGACCCGAGGTGGCGCCAAGCAGGGAGCGCCAGCGGCCCCACAGAAAGCGGCCGACGTGGTCCTTGAGTACTTCGTGCGGCTGACGCCGTTGATGTTGGTGTGGTTGAAGATGTTGAACGCCTCGCCGATAAGCTGCAGGCGGAGTCGCTCGGTTAACTGAACATTCTTGGTGACTCGCGGATCGAGAGAGATGGTGCGTGGCAGGTAGAAGGTGTTGCGCCCTACCCCCGGCGTGCGTTCCGTGGAGCGGTTCGAATCGTTGTTCAGGTCGAAATTCACCTGCGCGGAGTATGGCTGGCCGGACTGAGCCGTCAAGATTCCGCTGAGCTCCCAACCGCCGAGGACCTGTTTGGCAGCGCCAGAAAACCGCTGGGCGTAGTTCAGATTCCAAACGCCGCTGAGTACGAATCTGTGGCGCTGGTCATTGATGCCAGCGGAGCGATCCGCACGGACGTTGCCGGGATCGGAAACCATCTTGGCGTCGTCGCCACCCGAAAAGGGTACGACCGAGGTGGAATCCGGAGCATCGTCAATCACTTTTCCGTAGGTATAGCTCCCTAGGACTTGATAGTTGTGCCCGAAGCGTTTATTGAGTTGGATAATCAGGCCGTTGTAGATCGAATTTGCATTGCTCTCGACTTCCTCGATTCGCTGGAAGTTGCCGTTGGGCCTGCATGGGCTACTGAGGGTGACAACGAAAAGGCCCGCAGGACACGTAGCGGGTGTGCCGGTGGGGCTCGGATACCGAAGATAATTCAAGACCGTGCCGGTCCCCGCGATCCCAATGGTGGCGGGGACTTCTCCGGCCAAGTTGATATCGCGGGTGCGCTGGAGGTGGACACCACGAACGCCGAGATAGGAAACGGTAAGAGCCGTGTCCTTCGCCAACTGGTATTCGACTCCGAGACTCGCCTGCTGCGTGTAGGGTTCCACAAAGTTGCGATTGAAGACAAAGATTGTCGGCGGTGGCGGCGTCGGAACACCCGGACCTGGAGCGGGCGGCGGGCAAGCGGGGTTGGTAACCGGGGCGCCGCAGACAGTGTTGGGATAGGTGACAGGAATGGAAGTGTCGCTATAGGTGAGGGTTGTCACCTGAAGGCCATTGTTGGAATGCGCTGTGCCCACCAAGATGGAAGGTGTGCGTCCATAATAGATTCCGTAGCCGCCGCGGACAACAATCCGTTGATGGAAGCGATTCGGTGTCCAAGCAAAGCCGAGACGCGGGCCAAAATTATTCTTGTCACTATTAATCCGATTGGTGAGGATACCAGCCTGCGCGGCGATGGGGTTCAAGACGGGCGGCTGAGCCAGAGACTCGTAGTCATAACGAAGGCCCGGGTTCAGCGTAAAGGTCGGGGTGATTCGCCATTCATCCTGAATAAACCCAGAGTATTCGTTAAGGTTCGGATGAGTGGCCGGCCCAGTAGTGCCGGCACCGCCGAATGCCTGAACAAACTGGTCCCCATTGCCATAGCAAGGGGCGCCTAAGAGACTGCAGCCGAAGGTTCTCAAACTATTAAAGGTGTAAGCGCCGGAAAAATTTCCCGGAAAGAAGTTTGCGATCGCATCGGTCAAGACATCACCGCCGAATTTAACGGTATGCCGGCCTTTGATCCAGGTGAGGACATCGGCAAACTGACCGCGCTTGATGTTGGTGAAGCGGGGACTAAAGAAGTTTCGTCCGACGGTGAGCTGCGCCTGGCCACCATTGAGGACGGAAGCTTCGGGATTTGCGCTATTGGCTTGACCCGGCTCGTTGTCGCGAACATAGGCGGCGCGGAATTCATTGACGAAGCGGGGCGAGAGTGTGGAAGTAAGCTGTCCGGAGATGGTATCGGAAATAACGATGGCAGCGCCGGTGTGTTCGAGGGAGTTCGTGGAGCCGCCATTTTCGAGGTTTGCCCCAGTGAAACGCTGACTATTGATTCGCACGCTCAGAAGTTCATTGGAATTGATATGCCAGTCCGCCTTGCCGAGATAAACATCCTGATTGAAACCACTGGTCCAGGAGGCGCTTCGCGCCAACAGATAGGTGCAAGCGGCGGTGATATTGGCATCGGTAGAAGACGTGGCACACCCGCTGATCGGGAGAACCAAATTCTGGGTGATGTTGCGCTGGCCGTCGTAGTCAAAAAAGAAGAAAAGGCGGTCCTTGAGAACCGGGCCGCCGAAATTCCCGCCGAACTGGTTGAAATGGTAGGGTTGTTTGGCCTTGCCCTGCGCCTTGGCGATCGGATCGGTGGCATTGAGACCGCGGTCGCGGAAGAACTCGAAACCGGTTCCATGGAACTGATTGGTGCCGGATTTGGTGACCACATTGATGACGGCGCCGCCGGCGTTGCCGTATTCGGCGGTGTAGGCATTTGAATTGACCTGGAATTCCTGAACGGCATCCTGGCTGAACTGGTAGGGAGCGCGGCCCGAGCCCGTGCGGCCCAAAGTTTGGCCGAAGAAGGTGTTGTTATTGTCGGAGCCGTCGACGATGAGAGAATTGAGGGTGCCGCGCTGGCCGGCAAAGCTGATGTCACCGCCGCGTACGTCGGTGGTTACCCCCGGAGTTAGGAGAGTGAAGTTGATGAAATTGCGGCCGAGGGTGGGGAGATCACTTACGGCCCGCTCATTGACAGAAGATTCAACCGAAGAACGCGTAGCCTCAAGGATGGGAGTCTCCGAGGTGACGGTGACGGAGGTAGCTTGGGTTCCCACTTTCAGCTGGACGGGCAGGTCTATGGTAGCGCCCACAGCCACAGTGACGCGAACGGCGTAGTTGGAGAAACCAGCATTTTCAGCGGTAACAACATAAGTTCCAGGAGGCACAACGGGAAAATGAAACAAACCGTTCTCGTCGCTGACAGACTCGAGCTTCAGGCCGGTATCAGAATTGACTGCCCGGAGTCTTGCACCGGAGATGGTGCCACCCTGAACATCGGTAATGGTGCCTTCCATCGAGCCGCTCGTGCCGCGCTGGGCGCGGGCAGTACAAACAAGAAAGAGCAAAACAGCCAAGCAAATACCTGCGGCTCTGCGCAGAGAAACAAATGACAAATTCATCTCAAGCTCTCCTCTGATGATGACATCATTCTGTATGATGGGAATCCGCATCCCAATCGTACTTATTGCACTTCCTGCTCATAGTACCAGCAAGCGACCGGCGCATTGTGCGCTGGCCCATAACCTTCCGGGGTAGATTGGAGGGCTCCCCGCAGATTGGGGACGGATCACGGTGGCAAAAACGCCGACCCCAGACATAACCCAACCAACATGGGGATTGATGGTCTATTTTCTATCACAGGAATTGCATAGATTGAAACAAACCCTGTGGAAAACTTCGGTGCGCCTGAAGCAATAATTTCAATGCGCGCCGGCACCAAAAACACAGTCTAAACGCCAACTCAATCGATTGCCTAAGGCTAAGCGATACAGATTGAGGCCGTATAAACCCTCTAATAATGGCGCATTACAAGTGACCGGCGCGGTCACTTTTCGACGGAAAACTTGTAGGTGGTGATGGTGTGGTAGCGCTCGCCGGGCTTGAGGACGACGGAGGGGAATTTCGGCTGATTCGGCGAATCGGGAAAGTGCTGGGTTTCCAGGCAGAAGGCGTTGCGGCGCGGATAGGTGAAGCCGCCCTTGCCGGGAGTTTTGCCATCGAGAAAATTTCCGGTGTAAAACTGGACGCCGGGCTCGGTGGTCCAAACTTCCAGGACGCGGCCGGAGGCGGGCTCGACGACGCGCGCGGCGCGGGATTCGCCGCCGCCTGCGGAGCGGCGCAAGACATAGTTGTGGTCGTAGCCGCCGCCGAGTTTTAATTGGTCGTCGTCCTGATCGGTGCGCGCGCCGATGGCCACCGGTTTGCGGAAGTCGAACGGAGTGCCCCCGACGTCGCGGAGTTCGCCGGTGGGAATCAAGCCGGCATCGACGGGAGTGAACTTGTCGGCCTCAATCACCAGCTGGTGACCGAGAATATCGCCGGAGCCCTGGCCGGCGAGATTGAAATAAGAGTGGTTGGTGAGATTGACTACGGTTTTCTTGTCGGTGGTGGCGGAATATTCGATTTGCAGGGCGTTTGCGTCCATCCACGTGTAGGTCACGGTGACTTTCAGATTTCCGGGAAAGCCTTCGTCGCCGTCCTTGCTGAGGTAGGAAAGTTCCAGCGACTGGCCGTCTTTTGCGGGCAGCGTCTTGGCGGTCCAGAGGGCCTTGTCGAAGCCTTTGACGCCCCCGTGGAGAGTGTTCTCACCGTTGTTCTTGGCGAGGGTATAAGTCTTGCCGTCGAGAACGAATTGCGCATGCGCGATGCGGTTTCCAAAGCGGCCGATGATTCCTCCAAAGTGGCTCTTGTCGTTCACGTAGCCGTCGGCCGAATCGTAACCGAGGACGACATCGGCAGGCTTGCCGTTGCGGTCCGGCACTTTGATGGAGACGACGGCTCCGCCATAGTTGGTGATAGAGGCTTCCGCGCCGCCTTTATTGGTGAGCACATAAAGATCGACCGGCTGGCCGTCGGGAGTTTTGCCGAAGGATTTTTTCGTGGTGGAACCTGGATGAGGAGTTGCGCCAATCGCCCCCAGAGTGGTCATAAGCAACGCTCCCGTGAAGATCGTTAACGTCGTACAACGCTTCATTCGAATCCCCCAGCCACAAGTCATTTCGATGGCAATACGCAGAAGCCCCGGTAAGTTTACTTGGTGATGCGCTCTTTCGCTCGCAGAAAAATTCATCCGTCCGGTCCCCGTGGAGCGAGTTTTTCGATGGCAGGGAACGGCGAGGAAGTGGTGAAGGAATGCGGGGGAATGGCGGCCCCGGAGCCCAGCGCTTTGGTCATTAACGTCATGGCTTCTCCAGTGCTGGGGGGCACAACTACGGTGGCAGCCAATAGCCCGGTGCGGACCCAGGTCTGGCCCGTGCTGGGCACACCATCACAACCGGTGATGGGAATGGCGAGCCACTGATCTCGGTCCGCATCGACAACGGTGTCCTCGATGGCTTTCCGCGCGCCCATGCCCATGGCATCGTTCTGCGCGACAATCAGATCAATGCGCAGCCTCTGAGCGGCAACCAAACGGAGCCAGGAGCTGACGCTCTGATGAGCGCTTTCCTCGGTCCACCGGCCCCGCAAGCTGGTGAGATGCACGTTGGGCGGGAGCAATTCGTGAAGTCCAGTGTAGCGATCATGGGAGACTGAACTTACCGAAGGTCCCTGAATGAGAAGCACGGCGCCGCCGCGGGGAAGAAGAGCGGCGACCTGGCGGGCTTGAATGCGGCCAACTTCCACCTGATCGGCGCTAACGGAAAAAACGGGAGAGCGGGTGGTCTTGCGAAGCTCGACAGCGTATTCCGCTTGCCGGCTGAGAACAGCCCAGCCGATACCGGCACTAGCGGCGGCACCGGCCACTTGCGGGAAAGAAGTGGCACCGAGAGGTTCGATGAGGATGCCGCTGGGCCGAAGCGAGGGTTCCGTCTGGATGGCTCTGAGTACCTGGGTGCTTTGGGTGATGGGATCGTTGTCGGCATAAAGGATCTGAGCCTCAACGCCGAGTTCCGCAGCGGCGGCTTTGGCGGCGGCGGCCTGTTCCATCTGATAGTCGTTGTCCTGGGTAATCAGCGATACCAGGAAACGTAGCTTAGTCATCCATAGCCTCCGCGGCGCAATCGCTAGCGGCCGGCGTTATTTTCGCCGGCAATGATCTGCTTTATAAAGGCAACTTCTTTATCGTCGTAAGGTTGGCCGGTGGTCTGGAAAATGTCATGGAACCACATGGCCGGCTCGTGATCTACGTAAGGATGCTGCCACGAATCCCACGGATAATAAGTCTGCGTCTTCCCTGCCACCAGCCCCCAATTGATCGCGGCGACTCTATACTTCCTGGCGATCGGAAGCGTTCCCTGGAACGTGCTGCCGTTGCTGCGTGCCATATACTCCGTGCCCAGAATTGGCCGATGGTACTGCTGCAGCCACAGCACCCGTTTTTCAAATTCCTCGGATTTGTCGTAATTGTGAAAGGAAATCACATCGGACAACTCGATTTGAATTTTCTCCACGGGGCTGAGCTTCTCCGGAGAAGACCAATCCCCCTTCCATACTCCGCTCGTCAACGGTTGCGTGGGATGCATGGCCCGCGCCCATTCGAACACGCGCGGAAGCAATTTGAGGACAATTTCAGTCTTGGTTTCCGGCTCCAAATCCCCATCACGACCACCGTTCGAATTGTCGGGCTCGTTCCACACGTCCCAGCCAATAATCCGATCATCCTTTGCGAAGGCGCCGAGGACACCCTTCACGTATCTTTCAAGGCGCGGATATTGCGCCTGATCCTGGAGTGCTTTTGTCCCAGGGCTCTGCACCCAGCCGGAATTGTGGACGCCGGGGCGCGGGTCACGCTGCTTGCCGAGTTGCGGATTCGCGTCCCAGCAGGAATCGAATAGAACAAGGAGCGGTTTGATGTGGTGTTTTGCGGCGATCTGGAGAAAGGTGTCGATACGCTTGCGAAATCCTTCCGCGTCCTGCTGCCAAGGCAGGTCATGGAGAAAAACGCGCATGGTGTTGAGACCGATGGACTCTGCCCAGCCAAGCTCGAGATCAATGCGCTGGGGATCGAAGGAATCCGCCTGCCACATTTCGAGTTCATTGATTGCATTCGCGGGAATGTAGTTGCTCCCCACCAGCCACGGCTGCTTTGCATACCAATCGTTGGCGGCCTTCTCCGTCCAGCGCGCGGACTGCGACGCGGAGGCCGGCTGAGCGGAGAAGAAATTACAAAGCAACATCAGGAAGCTGATGAAAAGTTTTTGACTCAATCGATTTCGCATTCTCGTTCTCGATTCCTGAAAAAGTTCATTCGCAATTCAAAACTCTTTGCGATCCAGGCCCCGCTGGCACCTTAGGACCGGTCAAGATAATGAATTTCGCCCGCCTCAAGGAGACGATTCGCGGCGTTCTCCGGCGTAACGTCGCGCTGGGGAGTGCCGAGAAGTTCGTAACCGACCATGAATTTTTGAATCGTAGCAGAGCGCAGGAGAGGCGGAAAGTAGTGCGCATGCAGGTGCCACTCTTCGTAGGTGCCGCCGTCGGTGGGCTTCTGGTGGAATCCCATGGAATAGGGGAACGCAGTCTCAAACAAATTGTCGTAACGAACGGTGATGCGGCGCATGATGTCGCCCAGGAGGTTCCGCTCTTCCCCGCTGAGTTGATCGATCGAAGCGAGATGGCGCTTGCTCAACACGAGCGATTCGAATGGCCAAACGGCCCAGAAGGGGACGACCACGGCAAAAGCGTCGTTCTGGCAGACGACCCGCACATTCAACTGCAACTCCAATTTCAAGTAGTCGCACAGCAGGCAGGAATATTTTTCGGCGCGATACTCCCGGAACGACGCCAGCTCCCGAGTGGGAAGGTTCGGCAGTGAGGCATTCGCCCAAATCTGGCAATGCGGGTGGGGGTTGCTCGCGCCCATCATCTCGCCGCGATTTTCGAAAATCTGCACGTGGCTAACCCAGGGAATTTGCCCGAGTGCGGAAAACTGTTCGACCCAGCCATTCACGACTCCGCGCAATTCCAGGAGGCTCATTCGCGGAACGGTCAGATCGTGCCGGGGAGAAAAACACATCACGCGGCAGATTCCCTGCTCTGCCTTTCCCACCAGCAAACCAGCCGTATCAAATTGGAGAGGCGCGACGTCCGGCAACATCGCGGGGTAATCGTTGTCAAAAACGTATGTTTGCGAATACGGCGGCGTCTGTGCTCCGCCCGCGCGCCGATTTCCCGGGCACAAATAGCAGCTGGGATCGAAAGTGACCGCGGGACGTGTTTGAAGCTTCTCCACTCTTCCCAACCACGGACGCTGCGTCCGATGCGGAGAGACGATAACCCACTCTCGCAGGAGCGGATTGAATCGCCTGTGTGGAATTCGATTTAGCTCGTCGAAACTCATAGGCAAGGTCGAGGCTTGACGGATCCTGGCAACTGGCTGCAGTTCCCTTCTCCGCTAGTTCCTGTCACATGGCGGGCTTATTCTCTTCGAGGGCCATTTGTTGCGCACCTTCGGACGCCGGAGAAACGTAAATCTCAGGAGTCAGACCTGTTCTGGAGGAATATGCCGCGGCCACGTTGCGCCTGAAATCGGTCACGGCCGCGGACTTTACCAAATTGATGGTGCAGCCGCCAAATCCCCCGCCGGTCATGCGCGCGCCAATCAGGCCCGGTTGCGCAACGGCAATTTCCACCATCAGATCGAGTTCTCTGCAGCTGACCTCATAATCGTCCCGGAGACTGCGATGCGAGTCCTGAAGCAGTGGTCCCAGGGCTGTGGCGTCTCCTCTGTGAAATGCTTCGACCGCGCTCTTCACACGCGCGTTTTCTGTAATGACGTGGCGGCACCGGGCGAAAACCTTCGGAGACAGGTTTCGCCGATGAGCTTCCAACTGGGAAAGTGTAACGTCACGAAGCGCGCGAGTCTCGGGGAAAACCGTCCGTAAGATTCGAACGCCCTCTTCGCACTCCGCGCGGCGTGCATTGTACTCGCCGGAAGCCAGTTCGTGCCGGACCATGGTATTGCAGATGACCAACTGGAGGTCCGCCGGAAGTTTCACGAATTTGTGTTCCAGCGAGCGGCAATCCAGCAAAAGCGCATGCGAGGCGCGCCCAAAGCAGGAGACAAATTGATCCATAATCCCGACGCGGGCGCCCACGAATTCGTTCTCCGCTTTCTGGCACAGTTGGGCCAGTTCTGCGAGGTCGACGGCATGGCCGCTGTGGTTGAGCAACGCAAAACCTACGGCAACTTCAACGGCGGCCGACGAACTCAATCCGGCGCCGAGCGGAACGTCGCCGGCGATATAGATATTCGCTCCCGTGAGCGGCTTTCCCGCTTGAAGGAGCGCCCATGCCACACCCAGAGGATAGTTGGCCCAGTGCTTCTTCCCTAAGGGTGACAAGGAATCGAGGTCGGCCTCGACCGTTTCATTGAAATTCTCGGAATGGATGACCAGCTTGCCGTCACGGCGCGGAGCAGCCGCCGCCCAGCAATAGAATTCAATCGCGGCCGGCAGCACGAAGCCGTCGTTATAGTCGGTGTGCTCGCCGATCAGATTCACGCGGCCGGGCGCGCGGTAACCGCTCGCGGTCGTCCCAAAGCGCTCCTTGAACGCATCGAGAAGTTGCAGGGGTGTCTTCAACGACGGCTATTATCCCTAATTTGCTCTGCGTTCACCCTGAGAATTTGCGGGTAAAACTAAGTCGTCCGGGCAGCCGGACAGTTTCCGTTTGGCACGTTTATTAGGAAGTTCAGTGGACTATAATCCTGGCATGCGAATAGGACCGATGTTATGTGCGCCGTTGGCAGCTGTCCTTTGTTCGGATGCGCTCGCCTATCCACGTCCTCCTCATGGGACAGAGAACATTCCCAAATTGATGGCGGATTCCGCGCTTGTCTGCAAGGGCGAGGTCGTTGAAGCGGCCGAGGTGACCGTCGTTTCCGATCCTCGGCCGCCCCATCGGACAGCTACCGGTATCCTTCACGTGGATCGATGCTTCAAGGGGGAAAGGCCGGCCAGCGAAGTAGTGCCCGTATTGTTCAACAACATCCTGCCTCCGGGAGGTGGACCTTATGTGGTGCTTCGGAAAGGCGATTACCGTTTATTCTTTCTCAAGCCCGAAAGAAACAGCTACGTTCTTGTAGACGACTGGTTCGGGCAACTGTCCATCTCGCGCCAACTCGGAGCAATGCCCTCCGGAGACACTGACCCCATGCACGGGCTGGAGGTGGATTTGAAGGCAGGTCTGAATGACCGCGATGGCGAGCGTGTGCTGGACAGTATTCGCATGCTTGGGAATATGCGTCACCTGCAGTCCAAGGAGGAGCTTGTTTCGCTTTTGGATTCACAAGACCCGCTAGTGCGGACTTACGTTTTTGAAGCCCTGTTGCGCTTGCATGACTTTTCTGTTTTGCCTGCCGTCGAGCAATGGCTCACGGCCCAACCGCAACCTCCTCCATCTCTCATTCTGCCCAGGGATGCGTTGTTCGAGATGCAGGGCCGGCTAGCCGGGGAGATTTCCATGATCCGCGATCCCGCCACCCGATCCTGCTTCGCTTGCTGCGGCTTCCAAGCCCGTTTGCGCGTCAAGCAATTCTGCAAGCTGTGCGCGCCATTAACTCCCCACAGAGTGCACCATCGCTTCTAAAGATGCTCGATGACCCCTATCCCGATAATGCGTTCGCAGCCATGCAAGCCCTAATCGAGTTGGCAGGAGGCGGAGCCATCGACTGGGTACCGCCATTGCCGGTGTTTCGAGAGAATCCGAGCTACTACGCGGCTCGATGTCGTGAGTGGTGGGAAGTCGAAAAGAAGCAAGCGCAGTAATTTTTGCGTTGGGCCACATTCCAATATGAGTCTCGCAGCTTTCCTCTCACGACGGGTAGTGACGCCGCACAGAATCGAAGCGGCGGCGGTGCTCGTCGAAGATGGACGAATCCTTGATGTCGTTCCACCACATCAACTTCCCACGCAGATTTCCGTGAAGGACTTTGGCGAGGCTGCCATTCTGCCGGGGCTGGTGGACTCTCACGTCCACATCAATGAACCCGGGCGAACGGAATGGGAAGGATTCCGGACGGCGACTCGCGCCGCAGCGGCTGGTGGCTGTACGCTGCTTGTCGACATGCCACTAAACTGTCTGCCGGCGACGACGACCGTGGCTGCACTCGAAGCGAAACGCGAAGCCGCGAGCGGCCAGTGCCGGGTGGACTGGATGGCGTGGGGCGGAGTTGTGAACGACAACCAGGAGCACATCGAAGGTCTGGCGGCCGCAAGCCTGCCAGGATTCAAATGCTTCCTCATTCATCCCGGCATTGATGGCTTCACGATGGTCAATGAGCAGGAGCTCCGCGCGGCCTTGCCGCATGTCGCGCGGACCGGCTTGCCGCTGCTCGTGCACGCGGAACTGCCCGGGCGGGTGGACGCAGCAACGCGCCGATTGGCGGGAGCGGACTGGAGCAAATACGCAACGTATCTGGAATCGCGGCCGGATGAAGCGGAGCTTTCCGCCATCCAGCTGATGATCTCCCTGTGCCGCGAATATCATTTCCGTGTGCACATTGTGCATCTGGCGACGAGCCAGGCGCTGGGTATGTTGCGCGCTGCGAAGTCAGAAGGCCTGCCGGTGAGCGTTGAAACTTGCCCTCATTATCTGCATCTCTCTTCCGAGAAAATCCCGGACGGCCAGACGCTGTTCAAGTGCGCGCCGCCGATCCGCAGCCGTGAGAATGGCGAAAAACTCTGGCAAGGTCTTCGAGAGGGAGTCATTGATCTGGTGGCTACGGATCATTCTCCTTGTCCGCCCGAGATGAAGCGGCTGGACGAGCAGAATTTTCGAACGGCATGGGGAGGGATTTCCAGCCTCTCGCTGGCGCTGCCGGTGATGTGGACCGAGGCCAGTGGCCGCGGCTTCACGCTTGCGGACATCGCGCGGTGGATGGCGGAGGGTCCGGCCCGGCTTGCCGGGTGTGGGACGAGCAAGGGCCGTATCGCCAAAGGTTTCGACGCTGACTTTGTCGTGTTTGATCCGGAAGCGGAATTCATCGCGACGGAGGAGCATCTTCATTATCGTCACCGCGTTTCGCCCTATCTTGGTGAAAAGCTCCGGGGCGAAGTGAAAGCAACTTACCTTCGAGGAAACTGCGTATTTGGCGATGGGAAATTTCCTGGAGACCCGAGCGGGCGCGAATTGCGGCGGTAACCGGCGCACTGAGGCTTCAAATAGAGATTTGAAACTCATCCCATTTCATACAGAATACGGCCAGCAAAGAAATTTATGACCGTCCATCACATCGTCGGTGCATCAGTGCCGCGCAAGGAAGGCTGGGACAAGGTCACGGGAGCGGCGCGCTACGTCGACGATATGGTTCTGCCCGGCATGCTTTACGGCGCAACTGTGCGCAGCAGCATAGCGCGGGGCAAGATCGGAAAGATTTCTTTTGATCCGAGCATTGCATGGGGGGAATTTGTCATGGTAACCGCCAGAGACATTCCGGGGAAGAACTGCGTCGCTCTGATCCTGGAAGACCAGCATTGCCTCGCTTCCGATACAGTGAATCACACCGAAGAGCCGATTCTCCTTCTGGCCCATGCAGACCGTCACAAGCTTCGAAAAGCAGTTGAAGCGGTGTCCATCGACTACGAGCCGCTCCCGCCCGTGCACACCATGGAAGAAAGCGAGCAGCAATCCATAATCATCTGGGGCGCCGACAACACTTTTAAAAGCTACCTCGTGGAGAAAGGCGACGTAGACGCCGTCTGGAAAGAAGCGGCGCACATCATCGAGGGCGAGTACTT
>Ga0209131_1001304_pt1 | contig 17251 bp, 6 predicted proteins | sample GraSoi_2013_40cm_FD_185826 | JGI IMG/M metagenome (GOLD analysis project Ga0209131, IMG submission 185826) | Grasslands soil microbial communities from the Angelo Coastal Reserve, California, USA - Sample 9_17_2013_40cm (SPAdes) (version 2) | ecosystem: Environmental > Terrestrial > Soil >...
GGCCGAAAGCGACAAGAACGTGACCGAAATCGCGATGGCGGTGGGTTTCTCAGACAGCGGTTATTTCAGCCGGGTATTTCGGCGCCAGGTGGGCATATCGCCGGATGCCTACCGGCGCACCTGAAACTTGTATTAAGCATCCTTTTAGATGATTCCCCCAAAATAATCAAAGAGTCTCCATGCGCACAGAATAATATAACTGCGCATTCCAGTCAGCCTCGACTGGTTTTTTGCATTGGCCGGGCCCGTAAAATTGCGCCATCGGGAGACGAACTCATGGACAGATTACGCTGAATTGTCCACGAGATACGCGCTTTTATCCAATATTCACCCCGACAAAATCAGTATCATGAATTCATAGAAGCAAAACATCACCGCATATTTCAGTTCCGGACCAGAAAAGGAATTCTACTGTGTGCTGCGTAATAAAGTGAACTTGAATAACAATTCTTCCCTGTAATTTGTGCCTGACTGGTTCACTTATTCAATGTAAGGAGCAGTATGAGTTGGAAGAGTTATATTTTACTGTTTAAAGTTGCTGGCTTCTATTCTATATGTGTAGTACGTCTATAGGCCCATTTTCATGGGTCTATTTTTACTTCTGAAAGAACGCCTCAGTAGCCTGTCTTGCCTAACCAAATAGTTTTCCGATCCCTCACAATTTTAGTCGTAAAGGAGAATTAGCATGAATCCTCAAATAAGAAAAATTTCCAATAGTATCCGTTTGTCGACCCTCCTGGCTGTAGTGATGGCGTTGTTGGCTTCATCGCTGGCTGGCCCGGTTAAAGCGGCCGGCGAGACGGTCAGTGTCTGGGTTACCACCGGCGACCAGACGAAGCTGCTTGCCCAGCAGCCCAACCTGACCTTCGGGGCAGACACCACCTCCGGGCTGCTGGTCAATGTCAACGCCAACCACCTCTATCAGCAGATGGATGGTTTCGGCGCGGCGATGACCGACTCGTCTGCCTGGTTGATCTATAACAAGCTAAGCACCAGCCAGCGCAATACCCTCATGCAAAGCCTGTTCTCCAACACCAACGGCATCGGCTTGAGCTACCTGCGCCTGCCTATGGGGGCCAGCGAGTTCGTCAATGGTAATCACTATACCTATGATGATATGCCTGCCGGGCAAAGCGACCCCAACCTGAACAACTTTTCCATTGCACATGACCAGGCCTATATTATCCCGGTCTTACAGCAGGCGCGCAGTATTAACCCGGCGCTGGGTATTATGGCAACCCCCTGGAGCGCGCCTGCCTGGATGAAAACCAACGGTTCGCTCTACCGTGGAGGGCTGCTCAGCTCTTACTACGGTGCCTACGCCAACTACTTCGCCCGTTTTGTGGATGCCTATTCCGCCGCCGGTGTGCCGGTCAACAGCCTCACCGTGCAGAATGAGCCGCAGGCCAAACCCGGTGACTACCCCGGCATGTGGATGACGCCCGCCAATGAGGCCAGTTTCGTCAAAAATAACCTGGGCCCGGCCCTGGCGAACAAAAATGTCAAAATCCTGGCGCTCGATCACAACTGGGCCCTGCCCTATTATGGCATCGACGTGCTGAACGACCCTGCCGCCAAAGCCTACATTGATGGCACCGCCTTCCATTGCTATGGCGGCATTCCGGATTTCCAGAGCATCACCCGCGACGCCTACCCGGATCGCAATATCTACTTTACCGAGTGCTCCAGCGGCAACTGGGCCACCAACTGGGCCGATAACCTGATGTGGGACGTGCAAAACCTGGTGGTCGGAGCCTCGCGTAACTGGGCCAAGACAATCGTGAAATGGAACATCGCCCTGGACGCCAATTCCGGTCCGCATACCGGCGGTTGCAGCGGTTGTACAGGCCTGGTCACGATCGACCAGGCCAGCGGGGCAGTCAGCTACCACCACGATTATTACGCGCTGGGACAGGTCAGCAAGTTCGTCGTGCCCGGCGCCTACCGCATCGCGTCCAGCAACCTGGCCACCAGCAGCATCTACTCGGTGGCCTTCAAGAACCCGGATGGCAAGATCGCCCTGGTGGTGAGCAACAGCAGCTCGCGCAGTCAGACCTTCAAAGTGCGCTGGGGCGGGCAATCCTTCCAGTACTCCCTCCCTACCAAATCGGTGGCCACCTTTGTCTGGAACGGGACGCAGGGCGAACCGGCTATATCCGGCGCCCCCACTGCGTTGACCACCACGGCCGGCAACCAAAAAGCGACGCTGAAATGGGAGTTCTCGATCTACGCCACCAGCTATACCGTTAAGCGCGCTACCGTCTCCGGCGGGCCTTACACCACCATCCAGAGCAATGTGGCTTTGCCAGCTTACGTGGATGCCTCGGTCACCAACGGCGTGACTTACTATTACGTGGTCACAGCGGTGAACGGGCATGGTGAAAGCGCGCCGAGCGCCCAGGTCAGCGCCATCCCTAACCCGCCGCCCGTCGTGACCGCCACAAGCCAGATTGAGGCGGAAAGCTTCAACGGTCAGTCTGGCATAGGCATCGAAAATTGCAGCGACACCAGTGGTTGTGGGCAGAGCGTGGGCTATACCGAAGAAGGCGACTACCTGGCCTGGAACCAGGTTAACTTTGGTACGGGCATCAAGACCGTCAGCCTGCGTGTCGCCAGTGGCTCTACCGGCGGCACGGTCGAGTTTCACCTGGGCAGTCCCAACGGCACACTGATCGCCAGCGCAGCGGTTGGCAACACCGGCAGTTGGGGCGCCTGGACTACCGTCAATGCGTCGGTCAGCGGCGCCAGTGGTATACAAAGCCTGTACATCGTTTTCCGCGGTGGGGACCCTGCAACTACTGCTGATGGCCTGTTCAACCTGAACTGGGTTAAATTCTCTACACATTAAAGTATTTCAAGGCCTTTTGCCAAGGGATGTAAGCGTATCAGAAAATTGTTCGGAGTTTGTGGGGCAACCCTGCCGCATGTTAGCGTTCAGACTATATTATGAAAGGGCACAGAAAAACATGCCGGAAAGAAAACGTTTCGATGTGCTGGAAAAATACCATCTGGCCCCACACTCTGGCTCATTAAAGCTTGGAAGCGTCCTTTGTAAAGGTCAATAATTTTGGAAGGGCGGAGGCGATATTTCTCGCCCCGCCCTTCTGGTTTCAGAGATAAGCCAACGCGTGCACCGTAATCGGAAACATTCGCATCACAACCAACGACGGTCAAACCGGCGCATCTGACCATCTGGAACAAACATATGCATATATCAACTGATTTGTCCATAAAATACTCGCTTTTATCCAATATTTACCTTAAACGAAATCAGTATCATGAAAGTAGGTATTATGCGCTACTTTGTTTTAGTGCGTAACGGTGTAGCTCGACAGGATTAGCTTTGGCAGTTTCATTTAGATAACTCGCCTACCTATCAAATTAATAAGTAAAAGGAGAGTGATATGGACTACAAAACGAGGAAAATTTCCAATACGATCCGGCTGTCCATGCTCCTGGCTGTGGTGATGGCTTTATTTGCCTCATTGCTGACTGGGCCCGCCATGGCAGCCGGCGAAACGGTCAGCATCTGGGTCACGACTGCTGACCAAAGTAAACTGCTCCAGCAGCAAGCCAATGTGACCTTTGCTCCAGACAGCGGCTCCAACCCGACCACCATCGACGTCAACGAGGCGACCACATACCAGAGCATGGACGGCTTCGGCGCCTCGCTGACCGACTCGTCGGCCTGGGATTTGAACCAGCTCTCGGCTGCTGACCGCGAGGCGGTGCTGCAGGCGCTGTTCAACCCCACCACGGGCATCGGCCTGAGCTTCCTGCGCCAGCCGTTGGGCGGCTCCGACTTCTCGCTCGGCAACTATGCTTATGATGACACCTGCTGCGATGTAAACGATTTCTCGCTCAATAACGGTCACGATAACGCCTATATCATCCCGCAACTGCAGCGTATCAAACAGATCAACCCGCAAGTCCGGCTGCTGGGCACACCCTGGAGCCCGCCGCGCTGGATGAAGACCAACAATGATTGGTTTGGCGGCAGCAATGCTCACTTGCTGACGCAATATTACGCGGCGTATGCGCAATACTTCGTCAAGTATGTCCAGGCGTATGCGGCACTGACACCGACGTCGTTGCCGATTGACTTTCTAACGGTGCAAAATGAGCCGCTCAACGACAACAGCGGCATGCCCGCCATGCACATGGACTCCAGTGAACAGGTCAATTTCATCAAAAACTACCTTGGCCCTGCCTTTGCCCAGGCCGGGATTACCACCAAGATTTTGGTTTGGGACCATAACTGGGATGTCCCGGCCTACCCGACCAGCGTGCTCAACGATACTGCGGCGAACCCGTATATTGCCGGGGTGGCCTGGCATTGCTACGGCGGCTCGCCCGATGCCCAGACCCAGGTGCGCAACCTGTATCCGAACAAAGGCGTCTGGCTGACCGAGTGTTCCAGCGGTAGCTGGGTGACCGGCGGCAATTCGGCCGGCGGCAGTTTTGGCGCCAACCTGTATCGCAATGTGCAGCAACTGGTGATCCGCTCGACCCGCAACTGGGCCCAATCGGTGGTCAACTGGAACCTGGTGCTCGATCAGAACAATGGGCCGACCAATGGCTCTGGTGCGTGCTTTACCTGTTATTCAGTCGCGCGGGTCAATACCAACACCAAGACCTGGTCACTGGATGTGGACTACTACAGCCTGGGGCATGCCAGCAAGTTTGTGGTGCCGGGCGCTGTCCGTATCGACTCGAATACCTACGACGGTAACATCGAGGATGTAGCCTTCAAGAACCCGGATGGATCGAAGGTGCTGGTCGTCATCAACGCCGGGGGTGGCAGTACGACCTTCAAAGTGCGCTGGAGCGGGCAGTCGTTCTCCTACACCTTGCCGGCGGGTGCCGTCGCGACCTTCAAATGGGCCGGTGTGGTCGGGCCGACCAGTACGCCGACCAGCGTGCCAACCCGCTCGGCGTTCAACCAGATCGAGGCCGAGAGCTACAACAGCCAACTGGGTACCCAGCTGGAAACCTGCAGCGATAGCGGTGGCGGCCAGGACGTCGGGTATACCGATTCGAATGATTACCTGGTTTTCAACAATATCGACTTTGGCAGCGGAGCCGGCAGTGTCCAATTGCGCCTGGCGAGCGCCGCCACCTTTAATGGGACGGTCGAGTTGCGCCTCGGCAGCCCAACCGGCACGTTGATCGGCACGGTGCCCACCGCCAGCACCGGCGGCTGGCAGACCTGGCTCACGACCACTGCGACGGTCACAGGTGCCAGCGGTATCAAGGATCTCTATCTGGTCTTCCAGGGCGGTAGCGGTATCGTCAACGTCAACTGGTTCAAGTTTGTCAGCGGCGGCGGACCAACGCTAACCCCGACTCGTACCAACACACCCGTCGCGCCAACTGCGACGCCCACCGCCACCGCGACGTCCACCACAGGCGCACTGCCGCGCACCGGCTGGCTGGCGACGGCCTCCTCGAGCGGCGCCGGCGATGCCCCGGCCAACGCGTTGGATGGCAATGCTGCCTCGCGCTGGAGCACTGGCGCGGCCCAGGCCAATGGCCAGTGGTTCCAGGTCGATATGTTGTCTGGCAAGACCTTCAACCAGCTCACCCTGGATGCTGGCACCAGCACAGGCGATTATCCACGCGGATACCAGGTGTTCGTTTCCAGTGACGGCACCAATTGGGGCAGCGCGGTCGCCAGCGGCACCGGCAGCGCCCAGCTTGTCACCGTGACATTTGCTGTCCAGACCGCGCGCTACATCCGGGTCGTGCAGACCGGCAGCGCGGGCAACTGGTGGTCGCTGCATGAATTCAATGTCTATGGCAGCGCGGGGCCGACCAATACACCTCTGCCTACGGCCACGCCCACCAGGACGGCCACTCCTTCCGGCAGTTGCACCGGGGCGGTGCTGAGTCGAACGGGTTGGACGGCAACAGCATCCTCGACCGGTAGCGGTGAGACTCCTGGCAATGCCCTGGATGGCAATACTGCCTCGCGCTGGAGCACCGGTGCCGCTCAGACCAACGGCCAGTGGTTCCGAGTCGATATGCTGGCGGCGCAAAGCTTCTGTACACTCACACTGGATGCTGCCGGTTCTACCGGAGACTATCCACGCGGCTATCAGGTCTTCGTCTCGAACGATGGGACGAACTGGGGTGCTGCGATCGCTACCGGCAGCGGCAGCACCCAACTGGTCACGATCACCTTTGCAGCCCAAACGGCCCGCTACGTTAGAGTCGTGCAGACCGGTAGTGCCGGTAACTGGTGGTCCATCGCCGAACTGAACGTCAAACACTAAATAGGGACGCGGGAGCCAGAAAATGGTTCGGGGTTTGTGCGGTTATGCCGCACAAACCCCGTTTCTCTTTAATCAATGCTGGTTTGTAAATGCACATCTTTCTGGATTCATTATTAACTCACCTTACGCAGTTTTTGCTCTCGCTGGGGCTGGGCCCCAGCGAGTTATGCCACAAAACACGGCGGGCCCAGCCCGCCTCTGAGCATAAGTGCGTAAGGTGAGTTATTAAGGCAAGCCCGAATGTTAATTCCCTATGAATTGTCCATAAGATTCCGGCTTTTATCCAAGTCTGTATCATCTCAATCCATATAATCAATTCCAGTGGAGGAGAGCGTCTCTGCGTTTACGTCTGTCTGTAGGCTGGCTGTATTCAGGTAAAGTTCAATTAAAAAGCAAGGAGAAAGACAATGAAACTTCTAACGCGTAAAGGATTGATCGGTTGTGGAACGGTCGTGGCAGTTGCTCTGGCGGTGATCTTGTTCAATTTCACCCCTCGTACAAGCGCTGTTGCATCCGATGAAAGCGTGCAAGTCTGGTTGACGCTTGCTGACGGAAGCAAGAAACTGGTGCAAGAATCCAGTCTTAATTTTTCTGCCGGTTCCGGCAGTGGTACCGTTGTGAGCGTGGCCCCCAACACCTTATACCAGCGCCTGGAAGGGGTGGGGGCCGCCATGACGGATTCTTCGGCCTGGCTGATCGATACAAAACTGACGACGGTCCAGCGCGATGCTTTGATGGACAATCTTTTTACCCGAACAGGCTACGGTATTGGCCTGAGCTACCTGCGCCTGCCAATGGGCGCCTCCGACTTTGCCTTGAACAGTTATACCTACGATGATATGCCGGTCGGGCAGACAGACCCAACCCTGGCCAATTTCTCCATCAGCCATGACACAGCTTATATCATCCCGGTGCTCCAGGATGCGCTGGCGCTCAATCCGCAACTGAGATTTATGGGTTCGCCCTGGAGCGCGCCGGCCTGGATGAAGACAAACGAGAATCTCAACGCAGGCGCACTCCTGCCGGCCTACCGCCAGGCATTTGCGGATTACCACGTGAAGTTCGTGCAGGCCTATACCGCTGCCGGCATCCCGATCGATGCCATCACGCCGCAGAACGAGCCAATGAACGAAAATTCTTCTTACCCAACCATGTCTATGCCGGCCGCGGATCAGCAGACTTTCGTCAGGGATTATCTCGGGCCGGCGTTCGCCAGCGCCGGTCTCGATACGAAAATTCTCGTTCTGGATCACAACTGGGACCTGACCAACTATGCCCTGACGATCCTGAACGATCCGGCTGCCCTGGCTTATGTGGACGGCACTGCTTTCCATTGCTATGCCGGGCAGGTCGGGAATCAGTCTGTGGTACACACTGCCTATCCCGATAAGGGCGTCTGGTTTACCGAGTGCTCCGGCGGCGCATGGTCAACAGACTTTGGCGATAATATGAGCTGGAACCTGCACAATCTGGTCATCGGCAATTTCCGCAACTGGGGCAAGAGTCTGCTCTTGTGGAATGTTGCCTTGGATGAAAATGCCGGCCCTCAGAATGGCGGCTGCACCAACTGCCGCGGGGTGGTGACCATCGACTCGTCCAGCGGGGATGTGACCTACAACGAGGAATACTACATCCTGGGGCACGTCAGTAAGTTTGTGGACCCGGGAGCCTACCGGGCCGAGTCAACCAACTATGGAGATGGCCAGCCCGAGAACGTCGCCTTCCTGAATCCGGATGGCAGCCTGGCGCTTGTCGTTCATTCCACCGCCGCGACGACCTTCGATGTCGAATGGAACGGCCAGCATTTCACTTACTCCCTGCCGGCCAAAGGCACCGTCACGTTCAAATGGGATACCGGGAGCACACCGGGTGCCACGGCCACCTCCGCTCCGACGGCCACCCCCTCTCCGACGGCCACTCCCTACCCGGCGGGCGCGCTGCAACCTTTCGAGACTGAAGGCACGTACTATACCGATTATCAGGCCACGACCAGCCTGACCACCTCCGTCGTCCATGGCGGTGCTTCGGCTCTGCAAAGCTTTAGCGATACCGGGGTCTGGCATACGGTGGGCGCCTACTTGAATGACCGGCCAATCAATGCCACTGGCCTGGATCGTATCTGCCTGTGGGTCTACGATACGACGGCTGCAGACAATACAATGGGCTTCCGTCTGGTGGATGCTACCGGCGCCAGCCAGGAGCTTTGGTCCGATAACCCCGTGATCGGCTCCAATTCCAAAACTGTGCAAAACACCTGGGTGCAGATGTGCTTCAAACTGGCTCCTTACACCCTGGTCAACCTGGCTGCGCTCGACAAGGTGCAGATGGCCATGTATTGGGCGGGCACCTACTACTTCGACGATATTACCGGTCTCGCGCCGGAGCTTCCCACTGCGACACCTGTTGCCACCGCCACCCCGACAGTCACACCTTACCCGGCGGGCGAACTCCAGCCCTTCGAGTCCGAGGGCACGTATTATGCCGATTACCAGGTCACGCCCAGCCTGACGACCTCCGTCGTGCATGGTGGAACTTCAGCCCTGGAAAGTTTTAGCGACACCGGCGCCTGGCATACGGTGGGCGCTTATCTCGACAACCGGCCGATCAACGCCAGCAGTTACGACCGTATCTGTTGGTGGGTTTACGATACGACGGCTGCCGACAACAGCGTCGGCTTCCGTATCTTCGATGCTTCGGGCGCCAACCAGGAGTTCTGGTCGGACAACTCCCAGATCGGCACCAATTCCAAGACCGTGCAGAATACCTGGGTGCAGATGTGTTTCAAGTTATCCGCTTACAACTCGATTAACCTGGCCGCGCTGGACAAGGTCCAGATGGCTGTCTACTGGGCGGGTACCTACTACTTCGACGACATCACCGGCCTTGAGGCGGATCCAACTGCGACACCTACCGCTACAACAACTCAAATGCCAACTGCAACACGAACGCCTACGCTTACGCCAACGAATACACCTACGCGGACTCCAACACCAACACCCACGCCCACCTCCGTCGTGCAGGTCTTCGACTCTATCGCAGCTCAGGATGGCTGGGTGCTCGAATCGAGTGAGATGAGCAACGCAGGCGGTTCGATGAATGCCACGGCGAATATTTTCCGACTGGGCGACGATGCCCTCAATCGTCAGTACCGGGCCATCCTGTCCTTCAACACCGTTTCCCTGCCCAATACTGCCGTGATCCAGTCTGCGCTAATCAAGATCAGGCAGAGCGGAGCGCCAGTTGGCAGTGATCCTTTCACTGTTTTGGGCAAGCTCTGGGCTGATATCCGCCAAGGTCCGTTCGGCGGTAATGCTGCCCTGGCGCTGGGAGATTTCAATGCGACCGCCTCGGCAACGAAAGTGGGCGCCTTCAACCCAATTCCAACGGGCGGCTGGTATACAGATACCTTGAATGCTGCTGGACGCAGCAACATCAACAAGATCGGTCTGACGCAACTGCGCCTCTACTTCAACCTGGATGATAACAATAATCATGTGGCAGACCTGATGAGGTTCCTGAGCGGTGATCATGTAAGCGGCAAGCCCGTGTTGGTCATCACTTACACGTTGCCATAGCAGATTTCTCTTCATAACAATATGGGACTGGCATTTGCCAGTCCCATATTGTGCTTTGCCAATTCTGGCAGGTCTCTACGGGTATTTTACAAGAAGCACTCATGCTCCTCGGTGAAACATAAGGCGACAGACTTGTAAGGGCATCTCATATAAACATACTCAATATAGGTGTAAAATTTACGCTATGGCGAATCATTATCGGCATGGGCGACCCACAATAGGGGTATTGGTTGGCTGGCATATGTACTGGACACCGAACCCTTACGGTTACCTGAACCCGATCTTTCGGGGCATTACCGCAGCGGTAGATGACCGGGGGTGTAATTTGTTATTGGCCTGTGGGATGGGTTCGCGAACCGATATCTCCGATGCGAACCGACCGGCATGGCCTACTCTGGCGAATGATGTCGATTTTGTGCCCGTAGGGCCCTGGAATACGGATGGGCTGATCGTAGTAAACCCCCTCGTTTCCGAGACGCGTTCAAAATATATCCATGAGCTGATCGAGGCCGGCCATCCGGTCGTTTTCATTGCCGATGGCGAAGGCGAACCTGCGATCGTCGCCGATAATGAAGGCGGCATATCCCAGGCGATGGATCACTTGATAGCACATAGACACCAACGCATTGCTTTCATTGCCGGAAATTCAGAGGATGCCAAGGGGGATAGCGGCGATCGACTCAGGGCTTATCAGGCCGTGGTGCAGCAATTCGGGCTTGCGGCAGACCCTGATCTTTTGGCCTACGGTTACCACAACTTTGAAGGCGGCTATGCTGCCATGCGACAAATCCTGGCTTCGCAGGTATCCTTCACCGCTGTATTGGCGAGCAATGACGAATCGGCGATGGGGGCCATGCGCGCGCTCAAGGAAGCCAGGCTGAAAATCCCCGAAGATGTCGCCATCATCGGTTTTGATGACCGACAAGAAGCAGCCGCCCAGGAACCGCCCCTTACCAGCGTTCATGTTCCGCTGCAAAAATCGGGCTACCAGGCTGTGGAAGTATTACTGCAGCATATTCATGGACAGAAGGATGCCGCCCACTCGCTCAAGATTTCAACCAGCCTGGCCATCCGCCAGTCCTGCGGCTGTCGCCAGGATGCCGCCGGTATTGCTTCTGTGACTTCGGCAAAGCCAGTTCAAAATGTGGATACCAGCGCCCATCAGGAGTCCATCGTCCAATCCATGTCCGAGGCTGTGCTGGCGGAAACCCACCGATTTAATATCGATGAACTCCGAATTTTGTGTGGTCGTTTGATGAACATATTTATTTCAAGTATAGAGAAGGGTGATCCGAGCGATTTTCAGCAGATGATGGAAGAATTGCTCAAACAGGTCGAACTAGCCCAGGACAATGCGCACATCTGGCAGGCAGTCATTTCCAGTCTGCGGCGGGAAGTGCCAGCCCTGGTCGAAGCGGCGCATCGTCCGGCTGCGCAGCAGTTTGCCCTGGACATGCTCGACCAGGCACGCAATGCGATCAGCGAACGCATGCAACGGCAGCACGATCGCTATATCATTGACCAAAAATGGATGACGAACCGCATTGGGTATCTCACAACCCGTCTGCTGATGACCTCAGACGAGACGCAAATTTTCGAAGTCCTGGGCAACGAACTGCCGGCGATGGACATCCAGCACAACAGCCTGTCGTTTTTCGAAGCGGATGGCGACGACCCGGTTGCCTGGAGTGTCCTGCGCGCAATTCCAGGCAACAAAACGCTGCCGGTGCGCTTTCCCACGCGCCAATTCCCCCCGCAAGGACTTTATCAACCCGACCAGGCATTTTCACTGGCGTTGGTGCCATTGATCAGCCCGACCGGCCAGATAGGCTTTATTGCCTACGATTCCACGAATATCGAACTGGACGGGCCAATCACGCAGCAGATCGCTGCGGCGCTGAATAATGCCAGGCTGTATGCTGAAGCTACGGAAGGACGCAAACTGGCCGAAGAGGCTAACAACCTGAAAAGCCGCTTCCTGTCCATGGTCAGCCATGAACTGCGCACCCCCCTGAACCTGATCGTCGGGTTGAGTGAAATGCTTTTACAGAAACGGGAGCAGGGGCAGCGCGCGCTGCCCGGCCCCTATCGCAAGGACATCGAACAGATCTATGCCAGTGCGCAGCACCTGGGACGCCTGATCCGCGACGTGCTGGACCTGGCCAGCAGTGAAGTCGGCCAGTTGCGCCTGGCGAACGAACTGCTGGATCTAAGCGAAACGCTGGAAATGGTTGCAGCAACCGGTCGCCAGTTGGCAGACGACAAGGGTCTCACTTGGCGGGATTCACTTCCAGAAGCCAAACTGTGGGTGTGGGGGGACCGCACGCGCTTGCGGCAAGTGGCCTTGAACCTGGTCAGTAATGCCGTCAAGTTTACCTCGCATGGCGAAGTCAGCCTGCAAGTTGAAATAAAGTATGGCAAGGCTGTCGTGATGGTAAGCGATACCGGCATGGGGATCTCGGCGGAGGAACAAGTGCTGATCTTCGATGAATTCCGGCGTTCAGAGCAGGCCACGGCCCAGGGGTATGGAGGCCTGGGGCTGGGGCTGGCAATCTCGAAACGGTTGGTAGAAATGCATGGGGGCGAGATCGGCGTGGGCTCCTCCGGCGAAGAAGGCGCCGGGTCGACCTTTTATTTCACCTTACCCCTGATCGAACCGGAAACGATCCACAGCGAAGACCAACTGCTGCCCCTGGGGCTGGAAGAGACGGTTTTATTGCTGACCAACCAGTCTGGCAGCGGCGAGCGCTTGCGTGACCATTTGGTCCAAAAGGGCTTCGAAGTCAGCATGGTGCAGATCGACCAGGGCGAGGACTGGATATCGCCGTTGCTGAAGAATCCCCCGGGAGCGGTGGTTCTGGATATGGCCATTGCGCCTGCCCAGGGCTGGAATGTATTACGGATGTTGAAAGAGAATCCCACGACGCATGCCATTCCGTTATTGTTCTATTCGCTGACGAAAGATAAGGGTGCGATGCTGGAGCTGGATTATCTGACCAAGCCGGTGGGGTCGGCGGAATTGGCACGCGCCCTGGAGTACCAGAAGTTGAGCACGGATGAAAGTAAAACAGAAAAGGTCTTTTTGATCGTGGACGACGATCCGGCCACGTTGGAGATGCATGGGCGCATCGTGCAGTCACAGGCGGGAGCGCCCAAGGTGCTCAAGGCGCGTAACGGGCGCGAAGCTTTGGAAGTGATGCAGCAGCAGCGGCCCGACCTGGTGCTGTTGGACCTGATGATGCCGGAGCTGGACGGGTTTGGCGTGCTGGAAGCGATGAGGCAGAAAGACGGCACACGTGATGTTCCGGTGATCGTGCTGACCGGGCAGATACTGACCGAGAAGGAAATGGCGCGGCTGAACCGCGGGGTGGCGACGGTATTAGGGAAAGGCTTGTTCAGCGTGGAGGAGACGCTCACCCACATCGATGCCGCCCTGGCGCGCAAACGCAAACTGGGCACGGAAGCGCAGCGGTTGGTGCGGCAGGCCATGGCGTACGTCCATGAGCATTATGCCGAGCCGATCTCACGCGAGGACCTGGCCCATCACCTTGGCATGAGCGGCGATTATTTGACGCTCTGTTTTCGAAAGGAAGTTGGTATGGCGCCCATCGCGTATCTCAACCGTTACCGCGTGAACCAGGCCAAAGTCTTGCTGGCCGAAAGCAACAAGAATGTGACCGAAATTGCCATGGCAGTAGGTTTTTCGGACAGCAGCTATTTCGGCCGGGTATTTCGGCGGCAGGTGGGTGTAACACCGGATGCTTACCGGCGCATTTGAAACTTGCCCAAACACCCCCTCGGGCCTCCAGGCCATTCTCAAAGCGGGAGATTTTCAAAATCATACAGATATTGAATTGAAATGAAATATCCATAATGCAAAATCTTTTGTGCGATATTTGCTCAAACGGAAGCAGTATCATGGTAGAAAGAATATCCATATCTACCCAGCACAAGGAGAAGATGGGATGATCCGTACAACTGAAAGAAAACCGCGTCTTTTTGCCTTAACCATGTCTTTTGTTATTCTTTTGACGCTGGTTTGGGGTGCTCCCGTCAGCGCGGCAGGCAGCAGCGTCGTCAAGGTGACCGGTACGCAGGGTAATTGGCGGCTTACAGTGAATGGCTTGCCTTACATCGTCAAAGGGGCAGACTTCGGGCCCTCGACGAAGAGCACTTCGGCAGTGTTGGATGCCTACACAAGGGATATGGCCTCGCTCGGCATGAACACGACGCGAACCTGGGGTACAGGGGCAGACACGGCGAACTTGCTTGCCTCGGTCAACAAGGTCGGTATCAGGGTCGTCATGGGCCATTGGCTCAGCCAGAGCGCCGACTACGCCAACGACTCGACTTATAAAAACACGACCCTTAATAACATCAAGCGCCAGGTCAACAAATACAAAGACGACCCGGGCGTTCTCATGTGGGATGTTGGCAACGAGGTGATCCTCTTCCTCCAGAATACTTACTCGGGCGCACAGCTCGAGGTGGAGCGGGTGGCTTATGCCAAGTACGTCGAACAGGTCACGCAGGCGATCCACGCGATCGATCCGAATCATCCGGTTACATCGACGGATGCCTGGACCGGCGCCTGGCCGTACTATAAGGCCAACACGCCTAGCCTCGACCTCTACGCCGTCAACTCTTACGGGAGCGCCTGCAACGTGCAGCAGGACTGGGTCAACGGCGGCTACACCAAACCGTACATCCTGACCGAGTGGGGCAATGCGGGCGAGTGGGAAGTGCCGAACGACTCGAATGGCGTCCCGACTGAGCCATCTGACACCCAGAAGCGTGATGCATACCCGGCGGTCTGGAACTGCATTACCAACGCGGCGGGCGTCGCGCTTGGTGGCACGCTCTTTATCTATGGTGACAAGGAAGACTTCGGCGGCATCTGGTTCAACCTCCTGCAGGCTGGCGGCCTCCACCGGCTTACCTACTACTCGGTCAAGCAAATGTATACCGGCAACCCGATCACTGAGAATACGCCGCCGCAGATCCAAGCAATTACACTCAGCAAGACCTCCGGCATCCTGAAAGGCAGCACGTTTACCGTCACCGTCTTGACCTACGACCCGAATAGCGACCCTATCAGCTACCAGATCAAGCTTTGCACCAAGTACATCAATGGCAGCGTCTCAATCACAAATGCGACCTACACCCAGACGAGTCCTGGCGTCTTCACTGTCACGGCGCCCAGCACCTCCGGCATTTGGAAGCTATACGTTTACGCCAGCGATGGCAAAGGGAATATTGGGATTGATTCACGCTCCTTTGGAGTGCAGTAGACGGAGACGCGTACTCCCGAATTCCCAAAGGGTAAAAAAAACCCCTGTGCTCTCAAGAGCACAGGGGTTTTCCTGAATAGTCCAGAATTGAAATGAAATATCCGTAATGCAAAATCTTTTGTGCGATATTTATCCAAACGAAATCAGTATTATGAATGAAGATAAGCAAATATTCATCTGTTACTCGTGTATACCCATTGTATAACAATTGTACACTGGCTTCTATATCTATCACGCCCGCATTTTGGTTTAATTGAATAGAGTACATTTTTTAGACGACCTCAGGGAATGACCTGGTAATTATTCGCAAGAGTGAAAATGTTTGCAGTGTCATCTGGAATTTGGGATGGCCCTCAAATCTTACAAGGAGGCGTTGCCTAAAACGAAACAGAGAAGAAACCGTCTTGTTGTTAGCCCTTTTTGTAGGTGCAAACCAAGCTTTCCTGCCTGCGCAAGTTTGTCTTCGACAACGGACTGTTCCGGATATCGTGAGCGGGTAGGCTGAACAACAGAAACATTTTATAAATATCCGACACTTTTTAAAAAGGAGAAAGAAAAAACATGAAAGCGTCTACCAAACTTTTACCGCAAGCTTTATTAATCCTGGCGCTCGTTACGGGAGCGTTGGGCCTTGGCTTACCGATAGAGTCCGCAATTGCGAAGCCAGCTCTACAAACCACCAATCTGGCTTTGAACAAGCCGGCTATCTGTTCGCCAACGCCTCAGTTTCCCTGCGCCGAGGCCTTCGACGGCAGCTTGACCACGCGCTGGGCCAGTGCCCAGGGCGTCGATCCCCAGTGGATTTATGTTGATCTGGGCGCCAGCTATAATATCAGCCACGTCAAGCTGACCTGGGAAACCGCCTACGGTAAGAGCTACCAGATCCAGACCTCGCCCGACGCCGCGACCTGGACAAACATCTATACCACCACCACGGGTGACGGCGGCGTCGACGACCTGACGGGATTAACCGGCAGTGGTCGCTATGTACGCATGTACGGCACCGTCCGCGGCACGCAGTATGGCTACTCGCTGTGGGAGTTCGAAGTCTACGGCACCAGCGGGCCCACCAATACGCCTACCTGGACCAACACAGTTGGCGCAATCACGAATACCCCAACGCGCACCAACACAGTTGCGGCAGTGACAAATACCCCAACCCGCACGAACACAGCGACAGCCACAACTGCGGCAGGCTGCGGAACCACCAACATTGCGCTCAATAAGCCGGCCACCTCCTCTTCCAACGAGAATGCCGGCACCACGCCCAACCTGGCGGTGGACGGCAATGGCGGCACACGCTGGTCCAGCGCTGCGAGTGACCCGCAGTGGATCCAGATCGACCTGGGCTCCACACAGAGCATCTGCCACGTCAAACTCACCTGGGAAACGGCCTACGGCAAGAGCTACCAGATCCAGACCTCGCCCGACGCCGCGACCTGGGCCTCGATCTATACCACCACCACAGGTGACGGCGGCGTTGACGACCTGACCGGATTAACCGGCAGTGGGCGCTATATCCGCATGAACGGCACCGTGCGCGGCACGGGCTGGGGCTACTCGCTGTGGGAGTTCGAAGTCTATGCCGGCACCGGTGGCCCCACGAATACGCCGACGTGGACAGCCACTGCGCCAGCCATCACGAATACCCCCACGATCACTGCTACAAGCCCTACCGGTGTCTGTTCCCAGCCCGCCAACCCGAACTTCGGCCCGAACATGCGCATCTTCGACACCAGCATGTCGGCCGCCACGATCCAGGCGCAGCTGGATGCCGATTTCAACATGATGAAGGACACCCAGACGGCGCAGTTCTCTGAGAACCGCGTGGCCCACCTCTTCAAGCCCGGCACCTATGCCGTCTTCGACAATGTCGGCTTCTACACCTCGGTCGCGGGCCTGGGCATCAACCCCACCGACGTGACGATCAACGGTGCCGTCACCGTCGACGCCTTCAACGCTTCGGACGCCGGCAATGCCACCCAGAACTTCTGGCGCTCGGCCGAGAACATGTCGATCAACACCAACGGCGGAGCCGATCGCTGGGCCGTCGCCCAGGCGGCGCCCTTCCGGCGCATGAACATCATCGGCGGGCTCAACGTCTTCCCGG
>Ga0209131_1001310_pt1 | contig 17219 bp, 16 predicted proteins | sample GraSoi_2013_40cm_FD_185826 | JGI IMG/M metagenome (GOLD analysis project Ga0209131, IMG submission 185826) | Grasslands soil microbial communities from the Angelo Coastal Reserve, California, USA - Sample 9_17_2013_40cm (SPAdes) (version 2) | ecosystem: Environmental > Terrestrial > Soil >...
TTGCAGGCGGTTCGCTTCCGGCACCCGCACATCCTTCATCGTGATCTGGCCGTTCTGCACGACCTTGAGCGCGATCTTGTGCTCGATCTTCTCGACGCTGAAGCCGGGCGTGGTCTTGTTCTCGACGATGAAGCCCTTCACCTGGTTGTCGGCGAGGTCGCGCGCCCAGATGATCGAGATATCGCACCATGGTGCGTTGCCGATCCACCGCTTCTGGCCGTTGAGAATCCAGGTATCCCCTTCGCGCTTGGCGGTCGTTGTCATGCCGCCGCTCGTTCCCGAACCCACGAGAGGCTCGGTCAACCCGAAGCAGCCGATCTTTTCCCAGCGCGCCATCGGCGGCAGCCACTTCTGCTTTTGCTCCTCCGACCCGTCGAGATAGATCGAGCCCATGGCGAGACCGCTGTGCACGCCGAAGAACGTGCAGAACGAAGCGTCGACGCGGGCGAGCTCCATCGCGACCAGGCCGAACAGCTTCTGGCTTCCGCCGGCGCAGCCGTAGCCCTCGAAGCCGAGGCCGCCGAGCTGCAGCTCCTTGAACGAAGGCAGGAGCTCGAACGGAAACGCATCGTCGGACCAATACTTGTTGATGATCGGCTGGACCTTCGTTTCCATGTACGCGCGCACCTTCCTGACGGTCGCCTTCTCGTCGGCAGTCAAGACATCGATGTGCTGGTAGAAGTCGCTGTCGGGCTTGGGCAGCGCCTTCTTCGCCGGCTTGGCAGCCGGCACGGTTGCAGCGGATGGCATGCTTGAATCTCCTTGGAGTTTGCTAGGCGGGCGTTGCGGATTTCTTGGTCTTGCTGAAGTCAGGCCGGCGCTTTTGCAGAAACGCGTTGAGCGCCTCCTTTGCGTCCTCGGAGCGAACCTGCGCGCTGAACTCTTCGTTCTCGGCCTTGATGGCCGCCCTGGTCTGCTCGCGAACCGGGCGCTTCAGAAGTCTCTTGCTGGCCTGCAGCGCGCCGGCCGGCTTCGCGGCCAGCTTCTGCGCTGTTTCCATCGCGGTCGCGAGCAGGTTCTGATCGGGTACGACCTGGGTCACGAATCCGAGCTCGGCAGCGCGCCGCGCATCGAACGGCAATCCCAGCAGGATCAACTCCGCCGCGCGGATGTGGCCGAGCCTTGCCGGGAGGGAGAAGCTCGAGCCGAATTCCGGCACCAGGGCGAGGTTGATGAAAGGCATCTGGAACTTCGCGCTCTCGCCGGCATAGACGAAGTCGGCGTGCAGCAGCATGGTGGTCCCGCCGCCGATGGCGGCACCGTGCACGGCGGCGATCAGCGGCTTGTCGAAATCGACGAGCGCATTCATCAGCTGCGCCTGCGGCGATTCTCCCGGTCCGGGAGGGTTTTTCAGAAAGTCCTCGACGTCGTTGCCGGCGGAGAAGGAATCGCCTGCCCCATGGAGGAGCACGACGCGCGTACCTTCGTCCTTGGCCGCGTCATTGAGGAGACCCGCGAGCCGCAAGTACATGCTCGCGGTCATCGCGTTCTTCCTCGCCGGACGGTTCAACTGAATGCGAAGGATGCGCTCCGAGTGTTCGGTGACGATCTCATCCATCGCTGCTGTTGCCGTTGCCAATGCCTTGCTCCTTCGGTTTGCAAATCGGTGGGTTTCTCTCGAACACGAAGGTTGGGGCAATGTCGCCGCTCACACGAGCCCCCGAACGGGGGATCGCGGCGGACTCATGCCGGCTCGAGGCTCGACAGGCTTGACCGTATCCCTACTCCGGAGGCGAGCATGCGATGGACCGGACAATGTTCCGCGATCTCCAGCAGACGGCGGCGCTGCTCTTCGGAGAGCTCGCCGACGAACGAGATCGTCACGTCGATCTGCTCGGCGCCTTCGACCCGCGAACGCACGAGAGTGACTCGTACCGCGTGCAGCGGCCATTGCTTGCGCTCGGCGTACAGGCGCACGGTCATGCCCTTGCACGCCCCCAGCGCGGCGAGCAGCAGCTCGGGAGGATTGGGGCCCTCATCGGCGCCGCCCGCAACGGCCGGCTCGTCGGCCGTGAGGCGGTGCGGACCGATGGCGATCGTCTGCACGTAGCCCGAAGCACCGGACTCGACGACCACGCTCCTCATGCCGTTACTGCGGTTCGCCGGCCGGCTCGACGGAGATCGCGAGTGCTTCGGTGTAGGTGGCTTCGACCTGGTCGCCGACCGCGACCAGCTTGAACTGCTCCGGGTCGTGGACGCGGAGGTCCACGACGCGTGTCGGGCCCCGAAGCGTCACGGTCTGCGTTTGTGGATCGAGTGCGATGACGTCGGCGACGACGTGCACCTCGTGCGCGTCGATTGCGGCTGGCCGTTCGCCTGGCCGCGCTCGCTCCGTCACGTCGCGGTCGGTACGCTCGCGCTTTGCGGTGCCGCGCTTCTTGAGCTCCAGCGTGAGGGCCTCGAGGTAGCGCACCACCACGAGGTCGCCCACCCGGATCTGGTCGAAGTTCTGCACCTCGGGTCCGACGGCCAGCGTGACGATGTCGCCGCCCGGTCCCTTGAGCGTGACGCTGCGTTTCGCGGAGTCGACCGCCTCGACGGAGGCGGTGATCTTCGCTACGCGTTCGGCAACGCCCTTGCCGGGCGCGGTAGCGGTGATCGAGGCGCCGGCGGCGGCGGGGTCGATTGGCTGTGCGAGCAGCGCCGATGGCGCCAGGCTCGCTGCTGCGAGAATCAGTGTGCAAACGTTGCTTCGCATTCGGATCTCCATGTCAGGGTGGGATTGCCGTATTCGAGGGAGTCCTAGCTGCGCGAGGTGTGCGCCATCGGAACCCTCGGTTGTCTCGCGGAAGTTTGCGTTGAGAGCGCTGCTCGAGACATCCCCCAGATAGGGGGAAGCACGCTGTGTTGTTCAGGGGGCGGTCGATGCCGATCAATGGCATCGCGCCATTGCCAAGAGCTCGCGCGATCGCGCGTAGCAAGTCGAGCCGTGCTTCTGTTTGATCGATGCTGGCAGCACCAGGACCGGGAACGCGCCTCGCCACGGCAGCTTCCCCACTGGCTGACGACTTTGAAGCACTCCGCCAAATGGCAACCCGCAGTTGCGGGTTATCTTATCGGGGAGAGTCTCGATAAATAATCCATCTCCAGCTCGCCTTCATACGTTTCGGCGCCGACCTTCAATACTTCCCTCACGCGCGCTTGCGTCACCTCGCTCGCGACACTCAAATCGGACTCATGAGCTTCCACCAGAAGCCCCTCTGCCAGGGAACCAAATGCTCCCTTATCCACGGCCGCCTTGGCGTGAGCGATGGCATGCGCAGGAAATGAGGCGATGCGATGAGCCAGCTTCTCGACAAAAGGCGTCAGCTCGTGCGCTGGCAACGCTCGATTGATATAGCCGTAACGTTCTGCCAGCTCCGCCGAGAGATCATTGCAACCCAGGAGCACCTCCAAGGCGCGTCCCCGCCCGATCAGCCGTGGCAATCTTTGCGTCGAGCCGCCACCCGGAACAAGCCCAATCGCCACCTCCGGTTGGCCGAATATCGCTTTGCCAACGGCAGCAAAACACATGTCCACGGCCAGCGCGATCTCACTCCCTCCGCCCCGGGCGCGTCCCTCGATTTTGGCAATGGTTACCTTGGGCATGTGCCTGAACCGCTCGCCGATCGTCTGCGTAAGACGAAAGCTGCGCGTATGGGACACGATTTTGGAAGCGGCTCCAACCCGGCTCAAACCAGAGTGGGCAATAAAGAAATCAGGCAGCGCGCTCTGCAAGACCACAACCCGGACGCTCTCATCGGCCTCGAGTTCCCTGCCGAGTCTGTCGAATTCCTGCGAGAGAACTTCATCAAGAAGATTGATCGGCGGGTGATCGATGCTGACGAATGCGACTCCAGAATCAAACTCGAACCGGAAACATTTGTAATCAGAATATCGCATGGGAGTTAGCCCGCCTCCGGACGACTCAGTTCCTCGAGCAGGAAAATAAACGACTCATACGGTCGCCCGGTCGCGTGCCGAAGGCCCATCTCACAGGTCCGGTTCGCCGAAATGTAGGCCTCGGCCGGGCGAGCATCCAGGACGGCTTTGACCTCGCGGGTCGCCGAGACGACGAGTTCGGGATGCAGGAGGCCTCTGTCCCCGGCCGTACCGCAGCAGGTCGTGCCGATTGGCACCTCTACGTCATCGGCCAAATGCGTCGCGATCTGCTTGAGCGTCCCGGCCAATTCCAGGTGCGTGATGGAGCAGGTTGGGTGCACGGCGATCCGCCCGAGCTTGCGCCGGATCGTCAACTTCGGAACCAGGTCGCGACACCACGCGATCGAGTCGATGATGGTCAGACTCTCGTACTTGGCCTTGGTCTCGGCGTCGAGTAGTGACGCAATATCCTGGCTGAGACCGAGAGTGCACGATGCCGCATCGACGACGATCGGGATCTTGCCGCCGTCGCTCCACCGCAGCATGGCATCGGCGATGGATCTGGCCATGAACTCGTGGCCTTGGGGATAGCCTTTCGACTTCCAAGGGGTGGAGCAACATAGACCGGCGACGTCAGGCGGGATCCACAACGGCTTTCCGGCTCGTTCGGACAGCGTGACGAACGCCTCCGGCAAGGACGGCGAAGCCGGGCCGTCCGGATCGCGGCCAAACATCCGGTTGATGCAGGCGGGAAAGTAAACGGCTGCGGCACCGTTCCTTAGGGTCGAGCGCACAGCCCGAGCTGCCCGAGGCATCGGACCCGGCACACTGGGTATCAGATCGGGATTCGCGACTGCTCGGGCAACCCCGGTCAAGGCCGTCAGCGGCTTGACGCCGAATAGAACGGAGAAGGCATGCGTGGCGGACAGGCTCGCTCGGGATACCTTCTCGACCGCGCTCCAGTTCTTGGCGAGTCGCAGCGCGACCCTGTCGGCCGTCGGAGTGGTCTCGGCCGCACGGAATTCGCGGATCAGAGCACCGGTGTTGATCCCGATCGGGCAGGGAATCGCGCATGTGCCATCGCCGGCGCAGGTCTCGATTCCGTCGTACTGGTACTCCTCCTGCAGCCGGGCAAGCATCGGTGATCCGGGCGATTGGCGGGCCATTTCACGCCTGAGCGCGATCCGCTGTCTTGGCGTCATGGTGACGTTGCGGCTGGGACAGACCGGCTCGCAGAATCCGCACTCGATGCAGTGCGAAGAACCCGTGACGTTCTCGATCTGCGGCACCGATTTCAAATTCTCCAGGTGGAGTTTTGCGTTGCGGGTCAGGATCACGTTCGGTCCCAGAATGCCTTGCGGGTCGGCGAGCTCCTTGATTCGCCACATCATGGCGGCGGCCTTGGCGCCCCATTCCGACTCGACGAAAGGCGCCATGTTGAGGCCGGTACCATGCTCGGCCTTCAGCGAGCCGTCGTGCTTGCGCACGACGAGATCGACGAGTTCTTCCATGAAGGCCGCGTACCGTTTTTTGCTCTCTGCATCGCCAAAGTCCGCGACCAGGGTGAAGTGAAGATTTCCGTGGGCTGCGTGGCCGGCGACCCCGGGGATGAAGCCGTGCTTGCCGAGCAGTTCCTGGAGGTCCCTGGCTCCTTGCGCCAGGCGTTCTGGCGGAAAGCACACGTCCTCGGTGATGAGCGTCGAGCCCTGGGGACGCTGTTTGCCGATCAGTCCGAGCAGTCCTTCACGTACGTGCCACGCCAGCTCGACAGCTTCCGCCACGCTGGTGAACTCGACTGGATGGATCAGATTGGCCTTGGAGGTAAGCTCGATGACCTTGTTCTGCAAAACCTCGAGCGCTCGCATGTCTTCGGCGCCGAACTCCACGAGAAGGGCCGCAGCTTTCGGATCGAGAGTTCTCCAATAGGAAGGGGTGTGCGCGAAGGCCTGGCCGGCGGCGGCGAGAGCGGGGGCGACCATCAACTCGACCGCGGTGGCTCCGAGACCGACGAGGCCGGAGACAAGGCCGACCGCTTCGTCGATGGTTGGGACCGGTATCCAGGCGACGCTGGTCACGCTGGGAGCCGCAATGGTGTCGATCACGGCCTCGGCGACGAACGCAAGCGTTCCCTCGGATCCCACGAGAAGACGACGAAAGATTTCGAGTGGCGTCTCGCCGTCGAGCAGAGCGCAGAGCCGGTAGCCATGGGTGTTCCGTATCGCATACTTTCGTCGCACGCGGCCGGCCAGCTCCCGATCGGCGAGCAGCTGTCTGCGGAGTTCCAGCAGCCCGGTCGCAAGATCAGGTTCGGCTCGTTCGAATGCCGCCTCCGCGTCGGGAGCCGAGGTGTCGATTACGGCGCCGGATGGCGTTACGAACGTCATCGCCGAGACGGTCTGGTAAGCGTCGTTTCTGACGGTGCAGCGCATGCCGCCGGAGTTGTTGGCGATCACGCCACCGATGGTGCAGGCGTGCAAACTTGCCGGATCCGGTCCGAGCCGTCGGCCGTATCGGCCGAGCATTGCGTTGACGTGGCCCAGGATCGTTCCTGGACGCGCGCGCACTCGGCGGCCGTCGTCCTCCACTTTGGCGCCGTACCAATGACGGCGCACGTCGATGAGCATGTCGTCCGATTGGGATTGACCGTTCAGGCTGGTTCCAGCGGCACGGAGCGTCGCGTGCCTTCCGTTCTCTCGGCAATAGCGGAAGAGCTTGACGATGTCATCGGTCGTTCGAGGCCGCACGACAACTTGAGGGACGAGCCGATACGGGCTCGCATCGGAGGCATACCGTACGAGATCGATTGCTCTGTGGAGGACGTTCTCTTTTCCCAGGAGGGCGAGGAGATCGGCCTTCAGGTCACCTGGCGTCCCATCGACTAGAGAGGAGGGGACTGCATCGCTCGTCGGTGGCCCGTCGGGCCGTCCTATGCGCGCAGGGTTCGCGGAAAATAGCTTCCTAGTCAACGCGGCGCCTCCTCTTTTCACTCGTCCTGGACGGGGTTGCTCAAGACGCCCATCCCCTCGATTTCCACTTCGAAGATATCGCCGGGCTGCATGAAAACGGGTGGCTTGCGCGCCGCTCCGACGCCACCCGGCGTGCCGGTGATGATCACATCACCTCGCTCGAGACTCATCGCGACACTGACCATTGCGATCAGCGCGGGGACGCTGAAGATGAGCTGGTCGGTAAGCGCATCCTGCATCACTCGGCCGTTCAAACGGCCCCGGATGCGCAATCCGCGGGCCCCCGGCGGCACGGCATCGGGCGTCACCAGCCACGGGCCGAACGATCCGGTGCCATCGAAATTCTTGCCCATCGTCCATTGCGGTGTGCGGAGCTGAAAATCACGCACGCTCGCATCGTTGAACAGGGAGTAGCCCGCCACGTGATCGAGGGCCTGCTCCTGGGAGATGCGGCGCCCCGGCTTGCCGATCACCACGGCCAGCTCGGCCTCATAGTCGAGCGCAACTGATTCGCGGGGCCGCCGGATCGGCTCTCGATGAGCGATCAGACTCGTCGCGAAGCGGGCGAAGATTTCCGGATAGGCCGGCTTCTTCAGCCCGCTTTCTTCCAGGTGATCATCGTAGTTGAGACCGACGCACAGAATTTTCGGCGGTACGGGCACCGGCGGCAGCAGCCGGACAGCGTTCAGGTCGATCGCCGGCGATTGCCCGAGGCTTCTGCCGATGCGCAACAGGTCTGCGCCTTGTGCAATCAGCTCGGGCAGAGTGCCTGGAAATCCGCCGTCGCGCTGCGTGAGGCCATGCCAGCCCGAGCCTTCATCCGCGGCAATTCCGGGGACTCCATCTGTTTCGAAATGAACGATGCGCATGAGTTACCTGCAGTGCCCGATCAGGCCCGCCGCTGCGAGAATCAGTGTGCAAACGTTGCTTCGCATCCGGATCTCCATGTCAGAGGGAACCTCCGTTGTCTCGCTGAAGTTTGCGTTGAGAGCGCTGCTCGAGAAATCCCCCAGATAGGGGGAAGCGCGGCGAACTGATCAGGCTTTCGCCGAATGGTGCCGGAGCAGGCGCCAGGTGACGAGCGCGACGATCAGGGCGCCGAACAGCCAACCTTCGACGTGGGCGAGGTGGCCGAAGATCGTTTGCGCCGCCTCGCCGAAGAGCCAGCCGGCGGCGCCCACCAGCAAGGCCCACGCGATGGCGGACAGCGCATTCAGCACGGCAAAGCGCAGCTGCGGCATCGACGACGCACCGATCAGCATAGGCCCGACGAGGCGGATGCCGTAGACAAAGCGCACCGCGACGGCGGCAAGCGACGCATGGCGCTCGATCAGCCGGCGAATCTTCGCCGAGCGGCTGGCGAGGGCGGGCCAGCGCTCGAGGAGTGCGACGCCGTGGCGCCGTCCGAGCCAGAAGAAGAACTGGTTGCTGGCGAACGCGGACGCTGCCGCAATCGTGACCACGGCCGCGGGATTGAGGTAGCCGCGCTGCGCGGCGAGCGCCGCGAGCACCAGCACCGTCTCGCCTTCCAGCAGGCAGCCGAGGGCGAGGATCCAGTAGCCGTGGGCGGCGATGAGCGTCGCGAGAGTCAAGCGACGTTGGCCAGAGTCGACGAAATCACGGTCCACGCAGCAAGCGCAGCGCGAAGGACAGGAGCGCGCCGCCTATGCCGAGCACCGCGAGGCGCAGGTTGTCGCGCGCACGCACGCGTGCCACGACGAGCGCCAAGGCACCGCCGAGCGCGAACAGCGCCGTGTAGAGCGACAGCACCAGGATGCGCTGGTCCCAATAGACGACCAGCACCAGCGCAGCCGCCGCGGCCGCCCCGGCGAGCACGAGCAGCCCGCCGAGCGCGCCGAGCACGGCGGATGCGGCAAGGCCGCGCAGCGCGCTCACGGGGACAGACCTACGTGCGCCCGCGCAGCAGGAGCCCGAGGATCACGCCGGCGGCCGCGGCGGCGCCGACGGCGGACCAGGGATTCTCGCGAACCAGCTTTGCGGCGATACCACCGAGCTCGGCGAGCTCGTGCTTCACTTCGTTCATCTTTGCGGTGACGGCTTCGGTCGTCATGGTCAAGCTCCAGGTTGGAACAGAGTGGGCGAGCGGCAGCTTGGGTTGAAAGCGCTGCTCGACACATCCCCCGGATAGGGGGAAGCAGGCGGAAAGGATTTTCGGTTCCGCTCACTCGGCACGTGAGCGACGCTGCCCCTTCCGGGGGATAAAGAAATTCGGCGCCGATGGCCACAATCCCGAGACCCCTTACGCATCGACAGGAGCTCCAGCATGAGCAGGACTGCAGCGGACTACATGGCGCAAGCCCTCGCCCAGGCGGGCGTCAAGCGCATTTATGGCGTCGTCGGCGACTCGTTGAACGGCTTCACCGATTCCCTGCGGCGTCTGAAATCCATCGACTGGATTCACGTTCGCCACGAAGAGGGCGCCGCCTTCGCGGCCGGCGCCGAGGCCCACCTCACCGGCGAGCTCGCGGTCTGCGCCGGCAGCTGCGGTCCCGGCAACCTGCACCTCATCAACGGCCTGTTCGACGCGCACCGCAACCGCGTGCCGGTGCTGGCGATCGCGGCGCACATACCGAGCAGCGAGATCGGCATTGACTATTTCCAGGCGACCCATCCCGAGAATCTGTTCAAGGAGTGCAGCCATTACGCCGAGGTGGTGAGCCACCCCGATCAGCTGCCGCAGATCCTGTTGCGCGCGATGCGCGTCGCTGTCGGCCAGAGAGGTGTGGCCGTGGTCGTCATTCCGGGCAACGTGGCATTGGGCCCCCTGGCAAAGCCGGTGCCGACATGGTTGCTGCCCGCGGCGCCGACCGTGCGGCCCAACGATGACGAGCTGCGCCGCCTGGCCGAGCTGCTGAATGGCGGCAGCCGCATAACGCTGTTTTGCGGCGCGGGCTGCGCCGGCGCGCACGACGAGGTGGTCGAACTCGCCCGCAAGCTGAAGGCGCCGATCGTCCATGCTCTGCGCGGCAAGGAGCACATCGAATACGACAATCCGTTCGATGTCGGCATGACCGGGCTCCTCGGGTTCGCCTCCGGATACTGGGCGATGAAGAACTGCGACACGCTGCTGCTGCTCGGGACGGACTTCCCGTACCGCCAGTTCTTCCCGGAGAAGGCGCGCATCGCCCAGGTGGATATCCGGGCCGCCGCGCTCGGCAATCGCTGTCCCCTCGACCTCGGTGTCGTCGGGACCGTGCGTGACACCGTCACGGCGCTGCTGTCGCTCATCGATGAGAAAGGCGATGCGGAGCATCTCGAGCAAGCGCTCGCAGACTACCGAAGGGCCCGCGCCGACCTCGACGCGCTGGCGGAAAGCGGACCCCGGAGCAAGCGCATCCATCCGCAGTACGTGAACCGCGTGATCAGCGAGCTGGCCGATGACGACGCGATCTTCTCCTGCGACGTCGGCACGCCGACCGCCTGGGCGGCCCGCTACCTGAAGATGAACGGGCGGCGGCGGCTGGTCGGCTCGTTCAGCCATGGATCGATGGCGAACGCCATGCTCCAGGCCATTGGCGCGCAGGCCGCGTTCCCCAAACGCCAGGTCATCTCTCTTTCAGGCGACGGCGGCTTCACCATGATGATGGGCGAGTTCGTGACGCTGCTCCAGACGGGGTTGCCGGTGAAGATCGTCGTGCTGAACAACGGCACCCTGGGCTTCGTGGAAATGGAGATGAAGGCAACGGGCTTTCTCGATACCAACGTCGACCTGAAGAACCCGAACTTCGCCGAGATGGCGCGGGCAATGGGCATCAAGGGCGTTCGCGTGGAGGCGCCGCAGGACCTGCACGCTGCCGTTCAGGAAGTGCTCCAGCACGACGGGCCTGCGCTTCTCGACGTCGTCACTGCTCGCCAGGAGCTGGTGATGCCGCCGACGACAACCTTCGACGAGGCGCACGCGTTCGGCATGTTCATGCTCAAAGCAGTGCTCGATGGGCGGGCAAGCGAGCTCATCGACCTGGCGAAGGTGAACCTGACGCGTTAGGGCCCGAACATGAACACGATCGCCATTCCTGCACCCAGGCTGCCCGCAGCGAGCGGCTTCCACGCGGCGTTTGTCGTCGCCTGGGCGTTCTGCCTCCTGTTCTACTTCATGGAGTACGTGGTGCGCTCCGCGCCGAGCGTCATGCTGCCGGAGCTCACCTCGGCGTTCGGCCTGACGACGGTGGGGCTGAGCTCGCTGGTCGGGCTGTACTACTACAGCTACGCGCTGTTCGCCGTCATTGCCGGCGCCGCGGTCGACCGCTGGGGCGCCAAATACGTGATGGCCGTCGGTGTGCTGATCCTCGCGATCGGCACCGCGATGTTCGGCGTGAGCGTGAGCTGGATTGCGGGCGTCGGGCGGCTCCTGCAGGGCGCCGGCGCCGCCTTCGCGTTCATCGGCGCCGTCTATCTCGCCGCCCATGGCCTGCCGGCGCGGTATCTGGCGACCGCGATCGGCTTCACCCAATGCCTCGGCATGCTCGGCGGGGCAGCCGGCCAGTTCGCTGCCGCGCCGCTGATTCACGGACCGATCGCCTGGCAGCAATTCTGGCTTTATTCGGGCGTGGCGATCCTGGTGATCGCCGTCGCAATGTTCATCGCTACGCCGCGTGAAGATCGATCGCAGGGCGCGAAAGCGAGCCTCTGGAGCACGTTTGCGCCTTACAAGACCGTGCTCACGAACCCGCAGTCCTACCTGTGCGGCCTGTGCGCGGGCCTGCTCTTCCTGCCCACCACGGTCGGCGCCATGACCTGGGGTGTGTCGTTGCTGGAGCACGGCTGGCATCTCGACTACACGCACGCGGTCGATCGTGCGGCATCGGTCGCGATAGGTTGGGTGTTTGGCTGTCCGATCCTGGGTTACCTCGCGGACCACATCGGACGGCGCAAGCCGGTCGTGTTCGCCGGAGCGGCGTTGATGCTGGCAGCGATGCTCGGGATCAACTATCTGCCGCCCGAGACTTTTCCTCCGTATGTCCTCGGCTTGCTGCTCGGCCTCGGATCCGGCGCTGCGATGATCCCCTATTCGACCATCAAGGAGGTGAATCCGGATTACGCGAAGGGCAGTGCCACGGGCGCGATGAACTTCCTGGTCTTTGTCCTGAGCGCAGTCGTAGGGCCAGCCTTCGGCTGGTCGCTGCAGAAGCTGGCGGGCGGCGCGGCGCTTTCACTGGATGTGTTCGTGAAGGCCGACAGCGTCTTTGTCGCCGCGATCGTGGTTGCCGCAATCCTCGCGCTCTTCCTCAAGGAAACCGGCTCGGCGGCGCACAAAGCGCACTGACCGAAGATGCTCGCCGGGCTTGTCACCTTTCGCCGCAGCGAGCTCGCGCTCGCGCGCGGCCTGCGCGGCGCGGCGGCGGTCGTGCTCCCGCTCGTCGTCGGCGCGGCCACCGGCCACCTCCAGTACGGCGGGTACATGGCGCTCGGCGCGCTTCCCGCCGGCTTCGCTTCCTTTCACGGCGAGACGCGCAGCCGCGTGGCGGCCGTCGTGCTTGCGTCCCTTGGAATGGCGGTGTCGACCTTCGTCGGCGCGTCCACGGCCGCCGCCGCCCCGTGGCTCCTCGTGCCGATCGTCGCCGCATGGGCCTACATCACCGGGCTTGCAGTGTCTCTCGGCGTGCGGGCGGCCGTTGCGGTCTTCCAGTGGCCGATTGCCTTGCTCATCTCGATGGCGCTGCCCGCCGATCCCGCGGAAGCGGCGCTGCGCGCCGGTCTCGTGCTGGCGGGCGGCCTGCTGCACGCGCTGTTCGTCGCCGCCTCGTGGACCTGGCGCCCCGGTTTACGGGAAAGAACGACTCTCGCCACCTCGTACCAGGCCTTGGCGGACTACGCATTGCGCCTCGCCTCCGGGACCGTGGAGCCGCCTGCGGCGGCTCCGTTTCCCGCGCGCGCGGTACTCGACGACCCCAATCCGCTCCTGGAGCCGGCGTTGCGGCGAGCCTACGTCGACCTGGTCGAGGAAGCCGAACGCCTTCGCGCCGGGCTCGCCGCACTCGCTTCGCAGCCGCATGAGCGGCGCCTCGCCGCCGACGCCGCCCGGATCCTCCAGCGCATCGCCGAAGCCCTGCTTGCGGGGCGCGCCGAGCAGGCCGCCCTGGTCGCGACGCTCGACGAAGAGATTGCCCGGCTGACGATCGCCGCCAACGCGGACTGCCGTTGGCCCGGCGAAGCGCTTCTCGGCAGCTTTAGCGCGGTCGGCCGCATCCTCGCGGGGCTGATCGAGCAGGGCGCGCGACGCGAAGGTGGCGTTGCCCCGATGAGGCGGGCACCAGCTGCCCTCTCATCTACTTTTGCCACCCTGCGCGCCAACATGACGATCAGGACGGAGGCGGGACGCCACGCGCTGCGCCTGGCGCTGGTCGCCGCGCTCGTAGAAGCGCTGGTCCAGGCCACGGGTCTCTATCAGGGCCGCTGGGCCACGCTCACCGTCTTCATCGTGCTGAAGCCCGATTACGCCTCGACCGTTTCACGCGGCGCGCAGCGCGCGCTCGGCACCGCGCTGGGGGCGATCCTGGGCGCTGCAGCGGCGTACCTCGGCCACGCGCACCTCGGGGGATTGATCGCAGCGGCCGGCATCTTCATCGCCGCGGCATACGTTGTGTTCGATGCCACGTACTTACTGTTCAGCGTCTTCCTTACCGCGTTCATCGTGGCGCTGCTCGCGCTCCTGGGCCTGCCTGCCATCCCGACCGCGGAAGCGCGCATCCTGGAGACGTTCCTCGGCGCCGCGCTCGCCCTCGCCGGGTATCTTGCCTGGCCGACCTGGGCAGCATCCACGGCGCATGAGAAGCTTGCACGGCTGATCGAAGCGCATCGCGACTACGTGAAAGCGTTGCTCGCCGCGCTGGGAAATCCCGGCGCCGCGGACGCCGGAGTGCTGCGCGGCCTGCAGACGGCGGCCAGGCAGGCGCGCAGCGACGCCGAGGCGGCCGTCGCCAGGCTCGCGGACGAGCATCACCGCGGCCCGATGACGCCGGAACTCGCCCGCCTGCTGAATGCCGCCGTCGCGCGCCTCGCGCATGCCGAGCTGGCGCTCCACGCGCTCATCCTGTCGCCGGAACGGCTGGTCATCGCCACGGGCGACTTCAGTGCAGCACTCGCGAGCGCGCTCGGCGGCCTCGCTTCGGCGCTGCGCACGCTGCGCCCGCCGCAGGCAATTCCCGCGCTGCGACCGGTCGAGCCTACATCGCGCGGCACCCCGCTCGCCGCGATCACCGACGGCCTCGTCGAGGCGACGGACACGCTCGCTTCGATCCTGCGCGCGCATCTGCCCCCGACGAAAGCCTGATCAGTCCGCCAAGTCGTACTTGCGCCCCGACTCGGTCCCGAGCGCGTGCACCGGCCGCGTTGCGGGCGTGAGGTATTTCGCGTTGATGGCGGAGAGGTCGAGCGTGCCGGCCTGGCGCATGATGATCACGAACTCGTCCTGCACGAGCGCGAGCACGCGATCGACGCCGGCCTGGCCGAAGCCGGCGAGGCCCCAGCAATAGGGCCGGCCGATGCCGACCGCGGTGGCACCTAGCGCGAGCGCCTTGAACACGTCGGTGCCGCGCCGCACGCCGCCGTCGACCAGCACCGGCACCTTGCCGTTCACCGCTTTCACGACCTCGGGCAGCACGCCGAGCGTCGACTGGTTGCTCGCCTCGGCGCGGCCGCCGTGGTTGGAGACGATGATGCCGTCGACGCCGTGGCGCAGCGCTTCGGCCGCATCCTCGCCGGTCATGATGCCCTTCAGCACAAGCTTGACCTTCACCGTCTCGCGCAGCCGGTCGATGAAGCCCCACGTCATGCCGGTGCCGTAGAGGTTCGTCACTTTCGAGACGTCGAGGCCGCTGAACATCGGCTTCCTCCCCACCTCGTGCGCAAACCCCCCGGGCGTATGGCACACCGTGCACTGCCGCGTATCCTGGAAGCGAAAGCGGAACAGCGTCTCGGTGTTGCGCCCGCCCTGGCGGTCGACCGTGAGGACGATGGCCGGCGCGCCGGACGCCTCGGCGCGCTTGACGAGCGCCTGCGTCACATTCCAGTCGTCGGTGGGGTAAAGCATGTACCAGATCGGCGAGCCGTGCTCCTTCGCGCACTCCTCGACGGTCGAGTTGCCGACGGTCGAGAGGATCATCTGGTGGCCGCGCTTGCCCGCGGCGCGCGCCACGCCGAGCTCGCGCTCGGCCATGTTGAACGCGGCCTGGCTGCTCACCGGGCAGAGGAAGATCGGGCTCGCCCAGGTCTCGCCGAAGACCTTGACGCTGGTGTCGACCTTGCGCGCATCGATCAGGCGGCGCACGCGGATCGCATAGCCGGAGAACGCCTCGCGGTTCGCGCGCAGCGTGCCGTCGTCGTCCACGCCGCTCGCGAGGTAGCCGAAGTGCGCCGGCGAGGCGGCAAGCGCCTTCTTCGCCGCCGGCTCGAAGTCGAACACGTTCAGCGCCTGGGCGGGCGAGTTGATCGCCCCGTCGGCATCGAGCTTCTGCGCCGCGCCGCGCAGCACGTCGTAGCTCTGGGCGAGCGCTTCCTCCGGGGCAGAGGCGAACAGCGCGGCAATGCTCGAGGCGACGCCCGGCGCCGCGACGAGCGGGCTGGCGGCGAGGAAGCGAAGAAGATTGCGGCGCGCTGTATTGGTAGTCTTGCTCATGGCTGTTTCCTTTGAATCACGAGGGGTTCATTGACGGCCACGCTTTACTTAGCTGCAAGGATCCACTCGACCAGCGCCTCGAGGTCGGCATCGGGGAGATTGTTCGGAGGCATCGGAATTGCGCCCCAGACGCCGCTGCCCCCGCTCTTGACCTTCTTCTCCAGCCTGACGAGCGCGCCGGAGTCGCCGGCGTACTTGGCCGCGACCTCCTTGTAGGACGGGCCGACGACTTTCTGGTCCAGGGCATGGCATGCCTGGCAGTTATATTGGGCGGCCAGGGCCGACGCATCAGCGGCGCTAACGCCGACTGCAGCTGCGCAAAGCAGCGTGAAGGTTGTTGCGCAAATTGCGAAATTCATTCTCATGATCACTCTCCAAATTCAAAGTTGCGCATCCGGCGGCACGAAATGTTGAGCTTCTTCGTCACCGTTTGTATGTCGCTTGCGACGCGCGGCATGTCATACGACCGGGCGCAATTCAGTAAATGGTCTGGACCGGCAAGTCGAACCGGTAGCCCGCGCCGCGCTCCGTCTTGATATAGCGCGGCCGCGCCGGATCGTCTTCGATCCTGCGCCGCAGGCGGGCGATCTGCACGTCGATGGAGCGATCGAAGACCTCATCGTTGTGCAGCCGCGAAAGGTCGAGCAGCTGCTGTCGGGCGAGAACACGCTGAGAAGATGCAAGCAAAGCCACGAGCAAATTGAACTCGCCGTTGCTGAGCGTGACCTGGCGACCGTCGGTCGCGGCGAGACGGCGTATGCCCAGGTTGAGCTCCCAGCAGTCGAAGCGGTAGGCGCGAACTCCCTCGGGCCGCCCCTGGCGCGCCGGGGACCGGCAGCGGCGCAGCACGGCCCTGATGCGCGCAAGCAGCTCACGCGGGCTGCAGGGCTTGGTGAGGTAGTCGTCGGCGCCGGTCTCGAGAGCGATCACGCGGTCGGCCTCGTCCTTGCGGCCAGTGAGGATGATGATCGGCAGGGTCGACTCCTCGCGTAGCTTGCGCGCAATCCCCATCGCGTCCTCGCCGGGCAGCCGCAGGTCGAGGAGGAGGAGATCGATGGTCTCGCGCGCCATGACCTCGGCCAGCTCGCGGCAGCTGGCGAGGGTGGTGACGCGAAGGTCGTTGTCGGCGAGGTAGTCGGCGATCGCCTCCCGGATCGACGGATCGTCGTCGATCGCGAGGATGTGCGGCGACACCGCGCTCTGCGGCGCATGCGACAGCCGCGTATCCGGGCTCAGGTTGAGGTTAGCGGATGGGGTCACGGTCTGTTCTCCATTGCACTCTACGGCTGAAGTTTGCGTTGAAATCGCTGCTCGACACATCCCCCGGATAGGGGAAGCACCGACCTCAGGTGAGTGTGGTGGTGATCCTTGCTCCGCGCTTGAGCGTCAGCGTCACCGGCGTGCGCTCGACGATGTCGGCGAGCCGGGCGCGCTGCTGCGAGTCGAGATCTCCGTCGACGGTCACGAGTCGCGTCATCGCCGTTTCCTTCTCGTCCTGCACGACATCGACCTCGACATGCAATGCCCGCAATGGCCAGCCCTTGCGCTTTGCGTACATCCGCAGGGTGATGGAAGTGCACGCGCACAGAGCGGCGCACAGCAGCTCGGGTGGGGTGGGTCCGGTGTCTCCGCCGCCTTCCGCGGCGGGCTCATCGGCGGTCAATGCGTGGCGCCCTGCCGTGATCGAAACGGCGTAGTCGATCGTGCCGATTGACGCTTTTGCCTGTGCCATATGTTCTCGCGGTCAAGACATCGCG
>Ga0209131_1001312_pt1 | contig 17211 bp, 12 predicted proteins | sample GraSoi_2013_40cm_FD_185826 | JGI IMG/M metagenome (GOLD analysis project Ga0209131, IMG submission 185826) | Grasslands soil microbial communities from the Angelo Coastal Reserve, California, USA - Sample 9_17_2013_40cm (SPAdes) (version 2) | ecosystem: Environmental > Terrestrial > Soil >...
GGCGTGGATGTAGGTGATTTCCTTCAGCTTCAGAGCGCCTTCCATCGCGATCGGATAGTGGATCCCGCGCCCGAGGAAAAGGGCGTGCTTGCGAAGCGCGAAGCTCACCGACCACTCGGTGACGGGTCCTTCGGTCTCCAGCGTGCGCGAAAGAACGTTGGGCAATGAGCGCATCGCCTCGAGAAGCTCCGCTTCCCGTGCCGCCGAGAGCTTGCCCTGCGCTTTGGCGATGGCCGAGGCAAGCAGCAGCAGCGATGCGAGCTGCGTCGTGAAGGCTTTGGTCGAGGCAACGCCGATCTCGGGGCCGGCGCGCGTGAGGAAGCGCAGCGCCGCCGAACGCACGATGGCGGACTCGGCGACGTTGCAGATGGCGAGCGTGTGCGGCTGCCCCAGCGCCTTCGCATGTTGGAGCGCGGCGAGCGTGTCGGCAGTCTCACCCGACTGCGAGATGGCCACGACGAGCTGGCGCGGATTCGGCACCGAGGTGCGGTAGCGATATTCGCTCGCGATCTCAACGTTGCACGGGACGCCCGCGATGGACTCGATCCAGAAACGTCCGACGAGCCCCGCGTGGCTGCTCGTTCCGCATGCCACCACCAGCACCGAATCGATCCCGGAAAAGATCTTTTCCGCTTCAGTGCCGAAGAGGGAAGGGGAGATGGACTTCGTCGCCATCGCGAGCTCGAGCGTGTCGGCCACCGCGCGCGGCTGCTCGAAGATCTCCTTCTGCATGTAGTGCCTGTACGAGCCCAGCTCGACGGCGGAAACGGAAAGCTTCGTTTCGTGCTGCGGCCGGTGAACCCTTCGCCCGGCGCGCTCGATGATGCGGATGTCCTTGAGGCCCAGCTCGGCGCAGTCGCCTTCCTCGAGGTAGATCACCTTCTGCGTGACCTGGAGCAGGGCCGAAGTGTCGGAGGCGGCGAAGTTCTCGTGCTCGCCCAGGCCGATCAGCAGCGGGGCGCCCATGCGCGCGACCACCATGCGCTCCTTGTCCATTTCGTCGATGACGGCGATCGCATAGGCGCCGTGAAGCTGCGTGACGCTTCGGCGCACGGCTTCCAGCAACCCGCATCCCGAGCGCGAGTGCGAGTTGACGAGGTGCGCGATGACCTCGGAGTCGGTCTCCGAGGTGAATTCGTAGCCCTGGCGGCGAAGGACGCCGCGCATCTCGTCGTGGTTCTCGATGATCCCGTTGTGCACGACGGAGATCCCACCGCTCACGTGCGGGTGGGCATTGGATTCGGTGGGCTTGCCGTGCGTGGCCCATCGCGTGTGGGCGATGCCGATGTTGCCGTTCAGGCTGTGCGCGCCCACGAGCCCCTCGAGCTGCGCGACGCGCCCGGTGCTCCTCAGGCGCCGCAGCTTGCCGTTCACCACGGCGATGCCGGCCGAGTCGTAGCCGCGATACTCGAGGCGCTTCAGGCCCTCGATCAGGATGGGAACCACGTTGCGCCGTGCGACGGCGCCGACGATGCCGCACATGATCAGTCTCCTGTGACGCGTTGGTAGATGTCTTCGACCCGCACGATGTCGTCTTCGCCCAGGTAGCTGGTCAATAGGCGTTCTGCTTGCCGAGGACGACGAAGATCGTCCGCCAGATGATCTGCAGGTCGAGCTTGAGCGACCAGTGGCGCAAGTAGTCGAGGTCGTACTCGATGCGCATCATCATCTTGTCGACCGTCTCGGTCTCGCCGCGCATCCCGTTCACCTGCGCCCAGCCGGTGATGCCGGGGCGCACCTTGTGACGGAGCATGTAGCCCTTGACGAGCTTGCGGTACTGCTCGTTGTGGGCGATGGCGTGGGGGCGCGGGCCGACGATGCTCATGCGCCCCTGCAGCACGTTGATGAACTGCGGCAGCTCGTCGAGCGATGTGCGGCGCATGAAGGCCCCGAAGGGCGTCACGCGCGGGTCGTCCTTCGTGGCCTGCTTCACTACGGGGCCGTCCTCGGCCACGCGCATGGAGCGGAACTTGTAGACGATGACCTCTCGCCCATCCAGCCCGTAGCGGCGCTGCTTGAAAAGGGCGGGGCCGGGCGAGGTGAGCTTCACGATCGCCGCGATGGCCAGCAGCGCGGGTGAGATGAGGATGAGGATGAGCGTCGCAAGGACGATGTCGGAGACGCGCTTCACCATCGCGTTCACGCCGAAGAAGGGTGTCTCGCAGACGGCCATCACCGGGATGCCGCCGATCGAATCCATGCGGCCCTGGATCAGGTCGAAGACGAAGATGTCCGGGACGAAGTAGATGGACGCCGTCGTGTCCCGCAGCTCGTTGCAGAGCTTCATGATGCGCGGCTGGGACGACATGGGAAGCGTCACGTAAATGAGGTCCACGTGGTTCTTCTTCACGTAGTCGGCGAGCTCTTCCACGCAGCCCAGCACCCGATCGCGCGTGCCCCCATCGAGGCGATCCGGGGCACGGTCTTCGAAGAACCCCGCCACGGTGACGCCGAGCATCGGGGTTTCTGCGATGCGTTCGGCAAGCTGGCGCCCGAGGGTTCCGGCACCGGCGACCACCGCGACGCGTTTCAGCCCCTCGGCGGCGAGGAGGCGCGGCAGCATCACGGGAACGAGGAGTTGAGCCCCGAACATCGCTACGGGCGTGACGGCGATCCACGCCACGATGACCCGCTCGTCGAACGAAAGGATCATGCGCGTGGCCCATCCCAGCATGAGGAGCAGGCCCACGATGAGGATCCAGTCGGTGAGCACCTCGCGGGCGACGGCCGCCGGGCTCGTGCCGTGCGGCGGGTGTCCCGGGAACGTGAGCGAGAAGACCAGCAGCGCCAGGATCATGTAGGAACTCGCGAAGGGCTGGCCGAAGGCCGCGACGCAGCCGGCGAGGCACCCGACGGCGACCACCGACTCGAGCAGCATGCGCACGAGCGCCGCCACCGCGAGCGGGGCCTGAGTCAGTCGAAGATGTGAATCCTGTGTAGCTAGCAAGTGAGTTCTGGAATAGGAGTCCGCTGTCGTCGGCAGCCAACAGAGCCCACCCTATCGGGTCATCGAGAAAACTCCTCGCAATGGAGGTGGTCCCAAAGGACTAGCGGGGCGAAACCCCCCGGAAATTCGCGGCAGTTCATACGCATTTCACATTCGATGCCTATAGTCCGGACCATGCGAATCGAACCCAGACCGCCCGAACCCCGCCTGCCCGGCAGGTCCGCCTTTCCTCACGATGTCTATGACGGCACCGATGAGATCCGCGGCGAGCCCCCGCAGGCCAACCAGGCCCAAGCGCGCCTCAACGACTCAGAGCGCGAGGCCCTTCTCCTCAACATGGACGTCGCGCTGCGCGTGCATACCCGTCCCCAGCTTTTCAGCTGGGTGCAGGGTGCGCTGCAGAGCATGATCCCGCACGAGGTCCTCGTGTGCGGGTTGCAGGAAGGACGCCAGGCCGCGATGCGTGTGGACAGCTTCTCCACCGCGCCCGTGGACTGCTCCCGCCTGAACGAGCTCTTCCAGCAGGACGTGTCCCTCGTCCCGCATCTCATCAAGCTGTGGGAAGAGAACCGTTGCCAGGCGATCCTGTGCGAGACCGAACGCGGACCGCTCGCCGGCGCCGCGCTCGCGCGCGAGTTCTCGCGCCTGGGCGCAACGCACGTGCTCGCGCACGGCACGCACGACGCCACCGGCACGATGACGAGCTTCTTCGTCTTCGCCGCCCGCCCGGGCGCCGTCGGCGCCAAGCAGACGTACCTCGCGGACCTCATCGTCCCGTACCTTCACGCCGCTTGGGTACGCAGCCAGGTGACCTGGCCCCTCGACCGCGCCGGCGCGAACAAACCCGCGAAGGCGGGGCTGCTCACGCCGCGCGAGACGCAGATCCTGCAGTGGATCTACCACGGCAAGAGCAACATCGAGATCGGCATGATCCTCGAAATCAGCCCGCTCACCGTGAAGAACCACGTGCAGAAGACGCTGCGCAAGCTGAACGTCATCAACCGCACACAGGCCGTGGGCAAGGCGCTTGCGCTGCGGATCGTTAACCCATAGCAAACCGATAAAGGTGTCAGACACCATTTTGAGAAAAATGGTGTCTGACACCATTGTTGTTCGGGCTGCGCCGTTCGCGGCCTTCGTTTTTTTCCTTGCCGCGTTTCCCCAATGGCCGCTCCTTCGCGGAGGTGTCGCGGCGCTGCTGCTCGCGCTCTTCTGGCGAAGCTACGTGGAGTTGCGCGGCCTGCGCCTTCCGGCGCGCGAACTCGTGGCATCGATCGTATTGGGCATCGCGGTCTTCATCGCATGGATCGCGCTGGACAACGGCGAGGGCGCGGGCTTCAGGACGGTCACGGCCCAGGGCGCGATCGAATGGCCGGCCGCCATCGCGCGCTTCGCGATCCTCGCGGCCGTCGTGCCCGTCATGGAGGAGCTCTTCTGGCGCTCCTTCCTCATGCGCTGGATCGACGCGCGCGACTTCCTGACCCTGGACGCGCGCCGCGTCTCGCGGATCGCACTCATCCTGACCTCGGGGCTCTTCGCCGCGGAACATTCGATGTGGGTCGCGGGTCTTATCGCCGGACTGGCATTTGCCGGGCTTTACATCAAGACCAACAACTTATGGGCCCCCCTCGTGGCCCACTCGGTGACCAATGCGATTCTCGGAACCTGGATCCTCGCAACCGGCAGCTGGCATCTCTGGTAAGTCTTTTCCAATAGCTGCTCTCATGGCCGCGGGTCTTGTCGCGGCGACCCCGGCCTACGCGCTCTTCGACGACCACGTGGAGATCTTCGCCGCGGAGAACGTGACGCACGACTCCAACGTCCTGCGGCTGTCCAAGAACCTGACTCCGGAATCCGTCGGCGCAACCCAGCTCGGGGATACGGTTTACTCCACGCATTTCGGCATCAGTGGAAATCTTCAGTGGTCGCAGCAGCTCTTTACCGCCGAATACACGCGCTACCACAGCGACTACAAGTATTTCAACGACCTCGATTTCACCGGCCACACGGCGCGGGCGCACTGGCAGTGGCTGTGGGGCCAGGACAAGAACGGCTCGCTCGGATACTCGGAAGCCGTGGGGCTGTCGAGCTTCAACAACATCCAGAGCCGCGCGCCCGACCTCGTGACCTCGCGCAACGCGTACTTCACCGGCAACTGGCTCGTGACGCCCCGATGGAAGGCGACCGCCGGAGTCATCGCGGTGCAGGCGCGCCACTCGGATCCCGATCGCAGGATCAACAACATCGACACGGAGTCGGTGGAGCTGGGCGGAGCGTACGTGACGCCGCTCGACAACAGCGCGGGCCTGTTCGTGCGCTACGAGCACGGCCGCATGCCGGAGCCCGAGGCGCTGCAGGGTTTCCCGCTGGGCTTCGACAACGAGTACAACCAGTACGGCGTGGGCACCAACGTCGTCTGGAATCCCGCGGGGCATTCGAAGTTCGAAGGCAAGCTCGAGCTCGTGCGCCGCGAGTACCGGCAGGCCACCGATCGCAACTACACCGGTCCCATCATCCACGCGCTCTACACGTGGACGCCGACGCCGAAATTCAAGATGCTCACCGCCGCCACCCGCGACGTGGGGCCCGCGGACGACATCCAGACGTCCTTCGTCCTCGTGACCGGCGCCTATGTGCGCCCGGTCTACCAGGTGACCGAGAAGCTCCTCATCCAGGGCAACGCCGAGTACAACGTCTGGGATTATCGCGGCAATCCGATCAGCGGGGATTTCCGCCACCGCGTACGGACCTTCGGCGCCAAGCTGGACTACCGGCCGACCCTGAGGATCATTCTGTCGGCGGGCGTGAACCGCGAGGTGCGAACGAGCGACCTCGTGAACGGCGGGTTTCATCGAGGGACGCGTCGGATTCTGACGACAGCGTAGTCCCTTCGGCGCATGCGGGGGAGACGCAGTTTCCCCAAGGTTTTCACCTGCGCCACCTAAGGTATCTCTCACAAGGAGACGCCTATGAAATTCCAGCTTCAGACCCTCGTCCTCGGCCTCGCCCTCGCGGCGGCCGCCACCACGGTGGACGCCCAGACGGCGAACCAGAACGGCGCCGCGCGCGGGCCGAATACCTCGTTCTATTTCGGCAGGAACATCCCGAACGCCGCGCGAGCGGATCCGGTCAACACGCCCAGCGCCAACCCGATGGCCCGTCCGACGGGGCGCTTCGGCGTGGTGGGGCAGGCGCCGGTGACGCCGGTTCCGGAACCCAGCGAGTGGGCCATGATGCTCGCCGGCCTCGCGCTGGTGGGTTTCATCGTTCGGCGTAATTCCAAGCGTTCATAAACAACTCGCGGGAGGCCGCGGCGCTCTTCCGCTTCCGGCGGATGGTTCCGTGTTGCCTCCCGACAGACGCGCAATCAAAGGAGCCCCATGACAACCAAGCCCATCATCATCTGCATCGCGGCGTTGCTCGCCGCATCGGGCACGGCGATCGCCGCGCCGACGGTCGCATCGCTCACGGTTGCGACCAAGAGTGCCGTCTATACGCCGGCCACTGCGCCCGCGCCCAAGACCGCGGCAACGGTGTCCGAGCCGCAACCGGCGGACGTTCACCTCGAGGCGCTGGGCATGGGCGACATGCTGCGCGTCTCCGTCTTCCGCAATCCCGAGCTCACCACCGAAGCGCGCGTTTCCGAGCGCGGCACGATCCTCTTCCCGATGATCGGTGAAGTGTCGGTCGCAGGCCTCACGCCGAGCCAGGCGGGCTCGCTCATCGCCGACAAGCTGCGCAGCGGCCGCTATGTCGTGAATCCGGAAGTGACGGTCTCGATGATGCAGGTGAACAGCCGCCAGGTCTCCGTGCTGGGCAATGTCCTGAAGCCGGGACGCTATCCGCTCGACTCGACCACCGCGCGGCTTACCGACGTGATCGCGCTTGCCGGCGGCGTAGGGCCCACGGGCTCGGACGAGGTGACCATCATCACCAACCGCGGCGGCAAGCAGGAGAAGATCGAGGTCGACATGGCCGAGATGTTCCGGCGCGGCGACCTCACGCGCAATATCTCCCTCGAGCCGGGCGACACGATCTACGTGCACAAGGCTCCGATGGTCTACGTGTACGGCGAAGTGCAGAAGGGCGGCGCGTATCGCGTCGAGCCCAACATGACCGTGATGCAGGCGATCGCCATGGGCGGCGGGATCACGCCGCGCGGCACGGAGCGCGGCATCAAGATCAGCCGCCGCGACGGCAAGAGCGTCAATCGCATCGACGCGAACCTGACCGACGCCGTGCAGGCCGACGACGTGATCTACGTTCGCGAAAGCTTGTTCTAACCCGCACCGCCAACCGCCCACCGCCCACCGCCCATCGCCCACCGCTGATATGAATTTCCACCAGTTCCTGCTCGCCCTCCGGGGGCGCCTCTGGGTGTTCCTGTCGCTGCTCGCCGCGACCGTGGTCGCCGCCATCGTGGTGACGATCCTGATGCCCAAGACCTACGACGCCACGGTGTCGGTGCTCGTCGACAACCGCGACGAGCAGATGATCAACCAGCAGCTCACGCCCGCGCGCCAGCAGCTGGGATACATGCAGACGCAGGTGGACATCATCCAGAGCCAGCGTGTCGCGCGCCAGGTGGCGAAGGACCTGGGCCTCGCCGACAATCCGTCCGTGATCGCCGACTGGAAGAAGTCGGGCGGCAAGGGCACGCCGGAGGATTGGGTCGCGCAGGGACTGCTTTCGAAGCTCAAGGTCGATGTCTCGCAAAGCTCCGTGATCGGCATCACGTACTCGGCGAGCAACTCGAAGTTCGCGGCCGACGTCGCCAACGCTTTCGCCAACGCGTACGTGAGCACGACGCTCAACCTGCGCGTCGAGCCGGCGAAGCAGGCCTCGGCGTGGTTCGACGACCAGCTGAAGGGACTGCGCTCCGACCTCGAGTCCGCGCAGGCGAAGCTCGCCGCGTTCCAGCGCGAGAAGGGCATCCTCATCGTCGACGAGCGCATGGACGTGGAGACAGGGCGCCTCGCGGAGCTTTCCTCCCAGGCGCTGCAGGCCACCAGCACCAGCTACGACAACGCCTCGCGCATGGGGCAGGTGAAGAGCCGCTCGGCCGAGACGCTGCCCGAGGTCATCGCCAATCCGCTCGTGCAGGGACTGAAGACGGAGCTGCTGCGCGCCGAGTCGAAGCTCGCGGAGCTCGCCACCCGCCTGGGCCCGAACCATCCGCAATACATCCAGCAGAAGTCGGAAGTCGATGCGCTGCGTTCGCGCGTGGGCTCGGAGATGGGCAAGGTCGCGGGCGGACTCGCCACGGCGACCGCGCAGGCGCAGGCGCGCGAAGCGGCGCTGAAGGCCGACCTTGCCGCCCAGCGGAAGAAGGTCGCGGACCTTCGAGACGCACGCGCCGAATCGCAGATCCTGGTGCGTGACGTCGAGACCTCGCAGAAAGCGTACGAAGCCGCGCTCGCCCGCTACCACGTGAACAAGATCGAAGGCGGCGCGCGCCAGACCAACGTCACCGTGCTGAATCCCGCCATCGAACCCACATTCCCGTCGAAGCCGCGCGTCTCGCTCAACATCGCGCTCGGCTTCTTCGTCGGCACGCTGCTGGGGCTGGCGGCGATCTTCCTGCTCGAGATCCTCGACCGGCGCGTGCGCTCCGATCCGGACCTCGACGGCGTGATGCTCGGGATCGACGTGCCGATGCTCGGCACGCTGCACACGTGGCATCCGTCGCGCATGTTGGGCGGCGATGCCTCGCCCAAGGCCCTACCGAGTCCCGCTTGATGAAAGACAGCGCAATGAACATGCAGGAGAACGTAGTTCCCATCGAGGCGCCGCGCTCGGCCGTCATCCGCTCGGATCGCCTCATCGGCGCGATCCTCGCCGACGAGGGCAAGCTCACGCAGACCGAGATCGATCGCGTGCTGCGGCTCCAGCGCGACGTCGGCATTCGCTTCGGCGAGGCCGCGGTGCAGCTGGGCTTCATCAGCGACAACGACGTGCGCTTCGCGCTCGCCAAGCAGTTCGACTTCCCGCTGCTCGTCCCCGACGTGGAAGCGAAAGGGATCCAGCCTTCGAAGGAGCTGGTGGCCGCGTTCGCCCCGTTCCATCCGCGCACGGAAGAGCTGCGCGCGCTTCGCACGCAGCTTCTCATCCGCTGGTACAACCCGCAGCAGGGCCGCAACGCCCTCGTGGTCGCGAGCCCCGAGGGCGCGGAAGGTCGCAGCTACGTCGCGGCGAACCTCGCGGTGGTGTTCTCGCAGCTCGGCGCGCGCACGCTCCTCGTCGACGCGGACCTGCGCAAGCCGCGGCAGCACGAGATCTTCGGCATTCCGCCGGGGCAGGGGCTTTCGTCGCTGCTGTCCGGGCGCACCGACAAGCAGGCGCAGTTTCCGATCCATGGATTGAATCGCCTCACGGTGCTGCCGGCGGGACCGTTGCCGCCGAACCCGCAGGAGCTCCTCTCGCGTCCCGGTTTCACCGCGCTCATGAAGGACCTGCAGGCGCACTACGACGTGGTGATCATCGATTCGCCGCCGGCCAGGAAGTACGCCGACACGCAGAGCATCGCGTATCGCGCGGGCGACGTACTGATGGTCGCGCGCAAGGATCACACCTCGGTCGCCTCCACGTCGAAGGTTCTGAAGGAGCTGGCCGGAACGGGCGCGCGGGTCGTCGGCACCATCGTCAACGCGTACTGAGCGCCGGGGACCGCCCATGTCGACGGTCCTCGGGGAGCGCAGCCTGCCGGCAGGCGCGGCGCGCCGGATTCCGTGGATCGCGGCGGCCGTCGGGCTTGCCTTTCTCTACGGCCCCACGTTCGTGGGCCTCGCGCGCACGCTGTGGAGGGAAGAGGAATATTCACATGGCCCGATCATCCTTGCGGTTGCGATCTATCTCGCGTGGCGCGCGCGGAAAGCGGTGGGCGCTGGGCGGTGGGCGGTAGGCGGTCTACTGCTAGTCGGCGGGTTGCTCCTCTATTTGATCGGGCAATCCCAGTCACTCCCGCTCTTTGCAACTGCGTCGATCATCCCCGTCATCGCTGGCACGGCGCTCGTCATGGGCGGCATGCCGTTGCTCAAGAGCCTCGCCTTTCCGCTCATCTTCCTCGCGTTCCTCGTTCCGCTCCCGGGATTCATCATCGAGGCGGCGACGGGGCCGCTCAAGCAATTCGTGTCGGCCATCGTGGCGGGGATCCTGTCGATGATGGGCTACGCCGTCGAGCGGGCCGGCGTCGTGATCGACATGGGCGGCCACCAGATGCTGGTCGCCGACGCGTGCTCGGGCATGAACTCCATCGTGAGCCTCGCCGCGCTCACGCTCCTCTACACGCACCTCACCGGCCCCTCGAGTACCAAGCGCTGGATCGTCCTGCTGGCGAGCGTCATCCCCATCGCCATCGCCGCCAACGTCCTGCGGGTGCTTGCGCTGGTACTCATCGCGTACCACTTCGGCGACGACGCCGCCCAGGGCGCGGTTCACACCGTCGCAGGGCTCCTCGTCTTCATCGTGGCTTTCCTGCTGCTCACGGGGCTGGATAGTCTGTTCGGACTACGCCGTTCCGCGTCGGGGGGAAATGCCGGAACGACAGAATTTCACCGCCTACCTCCAACCGCCCACCGCCACACCGCACTCGTGGCTGCAGCGCTGATGATCACCACCTCTCTCGCTGCGCCGCTCCTGGAACCGGTTCGCGCCGAGGGTCCGTCGCTCCAGCTGGAAGGCATGGTGCCGCGGGCCTTCGGCGACTGGTCCATCGATCCCGAAATCGTGCCCGTGCCGCCGGCCGCGGACGTGCAGGCGAAGCTCGATCGCATCTATAGCCAGACGGTCTCGCGCACGTACGTGAACGCGGCGGGCGAGCGCATGATGCTCACCATCGCGTACGGCGGCGACCAGAGCGACGCGCTGAAGGCGCACCGCCAGGAGATCTGCTACACCGCGCAGGGCTTCACGATCCACGACCTGCATGGCGGCGAGCTCGCCATGAAGGCGGGCTCGATCCCCGTCGTGCGCATGCTCGCCATCCGCGATGAGCGCAGCGAGCCCGTGACGTACTGGTTCACGATGGGCGATCGCGTCGTGCGCGGGCGCGTCGAGCGCCTCGCCGTCCAGCTTCGCGAGGGGTTCGCGGGCCGCATTCCCGACGGAATGATGGTGCGCGTCTCGAGCATCTCCACCGATCCGGACGCGGCGTATGCCGCGCAGCAGGCGTTCGTCGCCGCGTTGCTCGCGTCGATGCCGCCCGCCGAACGCGTGCGCGTCGCGGGCACCGCGGCGCGCTGAAGACCATGTCCACCGTGGCCGCCTACCTGACTTCGCCCGAACGCCTGGAGCGCTTGCCGCTCAAGCGCATCGCCGCCGTCGCGGGGCTCATCGCGTTCGGCCTCTTCTGGGGCGTGTTCGTCGCTTACCAGGGACTGTCGGCGGCGCTGCTTTGCGTGGCGCTCGTGGTCACCGTCTTCACGGTGCGGGACTTCCGCGTGGGCGTCCTGGTGATGATCTTCATCATGCCGGTCTCGTCCTCGTACATCTTCCCCAGGTCGATGTTCGGCGTGACGGGTCTCAATCCGATGAACCTGCTGCTCGTCGGCACGTTCGCGTCGTACCTGCTTGCCGCGATGCCGGACGGATCGATCCGCCGCTTCATTCCGCTGTGGATCCTGCCGGTCTACATCCTGCCGATCATCCTCGCGGGCCTGAACGGGATGGGCAGCGTGGACCAGATCCCCGCGTTCTTCTTCCTGTCCGAGTCGGTCGACTTCAGGAACGGGATCGGCTACCTGCGCGACGACGTGATGAAGCCGCTCATCGTCGTGATGTACGCGCTGCTGGTGGGCGCCGCGTACTCGCGAAGCCGGGCGCCGGAGAAATTCCTCACGGCGGCGATCGTCTCGATGTGGATCATGGCGCTGCTCGCGATCATGTTCTTCCTGAATTCGGGGCTGAAATTCGGCCAGCTCGCGAGCGAGTACGCGCGCGCCTTCTTCTCGCCGCTGGGCATGCACGCGAACGACCTGGGCCGCCTCTACGCCACCGCGTTCGGCATCGTCCTTTTCGCGTGGGACACCACGAAGAAGCCGCTGCTGAAGACGATGCTCTTCTTCACGATCGGCATCGTCTGCGCGGCGCTCTTCCTCACGTTCTCGCGCGCGGCGATCATCAGCCTCGTCATCATCGGCGCGATCTACCTGATGTCGCGCCGCAACGTGAAGACGCTCCTCGCGGCGTTCGTCGGCATTCCGATCGCGCTCGTGCTCATGCCCGGCGCCATCTGGTACCGGCTCGGCATGGGCGTCGAGGAAGGAGCGACCGGGATGAGCGCGGGCCGCGTGAGCGACATCTGGGAACCGCTCCTTCCCCAGCTCGTCGACAAGCCATTCTTCGGGCACGGGCTGCAGTCGGTGCTCTGGGCGCCGGCGATGCGCATGGGCGAGATGTTCGAGGTCACGCACCCGCACAGCGCATACCTGGGCGCGCTGATCGACTTCGGAGTCGTCGGCGCGCTTCTCCTCATCGCTTTCTGGTTCACGGTCTGGAAGGGGCTGCGGCGCCTCGCGAAGGACCCGGAGCTCGCGCCGCACCAGCGCGGCTTCTTCGAAGGCGCCGCCGCATCGCTCATCGCATTCATGGCCGCGGGCTTCGTGGGATCGAGTCTCACGCCGGTGCCCGAGCAGGCATTCCTGTGGCTCGCGATCGGAATGATGTTCGGCGTTCAAGCCAAGCGCCTGCTCGCGAGCGACCTGGCCCGGCGCATGGGAAGGAAGGCCTGACATGTGCGGAATCACCGGATACTGGACGCGCCGCGGCGACCCGAATTCCTGGCTCGCCGATCTCGCGGCCTCGGTCGAGAGCCTGAAGCCGCGCGGCCCCGACGACAGCGGTGTGTGGGTCCGCAACGGCGGGCGCGTGGCGCTCGGCCACACGCGGCTTTCGATCCTCGACCTCTCGCCCCTGGGACACCAGCCGATGCGCTCGCCCGATGGCGCGCTCACGATGGTCTTCAACGGCGAGGTCTACAACTTCTCCATCGTGCGCGCGGAGCTGGAAGCGCTCGGCCATCGCTTCCGCTCGAGCGGCGACTCCGAGGTCATCCTCGCAGCGCTCCAGGAATGGGGCGTGAAGGCCGTGGACAAATTCATCGGCATGTTCGCGATCGCGGTGTGGAACGAGCGCGAGCACCGGATGCTCCTGCTGCGCGACCGCATGGGCGTGAAGCCGCTCTACTACGCGTTCGACGGCTCGCATTTCTGGTTCGGCTCGGAGCTGAAGGCGCTGCGCGCCTTCTCCGGGTGGAAGCCCGAGATCGACCGCGACGCGCTCGGCGAATACCTGCAGTACGGGTACATCTCGGCGCCGCGATCGATCTATCGCAACGTACGCAAGCTGCTGCCGGGGCACTGGCTCGAGCTGGGCGAGGTGGGCGAGCCGGTGGCGCGGCCCTATTGGACGCCGCCCGCGGCCGAGCCCACGCTCGAAGGCAGCGAAGAAGAGCTCGAGCATCGCCTCGAGCGCCTGCTGGTCGATGCGTGCCGCTATCGCATGGTCTCCGACGTCCCGGTGGGCGTGTTCCTGTCCGGCGGACTCGATTCGTCGCTGGTGACTGCACTCCTGCAGCGCTACACGGGCGGCGAGGTTCGCACGTTCACCATCGGCTTCGACGACCCACGCTACGACGAGTCGCGCTGGGCGAAGAAGGTCGCGCAGCACCTCGGCACGCATCACACCGAGAAGATCGTGACCGCAAAGGACATGCTCGGCGTGATGGGCGAGTGGGCCGGGCTCTTCGACGAGCCGTTCGGCGACCAGTCCGGCGTTCCCACGTATCTCGTCTCGAAGATGGCGCGCGAGCACGTGAAGGTGGCGCTCTCGGCCGACGGCGGCGACGAGCTTTTCTGCGGCTATTCGCACTACGGCGTCGTGCTGGAGCGCGAGCAATCGCTGGCGAAGATTCCTTCCCTCATGCGCAGCGCCGTCTCGGCGTTGCCGGTAGGGGCGTTGCGCGGCATCGGCGGCCACAGGATGCGCCGCCAGGTGGTGGAACGCATCGAGAAGCTCCATGTGCTCTTCCCGAAGCTCGACCGCCCGACGATGTACGACCTGGCGATGTCGTTCTGGACGCCGTGGGACATCGCCTCGCTCCTGCATCACCAGCCTGTGCCGCGCGAGCGCATCGAGGCGCCGCTCTTCGCCGACCAGATGGTGCGCTGCGACCTGCGCCACTACTTGCCGGACGACATCCTGGTGAAAGTAGATCGCACCACGATGGCCTCGGGCCTCGAGGGCCGCGAGCCGCTGCTCGACCACCGCCTCGTCGAATTCGCCCTGCGCCTGCCGCCCGAAATGCGCCGTGGCACGCTCGGCACCAAGCACCTGTTGCGCAAGGTCCTCTATCGACACGTGCCGCGCGATCTCATCGACCGGCCGAAGCAGGGCTTCGCGATCCCGCTCTCCTCATGGCTGCGCGGCGACCTCGCGCACCTCGTGGACGACTACCTCTCGCCCGCCCGCGTGCGCGAGGGCGGCCTGATGGACCCCCAAATGGTGTCAGACACCATTCGCAACTTTCGGCAGGGGGGGCCGGAGAACGACCGGCTCGACGTGCAGAAGCTGTGGCTGCTCGTCGCGTTCGAGATGTGGCGCGAGAAGTGGGACCGCGGATACATCCGCCAACAAAACGGATTCGACCATGCGCGTGCTGTTCATTATCAGTGACCTGGACCTGGGCGGCGCCCAGAAACAGGTCGTGGAGATCTCGCGCCAGCTCGTGCGCCATGGCCACGAGGCGGCGATCTTCACGCTGAACAATGTCGTGCCGCGCGGCCCCGATCTGGAAGGCTCGGGCGTGGAGCTCGTCGTCGCGCAGAAGCGCTCGAAGCTGGATGCGCGCGTGCTGGGAAGGCTTCGCCGCTTCATCCGGGATTGGCGCCCCGACATCATCCACGGGTTCCTGTTCGACGGCGACGTCTATGGGCGCATCGCCGCGATCGGCACGGGCGTGCCGGTGCTCAACTCCGAGCGCAGCAGCCACTACACGATCTCGATGACGCAGCGCATCGCGCATATCGCGACGAAACCCTTCGTGCACGGCGTGGTGGCGAACAGCCACGAGGGCAGCGCCTTCGCGCAGAAGCTCTACGGCTACGACCCGGCGCACATGCACGTCGTCTGGAACGGCATGCGGGTCGAGGACTTCGAGCGCCAGGCGCGCAGCGATCGCGAGTACAAGCGCGAGCTCTTCGGCACGGATGACGTGAGGGTCGCGTGCTTCATCGGCGCCATCAAGCCGGCCAAGGACTATCACCTCGCCGTGGACGTGGCGCAGCAGCTCCTCGAGCGCGCGCCCGACTGGAGGGTGCTCTTCCTCGGCGATTCGCTTTCCGCCCCGAACGCCGCCGGCTACAAGGGCGGCGTCCACTCGGACACGAGCGCCTACAAGGATGAAGTCATGGCGCATTACCGGCGCCTGCGCATCTCCGATCGCGCGATCTTCGCCGGGGCGCGCACGGATCTTCCCGCCATCGTGAAGCAATGCGACGTGCTCTACGTGACGAGCGCATGGGAAGGATTCCCCAATTCGGTGCTGGAAGCGATGGTGCTCGGCGTGCCGGTGGTGAGCACCGATTACTCCGACATCCGCCGCATCCTGCCCGAGGGCCAGGTCGTGACGAAGCGCAAGCCCGCGTGGATCGCCGAGGCGATCCTCACCGCCCACCTGGACCACGACCTCATCGCCGCGCAACAGAAACGCTGGGTGCTCGCGCACGCGAGCATCGAGAAGGCCACGCAGGACCTGGAACGAGTCTATGAACGATATATCCGTCGCGAGCCGATTCGCTACGCCGCCTAGGCCCCAGCTAACCCCCGCTGGGGTGACCAATGGGCGGCCGAGCATCTGCTTCGTGGCGCCGACCACGTGGCCGGTGCTGTCCGCGTCCAACGACATCAAAGTCGTGGGCGGGGCGGAAGTGCAGCAGACGATGATCGCGCCCGCGCTCGCGAGGCGCGGCTACCGCGTCTCGATGATCTGCTACGACTACGGCCAGCCGGACGGAATTGAACACAACGGCGTGACGATCGTGAACATGCACAAGCCGGACGAGGGCATTCCCGTCGTCCGCTATTTTCATCCGCGGCTCACCTCCTTGTGGCGCGCCCTCGGGCGCGCCGACGCGGACATCTACTACCAGCGTACCGCGGCGGCGTACACCGGATTCGTCTCGGCGTTCTGCCGCAAGCACGGACGCAAGGCGATCTACGCGGGCGCATCGGACGTGGATTTCATCCCGGGCAAGCAGGAGATCCGCTACGCGCGAGACCGCCTGATCTTCGAGCACGGTTTGAGGCGTGTGGACAAGGTGATCACGCAGAACCCGCAACAGCACCAGGAGCTGCTCACGCACTATGGCCGGGAGGGCACGCTCATCCCGAGCTGCTATTCGCCGCCGCCGGGCGCGACGAACGACCACGCCGGCTACGTGCTGTGGGTCGCGAGCCTGCGGCCGTCGAAGCGCGCGGAGCTCGCCCTCGAGATCGCGCGCCGCCTTCCCGATCACAGGTTCGTCATGATCGGCGGCCCGGATCCGGATCGCCGCTCGCAGGAATACTTCCGCGCGCTCCAGGAAGCCGCGAAGGAGATTCCGAACCTGGAGCTGAAGGGCTTCGTGCCGCTCGCCGAGACCGAGCGCTGCTTCAACGGGGCGCGCGTGTTCCTCAACACGTCCGAGTACGAAGGCTTCCCGAACACGTTCCTGCAGGCGTGGTCGCGCGCCATCCCGAGCGTGGGATTCATCGACACCGGATCGCGCCACCAGGGCGAACCGGTCTACGACTACGTGGACGAGGTCTCGCAGGCCACCTGGAAGCTCGATCGCCTGATGCGCGACGACGCGCATTGGGAGCAGATGTCGCAGCGCTGCCAGGCGTTCTTCCGCGAGACGCACTCCGTGGATGCCGTCATCGACCACTACGAGCGCGAGCTACTCGCGTGCATGGGCGGGGCGAGATGAGCGCCGCGGCCAGATCGCTGGAGCGGCGCGCCATGTCCCTCGGGACGGCGTTCGCGCTCGACTACGGGCTGCAGTTCCTGCTGCCCGTGGTGCTCACGCGCGCGCTCGACCCGCACTCGTTCGGCGAGTACCGCCTGCTGTGGCTGGGCATCTCGACGCTGCTGATGATCACGCCGATGTGCATGCCGCAGACGCTCTACTACTTCCTGCCGCGCTCGGACAGCGAGAAGCAGCGCCTGTACCTGAACCAGTGCCTCATCTTCATGGCCTTCGCCGGATTGGTCGCGGCCTGGGCGCTGT
>Ga0209131_1001316_pt1 | contig 17172 bp, 13 predicted proteins | sample GraSoi_2013_40cm_FD_185826 | JGI IMG/M metagenome (GOLD analysis project Ga0209131, IMG submission 185826) | Grasslands soil microbial communities from the Angelo Coastal Reserve, California, USA - Sample 9_17_2013_40cm (SPAdes) (version 2) | ecosystem: Environmental > Terrestrial > Soil >...
ACTTCGGTACCTACATGAAAGGGCAATACACCGAATTGAGCATCAAAGAATATAGGCGGGTCAATGAAATACCATTCTTCAGTGAACGGCAATGTGTAATTTACCAGTGACCAGGTATGACTGCCATCCACAGTATGATAAAGATAGAAATCATTCCTCGTGCGAGTAAATCCGCTAACCCAAGCTTCCTGCTTGTTGATCGGTGTAAAACCAGTTTTGAGCCCGCGATATGGGAGGCTGTCGCCCACACCTGCATCGTTAGGCATGTTGGTGTACACCTGATTCCAGTTTACCCCGCCATCTGTAGTTTGGAAAAACTTGACACCTTCGAAGGGCGTTGAAAAAAACTGGGCGGATTCCTTGACCGCGAGGATTTCACCAGTGAGCATCATCCAACCATTCGTATCATCGAGAAAACGTAAATTGCCGCCACCAAATGGAACTGCATTGGAGGTCCATGTTGCGCCACCATCACTGGTTCGATATAACACCCCCTTATTGACGGGATCATTTGCATCGCTGGTAAGGATCCAGCCGCGATTCAAATCGAGGAAAGTTGAACCAATTCCAAATCCGAGTCCAGAGGCGCCGGGCGGAGTCACATCATGCCAGGTAGTACCGCCGTCTGTAGTCCGCAAGATATTTTGAGCTGTGATCATCCAGCCGTTTTGCACATCCAACATATGGATGTTGGAAATCGCTTCAGGCTTAACAATAGGCTGAACATCCGACGAGGGAGCGGTCACTGTCAGAGAGCTTGCTGTAATTGCCGTTGGAAAAATCGATGGTGTAAGGGTTGGGGCTGGCTTGAGCGAGGACACGTTTGCAGAACAAGCCAGTGAAGCTAATAGTAATACCAATAAAGTAAGTTTGATACGCATTCGGTCTCCTTTACAACAGATAACGACGGAGGACCTAATGGAAAAGTTCCTTAGCCAAAATATTCGATAATCGTTGCTTCACCTTGACCAACACCAACACACAAAGTCGCGAGCCCATATTTGACGTTCCCTCGATTCTTCATTTCATGCACAAGCGTTGTAACCAGCCTTGCACCCGAACAACCTAATGGATGTCCAATCGCAATCGCTCCGCCGTTGACGTTAACGATCTCAGGGTCAACATCCAAATCTTCGATGACAGCCAGTGACTGCACGGCGAAGGCTTCATTGAGTTCAACGAGACCGATATCTTTCATTTGCAAGCCCGCGCGTTGCAAGGCTTTCTTCGTTGCGGGCACGGGACCATAACCCATCACACGCGGCGGAACTCCAGCAGATGCAGACGCAACAATTCGCGCTAAAGGTTTGTAGCCGAGTTGTTTGGCTTTCTCCGCGCTCATGATCAATAATGCTGCCGCACCATCATTTAATCCGGATGAATTGCCAGCTGTGACCGTGCCGCCTTCTTTGGCGAATGAGGGTTTGAGCTTCGCCAGCGATTCCATGGATGTATCACGGCGCGGACGTTCATCCGTATCCACAATTTTCAGGTCGCCCTTTTTTCTCGAAGGGAGAATGGGAACAGGGATGATCTCTTGTTTGAATCTACCTGAGTCAATTGCCGCAATCGCGCGTTGATGACTGCGCACTGAAAACGCATCCTGCATCTCACGCATAATATGCGGACGCTCTTTCGCGATATTTTCAGCGGTCTCGCCCATGGAGTCTGTGCCATGCATTTCTTTCATTCTCGGATTCGGGTAACGCCAGCCTAACGCTGTATCGTAAGCAGTTAAGTTTCCAAACGAATAGCCAGCTTCCGCTTTGGGTAATGAATATGGCGCACGGCTCATGGATTCGACTCCGCCTGCGATGTAGACATCGCCTTCCCCGGCTTTGATCGCGCGAGCGGCTTGATTAATGGCGTTCAACCCTGAAGCGCACAAACGATTCACGGTCACGCCTGCAACTTCCACAGGTAAACCTGCCAACAATGCTGCCATCCGCGCCACATTACGATTATCTTCCCCGGCTTGATTCGCACAGCCGAAGAAGACTTCTTCCACGAGGGCAGAGTCAAGCTTGTTGCGTTGGACAATTTCCTTGATAACCAGAGCAGCCATATCGTCAGGTCGAATCGAAGCGAGAATCCCACCCAAAGCGCCGATCGGCGTGCGAATTGCATCTATAATGACAGCATCAATCATTTATTCCTCCAAATCAAATGACACTAGGATTCTACCATCAGGTAAAAAACAGACGGATGGTGATTCATCCGCCTGTACTTCAAAAAAACAAATCAAGGAATATTTAGGTGGAAACTTAAGGGCAAATATTATTATATTCGATGTTACTCCACGGGCCAGTTGAAGAGTGAGTTTCAAAACTCATCCAACAATTACTACCAACAAGCAAGCGTTGAGCAACTTTGGCACTGAACTTGGGAGCCGCAAAAGATGTTCCAATTACTCTCGAATCATTGAAATAGACTCCGTCTAGTTTGACTTCGGCGCAATTGGAGTAATCAGCTACATCTTTTCGGCAATTTGCTTCGGACGTTGAGCCAGTTGAGCTAACACCAATAACAAAATCCCAAGATGCAGGCTCAAACGGGTAAGGATATTCAAAATTTCCTGCTGCACCAACATATACAACGTTAGCATAAGACTTCAATTTGCCCTGCAGGTTATCGAGAGACTTAAGCCAAGACCTATCAGCGTCAGGAGCGTAAACCAAATAGACTAGAAAAGCATTAAATACAGCATCCTCAATATCAGGAGTCTCTATCTTTTCTAATCTAGCCCTAAGATTCACCAGTTGCGGTATCTTGTTTACTTGCCCATAAAAATTAGAATGGGGGTCTTGAAAATACGCAGCGCTCATATCTTCAACAGTCTTGTATGGATCCAAATTATGACTCTTTAATAGCTCCTCAAGTTTATCGCCAAAAACTGACTTGGGATCACAAGGGATAAATGCAAAACTCATATTGACTACAAGGTCTTTGGCACCAGACAACTGATATTCTCCGAGCTTAAAGTTATTATTAGTAGAGAAATATTCAATCGCCTTAGGTATGTTGTTAGATATAGTGTCAAAATCAAGACCATTCGTATCAACAGCAGCAACGAGCAATGTATTATTCTTTTCATCCTTATACAACTCGAGACGCTTGACAAAAGGTGCTCCATTCCAAACTAGTGAACCTAGACTTGGCGCGCCATCATAACCTGGATCGCTGTTAGGGTCACTTGTCATTAATGTAGGATTTGTAGGATCACTGGGATCATTAGCCAGCAATGTAAAGCCGTCTGATTGTATTTGGTGGATGACATCATTATATACATATCTTCCATGCGGATGGCCCAGAACAGTTAAAGCAGAAGGCGCAGGAGATTTATGGCCTCCAAATTCCTGGCCATCGGGAGTAACAGAACAATTCGCGTTCGGATCTGGCGCTGGTGTTGGGGTTGGTTCACTTTTAACATCCCCTAAACTTGTGAAAGTATCAACAACCAGAATTACCGCTAAGTTGTTAATTGGTACTTGAGTGGCGGGCGCCTCTGTAGCAGCCGGGGCCTCCGTTGCAGCAGGCGATTGGGTGGCAGCTGGTGGTTGGGTCGCAGGAGCTTGAGTAGGGGTCGCTGCGCCACCACATGAAACCATCACCATTGAACCAACCGTCAAAATAACAAGTAATCTAAGTTTTGCGTCCATCATGATTCTCCTCTCAACTTTCAATAGAGTAGCCATGTTCTTGCATGAAAGCCTCTCGCTCTTTCACATATTGAGTCATTTCCAGAGATCGTCGGATTTTGAGCGCCTGGTTAAAATTCAGTTGCGCTAAGTTTCGGTCATCAACATAATGATAATATTCTCCCAAAGAAGCAAAAGCTTGAGCAAGAAGAGGATTGTTTTCATATTTTTCAGCTAAAGCCTTTGCTCTTTTAAACTTATCCAAAACGCTATTTAAATCACTGTTGCCTTCTTTCGCAAGTTCAAGCTTTGCCGAACCAAAGTTCATTAAGGCGAAGGCGAGATATTTATAGGTTTTATCATCCTTCTTGTATAATGTCTCAGCAAGAGGAAGCTGGATTTCAGCCACTCGCAATGCTCGTGCATAATCTTTGAGATATCCAGCTGCCCAAATCTCCTCCTCAAGCACATAAACTCGCAATTCATCATTGTGTAATTTTTCAGCCAATCCTTTTGCCATCTCAAAATACTTGCGAGATTCTTCAATACGTCCACAGAAGGCGAGAGTATTAGCAAAATTACTCCCAACGAACGCCCGTCTTTCATCGTTTGGGGATAATAATAATTCCTCCCTGTATTTTTCAGCGGCAAGTTCATATTCTCCACGCCAAAAGGCAGCAGCTCCACGTTTCTCTAAAAGGTAATGCTCAGTAGAATTAAATCCAGCACCCAGCTCGCGAGTAGCTTCAATTGCCCTATCCAATTGTCCAATTAAAGCAATCGAGTAGCCGCGCTTGTCAACGTAACTTTCGTCTTCTTGTAAAGGATAACTGCCTATCGCCAAATAGCTGATCAGTTTCACCAAATCAATTTCTTCGGCAATTTGAGCAATCCCTAGTAAATTTAGCAAATCAATACCAATTAAGTTGAAGTCACGGCGATGCGATTCCAGATAGGCTAGGCCAGTTTGGATCAAATGATCGTTCTCTTGCTCATTCGGTCCATAAACGGTCTGAACGTAATGGAAGATCAGGTCATGTAAGTAATACTCGTTGGTCTCCAGGGTGGATTTGACCAAATTCCGAAGCACTAATCCTTCCAATGCATCTGTTACGTCTTCGATGGGCTTATTCAGGAAAATCGAGAGCAAGGCCGGCGTGAAGCTTTTCCCTGAAAACTTTCCAAAAGCAATGAAAACGGATTGCAGCGCTTCAGTAAGGTCTTCCACGCAATCATCTAGCAAGGGGCGAATCTCTCCACGTCGCAAACTGGAAAGTTTAATCGGGTTCGATTTCAACCGCTCCAATAATCGGGCCGGTGTAAGCCCGCGCCGTTCTTTGATACGTGCCCCAGCAATTTCAATCGCAAGAGGATGACATCCAAAAAGTTGACAGAGCGCTTTGGCACTCTCGTCCGTGGAATAATCTTTCACGCTGCTGGTCTTTGCCAGCAGTTCCAACGCCTCGGCAAGCGGCAATTCGCTCACATCGAGGATATCGTCCGTTTCAAAACTCATACGCGAGGTCATCAAGACCGGCAACTCGTCTGGCGTTGTCTCCAGCAGATCGTCCAACGCGTCCAGGTTTCGCACATCGTCAATCACCAACATCCCCGCCTTATAATCTTCGAGCAATTTTTTCAATGCCAGTTTCTTCGCTTCCGTGTTCGGCATGGAAAAAATTTTATCGTCGCCGCATTTTTCCGCCAACGCTTCGATCAAAATGTCCACTTTCTCATCGCCGACTTCCAGCCAGAGGATAGATTGGCTGCGCGCCTGCAGGCGTTCCTCGACAACCATTTGAGCCAGTGATGTTTTTCCGATCCCGCCCATACCCGTCAGAAGAACCTTGTGTGACTGATCGAGCAATGGATTGACCCTGTGCAACAATTCCTCGCGTCCCACCCAGTGCTTTGGCTTCTTAATCATGCCGGGTTTATCATACACATGGGTCGTCACGATGTTTAATGGTTTTGCAACGGTATCTTTCTCGAGCAAATCTCTCCAGCGGTTATCCCGGCGATGAAGGGCCTGATTTTGTCGTTCGAGATCGTGGAACTTTTCAAAGACAAATTCCATCGGGGCGCCTGCTCCACCTAGGTCGGAATTGCGATCGCGTGTATTCGTAATCATTCCACAGACAGCCCCAGTTTTCTTGTTCAGCAGAGGCGAGCCACTGGCACCAGGCTTGACTTGTCCATCCTTGAGTTTGATTAAGGTGCCGCCGTACTCCAAGGTCCCCTCACATTCAACAGTTGTAGTCTCCCCATCAGGGTGATCCTTGGTATACCCATAAGAATAGAATTTGGTAAAAGCACGAAATTCAGTCCCCAGTAAAACACATGGATGGTCTTGAACATCTACATGCAATAAGGCTATATCAGGGTAAGGGCCGGTAAAGACATCTTCCGCGCCCATTTGCTCGGCCGAGATTGTTTTCTGGTTATAACGACAATAAACGGAAATTGGGCTTCTTTCCTTAAAAGCACTCTCAATCACATGTGCACAGGTTAAGATCAATCCAGGTGAAATGAAAAAACCCGTGCCATATCCGTTTTTGGTTTTGACACGAACTGTGCAGTCATTTAGCAAATCATCCAATGACTGGTAGCTTTTTCCCATTTTAGCCCTTCTGGTTTGACTTTGTCTTGCCTGCCTTTGCCGGTGATTTTTCCTTCACCCACTCCAGCGTGACCGTCAGACTTGCACTTGCTGTTCCCTTCACTAGGAGAGCAGTTAATTGCCCCTCGCTGGTTGCCACATCAAAACCAAGAGACACAGTCGCTTTGTTGGGCTGAATATCTTTGATTATCTTTGCAACTTCCCCGGCAATATTTTTTATTGATTTGGTCACGTTATCGAAAGACATGCCTCCCTCTTTGGCGCCTACTTGCTCCATTCCTCCAAGCATAGTCGCCTGAATTTGGAGAATGGTTCCATCCTCGAAAACGACTGGAATTATATCCGTGCGATTTTCCATTTTTCCTCCGCTGCGTATTCAGAAATCCGATACCAATTGTCAAGAATAGTATATAACGAAAATAAAAAAAGTCAACAAGCAACCAGCTACCCGTCTCGCGAGAGGCGGGTTTTTGTATGTTGATTGAAATTAGGAGTCGGCTGATAAACATCTATAATACCGTCCCTACTCGTTTATTGACTTTAGTGTTTAGGAGTTTATTCATGTTTATCCATATCCGTCAGTGGTTTTCATCACCTGTTTTTGCTGAAGATGAAGACAAGACCCGCGTCGCAGCTTTGCTGAATACCATCTTATGGTTTTTTATTGTCTCTGCAAGCCTGTACGGGGTTTTCGCACCCATTGCGCCGGAGATGATGTACCGCCGCGCGATCATTATCATCCCATTTGTAGTGGCGATGCTCGCTTTAAAACAACTGGTCAATCGGGGATATTTGCGACTCGCGGGAAATTTGGTGGTGCTATTTCTATGGCTCACGTTCACAGTCTCAATGCTTTTTGGGGCTGACTATCATAACCCAGCCTATATGGGATATTTGGTGGTTGTGATGTGCGCGGGGCTGATATTGAATTGGCGTTCGGCAGTTGGCTGGAGCGTTTTCAGCATTCTTACCAATGCAATCTTTATCGAACTTGGTCAGAGCGGTATTTTGCCCCAAGCAGATATCGCAACACCACCTTTCGCTTTTTGGGCGGCACAGACGGCGTATATTGTCACATCCACGTTTATGCTCAGTCAGACGCTCCATAAAATTGATGAAGCCCGCGCCAACGCCCAACACGAACTCAACGAGCGTAAACGCGCCGAAGCGGAACGCGAAAAGGTTATCAAGGAATTGGAATCGAAGAACGCGGAGTTGGAACGGTTTACCTATACTGTGTCGCATGATCTCAAGAGTCCGTTGATCACCATTGGTGGATTTGTAGGCTTGCTTGAGGAGGATGCGCGTTCTGGGAACACAGCTAAATTTGAAAACGACCTTACGCGCATTCGTGAGGCGAAGGATAAGATGCATCGCCTGCTTGATGAACTGCTTGAACTCTCACGCATTGGGCGGTTGATCAATGCGCCGACGAATACTCCTTTTGTACAGATCGTTGAGGAGGCAATGGTTTTGACACGCGGAAGATTAATGGCTGGAGGCATCCAGGTGAATATAAATAATGATTTACCCATCGTGAACGGCGACCACCCGCGTCTGGTAGAGGTGGTGCAAAATCTGATAGACAACGCCGCCAAGTTCACCGGCGATCAGCCCAATCCGCGGATCGAGATCGGCGTGTGCGAAGAGAATGACAAAACAACATTCTTTGTGAGCGATAATGGGCTTGGGATCGACAAGGTGTATCACGAAAAGATCTTCGGCTTGTTCGATAAGCTTGACCCTAAAAGCGAAGGCACGGGCGTGGGGCTGGCACTTGTCAAACGCATTATTGAAGTGCACGGCGGGCGTATTTGGGTTGTATCAGAGGGTAAAGGGAAAGGCACTACGTTCCATTTCACGTTGCCGGTTGCGGGGTAGTAACGCAGTAATCAGTTAGTGGTTGAGTAGGACAAAGTCCTAGACCAAGCCGTCTCGAAAAGGGGCGGGCTTTTTGTATTGTATGCTTTATGTAACAAACACTAACTAGGAATAATTGACTCTAGTATTCAAAAGTTGTATAGTACTAGCAAATCATTAATCTTTGTCACCGATGATTATAAAGAGGAGTAAAACATGAAATCCAAATTCCTGGCTATTTTTCTAGCGGGATTGATTTTATTAATGAATATGGCATTCAATGTTGCAATGCCTAAGCAAATTCAGCCGAATATTCAACAGACACAATCCACCCTGAGTTGGGTAGAGCGAACACAGCCAGTTGACCCGGGTACTCGGTTTGAATCAGCAATGTCTTATGATAGTGCACGCCAGACGGTTGTAATGTTTGGAGGTGGTATTTGCTGTGGTGCACCTCCATTTGGCGATACATGGGAACGCACAGGCACACAATGGATTCAGCGTCATCCAGATAATTCGCCTCCCAACCGTTCAGGAGAGGGCATGGTGTATGATTCTTCACGAAAGGTAACAGTGCTATTTGGAGGTGGTGGTAGCGAATACTATAATGATACATGGGAATGGAATGGTACGGATTGGTCTCTAAAGGAACCAGCTAATCCTCCTCCGGATAGGCAATTATTCGGGATGGCTTACGATTCCAATCGCCAGGTTATAGTTTTGTTTGGAGGTTTGCACGCTGGCACTACAAGACTGAACGATACTTGGGAATATGATGGCGAAAATTGGATTCTACGATCACCAGCAAACGTGCCATCACCTCGCAGCCACTTTGGCATCGCATTCGATTCGGATCGCCATGTAACAGTCTTGTTCGGCGGGCTAGATGAAAATGGTCAAGCCCTTAATGACACATGGGAATGGGACGGAATAGATTGGACTCAGAGAATTCCGATCACATCACCCTCTCCGCGCGTAAATATCAGACTTGTATATGATTCTGATAGACATGTGACAGTTCTATATGGATTCCAAAATTCCTATGGACAATCTGACACTTGGGAGTGGGATGGCAATAATTGGGTGTCAAGAATTGCAACTCACTTTCCGCCACCAGCTACTGGCGTTGGCATGGCATACGATCAAAGTCGTCATGCAACGGTAATCTTTGGTGGGGCCCGAGGCGGAGGATATGACTATAGTGGAACAATCGCTCATACATGGGAATGGGACGGGACAGATTGGACTGAATTTACCCGTCCTGGGAGTCCATCTCCCCGTGAATATCCTGTAATGACCTACGATGCTTATCGGGGTGTTAGCCTTTTATTTGGTGGGTTGGCTTGGCCCAACTTTCATGTATTTGACGATACATGGTTGTGGGATGGAAGTGGCTGGAGGGAAGTTTTTCCTTTGCATCACCCGTCTTCTAGATTGAAACCTGCTATAGCCTACGATTCTGGGCGCCACAGTGTCATTTTGTTCGGTGGTAGTGGCTCGAATGAAACATGGGAATGGGATGGAGTAGATTGGCAACAACAATTCCCCGCTACTATACCGCCTGGAGGTGACCATGTAGCTCTGGCATACGACTCGCAACGTAATCTCATGGTGTTATTGACTGCGCCTCAAGATGACCGTGAAACTTGGGAATGGAATGGTCAAGATTGGGTTAAGCTTACCCCCATTCATAATCCTCCTCCGATGAGTACAACCACCGACATGATGATGCTGACTTATGATTCCTATCGTCATGTAAGTGTTCTTGTCATACCATCGGGCTTTGGATCAAAAGTTTGGGAGTGGGATGGTACGGATTGGACTGAACGTTTTCCAGCAACAAATCCAGGCTCGTTTTATGATGGCACATTAGTATACGACTCGGCTCGAAATGTTTCCGTTATATTTGGCGGCGAGGCAGGCAATGGTCGTCGAAATGATATCTGGGAATGGGATGGAACGAATTGGACTTATAGCAATCAAGCGATTGTCCCGTCTCCACGTTGGCGTCATGCTGCAGCCTATGATAGCCAGCGCCAGCAAATGGTCATGTTCGGTGGCTGGTCCGGTGATACGATGGATGATACATGGGAATATGGGCCACCAATATCTGAACTACCTACTCGAACGCCCACTGCAACACTGACTGAAACTTTGACCTCTACGCCGACATCGACTAACACTCCGACTGAAACACCAACTCCTACTCCTACGAATACACCTACAATCGTGCCGTTCAACTTCACTGGTTTCTTCCAGCCTGTTGATAACTTACCTACGTTGAACGTTATGAATGCAGGAAAGGGCGTCGCGGTAAAATTCAGCCTTGGCGGATATCAAGGTTTGAATGTTTTTGCGAATGGCTATCCAACTTCGAGTACTGTAGTATGTGGCTCCACAGTAGAAGATGCTGTTGAACAAACAGTGACAATTGGTTCAAGCGACCTTACGTATGACGCTAGTACTGACCAGTATATTTATAAATGGAAGACCGATAAGGCATGGGCTGGGACTTGTCGTACGTTTGTTATGAAGTTGAGCGATGGAACATATCACAGAGCAAATTTCAAGTTCAAGTAGGATTACATACTGAAATGAGGTAGTCCACTGTATTTTATATGGTGGACTACCTTCACCTCAACCCAGGCGGGACTTTTTATTTTGATTCGAGTCAAAAATTAGTGTATAGTATCAACAACATATCACATTTTCTTCGCGCTCAGACTTTGGCAGTGGAGTAAATCAAATGGCAAACAAGAAAATCAAGATCAACCGCGCTCCAGTGTTAACTCTGTGGGCGACAATTGTCGCGGAACGATTTGGATATAACAAAGATGAAGCCCTAACACTCGGCAAAGCGGTGGCAGGACTCAATGCCCAGTCCAAGGGGAGGCGATTGGGAATCTACGAGGAGAAGAAACAGGAAGATAAAGAAGCAAAAGAAGAAAAGCCGATCAAGTTAGAGTTCATTGAGCTATTGGGTCGAGGGATTCCAGTTGTGAAGACCAAGGACGGATTACGCGCGGCGATTAATGGCGAGGAGATCGATCCTCAAGGTGTTGAGAAATATTTACAGCAAAAGTTTGGCGAGGATCTGAATGCAGCGAGAACCACGATGGAAAAACTGGCGAAGGCTTTTACGCCCAAACAACTCGAAAGCAAGGCTTATACATTCTATGAAAAATTCCGCCCCAAGATTCCAGAAGGAGCAAAAGGCTGGGGTGTGAAAGGGGAACTGGATTTGGAGTACATCCGCTCGCTGGCTGAATAAAAGCAAGGCTTTTTGGAATACAATTCGTGAATATTCGTGAAACACTTGCACCTGGTGCTAGCGCAGGTGTTCGTGTCTAGTGCTTTTGGAGAGTCACCATGGCAGCATATGATTATGACTTGCTCGTAATTGGTTCAGGACCCGCTGGTCAGCGCGCGGCGATTCAGGCAGCGAAACTCAACAAGCGGGTTGCCGTCATCGAAAAGAAAACAATTCTCGGGGGTGTATGTATCAACACGGGCACCATTCCCAGTAAAACATTACGGGAGGCGGTCTTGCATCTTTCGGGTTATCGTGAACGGAGTCTCTACGGCGCATCCTACACTGTCAAGCAAAATATCACGATGTCTGATCTGATGTATCGCACCGACCACGTCATCCAACACGAACTCGATATTGTCCGTCATCAACTCGTGCGCAACCATGTTGAACTTATTTCCGCTGCAGCCTCTTTTGTAGACGAGCATACCATCCGTTTGACGTTTGTGGATGAACGCGGCTGGCGGGATGTCACCACCGCATATACTATCGTTGCTACTGGGACAACCGCCATGAAAAGTGCCAACGTGCCGCTCGATGGAAAACGCGTCTTTCTCAGCGACGACCTGCTTCAGCTCGATCACCTGCCGCGTACGCTGACAATTGTCGGCGCGGGCGTGATCGGACTCGAATATGCGTGCATTTTTTCGGCGCTGGGCGTGCGCGTCACGATCATTGACAAACGCCGTCGCCTACTCCCGTTCGTGGACGCAGAGATCATCGATTCGCTCATCTATCATCTCAACCAGGAACGCGCCATAATGCGGCTTGGTGAAGAAGTACAATCCATAGAGCAAATCACAGATGAACATGGTGACCGCGTAAAAATCCATTTGGGGAGCGGCAAACAAATTATTACCGAGATGGCGTTGTACAGCATCGGGCGCTCAGGCGCCACAAAATCTCTGAGCGTTGAATCCGCTGGTTTGGCAGTGGACGAACGCGGGCTCTTCAAAGTCAACGAGAATTTTCAAACCAGTGTTCCGAACATTTACGCGGTCGGTGATGTGATTGGTTTTCCATCGCTGGCTTCCACCTCCATGGAGCAAGGTCGCCTCGCAGCCTGTCATGCATTTGGTATCCCAACGAATCACACGCCTGAACTTTTTCCGTATGGGATTTATACGATCCCTGAAATTTCAACCGTGGGCCGCAATGAAGAAGAATTGACCGAACTCGGCATCCCATACGAAGTGGGCAAGGCGCAATATCGTGAGATCGCCCGCGGACAGATCATCGGCGACCAAACGGGACTTTTGAAGTTGATCTTCCATCTCGATACCCATGAGTTGCTCGGCGTGCATATTATCGGCGAAGGCGCGAGCGAACTCGTTCATATTGGGCAGGCAGTGATGGCGTTCAACGGCAAGGTGGAATATTTCATCAACAACGTCTTCAACTATCCCACGCTGGCAGAATGTTATAAAACCGCCGCATTCGATGGCATTAATAGACTCGGGGCATAATTGCATACATGAATATGAAATACGAAACCCTTCCCAACCTGACCCTCCCCAAAATCGGATTCGGCACCTGGAAGATCGGCGGTAACTCATCGCCAAATCACTCGCTCGATTCCAAATCATTAACTGCATTGCAGTACGCGCTGGAGATTGGTTATACCCACATTGACACGGCTGAGATGTATGCTTCGGGCCACAGTGAGGATTTGGTTGGCGAAGCAGTTCGCGGGTCGGGAAAGAGGCGGGAGGAGGTCTTCATCACATCCAAAGTTTTGCCAAGTCATCTGAAATATGCTGAGGTGTTGAAAGCCTGCGAGAATTCCCTGCGGCATCTTAAAATGGATACTATCGATCTATATCTCATCCATTGGCCCCAGGCTGGGATGAAACTTGAAGATACATTCCGTGCATTGAATAAACTTGTGCGCGATGGGAAGGTAAAGCATCTCGGTGTGAGCAACTTTAATTTGAAGCTATTGAAGCAATCGCAGGAACTTTCCGAAACGCCCATTATTACCAATCAGGTGCCTTACAGCGTTTCCGAGCGCGAGTATGTGAAGAATGGTGTGCTTGAATATTGTCAGCAAAATAATATTCTTTTCACCGCCTACTCCCCAGTGGACGAGGGCAACCTGCGCTCGAACAAAACGCTTGAGTCAATTGCCAGAGCGCACAACGCGACCATATTTCAGATCGCGCTGGCATGGGTGATTTCTCAGCCGCGTGTTATTACGATTCCTATGTCGTTCAATCCACAGCACATTCGCGAAAATTTCGAATCGGCAAATATTGAGCTTGCCAAAGAGGAAATCAGCGCGCTGGATAAATCGCAATAGATTTTCAATAAAGTGCAAATCCATAAACAAAAGAAGTGACGTATATATACATGAGGTCGCCAATTGAACCAGAGATCCAAATCATTGAAGAAACCGAGACCGAGCTTGAACCGCTCTATCGCGTCATCATCCACAACGACCATGTCACGCCAATGAATTTTGTCGTGGAGGTCTTGAAGAATATTTTCTATTTGTCGAATGACAAAGCGGCGGACATCATGTTCACGGCGCATGTCTACGGTTCTGCCCTTGTGCAAACACTCGCCAAATCTGAAGCGGAGAAACGTATCCATAAAGCGCATTTTGAAGCCAACAATGCGGGGTATCCATTGAAGTTCACGATGGAACCTGAATGAATTTTGGACTCAGGCGGCTTGCCGCCGAAGTCACGGGAGCAAGCTCCCGAATCTATAACTTATGACTTCTCAACTCGACACCCTTACACAAATCAATCTCGACGATCTGGTCTCTTCATTTGGATGGGAACAAAAGCCGTTTCTCGCCGCCAGCGCGCGACGGCTCTTTATAAAGCCAGCTAGAAAATTCGCCCAACAAATGGCGGACTTTGACGATTACGTTGGGGCTGTTGGACTCAGCGAAGCAGCCTGCCGATTTCTACAAACTCATTTCATAAATGACCTGCGGGTGTATGGACGTGAACACATCCCAGCAAGCGGACCCGTGCTCGTCCTTTCGAATCACCCTGGCATGACAGATAACATCAGTCTCTTTGCTGCGGTCAATCGTGTGGACCTTCGAATTATTGCGATACAACGCCCGTTTCTGGAATCGCTCGTCCATATCTCATCTCAACTTTCCTATGTCAGTGGCAATCCTTCAAACCGGATGCGCGCTGTCCGACAGGTCTCTGCACATTTGCGTCAGGGCGGCGTTGTACTCACCTGCCCCGCAGGAAAAATCGAACCCGACCCGGATGTGTATCCCGGCGCGTTGGATTCTTTGAACAATTGGACTGACTCCGCTGGGGTCTTCGTCCGCTTCGCACCAGACACAAAAATTGTTCCCGCTTTGATAAGCGGAGTCATCTGGCAGCAAGCCGCACATCACTGGCTGACGCGTATCAAACGCATGCGTGATGAGCGCGAAAGACTCGCCGCCGCTTTGCAATTGCTCGCCATGGTTGTACGCGATGCGCGTCCGGTAACTCCTCATATTAGATTCGCAAAACCGATCACTTTGGATGAAGTCGGGTCAAACGATTCCAAAGCGATCCATCAGGTTGTGATCAACAGAATGCGCGAGCTGATCCAGAGTCCATTGGAAGGTGAAGGAGTATCTGTCCTTTGAGCGACCTTCCTGTACCTCTCGCCTCTCTTCCAGTAGAAGAAGAGAGCCTTGTAGCGTCGAACCCCCTCTCGCTTTGGGAGACGATTCAGGCGCGGTCAAAATATTTAGTCAGCAGACTCTTGTGGCTATTCGCTCTCATCACACTGCTCTATTTCGCACTTCGCAATGCGCCGCTTGCAGATATTTGGAATACACTAAAACAATTACAACTTTGGCAGATCGGAATATTGCTTGCCATAAATTCGCTGATCTACGCTCTCATCACTTTACGCTGGTGGATCATTGTCCGTGCTGAAGCGAAAGCTGTTCCTTATTTTCCAATGCTGGCCGTGCGCATTGCGGTGTTTGGAGTCAGTTACTTTACACTCGGTCCACAAGTGGGAGGGGAGCCATTGCAAGTTTTATATTTACAACGCAAATATGGTCTCACTTACACGCGCGCGGCGGCTTCCGTGTTTATGGATAAATTACTTGAGTTTCTCGCCAATTTCTTTTTAATGGCTGTCGGGTTGACAGCGATCTTTCACGCGGGAATCTTTTCCAGAAACGGGAGCAACTCTTTCGTTAGTCTGAGCGGGCTCGTCATCCTATTCTTATGGCCCCCGCTTCAAGTCATCCTGATGATGCGCGGCATCTATCCGGTATCCGCAATCCTGCGAAAAATATCCAACAATAAATTTGCGCTTTTCATTTTTGCATTCGAACGGATGGCGGGCACATTTTGTCAGAGACATTTTTATGCGTTGCTGGCGGCAATGGGAGTCTCGTTGCTTGCGGCAGTTGGAATATTGAGCGAATACTTTTTTATCATCTCATTCCTGCATATCGATCTCACGTTTTCACAAACCATCGCAGCATGGACGGCTGGCTGGCTGGCATTTCTCGTGCCGTTGCCAGGCGGGTTGGGTGCGTTGGAAGCCAGCCAAGTTTTTGCGTTGGGCGCGTTCAGCATCTCTGCGGCATCAGCCATTAGTGTAACCTTTCTGATTCGTGGACGTGATTTATTGATCGGTGGTTTGGGGTTACTTTTTGCAGGTCACAGTGTTAGAAAGTAAAGAAAGACTCAGCATCTTCATCAAAGAAACTATTCACCTTAAGGAGCAAATATGAAATTCACATCCAGACAGTACGTTATCCTCGTTCTAGCTCTCATCACTGCCATCCTGCATCTTGCAGCGGCATTTGATAAACAATTATTTCCAGATGGTCCTGATCCTTTGTTCCTTCTGAACGGTGTTGGATATATTGGCTTGCTTGGCGCATACTTCCTGCCGATTGCGTTCTTCCAACAAAAACATAATTTGGTACGCCTGGGTTTTATGGGCTACGCGGTTCTGACCATTGTAGCCTGGCTCGTCATTTGGGTTGGCTTTAGCGTGATTCGCGATGGCGTTCCCTTCTTCAGCCACGACTCAGTGTATGGCGTTCCTGCAAAAATTGCAGAAGTGATTCTATTCTTCCAGCTCCGTGCTGATAAAGAATAAACAATATCAGGGGATAAAATAAAACGTGAATCGAAAGACTGTCTACTTCACTGCGCCGCGTCGGGTGGAACTCCGCGAGGAATCTTTACCTGCTCTCGGCGCGGAGGATGTTTTAGTCGAGACGACCTGCTCTGCGATCAGCGCTGGCACCGAAATGCTGGTCTATCGCGGACAGTTTCCGCATCTCATCGATTCTCATGATAACTTCAGCAGTGATTTGAATTACCCATTAGCGTATGGGTATTCGTGTGTGGGTCGCATCAAAGAAACCGGGAAACAAGTCGACAGGTCATTATTGGATAAACTTGTTTTTGGATTTCAACCCCACACCTCAGCCTTTATCTGTCAGCCTTCAGCTTTGATCTTCGCTCCCGATTCTTTCCCAGCCGAAGCTTGCTCCTTCCTCCCAAACATGGAGACCGCTGTGAATCTGGTCCAAGACGCTGCTCCGATTTTGGGCGAACGCGTCCTCGTTTTAGGACAAGGCGTCATCGGTTTGTTGGTTGCTTCGCTGCTTAAAGAATTTCCGCTTGAGACCTTAGTCACATCAGATTGTTATGAATGCCGCCGTAAAGCATCGCGTGAGATCGGCGCAAACGATTCGTATGATCCGGTTTCATCCAAAGAGAATTTTGGAAAATTTGGTTTTTCCG
>Ga0209131_1001317_pt1 | contig 17171 bp, 18 predicted proteins | sample GraSoi_2013_40cm_FD_185826 | JGI IMG/M metagenome (GOLD analysis project Ga0209131, IMG submission 185826) | Grasslands soil microbial communities from the Angelo Coastal Reserve, California, USA - Sample 9_17_2013_40cm (SPAdes) (version 2) | ecosystem: Environmental > Terrestrial > Soil >...
CGCCACAAACTCAGCCCAGTCCCAATCGCTGTCTTTGGTTTCGGGCATATTCACCGTCAGGTAATACCGCAGCGCATCGGGGTCGTAACGCGTCAGCGCATCGCGTCCCCACACCGCCCAGTTGCGCGAACCGCTGATCTTTTTGCCTTCGAGATTCATGAACTGATTTGCAGGCACGTCATAAGGCAATGTCAACGGGACTGCATCGCCCGCAAAGATTTCTGCGAACTGTGCACCAGCGCCCATTAATTCCGCGGGCCACTGCGACGTGTGGAAGAAGATGTTATCCTTGCCGATGAAGTGGAATTGCTTCGCGGTGGGATTCGTCCACCAATCGCGCCACGCTTCTTTCTGACCCGCCAACTGTGCCCACTCAATCGGAGCGGAGAGATAACCGATCACTGCTTCAAACCACACGTAGAGCTTTTTCGTTTCCCAACCTTCTTCATCAATTGGGACAGGGATGCCCCAATCTAAGTCGCGTGTAATGGAGCGTGCTTTGAGTCCTTCGCTTTCGATCTTGCCAAGCGATTCGCCCAGCACCGTGTCGCGCATATGCGGCGCGCGTTCCTGCAAAAACTTTTTGACATCTGGTTCGAGTTTGGACAAGTCCAAATAAAAATGTTCGGTCTCGCGTAATTCAAGCGCGCCATCACCAGTCTTCGCGCGCGGATTGATAAGCTTCTCAGGCTCAAGCACGTTGCCGCAGTTGTCGCATTGATCGGAACGTGCAGCTTCAAAACCGCAGATGTAACAGGTTCCTTCAACGTAGCGATCAGGCAAAAACTTTTTTGCAGAGGGGGAGTACCACTGCTTGCTGAATTGCTTGAACATAAATCCATTCTTCTGCAAAGCAAGGAAGATGGCTTGTGAAACTTTAAAATGGTTCTGGGTGTGTGTGGTTGTGAACAGATCGTATGTGATTCCAAACCCTTGGAACAGTTCAAGGAATCCGTCGTGATATTTCTTGTACACTTCCTCGACGGGTTTCCCCTCCTTGTCCGCGGCAATGACAACAGGCGTCCCGTGCGAGTCCGTTCCGCTGACGACGAGAACTTTATTTCCTTTGAGGCGGTGATAGCGCGCAGCAATGTCACCGGGCAAATGGGAACCAGTGATATTTCCAACGTGGATTTCTGCATTGGCATAGGGCCAGGCAATGGCAATCAATATATTTTCAGGCATTCGTGCCTCCGTGATTTATTACCGTGAAGCACACAAAGAACGCAAAGAAAACCGTTTTTTATCTTCGCGACCTTAGCGCTCTTAGCGGTTAAGTATATTTACAAACAAAAAGGCTGTCCTAACCATGGACAGCCCGTTACCTTCAGCAGGTACAACAAATCTAACGTGCGATCCAGGCGCGACTCGACATCTCCACCTCCGTGAGGAGGGACATGGCCATGGTCATTGTCACCATTGAGAAAGCAGGTCTGAATTGCATAATGCCTATTTTACTACAATAAATTCTTCAAAGCCGCAAACGGTGAATCATCCACATCCTGGTTGTGACCGCAATCTTCGATGTTCAAATCCTGTCCGCACTCGATGCACAAACCCTTGCAGTCGGGGTCATGCAGAGGTTTGATTGGCACTTCAAGCAGGGCGTATTCACGCAAAAGGGGAGCGAGGTCAATTTGGGCACTCTCCGGCAGGATCAAGCCCATTTCATCAACTGGCTTATTATGAAATGCGAATAGCTCTGTGATTTCCCAATTCAGATGATGCGAAAAATCTTTCAAACAGCGCACACATTCAATTGTAGTATCGCCTTCAAAATTTCCCTGAACAACGAGTCCCTGTTGGGTACGCCCGACATGTACCACGCCGAGGACGTTTCTCAATTCAAGATCATCAATAACGATCTTATTGACTTCAAAAGGAAATTCGTGATCGTATCCAATTTCCTCATGGACAATAAAACCGACATTGATACGGAATGGTTTACGGGGATTTGCCATGATGTTTGTTCTGCTTTAAACCTATGAGTTCGTGGCTGAGTTTTTCTTCGAGTTCTCGTATACCTGAATAAATTATACACTTCTGCGATTTGACGTCGAATTTTAATTCCTGCACATCCTGAGCGATCAATACGGTTGGGATTCCAACTCCCCAGGCATAACCCACTTCCAAATATACATTCGGGTTTGTGGTCGTTAAATCTGCGATCAACAGACTTGCATCCTTGATCCGACGCTTGATTACATCCAGAATATCTCCTGTGAAACTGACTTCATCAACCCGTTCACATAGAAAACCGGCATTGTTCACTGCATTTCGGATGCCATAGTGAAATACATCATCCATCTTCTTATCGAAAGGCATGGCAACAAAAATGAGAGGTTTAGCTTCTGATGTTATTCCAGCTTCACTCAAAGGGTCGATCGAGCCGATTTTTCGCATCAGGACCTCTTCGTGTCCTTCACTTTCCACTTTGATCATGCCATTCGGAAACGAATCAGCCAGAATCTTCCGCATCAGTTTTGCGCGCGGCTCATAAAATTCGGCAAACGTTATTTTATTCAGGTTGGACGGAAACAGACCTTTTTCGATGGCGTCAACCATTCCTGCTACTTCAGACCTAAATGCCTCGGCTTCATCCAAGCCATAATTTGCGCCATGTAGCGTAAGGCATATATGTTGTGTATCGGGTTTGACTTCCGATAGATGCTTTAATGAGCGAAAAGCGAAATCGCGAATTTGTTTGTATCTGAACTTTAATATATCGACAACGCCGCAATATAAGACTTGACTTGCACCAAGGCCACCACGCGTTTCTAGTAATAGAAAGTCATTGGGCTTGGGTAATTTTGTTGTAATGTCTTTGTTTGAGATTGCCAGTTGGGAATAAACCAGGGATTCAATGGCGAAAAATTCTTGAGCATACTTCAGCACCAAAACGTCAGCTTTGACCTTGAGAGCGTCGGCCACTTGGATTTCGATGCTAATATCCATTTTTCATCCCTCTTTAAAATCACACTTTTCGATCAACAATGAACTTTGCGAGATCTTCCAACGCTTCTCTCTCAGGGGAAACTGGTGCTTCTTCCAATGCGCTTAATGCTCGGCTGACAGCTTGACGTGCCTCGTTCATCGCCTTCTCGATTGCCGCATTCTTGCGGATCCCATCGACGAGGCGTTGCACGCGTGCGGTATCCTTCCAGCCGCCGCTGGGCAGAGACAATACATCTTCATCGTTAGGATGTTCTTCCGCGTAGTAAATCGCGGGCAGCGTGATGAGTCCATTCAATAGGTCTGAACCGATTGGTTTACCCACTGTTGATTGATCGCCCGTGAAATCGAGAATATCATCCACGATCTGGAATGCCATACCAACTTCATAGCCAAAGGCTTTCATCGAATCGCGGATATCTTGATTCTCGGTTGCTACCATGCATGCTGCCAGTGATGCCATTTCAAACAGGGAGGCGGTCTTGGCGTAAATACGATTGTAGTAGTTGTTGCGGTCAATCACACCGCGCGCGGAGAACATCTGAGTCAATTCACCATTGACGATGGTGGCGAGTGTCTCAGAGAATAATTTCATGAGGGGCAGGTAATCGGTCTCAGCAGCGAGTTTGGCGGCGCGGGCAAAGAGGAAGTCGCCGGTGAGCACTGTTGCAGCAGGGGACCAGCGCGCGTTCAATGTGGGCATGCCACGACGCAGCAATGCGCCATCAATTAAATCATCGTGAACTAATGTGGCAGTGTGGAGCAATTCCACGGAGGCGCCAAGGGTGACGAGTTTGTCTTCGGGGGCACCCAGCATATTTCCAACGAGCAAGCCGAGGGTCGGTCTAACGCGTTTGCCTCCTGCGGCAAGTAAGTGTTCCAGCGCAGAACGCAAGTCGGGATGTTGTTCGTCGCCAGCCTGTTCCCGAATCCGTTGTTCGACAAATTGAAGTTGGTCTTGTACTGATGTAAAAAAAGTGATCGCGCTCAAATTTAGCCTCCCCAACCAAACAGACGATTAGCGTTCGCCGAGGTGATTTCAGCAATCTGTTCGCGGGTTGTGTTGTGGATTTCTGCAATTTTATCAGCAATGAGCGCCACGAATGCAGGTTCGTTGCGCTTGCCGCGATGTGGGACTGGCGTTAGGAATGGCGAGTCGGTTTCTATCAGTAATTGAGCAAGTGGTAACTGCTTGATGATTTTGCGTTTTTCTTCTGCATTTTTATATGTAACTGGGCCTGTGACGCCGATATAGAAATTGAGTTGGAGCGCCTTTTGTGCGGTTTCAAGATTCCCATTGAAGGAGTGTAAGACGCCGGGTTTATCTTTCAGCGGATGATTTTGCGCAACGAGTTCCTGATACCATTTACTGAGAATATTGAGCAAATCAACAGATGCCTGACCAAACCACGTATCGTTCTCTTCGCGCATGTGGATGATAACTGGTTTGTTTACCTCCTGTGCGAGTTTAAGTTGTTGCTTAAGTACTTCGCGTTGCTGGGTTTGCTTATCAGTTTCTTTGACCCAGTAATAGTCGAGTCCGATTTCACCAATGGCGAGGATTTTACTTGCCATGTCATTCTGAGGGAGCCGCTTTTGGGCAACCGAAGAATCTCCCTCATCATGTAAGAGACCCTTCGCTTCGCTCAGGGTGACATTAAAAGGTGAAATTAGTTTACGCAGATTTTCAATTGACGACTCATCCCACTTATCTAAATCCGTGGGGTGGAAACCAACCGCCGCAAAAATATTTGGATGCGACTCTGCCAGCTTAATTCCGGCCAGACTTGATTCATAATCCATTGCTGGAATCATTATGCGTTCTACACCTATATCGAATGCACGCTGAATCACCGCGTCGCGGTCTTCGTCGAATTTATCAAGATCCAAATGGCAGTGGGTATCGGTTAGCATAATCGGACAATGATTGTGAAAATTATAACATATAGGGGCGATTGTGCCCTATGACTAATTTCACACAAAACGGGTACTAACATCCTGAATAAAAAAACCACGCCAGCACTAGAAAGCGCGGGCGCGGTTGATGTCAATACTGGCTATTATGCTATTTGATTCCCGCAACCTTCAAGCCATCATCAAGAATAGCCTTTACTTTATCTTGATGCATGGTCTCGCAATACACACGCATAATCGGTTCCGTGCCGCTAAAGCGGATCAATAACCAGCCTCCATCTTCGAGCTTGAACTGGAAACCATCCACGGTGACAAGTTCAGTCACTTTCAAGCCGCCTAGAGTTTGGGGCTTGGCATTGAGGATATTTTCTTCGCGAGTTTTGCGGTCGCCAGTAAAGGGAGTGTCGACACGGTCATAAAAATATTCGCCGCCCAGTTTGTCGAACAGCATCTTCAGTAATTCAGTCGGCTTCTTGCCAGTGCGCACCATGAAATCGAGGAAGTATAAGCCTGCGAGAATCCCATCGCGTTCGGGGACGTTGTTGCGGAACGCGTATCCGCCGCTTTCCTCGCCTCCGATCATTGCATTCGTTTCCATCATCTTTGGTGCAACATATTTGAATCCTACGCCGGTTTCATACACGGGCACGCTATACATTTGACCGAGCTTATTCAACATGCCAGTGGTCGAAAGAGTCTTTACGATGGCACCGCGTTCACCGCGTACTTCCAGCAAATAAAAAGCCAGCAACGCATACACACGTAATTGATTAATAAACTCGCCGTTTTCATCGCCAATGCCACAGCGATCGGCATCGCCATCAGTGATGAGCAACACGTCCGCTTTGTTAGTGACCGTGGCTTTGAGTCCCACGTCAATGTTCGGGCGGATGGGCTCCGGTCGCTTCATTTCAGGGAACGATGGATTGCGTTCGTTGTGAATTTCAATGATCTTGGTTTTACCGCCACCGAGCAATCTCGTAAACCAACCGGCGCCGTTACCCCACATTGCATCCACCACAACAGTGAAGCCTGCATCCTTAATCATTTGAATATCTACAAATTTTTGGACGTGTGTGAAATAGGCTGCGGATGCATCGAACTTGACGATCTTCCCGTCGCGCATTGCATCTTTGATATCGATCCGCTTCACGGCTTCAGCCGAATCTGGAATCAGCGCTTCGATCCTGACCAGCCCCTCAGGGTCGATTGCTCCGCCATTGGGGTCGCGGACTTTGAAACCATTATCCGTAGGCGGATTATGTGATGCTGTGATATTAACCGCGCCACACGCCTTCTTGTTAACGACTTCAAATGCGATCACCGGTGTTGGGGTTGCTCCATCAGTAAGATAAACATTCAACCCGTTGCCAGCCAATACCTCAGCTGCTGCTGCTGCAAAGTTCTCAGAGTGGAAACGCTTATCATGACCAACTACAACCCATCTGCCAGTGTATCCTTTTTCGATCAAATAGGATGCAAATCCCTGTGCCGCCCGGCGCAGATTCTCAAATGTGTAATCATCCGCGATCACGCCGCGCCAGCCGTCCGTGCCGAATTTGATTTTGTATGTCATAAATATTCTCCTTGGTAATGAGGACTTGCGCGATTATACCCGTCACAGTCTTATAAATGTACTTTTTTTTCAAGAAAGCACAATTTGTAACCGCAGGCATGATGTATATCACCCAAAAAAGAAACCCGGAGTATTCAATACTCCGGGTTTCTTTTTTTACTCTTCTTCTACCAGCCAGCTTTTAGCTGATTCGAGATCGTCAAAATATTTGAGTTCTTGACCTGTAAGGGTTGAGAGTAGGTCAGCAAGTTTGCGCTTCATACCTACTACACCCAAAACAGCAGTCTTGTGAACATAATCTTTCGTCGCAGTTGATGCAGCGTTCATGGAAGGGAGCAGGTCACTGCCAATATTTGTATCACGTAGATCCGACAACACCAAAACAGAATTTAGGGGTTCGCTTGTGACGATTTTCTGCACCTCAGCCAGTTCGTTTTTTACAGCTGCCGTATTGTAGAACAGCTTGGAGAAATCCTGGTAAAAGATTTTTTTACCTTTGTAGTCAATCCATTTTGAGCGCATGGTCATTCTCCTATTTATAGTTTTCAGAGCGCAGGGCGAGTCCTGTGGCAATCGCACCGGTTAATTCCCAGGCTCCTACCGCAATGAAACGCGAGGGCGCTAAGCCAGCAATGACAACAGTGGTGAAAACGAGAAAGGTAAGCCCGCGGAAAGGGACTGTCCATTTGTAAAATTGTTTCAAATCATTGACTGCCGCGAGGATATAGTAAACACCTACGTTGAATGAGGCCATCGATGATGCGGTAATAAAAACCAAAGTGTAATCTCCAGTAGCTCGGGTTAAGCGATCAAGCACTGGAAAGCCGAGAATAGATAAAAGTATTTCGGGGCGTAGCAGCCCTAAAAGTCCGAGTAGAAGCGCAATGGCTCCGAAAATGAACATGGTCCAACCGGAAGCATCTTTTATTTTAATCATGGGTACGATGAATCTCCTTGTTCTAAAATTATACCTCTGGTAGATTGCTATGGGCTCTCGACAAAATTGTACGTTGCCTCTATACTGCAATCATCCTTATTTTGTGAGGTTTTTATGACCAAGCAGCTTATTGTAGTGGCTGGGAATATTGGTGTGGGAAAAACATCATTGACTGAGCGCATCGGTGCGCGTCTCGGCTGGCGTGCGGGCTATGAATCGGTGGCAGATAATCCGTATTTGGCAGATTTTTATGGCGATATGCGCGCCTGGTCTTTTCATCTGCAGATCTTTTTTTTGGGTCATCGCGCAGAACAATATTTGGAAGCCGCTCGGGATGCGCGTTCGGCGATTTTAGACCGCAGCATTTATGAGGATTTTCATATTTTTGCACGCGCCCTGCATCATATGGGCGATCTCAGTGAACGTGATTATTTGGCGTATCGGCGCTTGTTTGAATTGACTGTTAATAGTATTCCACGCCCCAATTTGTTGATCTATCTCAAAGCGCCTGTGCATATATTGGTTGATCGAATTCGGCGCCGCGCCCGCAATATGGAAATTGGCATTACACCCGAATATTTGACCCTGCTCGATTCTTTCTATGACGAGTGGCTGGGTCCTTTTGACCTGTGCCCTGTCCTCACGATCAGCACAGACGACCTTGATTTCGTACATCAACAGAAACATCTTGATACAGTGATCGAGCGAATTCAAGCCAAGTTAGCTGGCAAAGAAGTAGTAGAGTTTTAGAGTAAATTATGAATAAAGTAAGGGAGCAGGGAATGTTATTCAAAAATAAAGCGCCAAAGAATACTCGACTACAACAGGAGGCACGGATTGGTCTCCTGTTTCTTTCTCCGTGGTTGATTGGTTTTGTTTTGCTCAAAGCGCTGCCGATTCTGGCCGCATTGCTGCTTTCATTGACCAATTTCAAAATGCTGGCCCCCGAGACAACTAAATTCATTGGGTTTGAAAACTATATCCGGTTTTTCAAAGATACTGCTGCCGGGTCAAGTTTATTCGGTTCTTTAAGTTATTTCCTGCTGACTGTTCCTTTGGAAATGATCGTGGCGCTTGTGTTGGCCGCTATTTTTACAAGTGATCGACTTAAAAATGTGCGGCTCTCGCAGACATTGATTTTCATGACAAGCATCATTCCAGCCACCTCCATCTTTTTTATTTTTCTAGGTTCCATGCAATATATACAGCACTTTATTGCAAATCAAAAAAATATTCCCCCGATTGATGGAAATGGTTTATTGCTTCCGTTCATGGCATTGTGGAGTATCGGCCCAGGTTTCTTAATCATTTTGAGTGCTATGAAAAGCGTGCCTAAGGAATTATATGAAGCTGCGCGTGTAGATGGAGCAGGACCATTGGCGCGTTTTGCTTTTGTGACATTGCCTATGATCTCACCAGCAATATTTTTCACGCTGGTTGTAAATCTGACGGGCGCTTTCGGTGGAGCTGTTTTATTGGACCGTGGCTATATTTTGAATTTCAGCCTTTCGCCCATAGAAAGCTATATTAATTCCAAAATGTTTACAGATGGGAACTTAGGCTATGCCAGCGCATTGGCTTGGGTGACATTTACTTTGATGATGACCATTACGATTCTATTATTTCGCTCAGCTAATCGTTGGGTTTATTTTCCAGAGGAAGATGAAAATGAGAATATTTAGCCGCAATGCTGCTAAACGTCAGGGTGTATCCACACTTACGTTTCGGTTATGGGATTTTACAGGCACAGCCATGTTGAACCTGTTTATGTTCTTGTTTATCGTTGCCTACCTTTCCCCGCTGGCTTTTATGGTGATTGCATCCCTGACATCCAAGGATCAGTTTTTAGATGCGAATGCACCAATCCTGCCTTCGGAGCGTTTGCATTTCTATTATGATGGCAAGGATAGAATCGTTTATGAAGTACCAACCAAGGATGGTATCAAACATTGGGCATTATATAAACCTTACCGCAAATACAGCGAGTTCATTGACCCTGCGTATCCCGAAGCCGGATCGATTCACTGGGACGGGCAATGGCGCAGTTTGAAGGCGGTGTATCACTTCAAACCCACACTTGATAACTTCAAAAATTTTCTTAGCATCACAAAATTGCCTCAATTGTTCAAAAATACGATGATCATTGCTGCCATTAGCGAATTTGGAGTATTGTTGTCGTCGATTGCTGTTGCTTATGGCTTTTCACGTTTCCGTATCCCAGGAGGTAAATACCTTTTCTTTTTACTGATAGCTACAATCATGATTCCCAGCAACATTACGCTTGTGCCAACCTATTATCTTTATAGCGGGCATGCCCTAAATTGGATTGGCACGTGGCTACCATTGATTATTCCACATTTCTTTGGAAGCGCGATACTGATTTTTTTGCTGCGTCAAAATTTCAAAAGCATCCCGCGTGACCTGGATGAAGCAGCGATGCTCGATGGCGCTAGCCCGTTACGGATTTTAATTTCGGTGATTTTGCCACAGTCCATTCCGGTGGTGACCACGGTTGCCTTGCTGCATTTCTTTTATATCTGGAATGAGACGCGTTTTGCCAGCCTATATCTTGGAATTTCACCAGATCTTCAGCCCGTATCTTTCGGGATTCAGCGCAGTCAAAGCTTTTTCTTTACTCCTGAAATGCTGATGGTTGGAGCCTTGATCGTCATGGTTGTTCCAGTGTTCGTATTGTTTATATCGCAGCGCTTCTTTATGCAAGATATGATCGTAACCCAAATCGAGAAATGAAGATGAATCAATTCGCACTATGGGATTGTTGGCAACATTGTTCGCTTTTAATATGTGGATCGAGTAAGTTCACCATTTATCGTGTAAAATAGGTTTGTATATTATTATGAACCGGGATCAAACTCAAAACATGTCCGTTAATTTGCTTGCTCGTATTCCACTTTTTTCTGATCTGCCACCTGAAGAGCTTGACCGTCTTATGGCTGCGCTTGAGATTGTTAATTTAAAATCTGGCGACATCTTGTTCCGCGAAGGGGATGTCCCCGGGCATCTCTTCATTGTAGTTAGCGGTGAACTCGAAATCAATATGGGTTCAGGTACGGATAATGAAATAATTCTAAATGTACTTAAGGAAGGGGAGTATTTTGGGGAGATGGGGCTCATCATGCCTGGAGGGCGGAGGACGGCTGGCGCGCGCGCGCGTGGGGATGTGGTCCTATTGAGTATGAGCCGCAATCGCTTTAGCGATCTCATGCATCATCACCCCCAATTATCAAATGCCATGGTCAATGTCCTCAGCCAGCGGTTGGATAGTACCAATATCGCCACATTCCGTGACCTTGCTAATAAGAATCGACAACTACAAAAGGCTTACGATGAACTTAAAGCTGCCCAGGCACAGTTGATCGAAAAAGAACGCCTTGAACGTGAGTTGAAAGTTGCTGCAGAGATCCAACTATCCATTCTTCCAGATGTCTTACCCTCACACCCTGATTTTGATTTTGGTGGAAGAATATTACCTGCCCGTCAGGTGGGTGGTGATTTTTATGATGTCTTTGAACTTGGCGACAACAAGATGGGTGTCTTAATTGGAGATGTGGCTGACAAGGGTGTTCCCTCTGCTATTTTCATGGCACGAGCGCACGCACTAATCATTGCTGAAGCGGATCGTGCTACTTCACCGGGTGAAGTTTTACGTATGGTGAATAAGCATATTACGAGTCTTGAAAAGTCTACGCAGTTTGTTACTGCGCTATATGGCGTCTTGGATACGAATACGCGAGAATTTTCTTACGCCCGGGCCGGGCATGAACCTCCACTATTATTAGAAGCAGATGGAACAGTTCAACGGTTACCACATCAGCCAGGGATGGCACTTGGCTTATGGGAAAATATTGCTTTGGATGAGAATAGTTTCGTGATGCCGAAAGGCTCGCTTTTGATGATGTATACGGACGGCATGACGGATTGCCGCAACCCGAAAGGTGAGCCATTTGGATTGGAGCGGGTCAAATCCACAATAGCCGATTTCAAGGCTTTTAATGCTCAATCAGGTTGTGATCAATTATTCGATACCCTGATGAAATATCAAAACGGCTCTAAGCAAGATGATGATGTTACACTGGTTGCAGTCCATGCGAAATAAAAAGAGACCGAGCTTGAAAAAGCTCGGTCTCTTTTTATTATGCGACTCAACGGGATTTATGCTTTATCTAGCGCCTGCTTGATATCTTCGATCAAATCCTCTTTATTTTCAATCCCAACAGATAGCCTAATCAGACTTGGATCAACATCCAATTGTGAACCTGCAACAGAAAGATGCGTCATCGCAGCGGGAACTTCGATTAGCGATTCGACGCCGCCCAACGATTCAGCGAGGGTGAATATTTTTGTTGCTTCAACCATTCTGATTGCAGCTTCCTTTCCGCCTTTGATGAGGAACGAGATCATGCCACCGCCATTTTTCATTTGTTGTTTTGCTATACTCTGTTGTTGGTGCGATGGATGGAAAGGATAAATTACTTTTGGGATGTTTCTCAAGAAAATCAACGATGGCAATTGAGTTCTCGAAATGTCTGTCCATCCGGAGGGGGAGAGTCTTAATACCGCGTAACACGAGGAAAGAGTCCATTGGTCCGATCACAGCGCCGACTGCGTTTTGCAGGAAGTAAAGTCTATCGGCGAGTTCTTTGTCTTTGACGATGACCGCTCCACCGACTACATCGGAATGACCACCCAGATATTTGGTCATCGAATGGACGACGATATCCGCACCTAATTCAAGCGGACGTTGTAAATAAGGTGTAGCGAATGTATTATCAACCACAAGCAGAGGATTGTTCACATGTGCGTGGACAATCTCAGCCACAGCGCGAATATCTGTGATGCGGAGATAGGGATTCGTTGGAGTCTCAAGCCACACGAGGCGGGTTAAGGGAGTCAAGGCTTCAGCGACAGATTCAGGATCAGTCGTGTCAGCAAATGTAAAGTCGAGAGAGAAGCGGCGCAGCACTTTGTCAAAGAGACAGATGCAAATGCCAAGCCATAACCCCCACCTTCGAGCGCGGCGAGACAATCCTGCAGAGCTTTGCGTGTGGGATTCATGGTGCGCGAATATTCATAACCCTGGCGCGGTTTGCCGACACCATCTTGCATATAAGTAGAAGTTAGATAAACAGGTGTCATCACCGCGCCGTTACTTGGGTCAGGCTCCTGCCCGGCGTGTATCGCAAGTGTTTCGAATTTCATTTATACTCCTTGTATATTTTTCGGGTAAGATGTTGTCTGCTAAACGATTGCAAATTTGATTATACGAGGAAACATGACAAAAACGATTCTGGCAGTGTTGGCTCATCCAGATGATGAGACATTTGGTTTGGGTGGCACGCTTGCCCTCTACGCCCAAAAAGGTTTTGACGTCTATTACGCCTGCGCCACATACGGCGAAGCTGGCTCGGCGGACGAAGAATTTTTAAAAGGCTTTAAAGACACCGCCGAAATGCGCGCGCAAGAGTTGAAACGCGCTACGGATATCCTGGGTCTCAAGGGTGTCTTCTATCTTGGGTATCGTGACTCGGGCATGCGCGGGACAGAAGAAAATAAGCATCCAGATGCACAAATCAACCATCCCATTGATGAAGTGGCAGGACGAATCGTTAAACTCATCCGTGAACTCAAGGCGGATATAGTTCTCACTCACGACCCCATTGGCGGATATCGACATCCTGATCATATCCATGTACATCAAGCGACAAAGCTCGCTTTTGAAAAAGCGAATGACGCCTCTTTCCACCCTGAAGCTGGTGCGCCTTTCAAGCCGCTGGCTCTGTACTATCAGGTTTTTCCGCGTGGCTTCCTCAAATGGGCTGTACGCCTTATGCCTTTATTCGGCAAAGACCCCACCAAGTTTGGGCGCAACGGTGACGTTGACCTGACCGACCTTATTGTAGATTTTCCGATCCATGTTCGCATGGATATTCGCCCTGTAGCCGAGATCAAACATCACGCCAGCGCTCAGCATGCCTCACAGGGTGGCGGTCAAGTGCGACGCGGACTGATGGGATTTATTATGCGGGTGTTTGGTGAAAGGGAAGAGTATATGCGTGCATATCCGCCTGTGACCGGAAAATTTCGCAGGCAGAATGATTTGTTTTCAGGGTTATAAGTCTCTGCCATGACGGAAATCGAATATTCCCGCGCTTCTGAAGCGACCACGTTATGCAAAGCGTGCGGACTTTGTTGTACCGGGCATTTATTTTCCTGGGTTCGCCTGAAAGCCGTAGAATTAACACCGCTTGAAAAATTGGGCTTAAATGTTATTCGCTCCGATCCGCGCCAGCGCGGGTTTACCCAACCCTGCCCGATGTGGAATGGACAATGCACGATCTATCAATCTGAGCATTACCCGCGCGGCTGCGATTCCTATCGTTGTAAACTACTTAGGGAACTTCTTGATGAGAGTGTTTCGCTTCCAAAAGCGTTGAAGGTTGTTCGACAGGCAAAAGAAATGTTTCAAGAAATTGATGTGATTTTGCCCGCCTCATCACATATTAGTTTTCGTGAGCGTTTGGTTGCACATATGGAGCAGGGGAATGTGGAACCAGAGTTTCGGCGAAAAGCTGAAGCTTTGCTAGTCTTTATTGATAAATATTTTGGGGTCAATGACTTCTTCGATGGTATGGTTGAATGATCTGTCGCTAAAACAGTTCTCCGGTAGGGATTGCGGAAATAGAATAAATGTTCTATAATTCTGACTGTCGCTATCCAGTTATCAAAAAGGAGAAACCAATGTCCAAACGTAATATTGTCCACGTTGAAATTCCCGCCGTCAATGTGCCGGTTGCTGGAAAGTTCTATCAGGATTTGTTTGGTTGGAAGATCATGCCCATGCCTGATATGAATTACACCATGTTCGAGGCTGGCAATGGAGACGAGTATGGAGGCTTTCCTGAGGTCTCAGACGAGAACCCGGCCGGTCAGGTGTTGGTCTATATCGACAGCGATGACATTGAAGCCGATTTGAAGAAAGTTGAAAAATTAGGCGGCAAGGTGTTGCATCCAAAAGCTGAAATTCCAGGCACAGGTTGGTTCGGAGTATTTCAAGATCCTACTGGCAATGTGCTTGCCGTATACACGAGTATGAATCCTGCGAGTTAATCAGTGTGGCAAGTACGGAGCTTTTTCTTACCGTTTCATTGCTCACAGAGTCGCAGCAAGCTTATCATCTAAACAATAGGAGATTGCCAATGGATCAAATTACTCAAAAAGATGCGCAATCGAGTTCCTGGCCAACAGGCATATTTGCCATTACTCTTTTTGTCGAGGATTTGCAGGCTGCGAAGCAATTCTATCTTCGAGTGTTCGGATTGCCAGTTGACTATGAGGATCCCAATTCAGCTGTGTTCAAATTCGGGAGCACACTCATCAATCTCTTGAAGACCACAGCGGCACAAGAGCTTGTTGAGCCCGGAAAAGTGGCAAGCCGCGAGGCTGGCACTCGCTTTGTCTTCACCATCCAAGTAGATGATGTGGACGCCATGTGCGCAGAGCTGACTGCACGTGGAGTGGAGCTGTTGAACGGTCCAATGGATCGACCATGGGGGATACGAACTGCCAGCTTTGTTGATCCTGGTGGTCATATCTGGGAGATCGCAAAATAACAGACCAAAGTTTCTGGGTTGTTGTTGACTAAAACAAAACTCCAAGTTCATTCGTTCTGAACTTGGAGTTTTCCATTACAATCACAATATGACCCTTCCTCACGAATTTCTCTATGAATTGCACAAGCATTTCACAGGAGATATCCGCACCGATCAAGCCACGCGAATTTTATATAGCACTGATGCAAGTATTTATCAAATCGAGCCGACCGGCGTTGTTCTGCCGCGCACACAGGGTGATCTAATCACTGCAGTTGAGCTTGCGGCAAAATATAAGATTCCCATCTTGCCACGCGGTGCGGGAACGTCGCTCGCCGGACAGGCTGTTGGTCAAGCTTTGATTTTGGATTGTTCACGTTGGCTGAGTCAAATTGTGGATATCAACCCTGAAACACATACTGCTATCGTCGAACCAGGTGTCGTTCTTTCCACGCTCAATCTTGCTGCTGCTCAACATGGCTTGATGTTTGGTCCTGACCCTGCTTCTGCCGAACGCGCCACAATGGGCGGAGTCATCGCAAACAACGCGACTGGTGCCCATTCAATCGTCTACGGCATGTCTGCCGATCATTTGATCTCGGCAGATGTCATCATGGCGGATGGAAGCCTTGCAACTCTGGGCGAGAGAAGCACACTCGAAAATTCGTTAGCCTCCAATCTCCATTCGGCTGCTTTAGTCGTCCGCGAAAAATATACGGAGGCTATAACAAAAAATTGGCCCCATACATGGCGCAACTCGGCAGGCTATCGTTTGAATTATCTTTTGCCGTGGTCACCGTCAAAGCCATCGCAGTGGGGGGGCGAAGCGTATCCTGCAAACTTGAAACCTGGAACATTAAACCTGGCATCATTATTGGCCGGTAGTGAAGGGACGCTTGCCGTCATCCGCCGAATGAAAGTAAATCTTGTCCCAAAGCCAAAGCACACAATTCTTGCAGTTTTGCCTTATCAAAGCATTGCGGATGCGTGTGATGACGTGCCGCGTTTATTGACTCATCATCCATCAGCAATCGAGTTGATTCCGCAACTGATCATTCGGTTGGCGCGTGGTATCCCCGAATATGCACGTCAGATGGGATGGGTGGAGGAAGATCCGTCTGCGTTGCTGGTCATTGAATTTAGCGGCGACCAACAATCGGCATTGTATGAGGCGGCGCGCAGGATCGGCGACATCATGACGATTGCCGAATCAAAAGAACAACAAGCGCAAGTGTGGAACATCCGCAAAGTCGGGTTGGGTATTTTGGATTCGCGTCCGCAGAGCGCTCGTCCAATTGCTTTCATCGAAGACTGTGCAATCCCTGTTGAGAAGCTGGGTGATTTTATACGTGAGATCGAAAAGATACTGTCCGCACATGGAACGTATGGCGGCATCTATGCTCACGCTTCAGGTGGATGCTTGCACATCCGGCCCATCTTGGATTTGAAAACTGGCGAAGGTATCCGATCCATGCGTTCGATTGCCGAAGCGACCCTTGCGTTGACGTTAAGCCTCGGTGGCGCGATGAGCAGTGAACATGGTGATGGGATTGCGCGCGGCGAATGGCTTAAGTCAACGTATGGCGCTGATCTCACTCAGGCGATGCAGATGCTCAAGCAAGCTGTGGACCCTGATCATTTGTTGAATCCAAACAAAATGTTCGATGCTCCCAAAATGGATTCAAGCTTGCGATATGGCGAGAACCGTCCAACTCAAACATGGATTCCCGTTTTGGATTTTTCGCGCAATGGCAGCCTCGTCACCGCTATTGAACAATGTAACGGGCAAGGAGTCTGCAGGAAAGATACCGGGGTCATGTGCCCATCCTATCAAGCCACGCGCGAAGAGCAGAACTCAACACGTGGGCGTGCAAATTTGTTGAGGGCATTGATTACGCAAAATACATTACTCAATCAACAATCTGTAATGCGTAACGATGGATTAACCGAATCGGTTGCCAACGCGCTTGCTCTTTGCCTTGCCTGTAAAGGCTGCAAGGCCGAATGCCCGAGTGGCGTGGATATGGCAAAGCTGAAGTATGAGTTTGAGAATCAATATTACAAAACCCATCGCCGTCCATTGCGTGATTATGTATTTGGGTATTTTGATGTCGTTGCGCAGTTCGCAGCTGCGATTACGCCGTTATCGAATGCGATGATGCAAGTTTCATTGTTCAAAAAT